>Ga0326727_10019445_pt1 | contig 13651 bp, 14 predicted proteins | sample MB2enrmetagenome_FD_207643 | JGI IMG/M metagenome (GOLD analysis project Ga0326727, IMG submission 207643) | Lab enriched peat soil microbial communities from McLean, Ithaca, NY, United States - MB29MY | ecosystem: Environmental > Terrestrial > Soil > Wetlands > Peat | place: USA: New York... | reverse complement strand
TACCGTAAAGGGTACCGTGGGCGCGGGGTGGTTCATCGTCAGCCGGATCTTGCGCTATTATCTCCAGCGGCGAGGAGCCGAAACGCCACGGCCGGCCTAGGTTTCCGCGGCAATCATCTATGAAATCCTCAACCGAGATTGCGAGGGGTGCGCCTGACGGGGACCGCATACTGGTAGTCATGGCAAAAGCACCCAGGCCAGGCTTGGTCAAGACGCGGTTGACTCCGGCCCTGCCGAGCGAAGCCGTCACCGAGTTCTACTGCTGCCTTTTGCACGACACCATGGCGCTGGCATGTTCCTTGAGCACCGTGAAGATTGCCCTCATGTGCCCCGCCGCAGACGTCCAGGAACTGAGGCTGCTGGTGAGCGCCGGCGTGGAGGTCGTGGCACAGAAGGGAAACGGCCTGGCGGCAGGCCTCACCTCGGTGTTTACGCACTTCGCGACGGTCGGGCAGCGCGTTATCGCCTTTAACTGCGACAGCCCGCATCTGCCGGCCGCGGTGCTGGCGAGCGCGTTTGAAGCGCTCCATGCGCATGACCTGGTGGTTGGACCAACGCATGACGGGGGCTATTATCTGGTCGGAGCCAAGTCTGCCCATCCCGCGCTTTTCGCGGGCGACGGCATGGGCACCAACAGCGCGCTTGAAGCCCTGCTGGCGCACGCTCGCGGATCGAGCCTTTCCGTTGGCTTCACCGAGCCTTTCTACGACATCGATGTGGAGGAAGACTTGACCCGGCTGGCTGCGGAATTGCTGTTTGATCCAGCCCGGGCGCCACGCACGGCGGCCTGGCTGAACGAGTGGCGACGAGGGGCACTCCAGTTGCGGACGGGTGCCGGAAAGCTGTGACGCTGACGCCATCGCGCAGGGTGTACCTGTTGGGTGGCGTCTTGCTGGTCGCCCTGACGGTCGGCTCGCGCCACTTCAGCCGCCCGGGTGAACCGTCCTTCATCATTCCCTTGGCCGTGGCCGGCATCGCATACCTTCTTGCCATCCGCGAATTCTTCTCCGTACCAAGCTTCCCAACCCGCGTCATCGTCATTGGGCTTGCGTTGGCCGCCGTATGGCATCTTCTGTTTCTGTTGCAGCCACCCGGCTCCGATGACGACATTCATCGATATGTATGGGATGGCCGTGTACAACGGCTCGGGTACGACCCATATACCGCGGTTCCTAGTGACCCTGCTCTCGCCCGGTTGCACACGCCCGAGACCCGCACCTTGAACCACCCGGACCTCCCGAGTCCCTACCCTGCGGGCGCCGAGCTCTTCTTTCGCGCCGTAACGGCGATTCACGAGTCCGCGTTTGCCCTGAAGGTTGCGTTTGTAATCTGCGACTGGGCCATTGTTCTGGTGTTGCTCGCTGCCTTACGCCGCTTTGGGCTGGGCGAGCATTGGGTTCTGGCTTATGCCTGGCATCCGCTGCTGGCAACGGAAGTGGCGGGAAGCGGGCACGTCGATATTGTCGGCGGGCTGCTTCTGTTAATATCCGCCGCCGCGCTCGCTCGCCGCTGGCGCGCGGTTGCAGCCGTGGCATTTGCTCTGGCGGTTTCCGTGAAAGTGCTCCCGATTGTGCTGCTGCCACTCTACTGGAAGCGAGTTCGTATACGTGACGGCGCATTGGCCGCGTGCGCGCTCGCACTGCTGTACATACCTTTTCTCGGCCGAGGGCGGATTCCGATCGGCTCACTTGGCACTTATGTACAGCACTTCCGCTTTAATGATCCGGTATTTGCCGTGCTCGAGCGCGTGGCGTCTCCCCGGCTTGTTGCCGGGTTCGCAGTGCTCGTTGGCTTCTTGGTCGCCATCTGGCTGAGAAACAGGTCCCCGCAGTGCTCTTCGGTCGCGTTTGCCTGGCCGATGGCCGCTTCACTTCTCTTTGCTCCGGTTGTGTACCCCTGGTACCTGCTCTGGATGCTGCCGTTCCTGCAGTTCGCCTCCACGCTGCCGCTTCTGCTTTGGACAGTGAGCATCATCCCTACTTACTACGTCTGGCATCTGCGCACACTGGGGCATCCGTGGTCGGTCCCTGGCTGGATCTTGCTACTGGAATACGGATCCGTGGCTGTCTCGGCGGCCATGCTCGCGTGGTGGCGGCTCAGACGGCGGACACGGTCCCGCTGCTCAGCGGACTAGAGCAAAAACACAGTTGCGGTATCCCGGTGTAGGCGCGGGGCTTTAGAGCTTGTGTGAGAACCCCTTGGCGTCGTCCCTACGCTACGGGACTCGGATGTTCCAATATTGCTTCCGCGGCGTTGAAACATACGTCGCCGCTACGCGGCTTTTGACCTGTAGCTCCCACTTTGCATGTACGACCTGGAGTTCTCACCCAGGCTCTTTAGCCAGGCTTCGGCCCTGTGAAACTGAGAACCGATTCCGCTAAGCGGGAGGGAACTGAGAACTAGTCTCGAATCGGGTATCTCATAGTACCCGCCCGTCATCCAACGCGGCGTACATTCCATATACCGAGGAGCGATTTTCATGACAAGTCCGAGCCGCATTACGAGGGTCGGTCTTCTGGCGCTCACGCTACTGGTCCTCGCTGCAACTTCCTGGGCGCAGCAGCGCCCGCCAATCGTTGAAAAGCTCGCCAAGACCTATGGTCTCGACTCGTTCAGCCAAATCGAAGCAATCCGTTATACCTTCGACCTGCATTTTCCAGGAGTCAATGTTTCTCGATCATGGATCTGGGAGCCCAAGACCGGCAAGGTCACCTACGAGGCGAAAGATAAATCGGGCAAGCCGGTGAAGGTTACATACCTGCGCTCTCAGCTCAGCAGCCAATCCGACGACGTCAAGAACGAGATCGATCCGGGCTTCGTCAACGATCAGTATTGGCTGCTCTTCCCGTTTCATGTCTACTGGGACACCGCCGCTGTCGTAACCGATGAGGGCATGCAGAAACTGCCGCTGGGAAAGGGTTCTGCCGAGAAGGTCGTGGTGAAGTATCCGTCGGATGTTGGCTACACGCCCGGCGACACCTGGGAGCTCTATGTCGGCAAAGATGGCCGGATCGAGCAACTCCTCTTCCGCCACGGCGGACCGCAAAAGCCGAGCGTCGTGATCGCAAGCTGGGCAGGCTACAAAAAGGCAGGTCCTCTGCTGATCTCAACCGACCACCGCGGCACCGCTGACGGCAAGCCCCTGCACCTCTTCTTTTCCGACGTGGCAGTTAAGCTGACCGGTTCGGATAGCTGGATGAAAGCGGAATAAACGAAAGGCGGGCCGGATCGAACCGTTGATGTCTGCCACCCCAGCAAGCCAAAACCGGGCTTGCCGGGGACCCCGAGTCGTTCGTCACGAAATCAGACTACCTGGCGATCACGACGGTAGTGCAGGAACTGCTCAGTTTGGGCAGGTCGCGATCAGCGGCCATGCGGAGCTCGAGTCGCGGCCGTTCGCCGCGAATAATCGGACAATAGCAGTCCGGCTGCAGCAGCGCACCTTGCAAGCGTCTCCGTCCGGCACATCCGCCGCGGCACGAGTCCCGGAACTCGCACGTCTGGCATACGCCGGGAAGAGTCCGGGCTTGCTCGAAAGGCGCGGAGCCTAGAATGTCGAGCCCTCTCGCGATCAAGTCCGACAGCGGCTCCCCCGGCCCCGGCCAATAAACGCAGGGCTTGGTGGTGGCGCGCGGAGTAACCCGCACGGTGCTCACGCCACACCCTCGGCGCAGCGGCGGCTGGCCCGTCATCGCCCGCACCAGCGGCTCACCCACGGCGATCACATCCGTCTGCGCAAAAAGTTGGCGGAATCCGTCCCAATATTCCTCGTAAGACAGCGCATAGCTTCCAGAGCGCACCGCCTGGTACACATTCACGCGCAGCGGGGCGTCGAACTGTTTTGCCACTCGCGCCACCTCCGCCAGACGCGAGTAGTTCGCCTTCATCATGACCGCGATGATGGTTACGGGCACGCCCAGCCTTACACAACGGCCTGCCTGTTGGTGGATCAGCGCCCAATTCCCCTCTCCGCGCTGGGCATCCTGTTCTGCTTGCGTGGGGTAATCGAGAGAAAACTCGATGTCGTGAAAAGCGCGCAGTTCGGAATCTTCCAGAACCGCAACGCTGTGTCCGTTGGTCGTGATGGCGAGCTTAATGGGCTGGGCTCGCAGGTAGGTGAGAATCGCCCTGAACTCCGGATGCATACCGTTCTCGCCGGTGCCCAGATTGACCGAGCGGACAGGCAACCGCTTCAGCACAGACTTCACCTGATCCAAGGAGAGATGATCCGTGCGCGTCGGATCCCGGTAGCAGAAAGCGCAGGCCAGGTTGCACTCGTTGGTGAGCCCCAGCCCAAGCGAAATCGCCTCCGGCGCGCCCGCGTGCGCTGGGGTTAAGGGCGATTCGCTGGTGACGGTTTTCACGCACTCTTCTCCACTACCGGTCGGCGAGCCAGGCAATGCGTGTAGCGAGCGACGGCAGCACAATCGGGCCGGGTGCCGAGCTTCCGCTCGAGCTCGAAAATCCGCCCATACTCGGCGCTACGCGAGATTTGTGGCGGCAGGTAGTCCGTGAGGACGCGTACCCCGCGCTCGGCAATCGGAGCCAGCGACACCGCTTCCAGCATGGCTTGCAGGCTGTCGGGAGAAAAAAGGCGCACCTTGCCCCCGTACAAAGGCTCCTGTCCCCACTCGGCGGTGAGGTTACGTTCGGCTGCCGCCAGGTCACCCCCTTGGATGGCGGCCTTAAGCACCTCGCCCGCCCGGTTGCGCACTAGGATTGACAGTATTGCGCATGAGTCTCGCAGCGCGCCCGCCGCAGCGCGCAAGACGACCATCGGGTCGTCGACATATTCCAGTGTGTTGTGACAGAGAATCACGTCGAACGATGCCGCCGGAAACAAGCTCCCCGGCTGGGCCGCATCGCCGTGTCGCAGCGTAACGTTGCCTATCACTCCCGATTCTTGTGCCGCGCGTTTCGCGATGTCGAGCATCGACTGGGACGAATCGAGCAGCGTAACGTGAATGCCAAGACGCGCCAAACGAATGCCGGTTACTCCCGTGCCGCACCCGACATCCAGCGCAGACAACGACTTCATTGCTTGCCGCCGCGGAAGAAAATCCTCCAGGTTGGCGAACGCCAGGTCGGAGCGCAATCGGCCCTCGGGCGTCTCCAGATATGCGGCATAGTCTTGCGCGCCGCTCTGGAACCGTTCCTGATCGGCCGTTGCGGTCATCCTCATACTCTAAACCTTAGCTATCAAGCTCGCACAGGGAGGCTCTTCGGAATGTTTCGCGAAAACTGCCCCCACCGATAGCCCCACCCCAGGTTCATGGACGAGAGGACTGCAACGGTGACTCCACCAACCGAGTCTGTATCTGCACAATCGAGGTCAAGGTTCTGTGCACCGGGCAACGATCGGCAAGTTCCAGCAACCTTTCCCGTTGCTCTTCTGACAATTCGCCCAGAAGCATAATTTGCCGGTCAATTCGCTCGACCATGGTTGGCTTGGTGTCGCATTCAGCGCAGTCGCGCGCGTAGTCTCTGGAGTGAGTCAAGACGACCCGGACTTCTCTTAGCGGCCAGCCTTTTCTGTTGGCGTACATGCGAAGCGTCATGTTGGTGCATGCTCCCAGTGCGGATAGGAGCAACTCGTACGGGGTTGGACCGGCATCGTTGCCGCCCACGTCTTTTGGTTCGTCGGCCACCAACTGATGGGGGCCTATGGAAATCCGCTGGCGAAATCCTGAAAGACCGCCCTCCACCACTGTCTCTCTGGGCACGTTCGTCCTCCCTGGCAATGAGATGACAAAAGACATGACCGCGCGAGCAATGTCGCTTATGATTTGCCACAACGAAGCGCTGCGATGGGTTTCGATGGGCGCGGACGGTTAAGCGGCGTCTTCGGAACGCCAGAGTGCACAATGCTGCGGTGAGGAGGGCTGATGAAGTACAGCATAAGGCCAATAGGATTGTGTGAGGGAATTCGCGACATGTCCCAGTGGACCTATCGTTGGAACATTGGCACCAAGGTCAAGAGCGCCTGCTACATCTGGTACCTGGAGGGGTCCGATCCGGTGACCCTGGTCGACGCCGGCGCGCAGGGAGAGCACTTCAGCGCGGAATTCCCGATGACTACACGGGTCACGCTTGAAGATGGCCTGCGCGGCGTGGGGCTGACGCCGGACGATGTTCGCCTGATACTCGTGACCCATTTGCATTTCGATCACATCGCGCTCGCCAAGCGGTATCGCAACGCGGAATTTGTGGTGCAGAAGAAGGAGCTTGAGTTCGCCCTCAAACCGCATGTTTTCAGCGCCCTCGACTACCGAAAAGATTGGTTCTCGGACCTGAAGTTTCGTGTCGTGGACGGCGACACCGAAATCCTCCCCGGAATTACGGTGCTCCTTACCCCCGGACACAGCCCCGGCGGTCAGTCCATTCAGGTCGAAACCGCGCAAGGAAAGGCGATCATTACGGGCTTCTGCTCGCAACTGAGCACGTTCACCCAAACGCCGTTTATGAAATCGAAGGGGCTGGAGGTAGCGGCCTGCGGCCTGCATACGGATTGTCGTGAAGCCTATGACAGCGCGGTTCGGGTGAAAAAGCTTGCCGACATCATCATTCCCTGCCACGAACCGCAGTTCATGGACGTAGTGAAGATTCCATAACCGGCGCCGTGCAGACGACTTTCCTTTTAACCACAAAGGACACTAGGGAGAAGTAAAAAAGACCGGCAAATCTTTGGTGAAAAGACTGATTCCTTCGTGTCCTTTGTGTCCCTCGTGGTGAGTGGTTTTTCGGCCGGCGAGGGATCTTACTTGCCGGCAGTGGCGGCCTTCCCCGCCAGGAAATCACGCGCGAGTTTCAGATTCTCCGTGAAATCAGGTACTTTCTTCTGAACTTCCGCCGCGCTCACCAAGTGGACGACGAAATCGTTGTAAGGAGTGGGGATACTGCGCTCCCGGCCCTTGCGGCATACATAACCGTTAATGTAGTTGATTTCGGTTTTTCTGCCTTTTTCCAGATCCTGCAGCATGCTGGCCTTTAGCTTGGCGTGCGGTCCCCAGACCTTGACGTAGAGCGGCATTTTGTCTTTCAGTTGCTCGCCGGGTTTCAATTCCAGGGTCTCCATATCCACCCCCTGCATCTCTGCCAGGCGATGCCCACAGGCCCGCGCCACTTTAATGCACTCGTCGGCAAGATGGGCCAGCACCTGCATGGCCTCCGGGTCGTTGAGCACGTCGCCGAAGGTGCATCCCAGAGCGGCGGACATGCCGCTGAAGGTGGCATTCATCAGCAATTTCGCCCAGCGGATGCCCATGAAGTTAAGCATGACGGTGGTTCCGCCGACGGCGGAGAGCACCTTCTGGACCATGTAAATTCGCGGCGTGAGCTGGCCGTCGAGTTCTCCAATATCGAACGCGAATTTCTCCATTACCATCATGGTTGAGGTCAGCATCGATACCCCCGGCTCCAGCCAGGTAGCACCAAACCCGACCGCCCCGCCCACCGTCCGGTTGGCGCCCACCTGCGCGGCCACCGACTCTTCCGGTATTCCGTTCTGCAGGGTGCAAACCGTGCTGTTCTCGCCCAAATGCGGCAAGAGCTGCGCCAAGGCGACTTCGTTGAAGGTTTGCTTGGTGGTAAGGAACACCAGGTCGTGCCGGCCTTCCATTTGGGCGGGGAGAATGGCTTTTACCGGGGTGGTGAGTTCAAGAAAGCCCCGGATGCCCGCCCCATGGGCGTTCAGAGCCGCTACATTGCGCTCATCGGCATCAATCAGGACCACGTCCTGGCCGCTTTTGGCAATCAGGCCTCCCACAATCGTGCCTATGGAACCCGCTCCCATCACTGCGATCCTCATACATCCTCCTTCGGTCGGGGCGCCCACCCGGGAAAATGGGCCGTTCAATCAATACGCCCAGTCTGCCGAATGCTGTCCAACTTTTCAGGAAATGACGGGGTGAGCTTATAGCTTTTCGCCAGCGGGGGAAAATACTTTATTCCGCTTAATATGCACGGTGTAGCCTATGACCTGCAGGCGCTCAGTTCTCAGTTCCCGGTTCTCGGTTCTCGGTTTCGGTGGTCGGTGGTCAGTGGTCAGCAGCCCGCTAAGCGGCCGTCGTGAGCCGCCTACTGTAGCGATTGGCAGCTCTTGCTGGTATTGGATTTCGCGCGAAACTTCCTACTCAACTGTTTGTTGACTGCCGCAACGGAAAACAACTCGGGATCAAATGGGCCACGCCACTGCAGCATGTTCTTGTGCTCCTTGTGGCCGGGGGCGACCATCGCCTCGAGGTAAAGCTGGTATCCGAGTGGTCCACCCACGTCCTCGGGTGGCCCGCTGCGCTCTCCCTCGAGGCAGCGTGGATACTGCTTTTGTGGATCCGGCAGCACGGCAGCCTCCAGCAGCACATCGTGCTGCCAATCGTCGCCGAAGTCGTACCGGTATTCGAATGAGACTCCGACACGCGGAAGGACCTGCTGAAGCCGCTGCCGGCGTTCGTCGATAACGCGGCGCTCGTACAGAGCGTCGTCCGGGTCGGGCACCGCATAGACACGCCGCCCGATCTGGAACTCGTGCAGGTGATAATCTTCCCAGCCCATCACGACCTGCAGAATCCGGTGAAGTTGCGCCAGCGTCATATCCTCCCACACCTGGATGCGCCGCCAGATGGGCGGATTGATATCCCTCAGCGTTACCTTGAGCTGATACAGGAGGCGGTTCTTCTTTGTGGCCACGCCAAGTCCTTCTCCCTAGCCAATACTGTCGGCTATCTCTCCGCGGCTGGTGCGAAGTGCCGCTTGAACAACTCTCGTGCCCGGTTTGCGCCCTCCTCGGTCATCACGACCGACTTGGCCTTGCCTTTCGGGTCGAAAATGTACCCCTTCGCGAACAACCGATCCATGACGTCCCAGTTGTGCCCCTTCCACGCTCGCCAGCCTGGCCCGTCCTTGAACATCGTAAGATATAGTAGGGCAAGCACGATCTCGTCGACTTTATCCTCGTCATATTCCATTGCAATCCTCGCACTGAATGACAGCAAATTCTACCAGCGCTCCGCCTGCAAGAGCTTCATCAGATTCCGCCTGGCCTTGTATTCTGTGCGGACGGATTGGACCAGGGCCGCGAATTCCAGCTCATTGCCGATGCGCGCCTTGAGCTTTTGTATTCTCCGGAGGATCTCGACCGCCTCCTTATACGCCTGCGGCTGCGCGTACTTCAACACCCGCTTGAGCTGTGTGGTGTACACTTCAACGGCGTCCCCCGGATGTTTTTTCTCCCTCGCCTCGGCCAACCTGAACCAAAGCGTGTCGTGGCATCCGCCATTTCTCGCCTCCATCCACGCCGCCTCGGCGTCACCTTCCCACAAAAATATTTTCACTAACTCCGAGTGATCTCCCGGGGGCAATCTCCATCCAGTCATGGAGCGCCGCTTCTGCTGGCTGGCGACTTCCGCGCGCAACAACGCCAGAGCCTTCTCACGCCATTCGGCCCGCTGGTTCGCCCGGCTGGCGCCCTCGTGCAAGGTGACGTAGGCGTCGAGTCCAGGCCGCTCGCGGAAAGCGGTCCAAGCAATAGCCATGGCTTCACTGTGTCGTTCCTTCCGGTGGTATTCCTCGATAAGAAAGTTGCGCAGCCGACCATCGGTGTGCTCGGGAAACGCGCGCATACCGCGCTCCGCCCACTCCATCGCGGCGTCATCGTTGCCCGCCTCCTTGTAAATTTCTGCAATTTGTAGAAAGTCGAAGGCCTGGGACAGGTCTCGCGACTTCACCGCAACCAAGGCCTCGATATCGCCGGACTCTTTTGCCAGGGTTTCCATGATGTGCCTGATGCGCCAGCGATCCCGATACGGTTCTGGATGTTTTTCTCCGGGAGCCAGCGGAGGCACTTTGGTCCACCTTGCTTCGGCCAGCTTGCGGTACATAGCCAGTCCGGTTGTTCCCAGCACGCCCGCATAAGTCTCCGCAGCGCCCAGGAAGACGTCCCATCCACTGTTGATCTCCCACCCGAAGAGAAACTTCGCAAGCGCCTCAGGATCAGGTTTCTCTACCTGACATGCTGCCAGGTGCAGCTCCTGCCATCGCTCGAGGATGCCACTCATGTAGCCGTCGGAATCGTCCATCTCATTCATCGCCGATTCCATGCGCTGCAGCGCCCGTTCGACGAGTTCGCGTACTGCTCTGGCGTGACCGCGCTTCAAGAGAGCCTCAATGGAATCAATGACGTTCTCGATGCCGCGCGCGTATTCCGGCATCGCTCTGTAGTCCACGAAATTACGGTGGCGGATTGCCTTGTCGATGGCCGCGCGAAAGGCCCCCAGGTCAGGCTTCTTACCGTCCTTCGCGGCGGTCATGAGGACCAGTCGATCGCGGAATTCCGGGTCCCGCTGGCAATGCTCCAGCACAAGTTCGGTCAGCCGCGCTTTGTCCTGCCGCATCAGATAGGCGCGGATGTCCTCGTCCGCAACCTCGCCCTCAGCCGGCCTGAAGACACCGCCATTCTGCTGGCGCCGGTCAAGCCATGCTAATCCTACGGCGACGCAGTGCTTGCAAAAACTGCCGTCTTGTCCCACCGGGCAGTTGCAATCGAACGCCAACTCTTCCTTTTCGGCCCAGAGCTTTACCCGGTAGTCGTAAGTGCCGTGCACGCGGGCCGTCACTACCCCGTTCGATTCGTTCAGTGTGTCGACCAGCCCGTCGGCAAAATAATCCTCACCCCGTTCAAACGCGCGCTCGCCCGCAAGTTCTTCCAGGGAAGCCTCAGTCAGCAGCTTTGGGAGCATGGGCATAATGATGCCCGCCGTGCGGTGCAGGCGCAAGGGTGAGAACTGGCTCGAGCAGATGAAAGTCGCTGTATTGCGCCCGGTCCGGGTCAGTCCGTTGCATCAACTCTCACTGCACGCTCGTCGGACAACGCTCCTAAAATTTGTTGCTTCTGGGTGCTCTCGCCGCCACAAAATCGCCTACCAGTGCCGAGAATGTGCTCTTGACGAGCTTTCGGGCGTTGGCCTTTCTCATTTTTTATTGTTCCCATATTGGGCACAATGATAGACTCGCTTTCCGTGAGAGTAATTGCTCGCAGTACTCTGCGCGAGTTCGTTAAGACTCTTCATAGGACCAAGAACTATGCGCCGGTGAAGTGCGCTTTGGATGCTTGGTTCCACGAGGTGGAAAAAGCCGCGTGGAAGAACCCGGCAGAGCTCAAGGCGGTATATGCGAGTGCCAGTATCGTGGGTAATGATCGCGCTGTTTTTAATATAAAGGGCAACGCCTATCGGCTGGTAGTCGCGATCGATTATCTCCGGCAGGTGGTCTTCATCAAATGGATTGGAACTCATGCGGACTACGACCGCATAGAAGTGGCGACGGTGAAATATGCAGGTAAAGCTGATCAAAAGTGAAAGAGATTATGTTGCAGCGCTTCACGAGATCGAACAATTGTGGGGAGCGGCGCCGGGCACTGACCAGGGCGATCTCCTCGAAGTTTTGATTACTCTGGTCGAAGCCTATGAGCGCGAGCATTTTCCCATTGATCTGCCCGACCCGATCGAGGCGATTAAGTTTCGTTTGGAACAGCAGGGAAAAGATTACCGTTCCCTCATTGGAATAATCGGACACCGTACCAGAGTCTATGAGGTCATGCGCCGTGATCGTCCGCTATCGCTCGCGATGATCAGGAGGCTCCATAAAAATCTTCAGATCCCGGCGGAGGCGCTGATCCATCCTGGAAAGCTTCGCAAGAAGCGCGTGGTAACTGGACAGACGAAGCCAAGGCGTAAGACGGCCTAGAAAAACGCTCATTTCCGTTGCGCGTATTGGGTGGGGATTCTTCCGAAGGCGATCAGGGTTTTTCCGTTGATCAGGACGAAAGCACGGGAGCTATGTCCGCAGGAGCACAACACGCCATTGAATCATGGCATGTGCTCGTCTCTGGACTCCAGCTCAGGGAGGACGTCCTCGACCTTGGATGTTCGTTGACCCTGCGCCGCATCGTCAATCCACTAACCGTGTTCGATCTAGCGGCTGCGGGGGCCGTCGGCTTTCGCGAATGGTGCCAATGATATCGCGTTAGCGCTGGCGTGAGGACATTCAGAATTTTCATGGGACAACCGCTTGGGAATTCAACAAGGATTTCCAGCAGAAAGATTCGGGAGGTCGGCCCGTCTACAAAATCATCTACAGCGGGACTTTCGGCAAGTCGAAAACGGTTCGTATCTTACTGAAAAAGTTGGTCGGGGAGAGAGGATTTGAACCTCCGACCCCCTGGTCCCGAACCAGGTGCTCTACCAGGCTGAGCCACTCCCCGATCCAACGAGTATACAGTTTCCAGTTTCCGGTTTCCAGTCGGAGAGCTGTTCCCGCTGTAAGAGACCTGCCCGTTAGAAACCCTTGAAAATCTCATCATTTCAAGCCGTTCCAGTGCAAGCAAATCGGCAGCAGGGTTGACGGTTCATCTTCCCTTCCCCAATTCCTAACCCAAGGTGCCTGAAGCTAATGTCAATGGTGACGTTGGCCGGAGCTGACATTTTCGTTACACCGGCTGGGGGCACAATCTCGGTGCGAGGTCTCAACGGCGGCCAGAGCCAGTGCCCGTGGATAGGATTCGGCGGGAACAGGGCAAGCCCCCAAAAAAGCCTTTTTTAACGGCAAAACGGAGTGCACCACGCCACCCGTGGCGATGGCACCGCCGAGCTGACGTCTGCTGGCAGGGAACGGTCTTTAAGGCATCATCAGCATGCCTTCTACTCCGGATGCCATCGATCAGGGTAGAACGAAATTCTGCGAGAGTGTCGGGGGCCCTCCCCAGTTCCATTCCGCCTTCGCCCAGGGCCTGAGTCTGGCTCGGAATGCGATTGACGGAGCTACGAAAATAAATTGGACCCGCTCCGGCAAAACGGAACTAAAATCATGGTGCCCAAGCTCAGCGAACAGGTCGTGCACCCTGAAACGGGGCACCCTGATGCGAGCGCATCATATCGCCACAGCTTGGAATCGAACCGTTCCTGATGGCGGGAACGTTGTGGAGGTGGGCACTATAGAAAACGACCTTATAGACAATGACGTATGCCACCGTGCAGTCGCAGGAGCTTGCCAGGGGGACTCGCTTTTTCAGGAACCCATTTCCTGGTCAACAGGACAAAGCGACCTGCGGCTGTAGCGGTGGTGAAAATCTTCGCCACACTCACCTCTGGCAAGCAGTTATCCGATGGAAGTCGCCCTTAATGCAGTTGCGCTCCTCCGCTGTCTCGTGCGAAAGTTAGAGGCACAACGGAGCATCAGTTTCCGATAGTGAAAAGGGAGGATTTCTGATGGCAGCAACGATGACAAAAACTCAATTGGTCCGCACACTGGCGGAGCAGGTCCAGGTTACGAACAAGACGGCAGCGGCGTTTTTGGAGAATCTGGCCGAAGTGGCGGTGGCGCAGACGAAGAAGAACGGAGTATTTGTTCTTCCCGGCCTCGGTCGCCTGAAGAAAGTCCAGCGCAAGGCTCGCATGGGTCGCAATCCGCAGACCGGCGAAGCAATCAAGATTAGGGCGAAGACCACGGCGAAGTTCTACCTGGCGAAGGCTGCAAAGGACGCCGTCGCTCCGCCGAAAAAGTAGTCGGTTCAAACGGTTCCCAACGGGCCGGCGGCACACGCTGGCCTTTTCTCATTTTGCCGTTTACGTTCCAGGCACAATTATCACCGCCCTGGAGC
>Ga0326727_10019444_pt1 | contig 13652 bp, 8 predicted proteins | sample MB2enrmetagenome_FD_207643 | JGI IMG/M metagenome (GOLD analysis project Ga0326727, IMG submission 207643) | Lab enriched peat soil microbial communities from McLean, Ithaca, NY, United States - MB29MY | ecosystem: Environmental > Terrestrial > Soil > Wetlands > Peat | place: USA: New York... | reverse complement strand
TGCCGGAGCAGCCCTTCGTGATCTTCACCACCGCTTACGACGAATATGCGCTGCGGGCGTTCCAGGAAAACGCCATTGACTACCTGATGAAGCCCATCGAGGCGGAGACGCTGGCGCGAGCGCTGAAGAAGCTTGACCGCTTGCGCCCTCTTGCCAAGCCCGGCTGGCAGCAGAGCCCGCAGTTCCCCGCATTGCTCAAGGAGTTGGCCGCCTCACTGCGCGGCGAGCGGCCCGGCTATCCGCATCGCATCGCCTCGCGCGTCGGCGAGCGCATCTCGTTTCTGGATGTGGACGCGGTGAGCCACTTCCTGGCCCAGGACAAGCTCACCTATGCCGTGGTGAATGGCCATCCGCACTGCATTGACCAGACCATTGCCGAACTGGAGCGGCGGCTCGATCCGGCGAAGTTTCTGCGTATTCACCGCGCCGCCCTGGTGAACGTGGATTGGATCCACGAGGTGAATTCCTGGTTCGCGGGCAAGGTGATGCTCACCCTCAAAGACGCGCAGCACACGCAGTTGACCGTGGCCCGCGACCGCGTACGCGCGCTCAAGCTGCACTTGGGAATCTGAAAGGGGCGGTCAGGGAGATGGTGGCCTCCTACCCTTTTCGCAGAAGGCGGGAAAAGGATGCGGTCCCCGGCGAAATCCAGGCCCAGCTGGAGCGTTTTCGATGCAGGTGCGAACCATGATTTGGGTGCCCCATCCTTGAATCGTTCTTTGATTCAAGGGTGGGAGAACATCAATTCAAATCTCCACTTAAACAGAAAACGCTCGGGGGTGGGATAGACCAGTCTCGCCCTATCGGCCCCAGTGTACGAAAACCCCAACGATCCCGATTCATGCCGGGTCAATTTGCTCTGCCGCAACCCGGTTCCGTGGCCACGGTTTTACCGTCCAGGCGGAAGCAGGTGGCGCCGTCGAGGTCGGTCCGATAAGTGCGCACCCTGGCCGCTTGTAACTCTTCCAGCACCTCCGGGCGAGGATGGTGGAAGCGGTTGCGCAGGCCGCAGGAGATCACCGCCCATTGCGGAGCGACGCGGGCCAGGAACTCGGGCCGCGTGGAGGTGATGCTGCCGTGATGGCCCACCTTGAGCAAGGAGCTTTGCAAGCCGGGCTCGGCCAGCATGGCCTGTTCGATGGGCGCTTCGGCATCGCCCTCCAAGAGCACTGAGGTCGCGCCGTAAGCCACATGCAGAACCAGGGAGTCGTTATTGGTCGGTTCCGGGCCAGGCTGGTAGTTGCGAAAGGGCGCCAGCACGCTCACCTGCGTGCGGCCCAACGGGAAGGCGTCGCCGGCGCGCTGCGAACGCAACCGCACATGGAGATCGACGGCTTCATCCAGCAGGGCGTTGTAGGCGCCGAATCGGGGGTTGTTCCCCACCCATAACTCGGCGGGACGGAAGTTGCGCAGTACGGCGGGCAGGCCTCCCATGTGGTCGGAGTGGGCATGGCTCAGGGCCACCGCGTCCAGGCGGCGAATGCCGCGGGACCAGAGCGCCTGGGAAACGACCTCCTCGCCGATGTCGAAGTCCTGCGGCGCCTGATGCGGGCCGCCGCCAAAACCGCCGCCATCCACCAGCAGGGTTTTTCCATCCGGGGTAATCAGCAGCAGCGAGTCGCCCTGGCCCACGTCGATGGCCTCGACCAGCAGTGCGTTGGCGGGGTGCTGCACCAGGCGTGGCGCCACCGCAGCCAGGGCGGCTCCGATCAGCGCAATCCACGCGACATGGCGCGGCCAACGGCTGGCTGTGGAAACGGCCCGGTGCGCCAGGAGAATGGCTGCCGCGAGCAGTGCGCAAAAGGCGGCCGACTGCCAAAGCAGCGGCGAGGGAATGCGGAAATCCCCGAGAGCCAGAGAACCGAACAGATGCACCAGCCCGACGCCCAGGTGAAGCATCAACGCCACGACGGTGGCGGGAACGACCGCAGCGGCGGGCCACGTGACGAGAGCCAGCAGCGTGACCAGCGCGGCGGGCATGAGCAGGGCCAGCAACGGCAGGATGAACAGATTTACCGGCAGCGCGAAGAGGGTGATGCGGTGGAAGTAGATCGCCATGGGCAGGGCCATGGCCAGTTCGACCACGCAGGAGACGACCACGAGTTGGGCAGCCCAGAGCAAAAGATGCACTGCCCACGGAAAGGCGCGCCAGGCCAGGAAGCGGTTGCCAGCCTTCTGCAGGCGTGCGGCGACCATGCGCAGGGTGACGCGAAACTGCGCCTGGAGCGGGGGGAGCTTGCCGTCGATGGCGACCAGGCTCAGGTCGCGGGTGGCGGTGAGGTAAGGGTGGATGGTGGCCTGAAGCAGCGGCGCGGCCACGCCGGCGATGGCCACCACCGCCAGGAGCGTCATTTGCAGGCTGGCGTCGAACAGGCTGCGCGGGCTGACGACGAGCAGGCATAGCGCGGCAAAACCGATGGTGTTCAGCGGGCTGCGTTCGCGGTAGAGGAGCCGGCCCAGCAGGTACAGAGTAACCATCCACAGCGACCGCTGCACCGGCGTGGCGAAGCCGGTGAACAGCGCATAGGCAAAGGAGGCAAGGATGGTGACGAGCGTGGCCGGCACGCGCGGCAGGCGCAGTTTGCGCGAGGCCCAGAAGAGGCATCCGGCCACAATGGCCAGGTGGAAGCCGGAGACCACCAGCATGTGAAAAGAGCCGGTGCGCTCGAATCCCACGCGCAGCGAATGGGTGAGATAGGTGCGGTCGCCGGTGACCATGGCGGCCAGCATGATGGCGTCGTCCTGGTTGAGGCGCAGTGCGGCGGGCAGGCGGCGCATGGCCGCGGGCAAGGCCAGCAGCCGCGCGCTGGAGGCGTGCTGCAACCCGCTCACGCGGCAGGCCAGGAAGGAGCCCGGCGCCATGCCCATGCGCTCCACACGGTCAATGCTCACCGTGGCTGTCGAGGTAATGCCCTGGTCGAGGAGAAAATCCTGGCGGCTCCAGACCCCCGGATCGCGATAGACCTCCGGCCGCAGCAGCCGGACGACGGCGCGTACTCGTTCGCCGCAAGCTAAGGGTTGCTGGCCATGCGCGTTCATCGGCCAGCGAACGGTCAACCGCACGCCGCCCGCTGCCGGCGCCTGCGCATCTTCGCTGTCGTTCACCACTTCCAAACTCGTGACGCGCAGGTCGATGCGTTGCGCTGGGCTTTGCCCTGAGACCGCGGGGGATGGCTCGCCGGGATCGGCCAGGTTCTGCTCCATCTCGCTGCGCACCGGACCGGCATCCGTCACGGCGCCTTCCACGGTGCGCAGCAGGCCGTCAGAGAGTGCGGCCACGGCCGGCGCCGCGGCCGGATGCGGCTCCATCTCCGCGCACCACGCGCCCAGCAGAAGCCACAGCACCGCCAGCGGCAGCCAGGCGACGCGTTGCGCGCGCAAGGCCGCAACCGCGCACAGCACAGCGGTCAGCGCCAGGGCAATCAGCACCAGGCTGGGCCGCAGCCAGAGCCAGGGTGTGAGGGCAACTCCGGCGGCAAAGAGCCATGCGGCATGAAAGAGCGGCACGGCCCCCAGGCCGGCGGAGGCCGAACTGCATAGGGTTTGCCCGGAGCTGGAGTCGTCAGCTTGCATCGCGCCTGAAAGTTGAAAAGCTTTTCTGGCGGATAAGCCTATCAGGAGTGCCGCAACAGGGCCACTGTTTCCAGGTGAAATGTCTGCGGAAACAGGTCGGCCAGCGCGATGGACTGGATCGCATAGCCTGAGGCGGTTAGTGCGCTCAAGTCCCGCGCCAGGGTCGCCGGATCGCAGGAAACGTACACCAGCGCGGGCGCGGCGACCTCCGCCAGCAGGGCGCAGGTCTCCGCGCCGAGGCCGGTGCGCGGCGGGTCCATTACCACGAAATCGGGGCGCGCTCCCTTGCGGCTGTTGCGCAAGAAGTCGAGGGTCGTGGCGCGCACGGGGATTCCGGTGGTGTGCTTGAGATTGGCCGCCAGCGCCTGGGTTGCGGAGGGCGCGGACTCGACCGCAATCACGCGCTTGAAGTTCTCTGTGAGCCGCCGCGCAAACAGTCCCACGCCGGCATAGAGGTCCCAGGCCAGCGCGCCCTGGTGGCCGGCCGTCACCCGCTCCACCAGCGCATCCACCAGCCAGCGGTTCACCTGGAAAAAGGCGCCGCGGTCCACGCGATAGTCGAACCCGGCGGCGCAATAGAGCAAGGAAGCTGCGCCCCACTGCGCCGCGGTGCGCGCCGGCTGGCCGTCGCGGCCTTCCACCACCAGTTCCGCGCCCTGAAGCGCCGGAACCCGCTCGCCGAGCGCCTGCGCAATCTGGTCAAAACGAATCTTCTTGGCGCTGGCGGTGAAAACGCTAGCCAGCAGAGCGGTTTCCTCCGGGTTGCAGAAGAGCGCAATCTCCGTGGGCCGAAAGGCCGGCGCAAACTGGCGCACCACCCCGGCAAAGGCCTGCGCAGCCTTCACCAGCAGCGGCGCGGCAATGGGGCACTCGCTCACCGCAATCACCGCGTGGGAGCGGCGTCCGCGATAGCCGGGCTTCCCGGTTGCATCCAGGGCCAGCCGGATGCGGTTGCGATAGGCCAGTGGCTCGGCGGCCAGCACGGCCATTTCTGCGGGCGCTTCCACGCCGCCGCGCTCCAGCGTTTCGCGCAGGATGGTCTGTTTGAACGCCAGTTGCGCCGCGTAATCCGCGTGCTGGTAGTGGCAGCCGCCGCAAACGCCAAAGTGGCGGCAGGCCGGCGCCACCCGCTGCGGCGCGGCAGAGACAATCTCCTCGGCCTCGGCGGTGGCGTAACCGCGCTTGTCCTGGGCAATGCGCACCCGCGCCTGCTCGCCAGGCAAGGTCAGCGGAACAAAGACGGCCTTGCCTTCCACGCGGGCCAGGCAGGCGCCGCCATAGACAGGCTTGCCGATCTCCACGAGCAGCGGCTCGGTGGCTGAAGTCTGCGCGGACTGCGGTGCGGCTGGCTTCATTGCTGGCTCATGTAGAACAGGCTGAGGCGCGGCAGTTGGTAGTGTTCCAGCAACTGTTTATGCACAAATTGCCGCTCCACCTGGCGCAGTTGCACGGCGCCCATCTTGCTGCGATAGGGGGCCAGCTCGCGCGCCGCGTGTTCCTTCAGGCCTACCAGCAGATCTTCGGGGGCGGTAACGGTCAGGGCCGCAAACAGCTTTTCTTCCAGAACGGTCAGGGTGCGCTCCAGCGATTCCATATCGGTGGTCGCAGTGCCCGCTGCGGCAGCCGCGCGCGCTTCGGCGGCCAGTTCGCGCAGGCGGACGGCGGTGGCGGCGCAGGCTTCCGGAGCCACGGTTGCGGCATCCAGCGCCGCCGCGGCCGCTTCAAGATGCGCGGCCACCCGCTCCTCTTCAAAGCCGGACTCGCGGCCGGCTGAGGCCGGGGGCGCGGAGCCGGCGGCGGCCTCGTTCAGTTGCTCGGCGGCTTCCATCACCGCCTGCGCGCACCACGCCAGGCCGTTCACGCGCCGCATCCGCCCGCGCTGCTGGCGAGCCTCATATTTGTCGAAAGCCGCATCGATGCCGCGCAAGGCCGCTTCCAGCGGAATGCCCGCCTCGCGCCAGGTTTCGATCAACGCCCAGTCGATGGTGGAGAGCAGCAGCAGCGCCCCGCGCCGTTGCTGGAATCGCTCTTCGATCTCCGTAAAGTAATTGAAATAGTTGCGCACAGGGCTTCTCAGTGCGCGCGGCCGCGCGGTCGCGCCGTGCGGTTGCGTTCAAACAGGATGAGCAGTCCGTCCAGCGTCAGCATGTCGTCGATCTCCGAGATGAAGCGCGAATCCTCCGAGATTTGCCGCGCCAGGCCGCCGGTGGCGATGATGCAAGGCTTCTCGCCGAGTTCGGCGACGATGCGCTCCAAGATGCCGTCTACCAGGCCGATGTAACCGTAGTAGAGACCGCTCTGCAGGTGGGTGACGGTGTTGGTGCCGATCACCTTGGGCGGGCGCTTGATGTCCACGCGGCTCAACCGCGCCGCGCGCGAAAACAGCGCATCGGCGCTCAGGCCCAGGCCGGGCGAAATGGCCCCGCCCAGGTACTCGCCCTTGGCCGAAATCACGTCGAAGGTGGTCGCCGTGCCGAAATCCACCACAATGCAGGGGCCGCCGTAGCGCTCGAAGGCGGCGATGGCGTTCACCAGCCGGTCCGCGCCCAGATCCGCGGGGTTGTCCTGCAAGACCGGCATGCTGGTCTTGATGCCCGGCTCCACAAACAACGGCTGCACGTGGAAGTATTCCTGGCAAACCTGGCGTAGCGTGGAATCGATGGGCGGCACCACCGAGGAGATAATGATGTGCGTCACCTGGCTGGTGTCCAGGCGGTTCATCTCGAAAAGGTTGACGAACAGCACGCCATACTCGTCGGCGGTCTGGTTGCGGTGGGTGGTCACGCGCCAGTGAGCCGCCAACTCCGGCTTTTCACCCTCGAGCCGGTAGAGCCCCAGCACGGTATTTGTATTGCCAACATCGATTGCAAGCAGCATAGTCGTCAATCCATTTCCGCAGCGCGAATGCCGCCGGTCTGCACCTTTACCAAACCCTCAGCGGTGCGCACCATCAGGAACCCGTGCTCGTCCAGGCCGGCCGTCACGCCCCTGCAGGCCTGCGGTCCATGAACCTCCACCCGCCGTCCGCGTACCCACGTCGACGCCTGTTCCACGCGGGCCGGAATCGAGGCGCCCGCCGCCGGATCGAGCAGTCCGAGCGTCTCGCGCTCCAGCGATTTTAGCAGGGAGACGAGCAAAGCCTGGCGGGGGACGCGCCGCCCGGCTTCCATGTCCAGCGAGGTCGCGGGCGTGGACAGATCAGGATCAAAGACCCCCTGGTGAACGTTGATGCCAATGCCCACCACGGCAAAAGCCGCCGCTCCGCCCGTGAACTTGGCTTCCACCAGGATGCCGCCCGCCTTGCGTGGACCCGCGAGAAGATCGTTGGGCCAGCGCAGGTCCACGGCCAGCCCGGTGACTTCCCGAATGGCTCCGGCGGCGGCCAGTCCCGCCGCCAGCGGTAGCAGCGGCAGGCGAGCGGCTGGAATTCTCGGGCGCAGCAGCACGCTCACATAGAGCCCGTCGCCGGCGGCGGAGTGCCAGGCGTGATCGCCGCGCCCGCGGCCGGCGGTTTGTTCATCGGCAAGGTAGACCGAGCCATCTGCCGCGCCCTTGCGGGCGGCATCCAATGCGTCGCTGTTGGTCGAGGTAGTCACAGGAGAGAAATGCACCTTGCCGGCAAACAGGGTGCCCGCCAGTGCGGCGTCGAGTGCGGCCAGATCGAACACCGCCGCAGTCACTCCGCCGCAATGCGCATGGAAATGTCGGCGGCCTTGGCGGAGTGGGTGAGCGCGCCCACGCTGATGAAGTCCACACCGGTTTCGGCATAGGCGCGGATGTTCTCCAGCACAATGCCGCCCGAAGCCTCGGTGGGAATCCAGCGGCCGGTTTGGCCCTTGGTCGCTTCCCCTTGGGTTGCTTCCCCTTGGGTTGCTTCTTTGATGCGGTCCACCGACTGCTTCACCTGGGCGGGCGTCATGTTGTCCAGCAGGATGGCCTCGGCGCCGAACTCGAGCGCTTCTTCCAACTCCTGGGGCGAGCGCACTTCCACCTGCACGCGCTGGCCCTTGCGGCGCTTTTCCAGGGCGCTGGTGAGCACGGCGCGCAGGCCGCCGCCCAGAGAAATGTGGTTGTTCTTGATCAGGATGCCGCTGGCCAGATCGATGCGGTGATTGGTGCCGCCGCCGCACTGCACGGCGTATTTCTCCAGCACCCGCAGGCCGGGGACGGTCTTGCGCGTGTCGAGAACGTGGGCGCGCGTTCCCTGAATCGCGTCTGCGTATTGCCGCGTCAGGGTGGCGATGCCGCTCAGGTGCTGCATCAGGTTCAGGATCACCCGCTCGCAGCTCAGCAGCGCCCGCGCGTTGTGGCGGATGACGGCCAGCACCTGGCCATCGTGCACGCGCACACCGTCAAAGATCTCGGGATGGCTGACCACCTCGAAGCGGGTGTGCGAAGAGGCGCGCGGATCCAGGCGGGCAAAGATTTCAAAGAAGTGCGGCACGGCTCCCAGGCCGCAGACCACCATCTCCTGGCGGGCCACGATGGAGGCCGCGGCACGCAGGTCGGGGTCGATGGTGAGGTTGGTGGTGGTGTCGCGAGCGGCCTGGTCTTCTACCAGGGCCTGCTCCAGCAGAGCGTCGATTTTGCTGCTCTTCCAATCCATACGCGTTTTCCTTTGGAAAACAGCTTCTAGCTACCAGCTTCTAGCTGCTAGCTAAAGGCTGGGTGCCCCAGGTCTCGCATTCGAGACCTCGGGTAGCACTGGCTTATCTCTTGCTGCTGTCATCCTGAGCGACCCTGAGCGCAGCGAACGGGGAGTCGAATGCCTGCCCTGAGCGAAGCCGAAGGGGACCTGCATTTGCTCTCTTACTCAGTCGGCAATGCAGCCAGCGCGGCCTGGGCTTTCTCCAGCAGCAGCCGCGTCTCTGCCTCCTGCTTCTTCAACCCTTCGACCACCTTTGCCGGAGCCTTGGCCAAAAAGCCTTCGTTGCCCAACTGGCGCTCGGCGGCGGCTATGCCTTTTTCAAACCTCTCAATGTCCTTGGTCAAGCGCGCGCGCTCGGCGGGTACGTCGATGGTGCGCTCGTAGATTACGGCGACGTCGAAGGTCGCGGTGGAGTGCTTGGAGAGGCCAGCGGAAATCTCCGCCACGAAGCGTAGTTCACTGACCTTGGCCAGACGCTCGACCATGGCGATGTTCTGCTGGACGGAGGCCTGCAACTCGACGCCGATGCGAACCTCAACCGGAGTGGTCGCCTTCTCTTCCACGCCGATTTCCTTGCGCAGAGCGCGGATTTCGACGATGAGCGACTGCAGCAGGGCCATTTCAGCCAGGGCCGCCTCCGCCGCCGGGTTTTCTACGGCCCGCGGATAGCTGGTGAGCGCAATCGACTTTGCGGGTGGGTTGCCGTCGTAGAGGGCGTGCCAAATCTCTTCGGTCAGGAAGGGCATGAAGGGCGAAAGCAGGCGCAGAGAGGCTTCAAAGACGCTGACCAGCGTGGTGAGCGCGGCTTTTCTGCCTGCGGTCTTGCTGGCTTGCTGGCTCGCTGACTCGCTCCCTGGGCCATCCATCGGAAAGTCGAGGCTGAGCTTGACGATCTCCAGGTACCAGTCGCAGAAGCTGCCCCAGAAAAACTGGTAGATGGCGTTGGCCGCGTCGTCGTAACGGTAGTTTTCGAGCGACTGGTTGACCTTGGCGGCGACAGCGTGGAACTCGGCCACAATCCAGCGCGCCTCCAGCGGCGCGTCAGCGGCAGCCACGGGCATCGCGCCCAGGGCGGCGGAATCTACAAAAATGCCGATCCCGGCGGCGCGGTCCACGTTCATGAACAGGAAGCGGGCGGCATTCCATATCTTGTTGGCAAAGGCGCGATAACCCTCGGTGCGGGCCACGTTGAAGGCGATGTCGGTGCCCGGCGAGGCCATGCTGGCCAGGGTGAAGCGCACCGCGTCCGTTCCATAGGTCTTGACGATCTCGATGGGGTCCAGCACGTTGCCCTTGGTCTTGGACATCTTTTCGCGGTTGGCGTCGCGCACCAGGGCGTGGATGTAGACCTCGCGGAAGGGCACCGAATCCGCCAGCGAGCGCGGGCTGCCGTCAGCGTGCGGCACGTCTCCGGCAAACCAGCAGCCCAGCATGATCATGCGGGCCACCCAGAAGAAGAGAATGTCGAAGCCGGTGACCAGGACGCTGGTGGGGTAGAAGGCGTCGAAATCGGCGCGGTTTTCCGCCGTGACGTTGGGCCAGCCGAAGACCGAAACCGGCAGTAACCCGGAGGAGAACCAGGTGTCGAGCACGTCGGTCTCCTGCGTGATCTTGTCCGAGCCGCAATGGGCGCAGGCCGAGGGATCGACGCGGGCCACGGTGACCTTGTGGCAGGCGGAACAGTGCCAGGCGGGGATGCGATGGCCCCACCACAGTTGCCGCGAGATGCACCAGTCGTGGATGTTGTCCATCCACTCGAAGTAGGTTTTCTCGTACATCTCCGGGGTGAAGCGAATGTGCTTTTCGCGGACCGCCTGCTTGGCCTTCTCGGCCAGCGGCTCGATCTTGACGAACCACTGCGTGGAGAGGCGCGGCTCGACAACCGTCTTGCAGCGGTCGCAATGGCCCACGTTGTTGGTGTGGTCGGTGATGCCCGCGAGCAGGCCCTGCTCTTCCAGGTCGTGGACAATGCGCTTGCGCGCCGCGTAGCGGTCCAGACCGGCATAGACGCCGCCCTCGGCGTTGATCTTGCCGGTGGTGTCCATCACGCTGATCGAGGGCAGATGATGGCGCTCGCCCAGGGCAAAGTCGTTGGGGTCGTGGGCCGGGGTCACCTTCACCGCGCCGGTGCCGAAGTCGCGGCTCACCCACTCGTCCAGAATGATGGGTATCTCGCGGCCAACGAGCGGCAGGCGGAGCTTCTTTCCGTGCAGATCGAGGTAGCGCTCGTCCTCGGGATGGATAGCCACGGCCACGTCGCCGAGCATGGTCTCAGGCCGGGTGGTGGCAACGGTCAGGAACTCGCCGGTGTCCTTGCCGTCCGCGCCAACAACCGGGTAGCGAATCTCCCACAGGTGGCCCTTCTGCTCTTCGTGCACCACTTCCAGGTCGCTGATGGCCGTCTGGCAGCGCGGGCACCAGTTGACGATGTAGGCGCCGCGATAGATGAGCCCCTGCTCGTGGAGGCGGACAAACGCCTCGCGGACGGCGACGGAGAGATGCTCGTCCATGGTGAAGTATTCGCGCTGCCAATCCACCGAGGCGCCGAGGCGCTTCATCTGATCCAGGATGGCGCCGCCGTAGTGGCGCTTCCACTCCCACACGCGCTCGATAAAGGCTTCGCGGCCCAGTTCCTGGCGGGTTTTGCCCTCGCTCGCCAACTGCCGCTCCACCATCATCTGGGTGGCGATGCCGGCGTGGTCGGTGCCCGGCAGCCACAGCGCACGGCGGCCGCTCATGCGCCGCCAGCGGGTCAGGATGTCCATCTCCGTCTGGTTGAGCATGTGCCCCATGTGCAGCCGGCCGGTCACGTTGGGCGGCGGCAGCAGAATGGTGAAGGCCGACTTGCCGTCGGGGCGGACGCTCCCTTCGCTCGCAGGGGCGGGTTCGGAGTCTGAGCCTTTTTGGGCGATTGCCGTTTCAGGGGCGGTCTGGGCAAAGAGGTTTTCGCGCACCCAGTACTCCGCCCAATGATCTTCAATGGCGGTAGGATCGTAAGCTTTTGGCAGGTCGTGAGGCATGATTGGGGGTCTTCGAAATAGCCCCCGGGGGTCTGCGCCAGGCCCTTCTCAAGGAAGAGTCTCAAGCGAGGGGACCACCCCTCACTTTATCAGATAGGACGCATGGGCAATGGGCGGGCGATTTGGGCGCGCGCTTTGCGACAAAGCAAAAAGGCCGCCCCCGGTTGGGGAGCGGCCTCTTGTCCTGGTGCGGTTGCCGGCTTAGAACGGGTTCAGCTTGGAGAGCCCCTTCTTCTTTTTCTTCTTGCTGGAGGACTCGTCGCTCAGGTCGGCCTTGGGCTTCTTCTTGGCGTCAGAGGCGGACTGCGTGGGGGTCGAACCGGGCTTGACGTCGTTGACCTGGTCGGGGGCTTCTGCGGGCTTTTCCGCGGCCGGCAGGGCGGTGTTGGTGGGGCCAACCGCCTTGATTACCGGGCTGCCGCCGTCCGCCGTGGCGCCTGAGGGTGCATTCACAATCGAGACGCCGACTCCGGTGCCGCCTTCAGGCTTTTCCAATTGCAGCGGCGCCGTGGAGGGCTGATCGCTGCGCGGGGGCTCATTGGGACCGGTGGCCGTGGGCGCCGCGACGGACTCCGCGGGCTTGCCGGCGTTGACGGCGTCGTTGAACATCGCGATGTTCTGCTTGGTGATGTCCGGCGCCAGGGTCCGCTTGGGATCCTCCAGGCTGGGTTCGCCCACATGCACCGCCTCAACCACCGTGGGTCCGTGCTTGATCAGCCCGAGGGTCTTGTCGGTAAAGTGCAAGGGCTGGCGGCTGCGTTCTTCCGCGTCGCTCTCCGCAACGGCTTCCTGGGTGGGCTCGGGAACGGGACGGTTCATCGCCACCAGCCGGTCGCGGGCGTCCTCCACGCGGGGAGCCATGGGATAGCGCGTGATGACCTTGTCGTAGGCCGTTGCGGCCTTGTCCTGGTAGATCGCGCTGAGCCGCTCCCGCACCGCGCTGGGCAAACGGGGCGCGATCCGCACCGCGTGGGCTTCGCCCGCATAAGCGTCGCCGATGCCCAGTAGCGCCTGGTCGCTCTTGGAGTAGAGCGGATAGGTGTCGACCACCGTCTGCAGCCGGGCAATGGCCGCGGCAAAGTTCTCGTGCCCCTCGTAGTAGAGGCCGATCTGGGTTTCCCGCTCGGCCAGAACCTCCTGCACGTCGCGCAGCTTCTGCTTGGCGCGCGGCACCAGCGTGGAGTCGGGGAACTGGTCGATCATGGCCCGGTACTCCTGCTCGGCGCGCTGCGCGTTCAGGTAGTCGCGGTCCGGCTTCTCCATCTGCTGGTAGAAGATGTCGGCCACCTTCATCTGCGCCTCGGCCGCTTCCGGCGCCTGGGGGAAGAAGGTGATGAAGTCCTTGTATTCGGCCTCGGCCTGGGTAAGGGCCGCGGAACCGCCCTCCTTGAACCAGGTGTCGCCCACCGCCAGCTTGGCCCGCATCCGGTACTCCGACTCCGGATAGGTGTTCAGCATGGTCTGGAGGTCCAGCCGGGCCACGTCGTAGCGGCCCTTCTTCATGGCCGTCATGGCCTTGTCGAAGAGTTCCTTGTCAGGCTGCTTGGAGGCCACGTTGGCTAACGGGTTGGCGCTCAGGTCCTGGTTTTTCTTGTGCTTGGGCTTCTTATCCTTGGCCTGGGCCGAAACGCCCAGCACCAGAACCGCCAGAGCCACCGCGGCAATCTTCAACGACAACCGGTTCATACCACCTCATTGCGGCGACAGCCCGTCGACAGGCCATCCGCCTTGACTTGACTCATGCTAGAAAATCTTACTCGCCCGCCGCTTCACGGGCCGCAGCCAGCAGGGCACGCGCATCCTGCTCCGGGTGGCCCGCGCCGAAAACGGCGTTGCCGGCCACCAGCAGATCGGCCCCTGCTTGGACGACCTGGGTCACCGTATCGTGAGCCACCCCGCCGTCCACTTCGATTCTAAACGCCAGCCCCAGTTCCTGGCGCAAACCGGCCAGCCGCCGGATCTTATCCAAAGAAAAAGGGATGAATCTCTGCCCGCCAAAGCCCGGATTCACGCTCATGATCAGCACATGGTGCACCATGGGCAGAATGTCCAGGAGCAAATCGACCCGCGTGGCCGGATTCAGCACCACCCCCGGTTTCATCCCGTGCTGGGCAATCAGCTCCAGCGAGCGGTGCAGGTGGCGGCAGGCCTCGTAGTGGATGCTCACCCAATTGGCCCCGGCATCGGCAAAGGCGGGAATGAATTCGTCCGCATTCTCAATCATCAGGTGGCAGTCGATGGGCAGGCTGGTGGCCCTGCGCAGGCATTTCACCACCGGCGGTCCCAGGGTAATGTTGGGCACAAAATGCCCGTCCATCACGTCCACATGCACCACCGTGCCGCCGCCCCGCTCGGCCGCGGCAACCTCCTCGGCCAGATGGGCAAAATCGGCGGACAGTATGGATGGCAAC
>Ga0326727_10019443_pt1 | contig 13652 bp, 12 predicted proteins | sample MB2enrmetagenome_FD_207643 | JGI IMG/M metagenome (GOLD analysis project Ga0326727, IMG submission 207643) | Lab enriched peat soil microbial communities from McLean, Ithaca, NY, United States - MB29MY | ecosystem: Environmental > Terrestrial > Soil > Wetlands > Peat | place: USA: New York... | reverse complement strand
CGCGCATCCTCGTTGTGACACATGCCCGCAACTTCACGCTGTATCGGATCACCCTGCGCAACTCGCCGAACTTCCATGTCCTGTTCAACGGCGACGGCTTCGCCGCCTGGGGCGTGCTCATCGATTCCCCGAAAACGGCGCGCAACACCGATGGCATCGATCCTTCCAGCGCCACCAACGTCACCATCACGCATAGCTCCATCCACGCCGGTGACGACAACGCGGCCATCAAAGCCGGCACTTCCGGGCCCCCGTCGCACATCAGCGTTGCGCACAACCACTTCTACACGGGGCACGGCATGTCCATCGGCAGCGAAACCAATGGCGGAGTGGAGGCAGTTCGCGTCGATGATCTGACCATCGATGGCGCCGACAACGGCATTCGCATCAAATCGAACGCCAGCCGGGGTGGCCTGGCGCACGACATTGTGTACTCCGATGTGTGTATCCGCGACACCAGGAACCCGGTAGTGATGGATTCCACCTATCCCTTCTTCGGCGCGGCGCGCGACCAGTTGCCGGAGTTTCGCGACATTATCCTTCGCGACGTGCGTATACTCACCCCCGGTGGCATCACGCTGGAAGGCTACGACGCACAACACCGGCTGGGAATCGCCTTCGACAACGTGCAGCTCGATGACGCGTCGCTCACGGCCGCCACCGCCAGCCACGCCGAAGTCATACTGGGGCCTGGGCCAGTCGGCTTCGTGCCCACCGGCGGCGATGTCCAGGTGAAAGACCTCCGCACCGGCTCCGGCCACCCCATCGCCTGCGACGCGCGCTTCGTCCCGCTCCCGCGTTGATTGCCGGTGGCGCGCCTTCCACCCGCGTCCGCGGGCCACTATACTCGTGTTGTTAGCCCATGGACATCCGGCAACTCGAGCTCTTCCTCGCCGTGATGGATCAGGCGAGCGTCACCCGCGCGGCCGAGAAGGTTCACCTCTCGCCCGGGGCCGTGAGCCTGCAGATCCACAAGCTCGCCACTGAGCTGCGTGCCGAACTCTTCGTCCGCTCGGGCAAGCAGATCGTGCCCACGCCCGCGGCGCGGCACCTGGTGGAATCGGCCCGCGCGGCGCTGCGGCAAATGCGCGAGATCGAACACAGATTCGCCGGCGATCCCGCAACCGATACGCGCCCGTTTCACTTCGCCACCGGCCTCACCACGCTGGTCAACCGCCTCGGACCGCCCCTCCGCAAGCTACGCCGCGAGATGCCGAACACGCCCATGCAGGTCACCGTGGTGCCCACCGAAGAAATGGTGTCCGGGCTGCTCGACCGCCGCTTCGACCTGGCGCTCATCAGCCTTCCCGTCAATGAAGAGCACCTCACCATCCTTCCACTCTTCGACGAGGAACTGCTCATCATGCGCCCCTCGCCGGCGCCGGTGCGCGGCTGGCACGTGGGCAACATCAAACTCGCCGAGGTAGCGGCGGCGAACTTTCTGCTCTATCCGAAACGCAGCAACATGAGGATGGTCATTGACCGCTACTTCGGCGAACTGGGCATCAATCCGAAAGTCATTATGGAAGCCGACGACACCGAAGCGATCCGGCTGCTGGTGGAATCGGGCTTCGGTTTTTCGATCCTGCCCGAGTTCGCATTGCGCAAGCAGCCCCGGCGTTTCCACACGCTGCGTCTCGCCGACAAGCCGTTGGTACGCCGGCAGGCTCTGGCCATGGCCCGCACCGAGTTCCCCCGGCCTCTCACTTTGTCGGTGGCGAAATTCCTGCAGTCGGCGCTGACGGCAGAGGGCGCCCATCGGTCTACCAGCGCGTGACCGGCAACCCGTGCCGGGTTACTTTCGCGGTCCTTCGCGGGGATCCAGCAACCATATGTTGCCGGTCGTCTCACCCTGATTGAAGATCAGTTCTCCGCGGCCCACGGTGAGTTCGACGAACGAGTTGTCCGCTCCGGCAAACGGAACCCGCGGCGAGTGCAGGTGAATCACCTCTTCCGCCGCACCCTCCGCATGCATGTCCGCTGTGAGCCGCTGGCGCCAGATGCACCGGGAGCCATCGCGGTCGGAGATGAACAGCAGCAGTCTGTCGTCCACTGAGAACCGCGGCTTGTCTCCCTGCGTCACCGTGATCCACTCACTCACCGGCACGGATTCCCCCCGGAACGGCGCAATACAGATCTGCGAGCGCTGGCGGTTCTGCACCGAACTGAACGCCACCCACCGGCCATCGTGCGAAAGCCGCGCGTTGTAGACGTCGCGTTCAGCGTCAGCCAGGATGAGAACCGGTTTGGCTCCTGGCCGGCCCAGGCTCACACTCCATCGTGCGGGCGTGGGTCCGCCGGTGAGAAAGAAGCTGCCATCGGCGGACCAGTCCCACACGCGATGGGCGCCGCGCAGGATCTCCCGCTCCGGTCCGCCGCGGCTGTTCACCTCACTGGTTTCGATTCCGGGAGCCTCGCCGGCGTTGAAGACAATCCTGTCGCCGGCGCCATTGAAAACCGGGGAGCCGAGCCAGCCACGCCGATGCGCCACCGGAGTAATGCGGCCGCTCGCCAGATTCATCACCAGCAGATCGGACTCGGACGGGCGGGCGAATCCCTGAGCCGCGTGCAGCGCCACGAACGCCACCTTCTCGCCGTCGGCGGAAAGGACCGGTTGTACGCACGCGGATTTCCCCGTGGTGATGGCCACCGGATCACCCTGGGCGCGTCCCTGCGCATCGATCCCCAGCCGCCACAGGTTCGAACTGGATTCCACCGAGGACCATACAATGCGCCCGTCCGACGACGCCGACGCGGACGCAATCGCGCCCGAGCCAAACGTCAGCGTCTGCGCGGGGCCCGTGACCTCCATCCCGTCCTCCGAGACAGGCAACGTCGCCACGTGTGAGCCGTCTCCGTTCGCCAGAAGGATCAGAAGCCGCGCCGGACTGGCCAGCCACTGGTCAAAACCCGAGCTGAGTCCCCGGGCGCGCCACGAGCCGGCCAGGTTGGTCGCCTGCGGGGAGCGGCCATCGGGAACGGCGAGCCAGAAACCCGCGCGGCCCGCGCAGGTTCCCGAGAACAGGATCTGCCGGCCGTCGGGCGACCAGATCGCGCCCGTATTCACAGACGAGCAACCCGGCGTGATCGGCACTGGCTCGCCACCCGCCAGCGGCTGTACATAGAGCCGCGTGCCCGGCCCTCCCGATTCGAAGCGAACCCCGATACCCGTGTCCCAGCCAGCCGAATACAACAGCAAGCGACCGTCGGGGGAATATCGTGGGCGTCTTCCACCGGCCACCAGCAGCCGCCGCTCGCCTCCCAGCGCGGGAACCTCGTAGATTCCGTCGGCTTCCCCAAACGATTCGAAGGCGACGCGCGTGGCGTCCGGCGAAAACACCGGGTTGGCATGATCCGCCGGCCCGTTGGTAAGCTGGACAATTCCACCGCCATCGATCTGCTGCACATAGATGTCGAGGTTCTTCGCACCTCCCCGGTCGCTCGCATATGCCACCAGCCTGCCGTCCGGCGAGATGGCGCCATAGGTGGTCAACCCTTCATCCCAGGTGAGCCGGTGCATGGCGCCGTGGACCGGAAGCTGCGGGGAGGTGGTCCGCCGGCCCAGCCAGAAAAGTCCGAGACCCTCGGCCATCAGCGCGGCCACCACAACGGCGGTGATTGGCCACTTGTTGCGGTCCACCTTGCGGCTGGCGCGGGGGTGGAGCTGCGCGCTGCCGGCCATGCGCAGTGCGAACGCGAGATCGGCCGCCGACTGAAACCGCCGCTCCGGCAGCTTTTCCAGACATCGGTGCACGATCGTTGAAGCCGGCTCGGGAACCGTTGCGGGCAGTTCCTCCGGCTCGCCGCTCACGATAGCGTGCATCACCGCGATGTTCGTGTCGCCCGAAAAGGGCCGCTTCCCGGCGAGCATCTCGTAGAGCAGGGCCCCGAGGCTGAAGATGTCGGAGCGGTGATCCACATCCCTGCCGGTCACCTGCTCCGGCGACATGCACGGGACGGTACCAATCAGCTCGCCTTCCCTGGTCAGCGTGTGGGTGGAGGTGCCGGCGGTCTTCGGAGCTTTCCATTTGGCGATGCCGAAGTCGAGGATCTTGACCCGGTCGTGCGTGGTCAGCATGACGTTTTCGGGCTTCAGATCGCGATGCACCAGTCCGGCCGCGTGTGCCGCCGACAAGCCCTCGGCGATCTGCGCCGCGATTTCCAGCGCTTTCCGGGGCGCCAGCGCGCCTTTGCCCAGGGCATCCCGCAGCGATCGCCCTTCCACCAGTTCGGTGACGATCCAGCTCATGCCGTCGGCGCGGCCGATATCGTGCACCGAAACGATGTTGGGGTGATTCAGGCCACTGGCCGCGCGGGCTTCGCGCTCGAAACGCGCCAGACGCTCGGCATCGCGGGCAAAGCCCCGCGGAAGCACCTTTATAGCCACCTCGCGCTGGAGCCGCGAATCGCGAGCACGGTACACTTCGCCCATTCCGCCTCTGCCGATACGCTCCACAATCCGGAAGCTGCCCAGTGTGTCTCCCGGCCGAAGCGAGGGCTGCTCCAGCGACACCACGACGGGCGGATGATCGAGCGGGGAATCGCCGGCATCGGCGGAGCGCAGCAGCGAGTCCACTTCGGCCCGCAGCCGCGGGTCGCCGGCGCAGGCGCGATCCAGAAACTCGGCACGCTCTTCCGGAGACCGAGCCTGGGCGTCCCGGAACGCTGCGTCGATCTTTCTCCAGAGCTCAGCGTCCATCGCCGTGCTCTTTCTCCAACTCCCGCTGGAGCCAGGCGCGGGCCAGGCTCCACTCGTGAATCACCGTGTTCGGGTGAACGCCGAGCGCCTCCGCCTCCTCCTCCACGCTCATGCCCGCGAAGTAGCGCAGTTCCACCACGCGCGCCTTGCGCGCGTCGAATTCGGCCAGACGTGTGAGTGCTTCATCCACCGCAAGCAGCGATTCGGGCATCGCCGGCGAAAAAGCGAGGGCTTCATCCAGGGGCAGGGGACGCGCGCCACCGCCGCGTTTGACCCGGCACAGCCCGCGCGCATGATCCACCAGTATTTCGCGCATCAGGCCGGCGGCGACTGCCAGGAAGTGTGCCCGGTTCCGCCAATCCGCGCCGCTCTGATCCACCAGGCGAAGGTACGCCTCATTGACCAGCGCGGTGGTTTGCAGGGTGTGGCCGGGCCGCTCGTTGCGCATGTGCCGATGGGCAATGCGCCGCAGTTCCCGCTCGATCAAAGGAAGCGCCTGGTCGAGACCCTCCCGCTCCCCGGCCTTCCAGCGCTGCAGGAACTGCGTAACCTGCCCAGACCCCGTAGGTTCCATGAAGTCGCGTCCCGGCTGTGTCTGAAAGTGCAGTTTATCGCTTTTCAGGGTGAGAGCGGAAAGGCCGCTTGGCGAGAGGCAATCAGGGAGGTGGCGAAATGATCCGAAAAACGCTGGTTTTCGCGCTGCTCTCCACCGTCACCGCGATGGCGGGCGAACGCATGACCATCTGGATTTGCAACCTGGGCAACCTGCGCGATCAAACCGTGGTTCATGCCCGGAAGGTGGTGACGGAGATCTTCGGCCAGTTGCAGATCGAGGTTCGCTGGACCGGGTGCGAAGGCCCGGGTATCTCTCGCGTCGGGTGGCCCGGTTCCAACATCGTCCTGCGGCTGCGCCGCGCGGAACCGCCGGCCGGAGCGCCGGTCGCCGATGCGGACCTGATGGGCATGGCCTTCACCTCCGCCCGGAACGCCGGCAATCTGGCCGACGCGTACTATCGGGCGATCCGCCGATTCGCCCGTCGAAACCAGGCTGATGCGCCGGACGTGCTGGCCTACGTGGTGGCGCACGAGATCGGGCATCTGTTGCTCGGTCCGGGACACGTGGAAGGCACCATCATGGCGGCGCGGTGGGACGCCAGGACTCTGGCCGCCGTGCGGCAGCGCAGGCTCACCTTCAACGCAGCGCAGCGCGCCGCGATCTACCGCGAACTGCGGGCCAGGACCACGATGCTGGCAAAGGCGCCGGCAAACGGAGAATGAGGGGGCTTCGATCGGTATTATGTGGTTGGCGTGCGGGTCCGCTTCCAACGCCCGCGCCACCTCGCGAATCGAAGCGCCCTGCTCGAGCCGCCGGACCGCAGCCGGTTTGAACTCTTTGGTGAGCTGCCGGCGAGACAATCCCATAACTCGATTCTTCCATTCCATGTGAAACGCATTCCCAACGTGTTAGCAGGATCGCATTCGCTAATGGAGCAGGAATGGGGTATGAGAACTTCGACGGACTCGGGAAGTCGTTGAGAAGATGGAGCGGGAGACCGGATTCGAACCGGCGACGTCCAGCTTGGGAAAATGACGGTAAATTGAAAACACAGAACATTGTGTTTATGGAATCCTCGTTCTGGCGATTGAGGATACCGAGTTTTCATTCTGAACTTCCGCGCGGCGCTTAACGGTGTTCAAACGGAGTTCACCATTACCTCGGAGGCGAGCGGATTCTGAGTTAGTGGCAACCAGCGTTATTCGCGTTCGGAATAGCGAGGAAGGTGATCGTGGAGGGCGGGAACGTGAGATGTCCGGAACCCGTGGAGATGCCAGTCAAGCTCGGCATTGCGTCGTCTTCTCCCAGCTTCAACCTGCTCCCGTTCAACTGAATGCTCGTCGCATCCAGACTTGCGGCCGTCAGGGTATAGCGCTCTGCCGCCTCGGCAAGGTCCAGTGATTGGGACGCAGATCGGTCCGTGTTGATCGCCAGCAGCGCAACCCCTCCAGGCTGTCCGCGCAGGCAGTGGGAGTAGAGGTGCAGGCTTGATGCGGTCGAAAGCCCCGGATCGAGGACTATCGTGCCCATGAATTTGCGCCACAACAGAGCCGCCCAATAGTTCGGCCGCGGCATCAGCGTATTGTCATCGAGCAGGCCGTAGTCGCTGGACGCGAGCGTATTGTGCATATGCACCTGGACGCCCCGTTTCGACAATCGCCCGAGCTGATCGAGATAACGAAAGCTATCGAGAAACGTTGAGGCCCATGGATTTCCCCCGCAAGCTGCGTCGGCTGTTTCGGTGAGCCAGAGCGGTTTACCGGGCTCGAACTTATCGCGAAGGCCCGCATAAAATGTCTCGATCCGGTCCGCGCGCGACAGAACATCCTCGGAAAGAGCAGCCTCGGCGGTTGTCTGCGATGCGGGTCCCATGGAGGCGCAACGCTTAGACGTCGCGCCGTATGAGTGATAGGAGAAGCCATCGAACCGGGGTCCGGTGGCCTTGAGAATGTCTTCAGACTTGACAATGCCCCCAGCAAGTCCAATGGGAGCGAGCGGAATTCCTTCTCCAACGCCGCCGGGGCCGAGGACTAGCATGTCGGGTGCAGCCTTCTTCACGAAAGGAAGGAAGACCGAAAAATCGCGCCCATACGCCGCAGCATCGTAGCCTTTCGGGGCGCCACCCATCTCCGCATAGGTAGGTTCGTTCATGTATTCGGCGGCGGCGATGCTGCCGCCAATGAATTTGGTGTAGTCGAGGAGTTGGCGTGCCTGATAGGGCGTCCAAAGGCTGGCCGGATTTCTGGTTCCAGGGCTTGTGGCAAAGGACGTGACGAGTTTCGCATCCACGGCGTGAGCGAAATCGATGACTCCCTTCCATTGCCGGCGGGTTAAGACTCCGCCGAAACCTTTTGGAGGCGTCTTCGGTGCGGGCTGATCGGAATTCTGGAAGTAGACCGTGTTTGCCCAAGTTCCGCTGACTCTGACATAGGCGGGCCCTAAGGCCGCTGCGAGCTTGCGCAAGCGCGGGTTGGTGAGATCAATCGGCGGGCGCTGTTGGTACAGATTCGGGTCCATGCCCGCCGGGGCGGCCGCCGCATCCCTGTCAGACTGCGTGACGGAGGACTGCGCCTTGAGAAGAGCGCCGACATCCTTGTAGGGCTTCCAAAATCTGCCACCGATGACTTCGACCATTTCGATGTTGTACGACTGAAAGCGCTCATCGACGGTGCCGATGCGCCGCATGCTTGCAGCATCAATACGTCCCGGTGAACCGGGCCCAAGAGGCTGCGAGCATGCCGCAATGCCGAGGACAAGGCCCACGCTTGCGCAACATCCAAGGAACGTTTTTCGGTTCATAGCTTTCGTTTGCGACTCAGACGTAACTCATGCGGCATGCGACCCGTCGCAAAAAGGCTTATTGGCGGACCTTCCGCAGCGGCACAGAGTCATCCGCTTTCGAACCTCATAGGTTTCGCCATCTGCGGAAACAACCGGAATACCTCCACGTACCCAGATCGGGCCTATGACCTTTTTTGCTGTGTCCTCGATTAAGCCAATGGACGGTTCGAATTTCGGTTCGATGGCTTGACCGGTTGCTCGACCCCAAACGACCAATCGCCCCGAGGGACAATGCCCGGCCTCGTGTTCGACGAGTTTTCGAGTTTCGGGGCTATCGGGTTGTTGGACCAGGTTCCACACCTGGCCTTTCGGGTCGCAGAACCTTGCAAAGGCGCACAACTTCCCAACGTCAGTGAGGAGCATTGTCGGCCCCTCGATGGTCTGCGCACGGTCTATATAAGGTACGCGGCTGGCGGTTTCGGCGCCGTCGAACGAGACCTTCTTGTGGGTGCCATCGCAAAATGGCTTGTTACCTGAGTGACCGCAGCGGCAGAGAGCGTACTGCTGCGACGCGGGATAAGTTTTTCCCTCCCGGTAGTCCAGGGATTCGCCCGCAGCGTTTGTTTCGATCCATTGTTCAGCGAGCGGCACATCGCCGCTTACGAGGTAAGGGCCATCCTTCGTTACTTCGATCTTCGCTCCGTGGTGTTCTTTATTTTTCATAGTCAGTTCCTTATTTGGTGGTCAGTATCCGACCGTGAAGCGCTGACGGAGATGACGCGGGCGCTCCAGTTCGTCGATCATGGCAACAGCAAAATCCTGCACTGAAATCCTGCTGTGGCCGGAGGAGTCGACTAAGAGCTGGTCTCCCCCTAATCTGAACCTTCCGGTGCGTTCACCGGGCTTCATCTCGGCGGATGGCGCAAGAAATGTCCATTCGAGATCCGGGTCTTTTCGTAACTGATCCAAAGCATCGATGGTCGCCAACGATCCGGGCCTCACCCAGTCGGGCAGCGCAGGATCGTCCACCACACGCACTCCGGGCTTAACTTCAAGGCCGCCGGCTCCGCCCACCCATAGGACTCGTTTGATGCCTGCCTTCTTGGCCGCCGTAATGATGGACCTTGTCCCGCGCACCTGGTCGTCATAGAGATTTGAGTCTTTCCATCCGGGATTGAAAGCGCTGATCAGCGCGTCGTTGCCTTCGATCAACCCGGCAAGGGAAGCGGTGTCGTAAACGTCTCCTTTTCTCGGGATTAATCCGTCACGTTTTTCGAGCTTCTGCGGATCGCGCACGATTGCAGTGATCGTGTGGCCCCGGTCGAGGGCTTCCTTAAGCAGGGCTGAGCCAACGAAACCGGTCGCCCCTAGCAGAGCCACTTTCATGACGTTTCCCCTCAACCCACACAGACTGACAACATTGAGATCGATCCGCCATCGACGCCTTCAACAGGAAAGGTGATGTTTTCGCCCTGTTGCCGGGTCGCGATCACATAGAGCAGGGGCAAGTAGTGATCCGGCGTCGGGACGGAAAGCATTGCCGCCGGGCCAAGCTTTTCATAGTCGACGAGCGGCTTGAAGTCACCGGCGAGCATCATCTGTCTGGCCTCCAGCTCGAACTTGACCGCCCAATCATAGGGCTCAGGCATGTGCCTGCCCCAGGCGTAGGTGTGGAGATTGTGGACGAGGTTTCCGCTGCCGATGATCAGGACGCCCTCGTCCCGCAGCGGCGCAAGTTTTTTACCAAGCTCGAAATGAAAAGAGGCGGGCTGAGATTCGTTAATGCTCAGTTGCACGACCGGAATATCGGCCTTTGGATAGGCATGCACGAGCACCGACCAGGTCCCGTGATCGAGCCCCCAGGTGTTGTCGAGAATGACCGGCAGAGGCGCAAGCAGTTGCTGGACGCGGCGGGCAAGCTGAGGGTCACCCGGCGCGGGATACTGTACCCGGAACAATTCCGGCGGAAAGCCGCCGAAATCGTGAATTGTTCTCGGCGAAGTGCTGATCGTAACGCCGGTTCCCGGCACATACCAGTGAGCGGAGATCGAAAGGATCGCTTTGGGCTTGCGCGTTTCCGCCCCGATACGCCGCCAGGTCTCAGTGTATCCGTTGGTCAGCACGGCGTTCATGGGATTGCCGTGTCCAAAGAAGATTGCGGGCATCAGTTCCGGCATGTCGCTCCACCTCCACGATCTCATACCCTTTCGAGAGGTTCACATCACGCCAATTTGTTTCAACATTCCCATGAGATCGTAGAAGAGGTTTTCTTCCGTGATCTCTCCCTTCTCATTCCAGTGGGCCACGGTACAGAAGTCCACCTTAAAGCTCTTGTTCGTGGGGGCAATCACCGTGCCGTCGGCCATCGTCATCGGCCCCGTCATGGTCCCGGTAAACTCGGCGATTGTGCATGTCCAATCACCCTGGGCGATCATCACTTTGTAGGGATTGTTGACGAGATGCTGGTCGGGGAACGTTTTGAAAAAGGCAAGCGCCTCCCGCTCATGAGCCTCTATTCCAAGCGTCGGCGGCTGGTTTGGCCATCGCACAACGCAATCTTTCGCGTGGCGTTTGTGGAACGTTGTAAGCTCTTTCGCGTTCCAGGAATCGTCCAGCGTCTTCATCAACTGCAAGTTTTGTTCTGGGGTCATAACCTCACCCTTCGCATTCCGTTTCTTCGTACTTCCTGCGTTGTCCGGCCACCTGGATATGATCTTCTCCCTTGATGGCCGGAAAGGTCAAGACGGAACTTCGTTCACCTTCGAGGCGAACGCATCCTTCAGCGCAAGCCGGACACGGGAATGCGGCTCTGCTCGGGCTCCCCCGGCCACATCGGTGATTTCATTCCGGACGCCTCGCCGATGAGCTGTCGTCCTCCGGCGCGATACGCGACCATGCCACCGCCTGTGGATTGACCGGCGTTCGATTGCCAGAGGACGCCCCTTTGTCCGCGTCCATGGCGTAGATCCGGCCTCCGAGGAACACGCTTCGGGCGGGCAATGGTCTTGACAGCGAGCGGAAAAAGTCGAGTAGTGCAATAATGAACGATCGACTTTGTAATGCGCCTGTGGAGTCCCGAGCAATGACCGTGAAATCTTCGCCTTCCGACCCCGTTCTTGCAAATCTCGATGGCCTGCTTGCCGAACTGGAGGCGATCTACAAAGATATTCATTCTCATCCCGAACTCTCGATGCAGGAGGAGCGGACAGCGGGTGTGGCTGCGGATCACTTGCGCGCCGCCGGCTATGAAGTGACGGGCGGGGTTGGCAAGACAGGCGTTGTCGGTTTGCTGCGCAACGGCGAGGGCCCAACCGTGATGCTTCGCGCCGACATGGATGCGCTACCGGTTCAGGAAGCGACCGGCCTCCCCTATGCCAGTAAGGTCGGGGCGACAGACAGCGCCGGGAAGAGCGTGCCGGTGATGCATGCCTGTGGTCACGACATGCACGTGACGTGGCTGATCGGTACGGCCAAACTGTTTGCGAAGTCCCGCGATGCATGGAAAGGGACGCTGATGACCGTCTTTCAACCGGCTGAGGAGACGGCGCAGGGTGCGCAGGCGATGATTGACGATGGCCTTTTTAAGCGATTCCCGAAGCCCGATGTCATACTCGGCCAGCATGTGATGTGCATGCCTGCTGGCGTGATTGGCGGCCGCATCGGCGTCACCACTTCAGCTGCCGACAGCTTGCAAATCAAATTATTTGGGCGCGGCGCTCACGGCTCCATGCCCGAGGCTGGCATCGATCCTGTTGTGATGGCCGCGGCCACAGTACTGCGGCTGCAAGGCATTGTCTCGCGTGAGGTGCCGCCGACCGAGGCCGCGGTGGTTACGATCGGGGTGTTGCAGGCAGGGACGAAGGAAAACGTCATCCCGGACGAGGCAATAATCAAGCTGAACGTGCGCACTTTCGATGAGGGAGTGCGCAAGCTGGTGCTTGCCGCCATTGAGCGGATCGTGAATGCTGAAGCTGAAGCCTCAGGTGCGCCGAGGAAGCCGGAGATTACGCCGCTGGACCATTATTCACTGACGACGAATGATCCGGATGCAACAGGGCGCGTGCGTGATGCGTTTCGTGCGCATTTTCCTGCCGGCAGCGTGCAGGAGACCAAGCCTACGATGGCGAGCGAAGACTTCGGATCTTTCGGCGCCGAGTGGCATGTTCCCTCGGTCTTCTGGTTTATAGGGGGAGTGGATCGCGATGTGTACGCGAAGGCGAAGCGGGACGGCGCGATCGGCACACTTCCGACGAATCACAGCCCGTACTTCGCACCGGTCATCCATCCAACTGTGGAGACAGGCATTGAAACGCTGGTTGTTGCCGCGCTGGCTTGGCTGGGGAAGTAGGGCGCAAGCGGAAGAGAATGGCGGAGCTTTTTCACCTTGCAATCCGGATGGACACGTTTCACGCGATCCTCGACCTGAGCGGCACCTTCGTGTTCGCCCTCAGCGGGGGCATGGCCGGAGTCAAGCATAGGCTTGATATCTTTGGCGTGCTCGTGTTGTCCTTCGCCGCGGCCAATGCTGGGGGGATCGCTCGCGACGTCATGATTGGTGCGACTCCGGTCGCGGCGCTCAGCGATTGGCGATATGTCGCTGTTTCGCTGATTGCGGGTCTGCTGACGTTCTATTGTTATCGCTTTATTGATCGTTTGAGTGGCTCCGTCCTGATCTTCGATGCGGCTGGTCTGGCGCTTTTCGCTGTTACGGGCACGTCGAAGGCCCTGGCCTATCACCTTGATCCCGTTGCCGCGGCGCTGCTCGGGATGCTGACAGGAGTTGGCGGCGGCATGATGCGCGATATCCTGATCACAGAGGTTCCGGTGGTGTTACGCGCGGACCTTTACGCCGTCGCTGCCCTGGCTGGCGCTGCCGTCGTTGTGATCGGACAGATGCTGAATGTTTCGTCCGCTGCGGCTATGATAGTCGGCGCCCTTCTCTGCTTTGGGCTCCGCTTTATGGCGATCCGGTATGGCTGGAGGCTTCCGGTTGCAGCCGTCGGAAGACGGCAATAGATCGAAGCAATGTGGACAGAACGCGTTTTCGGCTCTGGCCGTAGCCAGATAGGCCGTGACAGGCCCCAAGTAGCGCACATCCAAAATTGCCGAACAAGCAACGTACCAAAAACGGACGCCCGCGCCTGAATCGTCTACACGTGCAACAGCTCCGGCGGCAGTCGAGTGCACCTTGAGGGTTCCACTTGCGGAAGGCCGGTGTGCAACGCCTTAGACATCGGCCTCTGTCGTGCCGTCCGGCCCGCCGACGTGCGACCCCTCGCAGTTCCGCGGCCGTACGATCGCCCAACTGCGTTGCGTCAACAGATGTCCGCCACGTTGAATGCGCTGGCATTCACGCTTGGGAAAACGACACGCACCGCCAGAAAAGAAAGCGTTTAAGCTTGTCCGATGAGCGATCATCCAACGGAGTTCGCAGGAGTGTTCATAAGGCTTGTCAAGTCAATAGCTTATGGTCAGGTCCGTTCTTAATGGTGTTCGAATGGAGTTCAAGAAAGAGCGGTGCTTTGTAAGTTGTTGATTTTATGGAGCGGGAGACCGGATTCGAACCGGCGACGTCCAGCTTGGGAAGCTGGCATTCTACCACTGAATTACTCCCGC
>Ga0326727_10019442_pt1 | contig 13652 bp, 11 predicted proteins | sample MB2enrmetagenome_FD_207643 | JGI IMG/M metagenome (GOLD analysis project Ga0326727, IMG submission 207643) | Lab enriched peat soil microbial communities from McLean, Ithaca, NY, United States - MB29MY | ecosystem: Environmental > Terrestrial > Soil > Wetlands > Peat | place: USA: New York... | reverse complement strand
GTAAAACCTTCATCAACGAAGGTGATGATATCGTCATCGAAGACCCGGCCTATCTCGGCGCCATCCAGGCCTTTTCTCTTTATAAGCCGCGGTTTAATTCCGTGCTGCTGACAGATGAAGGTATGGACGTTAATCAATTCAAATCGGTGATGGCTGCCAAAAAGCCGAAGCTGATTTATACCGTGCCTAATTTCCAGAACCCGTCCGGCCTTTCCTTCTCGGAACGCACCCGCCGGGAAATGGCCGATATCATCCGGGGTACTAAAACGCTGCTTATCGAAGACGACCCCTACGGCGATCTGCGCTATTCCGGCCGCCGTAAATCGTCTTTTAAAAAATTCCTGCCGGACAATACCATCCTGTTCGGCACCTTCTCCAAGACGGTTGCCCCCGGTTTCCGCCTGGGCTGGATTGTCGCGCCGCACGACATCATGGAAAAACTGATTATCGCCAAGCAGGCCGCCGACCTGCACACCACTCATTTTACCCAGTGCATCCTCTGGCAGTATATGCAGGACAACGACATTGACGCCCATATCCGAAAAATCAAGGAGTGCTACGGACGGCAAATGCAGGCGATGTTGTCCAGCATCGAAAAATATTTCCCCGATAGAGTGGCGCACACCACGCCTGAAGGTGGCATGTTCCTGTGGGTAACATTACCGGAAGTGACTTCCTCCCGAGATTTGCTCGACCTTGCCCTCAAAGATAAAGTTATCTTTGTCCCCGGCGAACCGTTCTATGTCAACCGTCGGAACACCAATACTCTGCGCCTGAATTTCTCCTGCACCGACGAAGAAACAATCGACACCGGCATCAGACATTTAGGTCAAGCCATGGAGGAATTACTGAAGAAATAGTGCATCAGGCGTCCCAGCATGTGGAGAATCTGAGCTTGTCCGGAAACTATTAGGATTTTCTCTTAAACCCATTCCCCCATTTCGCGAAAGGGGGACTAAGGGGGATTTATTTTTCAGAGTTGAACACGTTATGGAACGTGAGTCAGAGGGTGAGGTTTTTATTTAAAATTGACGCGCTTGGAATTTCAATCAAAGCGTATTCAAGGATTCTCTCTTCAACCATCCCTTTCGAAAAAGGGAGATACAGAGGGATTTTTTTAGGAACAACCATCCAATAAACGGCTTCTATTTCCCCGTCAGGAAAATATCCGCCTTCTCCAGCAATTCCGGTATCGCCAGCTGCTGCGGGCATTTTTCCACGCACTGCTCGCACTTCGTGCAATTATCCGCCCGCTGCTCCGGTTTCATCCGTCCGTAATCCCGGCGCGGCCGGGCGGCATCGCCGTAAATCACCGCGTCGTTGTAAAGGTTGAAAACGCGGGGTATTTCGACGTCGTTCGGGCACGGCATGCAGTACCGGCAGCCGGTGCAGGCAACCGCATCTGAAAAATAAGCGTCTTTGACGCGTCCCACCAGTGCCACTTCGTCCGCGGTGAGGTTGTGCGGCTGGGAATGCTCCGCCGTGGCCACATTTTCGGCCACCTGCTGCATGCTGCCCATGCCGCTGAGCACTGTGCTCACTTCGGGATGGTTCCACACCCAGCGCAGCGCCCATTCCGCCGGTGTTCTTTGTACCGGCGCGCTTTGCCACAACTTGACGACCTTCTCCGGCGGCCGGGCCAGCCGCCCGCCGCGTATCGGCTCCATCACCACCACCGCCAGTCCTTTTTTGTGTGCGTATTGCAGCCCCTTCGTGCCGGCTTGGTTCTGCTCGTCCATGAAGTTGTATTGAACCTGGGCCAGTGTCCAGTTGTCGTAGGCGTCAATGATTTCCTTGAAAACATCAAAATTATCGTGGAAGGAAAACCCGAGGTGCCCGATGCGGCCTTCTGCCTTTTGTTTTTCCGCCCATTTCAACACCCCGAGGTCCTGTACTTTCGCCCACTGCATTTTATTCAGGCCATGCAGCAGGTAAAAATCAATTTTGCTGTTTAGCCTGCCCAGTTGTTCGTTCAGCAGCCGGTCGAAATCCGCGGCGGTCTGGACGTCCGGACACGGCAGCTTGGTGGCTACTTTGACCTTTTCGCGATAGCCGTCCCGCAGCGCTTTCTCCACGATGACTTCACTCATGCCGCGGTGGTACCCCCACGCCGAATCTATGTAATTCACTCCGTGGTCCACGGCATAACGTATCATCGGGATGGCTTGCGCTTCATCAATTTTTGCATAGTCTTCATTCAAAACCGGTAAACGCATCGCCCCGAATCCCAGCGCCGAAACCTGCCAGTCCAGCTTCCCGAACTTACGGTATTTCATCTCTCCCACCTGCCTTTTCCTGCCGCTTCAAAAGCTACACAAGCAATCTTGATATTATTGTAATAAAAACTGAATTAAATAACAATCTCTACTAGAACTTGGAACGAGTCGTCGTTCTTCAGGCCAGGATTCGACTTGCAACAAAGTGCACGAATCTTGAAGTCTCCGGGCTGGTAACCGCATGGTCGATGTTTTCCTCACGCCATGCCTGCCTCCAGGTCAGTGCGTTTTGAATCAGCCCAGACCATTCCGGAAGCTGCTCCTGTGCCCACCGCGCCGCTTGCCGTTTGGATGCCTGTTTGCCCTTCTGGGATGTATATAAAGCGCGGCACATTGTCAGGATTGCGTATGCCTGGCCCTTCCGGTTCATCTCATGATATTCCCGCTCATTAACTTCCATTGCGTATTTTCGCACTGCGGTTATAAACTCATCTTGGGTTATTGGGGGAATAACTTCTGCCGGCGTTGGTCCGAACAAAGTGAAGCCACTCTCACGTACCAGATACCAGTTCTGCAGCCAATCTAGGAGTGCCTCGCGCTCCCGCACGTGAAACGGTTCACCGGGGCTGATAACAACCGGACTTTTAGCGGTACGGAACTCCCGCAACGCTTTTTCCGGCACGTAAACGGCATCGATGCGGTCGTCCCATGCGGGGTTTTCGCTGGCCAATTTCCAGTGCATGACGCGCAAAGCCTCAAATTCCGAGGATGTCATCGGCGACGAGGTCACTACCAGCAGGTCAATATCACTGCTGTTATAGTCAAAATCGCCGGCCACCAGCGACCCATACAGGTATACACCAATCAGTCTATCCTGAAAAATTTGTCGGATTTGTAATTGCAGGTTTTCCAGTATGCGCTGTATATCTGGATAGGGAATACCATACATTGCCAATCAATCCTCTCCGAAGTTATTCACACTGATTTGACTTGAGTATATCACAGGATTCACGGCCAAATCACGGCTAATGACGAATGGTCGGGCTTTGTCTCTGTTTGACAAACCCCACCCTCATGTTGTTTAATACCTTCACCAAATTAAAAGGATGGTTTCTCATGTTTGAAGTTTTGTGTTACGGCGATTCCAATACCTGGGGCGCCGACCCCGCCACCAGCACCCGGTTTGAACGAGACGTCCGGTGGCCCGGCGTGCTGCAAAAAACTTTGGGCGGCGGTTATCATGTCATCGAGGAAGGCCTGGGCGGACGGACTACCGTTTGGGAAGACCCCGTGGAAGGGCATAAAAACGGCAAAGAATACCTTATTCCCTGCCTCTGGACCCATGCGCCGCTGGACCTCGTCATCATCATGCTGGGCACCAACGACCTCAAGAAAAAGTTCTCCGCCACCGCGCAGGATATCGCCGCCGGCGCCGGGATCCTGGTGGAAATTGTCAATAAAAGCGGCACCGTTAAAAATCCTAAAACGCCAAAGGTTTTGCTGCTGGTACCCCCGCCACTGGGCAAACTCAACGGCAATGAAGAAATGTTCGAGGGCGGTCAGGAAAAGTCCCGGAAATTCTCGCAGCACTTTAAAACCATCGCCGACATGTATGGCTGCGCGCTTTTCGATACCTCCGCCGTCATCAAATCCAGCGATATTGACGGCATCCACCTGGATAAAGCTGCCCACCAACAACTGGGTAAAGCCGTCGCCGGAGAAGTAAAAAGAATCCTGAAATAATCTTCTTTTTCGAAGGAGTGACCATGAAAGCCGCTGTCGTTACCGGCCGCCGCCGTATTGAAATCCGGGAAATTCCCGAGCCCAAAATACTGCCCGGGACTGTCCTGCTTAAGGTTAATTTGTGCGCAATCTGCGGCACTGACCTGGTGTTTGTGGACGACCAGCGTTTGGATAATATCAATAAGTTCGAAGCCGTGTTGGGCCATGAATGGGTTGGCGAAGTGGTGGAAGTCGGCGCCGGCGTTACCGGCTGGTCCGTCGGCGATCGTGCAGTTGATTTCCGGGCGAGCTGCGGCCAGTGTTACTGGTGCCGTCGGGGTCTGTATCACCTTTGTACCGGCGCCCAGACCGGCGTCCCTGCCTTTGAAGGCGGCATCCCCACCTCGATGACCGGCGCCATGGCCCAGTATATCCTCCGTTCCCCGCAAAGCCTGAAAAGCATTATGCACGTGCCGGATAATGTCTCCGACGAAGAAGCCGCGATGACCGAACCGCTTAATGTCGCATTGGCGCCAATCTATGAAGCCGGGATTAAACCCGGCGATTCCGTTGCCATTCTCGGGGCAGGGCACATCGGGCAGTTGACGCTGCTGGCCGCTAAAGTCGCCGGAGCTGCCCCGGTAATTGTCACCGATAGAATTAAATCCCGCCTTGATAAAGCCCTTGCTCTGGGAGCAGACTATGCGCTCAACTCCGACTCAGGTGATGTCTATCAGCGCATTGTGGAAATCACCGGAGTCGGCGCCGATGTGGTCATTATCTGCGTCCGCGGCGCGGATGTCCTCCGCCCGTCAATGACCGCCGCCCGCCGTGAGGGCACTATCGCCATTGTCGGCTTCCCCAAACCTGCCGAACTGGACCCGATTTACTGGCTGGAAAAACATTTGAAAATTATCGGCTGCGAACCCTTCCTCAGATATAACGTGCAGGCGCTGAAAATGATGGAATACAAACGCATCAACTGCCGTACGCTCGTTTCTGCCGTCATGCCGCTGGCGAACGTGCAGCAGGCTTTCGATTCTTTGTATCAGGGCAAAAACACGCTGGTGATGTTGCAGCCGTGAAAAAAACAACTGTGCCTGAATCGTGGGCTGTTGCCCTGGCCGAAACTATTATAAAATGCAACCTTGGCACCCCGCAGGACCGCCTGGCGCATTGGGGATATGTCATGGGTTACACCCTCAATGGCCTGGAAATGGTTGCCCGTTCCACCGGTGAACAACGGTATTGGAATTTTATTCAAAAAGGCATTGACCGTTTTATTGATGAAACAGGTAATTTCACTGCCGGCGTCCGGCTGGACAGTCTGGATAACGTCATGCCCGGCAATATCGTCGCTGGTCTTTACGAACATACCGGCGACGAACGGTACCGTACTGCCGCCGGGATAATCCGCCGGACATTTGATGGTTTCCCGCGGAACCGCGATGGCGGCTTCTGGCATAATATTAAACTGACCGGGGAAATGTGGATTGACGGCGTCTTTATGGGCGCGATGCCGCTCCTGCGTTACGGTAAATCCATCGGGGACGCTGCGTATTGCTTCGATGAAGTCGTCAGACAGATTACTGTCTTCGCCGGGCATTGTCTGAAAGACAACAGTGGTCTTTATTACCACGCCTGGGCGGAACAGCCTGAATTGCCGCTGGTCAACGGCAAACACTGGGCTGAACCCGGAACCGGGCTCTCCCGTGAAGTCTGGAGCGAAGGCCTCGGCTGGTACGCCCTCATTCTTGCCGAAACCCTGGCCGTCCTTCCCGAAAATTACCCGCGCCGCAGTGAAGTCCTCGATATTTACTTGCGGCTGGTAGCCGGTTTGCGGCACGCCCAGGACCCCGTCAGCGGCCGCTGGTGCCAGGTCGTGGACAAGGGCAGCAACAGTGATAACTGGACGGATAACTCCGGCAGCGCCATGTTTACTTACTCCATCCAAAAAGGCATCGAACTGGGCTTGCTGGATTCCCGTGAATTCGCCCCTGTGGTCAAAAAAGCCTATGCCGGTATCGTTGCAAATGCACAGATTAACAGCGCAGGGCTCGTGGATATTTACAGTGCCTGCCAGGGGTTGGGCGTGCAGGCGGATTACAGCGATTACATCAACTATCCCAAATCGGTTAACGCCAACGAAGCCGTCGCGGGATTCCTCTGGGCGACTGCGCTTATCGAAAAACCCGGCTCAACCTGATTAAAAAGGCTTCAGATTTTAAATCCGCGGTCGTGGATTTTCGCCGGAGGAATCCCTTTCGCCTTTTGCGCAATCAGGAACATCGTCAGCGATTCGATATCGATGACCCGGTTCAGCGGGTGTAAATAACGGCTCAACTGTTCGGAATAGCTGATGGATGTCATCATACTCTTGGCCGGGCTGGTTTCCGCCCCCTCGACGCGGTAATCGGTGGCCTGCACCAGAATGTCGTCGGGCACCGGCGTCAGCTGCAATTTGAATTCCGGCGCGCGGTAGGCCAGCGGGCTGTGTTCCAGCACGTACAGCGGGTAGACTACAAAACCCAGCTCCAACTGCTTGTGCAGGCGCTTGAAGAAATCGAAAGTCTCCATTGCGTCCGCGTCCGTTTCCCCGGGCATCCCCACGATACTGAAAACATGCACCAGGATGCCGGCCTTGTGGAAGTTTTCCAGAATCAGCTCGACATCTTTCAGCTTGACTCCTTTATTGATGATGTCGTTGACCTTCTGCGATCCCGATTCCAGCCCCACATGCCCCCCGATGAAGCCGCCGGACGCTACTTTCCGGCAAAATTCCAGCGATTTAAAAGTCCTCTCCATGCGGAAAAGCGCGGAAAATTTCATCTGGTTTTTCGTGCGGATGTTTTCGTTGGCGATATCCTCGATGCGTTTCGGGGATAAAGACGAATCGGTAAACCCGATGCACACCGGGTCGTATTTCTCTTTCAATGCTTTCATGTCGGCTAGCACCAGTTCGGTCCGGCGTGTGCGCTTCTGCTGCGCTTGGGTATCGTAAGTCGGCGTGCCCTGCTGCGGATAATAACAGAATACGCATCTTCCCCAGTAACAGGCGCTGGAAGTCTCTAGTGGCAGCGGGCTCTTCGGTCGGACTGCCGGGAATTCCGGGGTGCAGGCTTCGTTAATGTCGAATTCGTACAGCGTTTCGCCTTTTATAATCTTTCCGTTCTGTTTGTAGAAGATATTCGGCACGCCGGCAAGGTCGGCTTTTTTCTCCAGCCGCTCTATCAACTTGGTAAACGCCACTTCGCCCGGTCCTTCAATCAGACTGTCGAACATCTCCCACAGCGGCGGATTTTTCACCATCCGGTAAGCCAGTTCGGTCACCAGCCCGCCGCCCAGCACGATATGGATATTCGGGTCTACCGTTTTTATCATGTGCGCCAGCGTAAAGGCCGGCACCAGCTCGGACTGGCAGGTCATGGAGATACCCACCACGTCCGGGTGTTCCGTTTTCACTTGCGGCAGTACTTTTTTCCGGTAATAGGGAATCAGGAAATTGTACCGCTCGTCGGTCACCGCGCGGATAATATCGTTCGTCGCCACCCCGAATGCTGTGCCGTAAAAACCCAGCCCCAGGTCAATCTGCGTGGGGTAATACGCGGCATCGATTATCGCTTTGCCGCAAAGCAGCGCGTAGTAATGCTGTAAAAAAACATCCGGCGCCAGGCGCAAATATTGTTCGTCGAGGATTTTCCGGCTGCGTTCAATCTCTGTCAGCACGAATTCTTTCTCGCTCAGCAAAGCGTAAAGCACTTTATCCGGCTTGATTTTCGCGCTGACGAATTTGGAGAGCGGGGTTTTCACCGCGCCGATGTTGCGGACGGATTTATACCAGGATTTATCCCGCAGTATCCCTTCGGCTAGTAGCTGCGGCATGGCGTTGCCGGAACTGTGAATCAAAGTTGACCCCAGGTCTTCCCGCATGAAACGGTTCCGGGAGGCGGAATCAACCGACCACTGCACCCGCTCCAGTGTAGGTTCCAGATATTCGCGGGAAAGCAGGTCGAAAAAGGCGTTCTGGTTCAATTCCTGGAATTGGACGTTATAGCCCTGCTTTTTAACGTAAGCATAGAGCCTGGCCGAACCCAGCGAAGGGATGAAGAAATTGGCCATTGGGGCGCAAATCCAAGCTTTCATTGCGCCTATTATACCCCATTAATTTACAATTTGCTACACGTATGAAAGATGTACCTTAGTACTGTCTGGAAACATAATCAGTGCTTGGTGTGAGACCATCCCTTCCGGCGGTACCATAGTTGTACAGGCGTCCCTGCCTGTAACCTCCGTTATTTTCGGTCAGTTATTCAATTTGAATCTATTTCGAATTTCGATATTCGAATTTCTTTTCAGCTTCTGAAGAAAATTCTTCCCAGCAGCGGGCTCTCGATGTCGATGGCCCCTTCCTGGCAGGTCTCCTGGCAGCAATAGCAGCGGATGCAGCGGTCGTAATAATGCTTCGGCGGTTTGGATTTATCGTTATTCACCCAGTTCACCGCCTTCGGTTCTACCGGGCACATTCTGACGCAGGTGCCGCACTGCGTACATTTGCTTTTATCAATCACCGGCCGCGGCGTGATTTTATTCTTGATGAATGCCATCACCCGGTTGCCTTTATTCGTCACCGGCGCGGTACGGTTGACCTTGAATTTTTTATCAATCAGCCCTTCCAGTCTGTCGCCGACAATCTCGATGTTTTCCGTGTGGTAAGTACCCAGCTTTGCCTTCTCGCCCAATTTGGCGGTGGGCACAATTTCCGGGTTAACATCGATAATCCGGCAGGCAACCGCGTCAATCGCAATCGGGTCGGCGGAAAGCAGCAGCACGTTGAGCTGCTTCGGTTTCCCGCTTCTGGGGCCGTTGCCTTCCATCGCCATGATGCCGTCCATCACATAAAGGCGCGGTTTGATATAGGTGTTGATGTCCATCAGCATCGCCGCAAAATCGTAGGGGTCCGGCAGTTTCACGTGATATTGCCCTTTCAGCAAGCCGGGCACACAGCCGAACTGGTTCTTCACCGCGCCGGTAAAACGCACCAGTCCGTGGGTCTTTAGTTTCGGCAGGCTGATTAATCCGTCATTATCCAGCACGCCGTTGGCCAAAACTATTTTCTTGACCAGTAAGGCGTCTTTATGGCTCACTTCCCGTCCGGCATCGAAATCAGCGACAATAAACCCCAGTTCATCCCCCACCTGTTTCAGGCCGGACTTGCGTAAATTAGGCTCGTTTTTACCGAAACTGGGAGAATCGCCGTAGTATACTTTCGCCCCGGCCGCCTGGCACAGCTGACCCACCGCGCCGAATACCGCCGGATGTGTGGTGACACATTTTTCCGCATCAATTCCTACCAGGATATTTGGCTTCAGTACAATTTTCTCGCCGGGTTTGACGAACAGGGAAATGCCGCCGAGCAGCTCAATCCCTCTTTTTACACATTCCGCCACCTGCTTCCGGTCGTAACTGTCACAGCGTATTACCGCCACCTTCGTCTTGTTCATTTTTCCCCTCTTTTACTGGTCTGTGAATACTAAACTAATTCCGGCAGGCGTGCTTTAATCTGAGGCGGATATCAAACTGGCAAGCAGACGGAATTACGGGGCAGTCACCGTTAACAAAATCGCCCGGCTGGTGAGTCCGGAGGCCGACGCCGTGATGTTAGCTGTTCCGGCAGCGACCGCGGTCGCCAGACCGGATGCAGAAATCGTCGCCGTGGCTGGCGTATCGCTGGACCAGATCACCTGTGAACTGATGTCCGCGGCAGAACCGTCCCAGTTAAGCCCCGTGGCCGTATACTGCTGGGTAGCGCCCACTGCTATTGTCACCGGCACCGTCGGCGTGATTACAATCGAAGACAGCGCAATTACAGTTATCGCAACCGGCGGACTGGTCACCCCGTCCAGGTTAGCAGTGATATTAGTCGTGCCTGCGTTTAAACCGGTTACCGTACTGTTGCTGACCGAAGCTACCGTCGGATTGGAACTCCCCCATACCACCAGGCTGGAAACATCCGGCGTCGTCCCGTCGGAATAAGTCCCCGTCGCATCCAGCTGCAGCGTGGAGTGCATTGTCACGATGTTGGTCGTTGAGCGGATGATTGTTACACTAATCGAAGTTAACACCGGCGTCGTTGTTTTTGAACCGCAGCCTGTCATCGCCGGAATTAATGCAACCGTCAGGGTTGCCGCCAGTAAATACCCCAAAAACCGTATCTGTTTTCTTTTCATCGTCGTTTTGGCTCTTCCTCCAGCTGCATATTCTTCTATTTTCAGAAATAACGGGATTACGCCGTGTAGGACGCCAGCTGCTTGATTCTCTTCAGCATGTTGGGATGAGTGGTAAATATTTCCCCCACTTTTGCCCAGAAACTCAATTTCACATTCATCTGCCGCACCGTCAGCAGCTCATATTGGTCGATGACGCCGTCTTTGTTTCGGTCGATCTGCGCCAGGTCCCTGAGCTCGTTTATTGATGCCATCGGGTCGGAGACGAAGAAAGCCTTTGCGCCTTCGACCTTCTTCAGTTCTTTTTTATCCCTGGTGTGGGCGCTGCTGTTCGCCAGTTTGTACAGCGCCGTTGCCAGCTGGTTCGGCTGGTTCCCCAGTTCTACACTGCCCTTGTCTGCATAATACTCGCGGATTCTGGAACCGTAAAGCACCAGCAGATTAGTAATAAAGTAGAATATCAGCGCGCCGATGCCGATGAGTGCGGCGTAATTGCCGCTGGATTTTTGCCGGCTGTTGCTGCTCGAAAAACCCCCATACAGCGTCATCACGGCCACCCAGTACAGAATCATTGGAACCGCCGAAAGCAAGGTAATTATCGCCATGTCGCGGTGTTTGATGTGGGACATTTCATGCCCCAGCACCGCTCTCAATTCATTCTTATTCAATAATTTCAGGATGCCCTGCGTCACGCAAATCCGTCCGTCTTTCTGCGTGCGTCCGTAGGCGAAGGCATTCGGCACATTAATTTGTGAGATGCCTACCCGCGGTTTCGGCAGATGCGCTTCCTGCGCCAGTTCGGCCACCATTTTGTGCAGTTCCGGTTCCTCCGCCTCGGTCACCCATTTCACCCGCATCGTCCAGCCGACAATCGCCGGGCTGACCAGGTATTGCACCAGCATAAAAATCAATGCCAGGACAAGGTAGCCTAACGCGCCGCCGATACCCACGGCGTTCCCGACCAGCACGATTACCCCGTAAAGCACTGCAAACATTACTGCTACCAGCAGAAACATCCGCGTCTGAAGTCCCATTATTTCCTCCGTTGTAGACTGATAATTCTTTTTCTTTTCCAAAAATTATTATACACCACTCAATAAAAACAGGCACAATTCCGTATCTTCGGGTTTATTTTCCGGCACTGGGATTTAAATTTTGAAATTTTATGTTTACTGGGAATTTATTTGAAATTTGAATTTTGGTTATGGGAGTTTGTTTAGGGTTTCGATATTCGTATTTAGAATTTGGTACTTCACCAGTCGGCTCTTTCTTCCCGTTCCAATCTTAATGTTTCGCCGGCGTGTATTTTTCCGCCGTCTCGATTATCCGGTTCAGCATGCTTATCATCTGCCGCCGCTCTTCCTCGGATAAAACCGAAATTATTACTTTATCCGAAACTACCACGTAAATATCTTTACAGACCTGCCGCCCTTTTTCGGTTAACTCAAAGCTTACTAAGGTTGATTTGGGCGTCTCGCGGGATTTCCGTACCAGCCCGTCTTTTTCCATCCGCATGATTTGCATCGAAAGCGTATTGATTCCCCGGTCGGTATATTCGGCCATTTCCACCAGTGTGGATTTGCGGCCGAGCTTATCCAGGATTGTCAGGATATTTGCCTGACGCGGTGAAACCCCGAAAGGGGCCAGTTCTCTGCGCCGCACTTCGAACAGCGTGTGTCTGGCCTTACCGATTAAGTATCTGACGTGCAGTGCGCTGTCTTGCGGTGTTATTTCCACCATTTTTTACCCCCATCGGCGCTCACCTGAACCAAATTTTCAACGGGCGCGGGTCGGATTTTCATTAAGTATAATATATCGTCCGCTAATTTGACAAAACCCGCGGGACGCTGGTACAATAATCAATAATTTACTGTATTCACTGATGATTTCTTTAATGTATTCCTTATAATATACGTGTATGAAATCATCTAAAAAGGAGCAACATGATTTCCCGATTTCAACTGACCACCGAAATTATCTTTGGCGCCGGCAGCATCGCAACCCTCGGCGGGGAAGCGGCTAAATTGGGGCGTAAAGCCCTGCTGGTAACCTACCCGGATATCCGGCGTATCGGGCTGTTGGATAAAGTTCTCCAGGACCTGCAAGCCAAAAACATCGCAGTGGTGGTTTTCGATAAAGTCCAGTGTAACCCGCGCACTACTACCGTGGACGAAGGCGCCGAATTTGCCCGCCGGGAAAAACCGGATTTCTTTATCGGCCTCGGTGGCGGCAGCGTCATGGATACCACCAAGGGCATCGCGGTTACTAGCGCCGGCAGCGCTTCGGTCTGGGATTACACCCTGCACCGTGCCGCGCCTGAAAACCCGATTCGGCCTATTATCCAGGTACCGACGTTTGCCGGCACCGGCTCCGAAATGAATCCCAGCGCCGTCCTCACCCACTGGGAATCCCACGTCAAAATGTCGTTGGGTGGTTTCCCCGAACTGCAGGCCAGAGTGGCTATTGTGGACCCGGCCTTAACACTGACCGTCCCCATGCGGCAGGTCAAAGCCGGCGGCGTGGATATCCTGTCCCACCTCATCGAGTATTATCTCACCGACGACACTCCTCATCCCCTCACCGACGGCATCAGTGAAACCGGCATGAAAATGGTGGTGGAGTACCTGCCGCGGGCCGTCGCCCACCCGGACGATATCCGGGCGCGCACCGAACTTTCTTGGGCCAGCACTGTGGCCATGTCGAAATTTGCCCGGCTGGGCGGGGGCGGCGGGAATATGACCTGTCATGCCGTCGAACATGCCTTGAGCGGTTATTACGATGTCACCCACGGCGAAGGGCTGGCGGCCTTGCTGCCGGCCTGGATGCGGCATTTTTATCGGGCCGATAATCCTCGCTTTAATGCTCTCGGCGAGAAGGTCTTCGGGAAAAATGACGGACTCGAAGCCACGGAGGAATTCCTCCAAAGCATCGGCATGCGTCTGCGCCTTGGCGATTTAGGCTGCAAACTGGAAGATACGCAGCTTATCACCGACCTGGTATTCAAATCCTACCCCGGTAAACTTGCCCTGGACGCCGATACTGTCGCCCGGATTTACCGTGATTCTTTCTAGGGATTACTGACGATGTATTCCCGGCCTATCCAGCAGAGATGGAGATATTTTTCCTATTTGGAAATTCAGTAACTTTCTATGAAATTGAGTATGCGGCGCCCCTCGCGGTTAACGGGATAGTAAGATGCGATTTGGGATTTTGTCCCAAACTGTAACGAAATACCCGGATTGAAGATTGAAATCTCTTTTACCGGATGTGGGGTGTAGTGAAGCGGATTCCCGCGTTTTTGAGAAAAGTTGTTGCTGCTGCGGGAGGGCCGGAGTGCCCCAAACCCCATTTATTCCGTTGCTTTTATTAACCCTTTACTGGGCGCTTTTAGGACTGGTTCTGACGGAACATTTACCGTCCGGTTTGGTGTAGCCATAACACATGGGAGACTCCAGGTTTCCCATATTGACCCCGGCGGCCAGAACATGAC
>Ga0326727_10019441_pt1 | contig 13653 bp, 9 predicted proteins | sample MB2enrmetagenome_FD_207643 | JGI IMG/M metagenome (GOLD analysis project Ga0326727, IMG submission 207643) | Lab enriched peat soil microbial communities from McLean, Ithaca, NY, United States - MB29MY | ecosystem: Environmental > Terrestrial > Soil > Wetlands > Peat | place: USA: New York... | reverse complement strand
CGCCGAAAGTCACAACCGCGGTGCTGGTTTGGCCATTAGACTGCCCGCTCCTGTTGCACCTTAGAAGTGTGTCCCAAAAATACCGAACATCGTCAATCGCTGCGGGCGGGCGATTCCGCCTTGCCAGCGCGCTCCCGACAGAGTCGATCGGGCTGCCTGCATTCTCGGCGAAGGCTACTTCGTACCCGCAATAGTCAGAATGGTGCAACCATGCCAGAGCATTTTCCAACTGGTACGTTCTCTCGCGTTCGGCAAGCAGAGGATTCGCAACCTTGGTCACGATCGGTACATCGATCCCCACGCGAACCATCAGGTCGATCGCCGCCAACGCGAGAATAGCCGCTGCGACATATTGAGTCTTCACACAAGCGATGGCATTCTCGCCCTGTAACCATCCGATGGGGGTCGTGTAAGCCGCGAGAATGATCGCATACAGCGCAAAGACCGGCGCGCCGATGATACCCCCAATCGGGAGCAGCGCGGCGGCTAGCGTCAGAAAGAAAAGACTCCAGCGGCGCAGAAGAAAAAGCTTCACCAAGGCCATTGAAAGCCAAACAAGCAACAACGGCAGGCTATTCAAGAAGAAGACAACGCTCAGCGCAGACACCGCAACCATGACCGTCCACTGCAGTCTGGGCGACAGGCGCATGCTGAAAACAACCAACAGAGTCAACAGGAAAGCGACCAGCGATGCGGCCACATTGACCTCATTGGTTCGGTAGCTTTCCAGGAATCCGACGAACCTGGTGTCGAGCGGCACCACCACATCCGCCCGTCCGAAAACGCCGACCATGACGCCGATTGCCGTTGCGCCTGCGAGCAGGATCGCTGCCGCCTGAATGTGCTGCGCTCTGCTGCGTTGCCGGAAGGTGTCGAGGTAAAAGCCAAAATAGAAGCCTAAGAAGAGCGCCGTTGCAAACGGATGCCAGAACACCAGCAGTATTGCAGCTACCGCCAACCACACTTCGCGCTTATCAAGCGCGCTCGAAGCGTCGAAGCGAAGCAGCGCTCCAAGGGTCAGCATAACGGGAACATAGAATATTCCGTAGATATGAAATAGATGCACGTAACCGGAAAAGAAAACACCGCCAGTGACGAAAGCAACCAGCGCAAACAGGCGCCACTGTGCGGCCGCGGAGTAAATCAGCCACCAGGCGACAACGAACATTCCGTATATAGAGCACTGAAGAAGAGTCTGACGAAGGACGCTGGTGGGAAAAACGCCTGGATTCAGAAATACGAAACCCAACCACGCCGTAATCTGGGCGAATGGACGGTAAGTGACGGATATGAACGAAAGTGAACTGGCTAGACCTTGACTTTGTACTCCTGCAAGCCACGAATAGCTTTCTCTGTGAGTGGCAAAAGGGACCGCCATAAAGAACCAGAAAGAAAACCCGAGCACGGCAAGGACAAAATAGAGGACGGTTTGAGACTGTGTACGCCGGATCACAATCTGGTTCGCTTCAAGCTCTGAGGCCGGACCGGTTAGGGTCTTCATCATCACATCGTCTCCAAGAACATTCTTTGTTCACCATCCGGGCAACGCCACAAACGAAATCGCATCTCAATGCAACGCCTTCCCGTGGCGACAGGCCCAGCAAAGCTACGTCGGAGGGCTACAGATTTACAGGCTCTCGCACTCTTGCCGGGGACTCATCGAGAAGGCCTTTCGCAACTGGGGCAGCGCGACGCGCGGTCGATACCGGAATCACAAGGACTCCGAAAAGACATGTCATCCAGATCATGCCGTTCTTGAAGGCGGCCTCAGTGACGGAGTAAAAGAGCAACATGGTCCAAGCCGCCAGACCGAGGGAAGCGAGGCCGGAATGACGGTCGAGCCCTCTGCAGGCCGTTCGGTAACCGGAGATCAGGAAGGCGAGTAGAAGGAAAAGCCCGATGAGGCCTAAGTTGAGGTAGATATCGAGGTAGCCGTTATGCGCTTCGTTGATTTCTCCGCATAGCTGCCAGATCCGGGTCAGCCGCGGACCCAACCAGAAGGTCTCGTAGCCGGTGCCCAGGATTGGATTGGTGTGTAAGCTCAGGAGATTTTTCCATATCTCGGTTCTGCCGGTAAGATTTGGGTCCCGCCCTAGTCCCTGTGCGAACTGCGCGTTCATGTCAAAGCCGAAGTCCAGGATCAAGTACACAAAGAAGCTCGCTGGCATGAGCACCTTCATGGTCCCGAGGTGGCGATTGCCCCACTTGCTGTGAATGCCTAAGATCACCAGGCAGCCCAGCGCCAGACACACGCTGCTTGTTGCGGAGTGGGAAAAGTGCAGCAGCCACATTGACATGACCAGGAATGCCACGTTCAACAGAATGGCCTGCTTCGTACGCCGAAGCTTCCGGTTTGGCCAGCGTGTCGCCGTGTCCCAGAAGAACGTGAGACCACTTACGAGACATAGATTGCCCAACGTGTTCTTGCTCGTGGCGACGCCCACATACTCCGGTGCGCCCGTCCAGTACGAATAGTGTATCCCCAGTTCCGGGTAGTACTTGATGAACAGGATGGAAAGGGGGATCAGCAAGTAACAGAGGTGCCGAAGGACGGTGCGCACTGCCTCCATCGGCCGCGGATCGGAGAGAATCACAAGGATCACCAGGTAATCGCCCAAGTCGCGCACCCAGCGCTTTAAAGCGATCAAAGGGAAGTCTGACCACGCAGCGCTCAACAGGGCAAAACCAAGAAAGGCCGACAGGGCAGAATTCCGCCGTATGAATTCGCCCCATTTGAACGACCGCGACAACAGGACGGCGAGAGCCAGCGCCATCAAGGCGGAGTAGATGGCCCGGTCCAGGGAATTCCCTTCCTCCATCGCCTGAGCCGCCTGATCCATTTCGCCCCCCAGCCATTGCGAAGGCAGGCGCGAAGAGCTGATGAACATCCAGATCACGGGTACCCACAAAGCCAGGGAACTCTTCGCCTCCCGGGCGGGGTCATAGCGCAGCAGTCCCGCAAAAAGGACTATCGCAAAAATGAGCGCTACGGATGGAGACATCGTATCAACCTGTTTGCAGTTGGGTGGTCAGGTTAAGGTCGGCTTCTCGAGCATTCATCGGCTTGCTCCACAGGGAGCCGGGGCATTCACACTTCTATCGAAGGGGATATCCACGTAACCCTCGGAAGGCTGAGGCCGGGGCTCGCATGATTCCCGCGCATTGTGGACTCGCAGTCGCAGGCGCGGCGCGGAATCCGCACCAGGAGCCGTGATCCTGCAGCCCCCTGCTCCCGGATCGGCGCCCTCCGTCTCGAACACGACAGAACGCCGCATCTGAAACCAACTAGCCGCCCGCCCAGCCGTCGCAAACCACGCGCCACGACTCTTCAAATCCGCAAGCATGTCACGATAGCAGGCGTCCCACATTCTTTCCGGGGCAAGGCTGCGATCGTGCCAGTTGGTCGTCATGCAGCCGCCAAATTCGGCCGCGGTGTCGACCATTCGTTCGAGAAGGCTCTTTGCCTGCCGGGAAGTCAGCCCCAGATAAGCCGGGTAGAACAACGCGGTGTCCATGACCTGCATCGGCAATTCCAGCAGCCGCGTAGCCTTGAGCGGCTTGTAGGCCTGCGTTGTGCCCGCACGATATCCCACGGTCTCTCTGTACCCGACCGTCGAGTCGTAGACCGCCCCGGCCTGTTCCAGAATCAAAGGCGATTGCTCGGCGTAGTAGAGCCAGTGCATGCGCACGCCGGTCGTTGCTGAACCGGTTATGCGCCCGATCTCTTCGAGTTCTTCATGAGCCTTTGCGTTGTCGCGCCATGCATCGATCCCATGCAACCCGACTTCGCAGCCCGCGGCCGTCATCTCCCGGATCAGATCGGCAATATCTTCCGCACCATACCGGGAGGCGCGAAATGCGGGCGCCGGGCCATCGGCGTTTCTTCCCGGATCGTTCTCGAAAGGGATCACGAAGAAGGTCGAGCTGAGTCCCTTTTCCACTTCCAGGTAACGATCCACGAACCCGCGCCAGAAATCACGCGCCCAGCCCAGATGCACGAAAGGCAGCTTCAAAGCCGCCCCCCAGTTCGCCAGCAAAGTGCGCGCAGGCATCTGACCGCGGAGAAAATTGCCCATCGAGGCGAACACGGCGCGATAAAAGAACCCGAGCGTCGTGTGGTCCAACTTGTGCCTGCGGATCGAGGGATGATCCACGTCGTGAGTCAGACAGGCAATAAACGAATATCCGTCGGGAACCGGCGGAATCTCGACCAGCGGAACACCACTGGCCACGATCAGTTCCCGCATGAACGCGATGTGCAGTTCCAGCGTCGGGATACCGGCAAAAGCCGCCGGCTGCCCAACTGTGAGCAAGGTGCCAATCTCGCCGAACAGGTCATAGCCAATCCGCATCGCCGTCTTGCCCGCAGTCTGCTGCCGATTGATCGCCGGCCGTCGGGATTCCTCATCCACCAGCAGGCCCGTGCCCTTTTCCTGAAAGGCTATGCAGTTTCCATAGATCGGAATGCGCGCGCCTTTGTAGGCAAGTACGCAACTGCTTTTTCGGGAGGCAATCCCGATCTTCTCCTGGGTGTCGAACGGAAGCTTGTGGCCGGCATAGATCAGAACCAGTTGCGCGGATTTGCCGTTCAAGTCCTGGTTTCCCGCACAGAGCAGCACGTCGTAGCGTCGACCCTCGCGGCAAAACTCCCAGGGCGTCTTGAATAACTCGAAGAACTCTGCAATAACAGCGTGCTCGGATGAGTCTGCCTGGACACCGATCATGCAATCGCTCTCTCCTGAAAGCGAAACGTCCGCTTTCCTCGCGTTCCCCGCATCCGTGGCCCTCAAAACCTCATTTATCGCGAACGCACCGGAGAGTGAGCCGCATGGCCCTTGTTCAGCAGTCCGGCCACCAGGCCGACCAGCGTCTCCCTCTCCTGTTGCCAGGAGTGCGCGCGATAAACCTGCTGCCCCCGCTCTGCAAGCTCACGAACCTCGGCGGCGTGCGTGGCCGCGTATGCAATCTTCTCCGCCAGGTCCTGTGCATTCCCCGACTCGAAATAGAGCAGGGACTCCGAATCGAAGTAGTCCTGGATTCCCTGGGTGCTGGGAGCGATCACCGGTTTGCCCAGCGCCAGATACTCGAAGATGCGCGTCGGCGTGTTGATATCGGTGAAAGTGTTGCGCTGATTGGGAATGACGCCCACATCCGCGCTCTCGATTTCGTGGACCAGCTCTTCCAGCGTCTTGGGTCCGAGATAGTGGACCTTGCCGTCCAGGCCCAGGCCGCGCGCCTTCTCCATCACCTGTTCGAGATAGGGCGTGCTGCGACCGTAGACTCGAAGCTCGACCGTAGGAATCGACTCGTGAATCAGCGCCAGGGCCTCCACGGCCAATTCAAGCCCGTTCCGTTCCACCAGCGATCCGTGATATATCAGCACCACCGGCTCACCCGATTTGCGAAGCGGATAGGAGCGCGCCGCGCGATACGGAAAGATATCTCCGTCCGGCGAGTTCATCACCACGCCGATCTTTTCCACGCGGCAACTGCGCTCGGAGAAAATCCGCTGGCAGGCGACGTTGACGGTGATCACCAGATCCGCGTACGCGATGCTCCACTTTTCCAAGCGGCGGATCACCCGCACCGCAAAGCTGTTCTCCTCCATCCCGAAGATCGTTCTCATCAGTTCGGGCATGGGATCGTGCTGATCGAGAATCACCTTGGCGCCGAACAGCTTGGGCACGATCGCGCTCAGGACCAGAATGTCGGGCATGTTGTGCACGTACACCAGGTCGTAGCGGCGCCTGAGCGTACGCCAGCCCAGGATGACGGCGGAGATAAAAATGAATGCGAAGTACTGGTAGGCGTAGGAGAGAGCGCCGCCGCGGCGATGCTTGATCGGAATCCGGATGATTTCCAGCCCATCCAGAATCTCCCTCTTCGGCTGCTTCCCGTCTCCCTCGCAAATCAAATCGATCTGCATGCCCTCTTTGAGCAGCGCTTCGGCGGCGCGGCGGGGCCGCGGGTCCGCGGGATAGTGCGAAAACACCACCATTCCCGTCCGCTTGCCGGCCAGCCGCGATCCCGGCGTGACGGCCGGCAGCGGAGGAAGCTCCAAGGTACGTGCGGCTTCTGACGCGCCGCTCTGCACAAGACTGTCCATTTTCCCATCCATGGCCGCAGTTACAGCGAAACCAGAGTGCCCATACCTGGAGGCGGGACGCCCAAGGGTCTGCTTCATCAAGAAGAAACCGCCCCCGAACACCCTCAACTGAGGCACAGATCCTCTGGTTTCGCTCTAAACAGCGACTTCTTCGGTGCTCGCCGCCACCAGCTTGCCGCGTGCTTCGCGCTCGATCTTCATGCGGTTCGAAGCCCGAATCGCTTCCAGCACCACCGATTCGTCGAACTGGCGAAGAATCTCGATGTTGGGCATCACGCAGTGTCCGCCGATGACTCCGGGAAAGTATTTAACGGGGGGAAAGAACTTGATCTCGTCGTAGAACGAAATCACCTGCTCATAGTCGACACCGGACTGATCGCAGTATCTCTCCAGTTCCTGGGCCCAGGCGATCATCAAGCCGAAGTAGGTCGTCTCGGTCAGCTTGGCCAGTTCTGTCGCCTCCGGAGACGAAAGCACCCTGGTCTTCAAGCCTGCGGACTCGAAATGCGAGGCAGCATGGCTGCCCGCCTCGCTGTCGATGGCTCCCAGGAACTTGGTGTACTTCGAAAGCTCCTCGAGCATCCGCGCGTGTTTGCCGCGCACCGGGCTGTTCACCACAGCCGCGCCCGTCCGCTCGGCAATCAGGCGGGTTGTTCCCACCGCGACGGTACTGTTGATGATCGTCACCTGGGGCTTGAACAACGCAATATAGCGCGCCGTCTCCCCCACAAAATCCTTGATCTGAAACGGGTAGCAGACATGAAGAATCTCCGTCTCGTCAACTTCCACGGGGGGCAGCGAGATGTCCACGCCAACTGTGTCGTGGTGTCTCGAAATCAGCTCGAAGAGCGGCTTCCCTACCTCGCCAAGCCCTGCAACAACAACCTTGCCCTTTGTTTTCACGGCCTTTGAGCCTCCTCTAAGAAAATTCGTAGCCTTGGTGAATCCCTTCACGCGCGAAGACGACCTGCACCCGGTCCCCCGCCCCAAATCAAGGACAACGGGATTCCCGCATCCATGATCTGGGAACACAACTCACGCGGTTCTTTCCGCCGGCTCCAGCGCGCTCTCTTCACCCTCCGCGCGCCCCTGAGGGGCCTCGGAAAGGAAGGCTGCAACTTCCTCAGCCACCCTGGCCTGCTGCTGCCCGGTCAACTGCGGGAACATCGGCAGGGAGAGGATTTCCCCGGCCACCCGTTCCGTTACCGGGAAGTCGCCCAGCCTGTAGTTCAGCGCGGCGTATGCCTTCTGCAGATGAAGGGGAATCGGGTAGTGAATTCCCGTGCCAATGCCCGCGCTCTTCAAGTGCTGCATCATCCCCTCGCGGTCGGCGGTGCGGATCACATAGAGGTGATACACCGCGCGCGACCAGGACGGCTCGTGCGGAAGACCGATTCCTTCCACTCCCGCCAGCAGCCGGCCGTACTCGGACGCCCTTTCGCGGCGCCCCGCGTTCCACGCCGCCAGATGCGGCAGCTTCGCCAGCAGGATCGCGCATTGGATGGCGTCGAGGCGGCCGTTGTAACCTTCGACGTCGTGGTAGTACTTCTTCACCTGGCCATGATCGCGAAGCATCTTCACTTTGGCGGCCACGTCGGCATCGTTCGTCGTCACCGCCCCGCCCTCGCCGCACGCTCCCAGGTTCTTGCCGGGGTAGAAGCTGAACGCCGCGGCCCGTCCCATGGATCCGGCCTTCATCCAGCGATTGCGTTCCTTCGAAAAATATTCTGCGCCGTGCGCCTGGCACGCATCCTCGATCACGGTCAAGCCATAGCGGGCCGCCAGCCGCAGAATCGCATCCATGTCGGCAATCTGCCCGTAAAGATGCACCGGCACTACCGCCGTCACGGGCCGTCCGCTGCGCAGGCTGATCAGCCTGCCGGATTTCTCCCGCGTGCACTGCTCCTCAAGAAAGCGCTCCAGCATAGCAGCCGACATGTTGTACGTGTCTTCGTCGATGTCAACGAATTCCGGTGTGGCCCCGGTTTGCGAGATGGCTTCCGTGGTGGCGATGAAGGTATGCGGCACGGTCAACACCACGTCGCCCGGCTGGATTCCGCAGGCGATCATGGCGAAGCGCAGCGCATCCGTTCCACTGCTGACGCCAATCGCATGGCCCGCGTCACACGCGGCCGCGAACGCCCGCTCGAATTCTCCTACCACCGGGCCGCCAACGAAGCCGGCCGTATGCAGGCTCTCGCGAAAGGCGCTGGTGAGCTCCTGCTCAAGCTCCAGGTGCGGAGCGGCAAGGTCGAGAAAGGGGATAGTCTCCGCAGCTTTCGTCTCTCCGGCCGGCTGGATGAAGCGAAGAACCTTGGCCGGGTTTCCGGCTACGATCGCGTTGGGAGGCACGTCTTTGGTAACCACGCTTCCCGCCCCGACAATCGCATTTTCGCCGATGGTGACATTGGCCAGAATCGTCGCCCCCGAACCAATGGATGCGCCCGCCCTGACGAACGTCCGCTCGACCTTCCAATCCGCCTCCGTCTGGGGAGTGCCGGCGGCCGTCGTGGCGCGGGGATAGGTGTCGTTGACGAACACCACTCCGTGCCCCACAAAGACGTTGTCCCCGATGACCACGCCTTCACAAATAAACGTGTGGCTGGAAATCTTCGAGCGTTTGCCCACGCTGGCGTTTTTCTGGATCTCCACGAAGGCCCCGATCCGCGTCTCGTCCCCGATCTCGCAGCCGTAAAGGTTGACGAATTTCGAGAGCCGGACATCCTGGCCGAGTTTCACGTCGCTCGCAATGCTGTTCAAAGCGTTCATAGATAGACCAGCGATCCTTTCGTCTTCAGTGATTCGTTCGCTGCTTCCAGCATCTTGACCACCCGCAGTCCGGCGCACCCGTCGTTGAACGGGTCTTCCCCGCTCGAAATGCAGTCGACAAAGTACGACAGTTCCTGGTGCAGTGCCTCGACCTGCTCCAGTTGCGGCGCCCACATATCCCCCGACCGGTAATTCACGAGCAGCTCGTAAACACCTTCGCGGTTGGTGATCTTCACGCCCTTGTCGTAGACCTTCACCTTTTCGTCGGCTTCGAGATCGTTCCAGACCAGCATCCGCTTCTCTCCCCCAATGAGCGTCGTGCGCACCTTGACCGGCGAAAGCCAGTTGACGTTGATATGCGCAATGACCTTTTCGGGAAAGTAGAGGGTCATGAACGCAATGTCTTCATAGCCGTTCAAGTGTCTCTCCCCGGTGGCCACAATCGCCTCCGGGCTGGCCTTGATGAGGTGATCCATGATGGAGAGATCGTGCGGCGCCAGGTCCCAGAGAACATTGATGTCGTGCTGGAAGAGACCCAGATTCACCCGGGTGGAATCGTAGTAATAGAGATTCCCCAGGGTCCCTTCCTTGAGCAGCTCGCTGATCTTCTTCACCGCCCCGGTGAACAGAAAGGTATGGTCCACCATGATCTTGAGGTTCTTCTGGAGCGCGAGGTTGATGAGCTCTTCGCCCTGCTGGGTATTGCTCGTGAACGGCTTCTCGACGAACACGTGCTTGCCATTCTCGAGCGCGGCCTTGGCCAGCTCGTAGTGCGTCCAGACCGGAGAGACCACGGCAACGACGTCGATCTCGGTCGAGAGGATCACGTCGGCAGAATTTGCGGTGACATGCACGCCGGGATACGCCTTCTGCGCGCGCTTCCGCGCGGTGGGGCTGATCTCCGCGATTGCCAACACTTGGGATCCCTCCAAACTCGCGAGATTTCTCACGATGTTTGGTCCCCAATAGCCGTAACCAATTACGCCGAAGTTCATGATGTATTCACCACTTGTCAGGACTACTGCCGATTCGGATTATGCTTGCGTGAGAACGCGAGGCTGCTTGGATTCGTGCGAAAGCGGCTTCGACCCGAATGGGAGGAATCGCCGGGCCACAAAACTCAATATGCGCCACTGCCTCGAATCACTGCGAGAGGGGTAAGCATCAGGATTCTGAAGTCCAGCCACGGCGTCCACGAGGTTGCGTAACGCAGATCCAGCCGGACCATCTCGTCGAATTTGACCGTGCTGCGGCCGGTAACCTGCCATAGCCCGGTGATCCCCGGTTTGACTTCGAGCACGCGCCGCCGGTGCCACGTCTGGTATGCCGCCAGCTCGTATGGAATTGCGGGCCGCGGGCCGACCAGCGACATTTCTCCCCTGAGGACATTCAGAAACTGCGGCAGCTCGTCCAGGCTCGTTCTGCGCAATATCTTCCCCACGCGGGTGACTCTCTTGTCGTTGGTAATCTTGTACACGCCCTGGCCATTTTGGGGAGACGCTTCCATCGCCTCCTCGCTTGCGATCAGTTTCTTTACAAACTCCTGGTGAACGCTGTGATCGTTGTTGACAAACATCGAACGGAACTTCAGGAATGTAAATCGCTGACCATTTTGTCCAACCCGCTGCTGACGGAAGAGCACCGGCCCTCTGGAGGTCATTTTGATGGCCAGCGCAATGATCAAAAGAAGAGGCGCGCAAAGCAGCAGCAGCAGCGCGCTGCCCACGATATCCATGACCCTCTTCATACCCAGTTGGGACTTTCTCCCGTTGCCACGGCTCTTGAGGTCGGGATAGAGAGCGGGGTCGCTCGGCTGCCCGGTTTTGCCGTCATCCCATTCGTCGGGAAAGAAGTGGAACGAGATGCTCACCTGGTTGAACTGATCGAACGTCAGCTCATCTCTGAGTGTGGCGCTCACCCTCCCCAGGATGGTGCTCAGAATTGTGTTCTTGTCGTTGCCGACAAGCCCGGTAAACAAGGCGCCGACCGTAGTCCGGTCCTTGTACCAGCCGATAACATCGGTCTCCCTGGTGGATGACAACAGGATAGACACCATGCTGCTGAGTGCTTTTCCGCTCTTCTCGGGACCATGATGTTTGCCCGCCTCGAGCAGCATCAGCAGGAAGGGCTCCTTGGAACGCTCCGTTCGCTTGCGCTCGATCGCGATCATGCGCTTGAAGGTTTCTTCCCGCAAGACCTCGCGTTCCCCTTCCGTCGCCTGCTCCAATTGAGGGCCGGCGGGATTTGGGGTCCCATTCATGCGTAGCAGAGTCACGATTTACTCCTTTCTCGACCGATACTTCTCTTGTCGCCGTCGGATTCCAGATGAAGGTTGCCGTTCTGCTTTTGCCCGGCGTCATCCTTCGCTAAGTCAGGAACGCACGGTTCAATGCGATTGCGGGTCAGTCGACATCCGACCGCCATTCAACTTGCATGGAAGGCCGGCGCAGACGGCTGGATCGATTCGGAATGAATCATGCCGCCGAATTTTCATCTCGCCGCGACGTGCTCAGCGGGCGGTAGTAGTAGCTGCTGTGAGGCGAGCCGGTGGAACAGTTCGATACCGCACCCACCAGCTTGTTGAACTCCAGTGCCTCCAGCCCTTTCTGCAATTGCCGCTTCTCGGTAACTCCCTGTCGCGTAACCAGAAGAATCCCATCCGCCACGCGGCTCCAGACGCTGGTGTCGGCCAAAGGCAGCACCGGAGGGGAATCGACAATGACCCAATCGAAGCGAGCGGTCAGCTCATCCATCAGCGCCGCCAGCTTTGCAGATTGCAGCAGTTCCAGAGGATTGCTCGGGGCGCTCCCTGCCGGCATAATCCACAGATTTGGGCCGTCCAGATGATAGATGCGCTCCTCCAGGCTGCCATCGCCCGCGAGCCACTCGCAGAGGCCCGGATTCTTGCCAATTCCGAATGCCTGCGATTGAGACGGCCGCCGAACGTCTCCCTCCAGCAACACCGTGCGCTGCGACGTTGTCAGAGCCAGTGCGCAAGCCAGGTTGGCGGCAACCATGCTCTTGCCTTCCTGCGGAACGGTGCTGGTGATCAGGACTTTCTTGAGCGGCCTGCCATGGCGCAGATGCCGCAGGCGGACAGCCAGAAAACGAAACGCCTCCGCTCCCGGACCGTCGCTGTCTGTAACACAGATCAACCGGCTCTGGGGACCAAGCGACACATGCAGGGTTCGGCATTGGCCGAACAGATCCAAAGGCTCCTCGGCCGGCGGCGCTTGTTCCACGACGGGAGGTTCCTGGGACGGCGCCACCGGCGGCAATTCCTCTATCGCGACGGACGGTTCGCGCTCTGCGCTTTCCGTCGCGGCGGGCTGCTCCTCCTCGACCGCGCTAAGGACCGCGCGTTCCCACCGCGAAGCCGCACGATGTTCCGCGCGCTCCAGCAGTTCGGTCACTCCCGGCAGAGCCGGCGAATCGCTTCCCGCGCGTTCTGCTTCCGACCTTTGCAGCGCATCAAAGATATAGCTCATGTTGGCTCGCTTCTATAGGACCCGTGTTTGCCCGTTTCAACAGCGAGATGCGCACCCATTTCCTCGCCGCCCGCCAGAGGCGGCCGCAGGGAGGAATATAACTCCACGAGAACGTCGATGGCTCGTTGGACCTTCATTTCCTGGGTGCCATCGGCCCTCTCCGTCTCGGGTGGAGATGCCACATCCAATCGAAACTCGTCGGCCACGTCCGCTATGATGTCCGGAGTTACGCTCGGCGCTTGTCGTGCGTAGGCGCTGAGCAATGCGTTCTCGCAGATGGTATTGATCAGCCGCGGCAAACCGCGGGAATAGCGGTGTACCGCCGCAATGGTTTCCTCGGGAAACAACGTGCCCGGACGCGCGTCGGAGCCTGCAATCTGCAGCCGCTGTTCGATGTACAGCCTGGTCTCGTCGGCATCCAGCGGACCAAGATGCGTGCGCACCGCGATCCTCTGCTTGAGCTGCCTGAGTCCGACCGAATCGAGTTTCTCGTCGAGTTCGGGTTGTCCCACCAGTACGATCTGCAGCAGTTTATCGTCGGTCGTCTCCAGATTTGACAGAAGACGAACCTCCTCCAGTATCTCCGCCGACAGATGGTGCGCCTCATCCACAATCAGCACGGTGGTCATCCTTCTCGAGCCCCGGGAAGCCAGAAACTGCCCCAGGTCGATCAGCAGTTCGAACTTGCTCTTGCCGGCGGCAGGGATGCCGAAGTCGGTCAGTATGTATTGCAGAAACTCCGTCGGAGTCAGCCGGCCATTGAAGAGATAGGCGTATGCGATGTCCTTGCTCTCTTCCATCAGGCGGAGCAGGCAGCGAAGCAGCAAAGTCTTCCCCGTACCCACCTCCCCGGTGACCACCACGAATCCCTTATGCCTGCGAACGCCATAGTAGAGCGCCGCCAGCGCCTCGTTGTGCCGCTTGGTCGGCACAAAGCAGGTGGGATCCGGTGTAAGGTCGAACGGGTTGCGCGCGAGATTGAAGAATGCTTTGTACATAAGCAAAGGAACCTGGGTCTCTGACCGCTTGTTCTTCTACCAACTCCGTGCCCCATCCTTTCGCTTTTTCCTGGCGAAACGGTGGGATAGTAAAAACCTCAAAGCGCAAATTCACGCGGTCCGGAGCCTAGTAGTGCAGATAGCTGAAAGCGGAACCGGCAAGGATGGTGACAAGAACCACTGCAGCCATGGCCCATCCCCACGCCAACTGCCTTTTCCTTTTTCGATCATCGGACGGGCTTACAATCTGTGGAATCTCCGAGATGACCACAGTCGACAGCAGCGACTTGAT
>Ga0326727_10019440_pt1 | contig 13653 bp, 8 predicted proteins | sample MB2enrmetagenome_FD_207643 | JGI IMG/M metagenome (GOLD analysis project Ga0326727, IMG submission 207643) | Lab enriched peat soil microbial communities from McLean, Ithaca, NY, United States - MB29MY | ecosystem: Environmental > Terrestrial > Soil > Wetlands > Peat | place: USA: New York... | reverse complement strand
TCGCCCTTCACGGCCGGGTCGCGTGGCTTGTCGTTGTTGGTGCCGACGAACACCTTGCCTTTGGCAACTACCGGACCGCCGTACGTTATCGTCCCCAGTGCGGCAGACCACTTGACGTTGCTTTCTTTTCCCTTCTGGATGCTCCAGGTGGCCGGCAATCCTTTGACCAGCGGGTTGCACATGTTCCGGTGCGGCGTGCCGCCGAGCATCGGCCATTCCGTCGCCAGGTAAGCCGGCACGGCGTCGGGAGCCGGAGCAGCGGTCAATGCGCTGAGTGCGATCCCGAGAACCAGAGCGCCCCCCGCCAGGCGGACGACGGGGGAGGCGTTTGGCATTTTCATGCGCGGGTTCCTCACGTTACGCGTCACTTCTTTGTGATGGCGTACAGCTTGCACGGGTTCTCGGTCATGACGTAGAGCACGCCGTTTACTGCAACCGGCGTCGCGCGGATCTTGCCCTTCATGTCCACCTGCGAGACGATCTTCTTCTCCTTGCCGTGCTCGAAGATGAACATCGTCCCGCCTTCGTTGCCGATGTAGACGTGGCCATCAACCCAGTAGGGCGAGCTCCAGGAATCAGCACCCAAGCTGTGCTCCCAGTACTGCTTGCCGGTACGTGCGTCGATGCAGTGCAAGACACCGTCGTACTCGCATTCGTAAAGCAGACCCTCGTGAATGGCGCAAGTACTCATCGTTCGGCCGAAGAAGTAATTGCGATCGTAAGTGCTGTCTTCGGGCACCGAGCCGCCGTAGTGCCAGATCAAACCGCTGTCCTTGTTCGCAGGCGCCTTCGGATCGAAGTTGTCATTAACCGGTGAGATGTCCTTCTCGGCAGTCGTCGGCTCCTTGGTGATGTCGATGCACCAGAGGTGGCCGACGCCCTTGTCGTGCTCCGGGTCCTGGCCCGTTCCCAAGTAAAGTTTGTTCTCCCAGACGACGGGCGTAGACACAAAGTCGCTTCGAGTGCCTTCGGCCCCGAGCTTGTAGAAGGAGTTCTTGGGATTGCAGTCGAATTTCCAGATCAGTTCCCAGGTGCCCGGCCGATACGCTCGCACCCAGCCATCGCCGCCGGGGAACATGATGAGCGGCTTGCCGTTCGGCTCGGCATAGACCGGATTGGACCACTGGCCGTGCATCAAGAGCAGGCCTTTGTTGACCAGCGCCTTGATGTCGACGTTCATGTTCCCACTCTTCCGTTCTTCCACCAGGCGCACGCTGGGCGAATTGTCTTTCCAGATGACCTTGCCCGTTTTTTTGTCGATGGCGATAAAGCTCGGCGCCTGGGGCTGCGGGATATTAATGTGCCCTTCGTCGACGCCATTGCTCGTAATCACATAGAGAATGTCGCCGACAATCAGTGGCGAACAAACCGCCAGGTTGTGCGGGAAGACGTTCAGTTCCTTGATCATGTCGAGCCGCCAGAAGAGGCCCGCGTCTGTCGGGCCGGTGTATTTCGGATGCGTCGGTTCGGTCTTGCCCTGTTGATAGCCATCCAGACTGGCGCAGACCACTTCGCAGCGGTTGGTGACGTAATAGGCCTTGTCGCCCTCGACTACGGCGCTCGAGCAAATGCCTTCCATTGGCCAGTCGTTGACGCGGCCGGCAGGTAACTTGTCGTGAATCGCTTGCCAGAGGAACTTGCCGTCGGGTTCGTCGAAACACATGACGATGCCCTTGTCGCCGACCACGTTTTTGTTGCGGGGCGCCAGATTGTTCGTGCCGACCAGGATTCGCCCGCGTGCGACGATCGGACCGCCGTATGCCTTGGAGCCGAGCTCGACCGACCACTTGACGTTCTGTTCTTTCCCCGGCTCGGCGCTCCACGTCGTCGGCAAATCATGTTCGACCAGGTTTACGAGATTGCGTGATACGGAACCGCCGAAGAGAGACCAATTATGTCCCGTGGGTGCGTTGGCGGGCAGCTTCTCAGAGCTTGCTGCTTGGGCCGGTCCGGAATTTTGCAAGCGAACGACCACCAGTACGGCAACGATCGCCGCAGCAGTCAGCAGCACCGACAACAATCGTCGAGACGCAGGAGTTCTGGCCATGAGTACTCTTCCTCACTATTCAGGCTGCGATCGAGGCAGCGCCCGACGGTTCAACCGGTCGCGGCCTCGATCGAGGGAGATTTAGTTCTTGCCGCGTGAAGCCGTAGCGGCCTTGTTCCGAATGATCGAGACGTTTTCGTAATAGATGTCCGTTCCGGGTTTGCCTTCCTCGATGGCAGTTGCGTTGCCGTAAAGGGCGGGGGCGCCGTTTTTGTTCGGTACCGGATCGGTGAACTCCACAGTCCACGAATCGGGTTCTTTTTCGTCGCGCGGCCAGACTTTGCCGCGCACGATTGCCTTGCCACCTTCGATGTTGACGGTTAACCGCAATCGATACCAGACGTGTTCCTTCCAGGCAAAGCCGATGCTCTTGTCGACGCGCGGAATTGCATCCCAGGAAGTCAATCGCAACTGCTGCGTATTGCCCCAGAGCGTCAGCGAGTAACGATTCGCGCCAATGCCGGCATCAGGCAAGTCTTCGCCGACCTTGGTGCCCATGATATCGGCCTGAATCGTGTAGTCCGTCCAGCCAGGCATGCCGATGTATGCGTTCGCCCGAGCAACCAGCGGACTCGGATTGACCGCGGTTTTGTGCAGGACCTTGCGTTCGCTGCCGCCCTCCTTGAGGACGACCATCTCGTACTTGCCCTGACAATTTACCCATCCGCCAGGAGTGCGTTTCTCAGGTATGTTTGCGAAGTTTGGCTTGTAGGGAAGCGTCGGCACGACGCGGACGCGGACTTCGGCTGTCAATTTGCCTGCCTTGGCGACGACACGGCCGAACTGGGCCGGCGGCGCCTTCTCTTTGTTGATCGTCACCTTCGTCGTCGCGCCGGAGTCGCTCGAGAGCTTTGCCTGCAACGGCGGCGGGGGCTGTTGCGCAGGAGCGTTCTTCGGCGGTGGCGGCAAGCCTTCCGGCGGACGCGGACCAGCCAGCGACCAGGTGACGGTGGCTTCGCCCAGCAGCCGGCCTTTGGAGTCGTAACTCAAAGCCTTGAGATCGGCGGATTCACCGGGGTAAAGCACGATATCGGCCGGTTCGATTTGAAGGTGCGCCGCCTCGCCCTCACCCTTATTCGATTCGGTGGCGACAGCGGGGGTTGGACCCGGCTTTCCGTCCTTCTTGCCGATGCAGTACAGATCCGTGCTGGTCATGAAGTAGACCCGCCCGTTCGCGACCGCCGCGCTGCCGTTGATCTCGACGTCCGGACCGCCGGCGCGCTTGCGAAAGAAGCGGGAGCAGAGGACTTTGCAACCCTCTTTACTCGGCTGCAGGATATGGAACTTCGAGTTCACTTCTGCGACGTACATCTTGCCATCGGCCAGTACCGGTGAACCCTTGCTATTCTTGCCGAAGGTGAACTTCCAGTGTCGCTCGCCCGTTTTGGCGTCCAGGCAGTAGAGGTTTGCCAAATCGTCGGTGATATAGAGCAAGCCGTCGTGCAGCACCGGCGAGGTGAATTTCGCGCGGATGCCATCCACTTTCCAAACGAGCTTCGGCTGTCCTTTGGTGATCTGGCTGCCATCCAGGCAGATCACTCGGCCTTGGGCCCCTGTATCCGTGTTATCTTCGCCGTGGCCGATGTAGATCAGGTTGCCTTCGATGACCGGCGAACAGTTCACCGCTCCGCTGCCGAATACGTAGCTCCACAACTTTTCCCCGGTCCGCACTTTGAACGCGTGCACCGCGCCATCGCCGCCGCCTCCGACAACGATGCGCTGACCGCCGATTTCGCCCGCGACCGGAACCGAGTAGTACGTATCCTTCGGCTGCAACCCGCCCGACGCCCACCAGACCACCGAGCCCGTCTTCTTGTCGAACGCGACAAAACGCGTCCGGCCGATCGCTTGATCGCCCCAACTCGCGTTCAACATGCTGATGATCAGCAAATCGCCGTCGACGAAGGCACTGGTCACACGTCCGCCATAGCCGCTCACGCGGCCGTATTCTTCGGTCAGCGAGTGCTCCCAAACAATCTTCCCGTCCTTGCTGAAGCAGGTGAGAAGTCCTTGCGTGCCGCTCGAGTACACGTTGCCCGTCTCGAGGTCTCCTGCGAGGATCGTCCAGCCCAGACGCACGGCGACGATGTCGGTGTGCCAGACGTTGAATTTGTGTTCCCAAACGAGCTTGCCGGTTTCGGCATCGCAGCACATCACTCGCTCTTGAACGTGCAGACGCTCTTCTTCGGAGTCTCCCTCGCTTCCGACCTTGTTGATCAGGTAGACGTGCCCGTTCATTACCAACGGCGTCGAGCGTCCGCCGTACGGCGAACGCCAAATGAGATTGCTGTCGGGGTCGTCGGCTTTGAGTGAGAACGTGTCAGGGAGATTGGTGTCCGTGGCGACGCCATTCTGCGTCGGACCGCGCCAGTTCGCCCAGTCGGAGCCGTAGCCAATGCCGGCTCCGAGCAAGACAACCAGCGACGTCAGGAGGAGAAGACGTTTCATGAGTCGCTCTCGTTAAAGACCCGGCGAGCGGTGGGTCGACATACCGCTCCTGCCGTTAGGCTGTTTTAGGATTTCCGGGGAGCGGTTGGAGTCCCCGCTAACGTTTCGGTGAGTCTTTTTCGCACGATTCGCTGCGCCTTCATCTCGAAGCGGGGTAAGGTTCCCGCGGCGACGAGCTCGACCTCGGCTCGAAACAACAATTCATCGCGAATCGCGCGGTCGATTCGGTTCGCCAGGTGAGAGTCGCTCGAACCAGGCTGCGCTTCGACGCGCACACGGAGTACCGGCAACGAACCGGTCTCGTCGATCTCGATGCTGAACTCTGCGACCTCGGTGAATCGGTGCAAGATGCGCTGCAAGGCACTGGGGTGCAGATTATTTCCTCGAATTACGACCATGTCGTCCACACGTCCGCGAATCCCGCCGTCGAGCCGGACCAAAGGCAATCCACAGGCGCACGGCCGAGGATCGACACAAACCAGATCGCCGGTCCTGTACCGAATCAACGGACTCCCGGGACGCAACAGCGAGGTAATGACCAACTCGCCGCTCGATCCTTGGGGCACCGCATCCCCGGAGGGATCGACCACCTCGGCGACATAGGCCGTCTCCAACAGATGTAGACCGCCCGGAGCCTGTTCGCATTCGATTCCGAGCGGCCCGGTTTCGGTCATTCCATTGTGATCGAACACTCGAGCGCCCCAGCCAGCTTCGATCCGCTGCCGCGTGGCGGGAATATTGCCACCCGGCTCACCGGCAACGATCAGTGCTCGAACGCTGGAAGCCGGCAAATCGATGGATTGCTCACGAGCGACCTCGGCCAAGTGCAGCGCGTAGGTCGGCGTGCACAACACGACGTCGGCGCGATTGTCGAGTAAGAATCGCAAACGTGCCGTGCTGCTCATTCCTCCGCCGGGCATGCACAGACAACCGAGTCGGCCTGCTGCTTCGAACGCCGTCCAAAAGCCGAGGAACGGACCGAAGCTGAACGGGAAGAAAAGCCGCTCAGCCGCATGAACGCCGGCCATGCGCAGGAGTGTCACCCAAATGTCAACAAGGTTTGACCAACTCGCGGGCGTGTCGAGCCAGCGCAGCGGCTGACCGGATGTTCCGGAGGTTTGGTGATAGCGCGTATAAGCACTCTGGTCGAACGTATGCACGGAACCGAATGGCGGGTCGGCCGATTGATCGGCCAACAGTTCGCTCTTGGTCGTGAACGGCAGCTTGCGGAGATCATCGGGCGAGACGACGGAGCTCGGATCGATTCCCGCTTCGGCGAATTTGCGGGAATAGAAGCGATTCTTCGGCAAGCATTCGCGAAGCAGCATCTGCAGCCGCTCGGACTGCAGGCGGGTGATCTCCGCTCTCCCCGTACCCTTCGCCGGCAATAGCGGCATCGTCGAGGCAGCTCCCTCAGCCGACAGAGCCGCGTCCGGTGTCACTTGATCTTGTAGCAAAAGATCAATTCCTGATCGCGAATGTAGAGCTTACCATCGGAAATCACTGGCTGTGTCCAGATGCGGCCGTTGGTCTTTCGTAACTTGGACTGTTGCGGAAGATTGAATTTGGAGAGTTGCTTGAAAGCGGCAGGAGAAGCGTCGACCATGGCGACTTCACCCTTCTGTTCGCTGACGATATAGAGCCTACCGTCGGCTTCGATGAACGGTCCGATGCCCACGCCACGGCGGGCGAGCCACTTTTGGGCGCCGGTCGCCAGATCCTGGCACTCCCAGCCATTGGCTTCTTGAGCACCGAAGAGTGCTCCATTGTACAGCACCACGCCGCCTTGCCGGCTGGCGATATCCTTCTTGGTATAGACGGGCACCGCCTTGAACTTAGAGCCGTCTTTTTCGATCTTCAGCAACGTCGAGCCGCCGTTGTAACCTACCGAGGTGTAGACATAGTCGCCGTGCACGATCGGAGTCGGACAAACGACGTCTGAATAGTCGCTGCCGCGACGGTTCTCCCACAATAGCGCTCCGTTGGCAGCGGACACCGCGACGACACCGTTCTGAACGAGGGTGATGTATTGTCGAACGCCGGCAATATCCGCGACTACAGGCGAGGAGTAGGTCGCCGCGTCTTTTACGTCTCCGCTTCGCCACAAAACGGCGCCCGTCTTCTTGTCCAACGCGGCAAAGAGTCCTCCGGGTCCGCCCGGGGTGCAAATGAGTTTGTCCCCGTCAACAATCGGGGACCAGGCATATCCCCAGCCCAGTTTCGCCTGGTCGTCTCCGCCGGTAACATTGTTCACTTCACCGGCCAGGTCTTTCGGCAGACTCTTGCGCCACACCTCGTTTCCGGTTTTCGTCTCGAGACAGACGAGATCGCCTTGACTGCCGAGAGCGTAGACGAGCGGGCCATCCACAGTCGGCGTCGCAATCGGTCCGCGACTCCAAACGTTAGATTTGAAGTCGTACACCGGACCGATCTTCGCCTTCCAGAGTTCCTTGCCGTTGGCATCGAGTGCGAAGGCGACCTCTTCATCACCGCGAGCCCCGGCACAGTACACACGCCCGCCAACGATCGCCGGCGAGCTGAAGCCCATGCCCGCGTTATCGAACGTCCACGCCAAGGCGGGTCCGCTGCTCGGCCACGTCTTCAACAGACCTTTTTCAGGCGAGATGCCTGTACGATCCGGGCCGCGCCACTGCGGCCAGTCGTCTGCCCGGGCGGACGTCGAAGCAACGAACAGAATCGCCGCCAGGACGAACCGAGAGAGATTTCGCATCGTTCACCGAATGAGAGAGGAGAGTCCAACCATTCGCATCAATCGGAAGCCCGCCGCGGTGCTGGCTTCCGATTCTGAGCCGCACTTCAATTCAAATTCTCTTTGACGTCGTAGCAGAACAAAAACTCCTGGTCGCGCAAATAGAGCTTCCCGTTGGCCACGACCGGGTGCGTCCAGACATTGTTATTGAATTCGCGTTTTTCAGGGTGGCGGGGAACGGTGACTCTGCCTTTCTCCTGCCAGCCGTCTCGCGTGGCGGGAACCAGGACGCAAGTCCCGTCCTTCTCGGAGTAGCAATACAGATTGCCGTCCGCACACGTCAGTGAGCCTCGCCCCAATTTCGTCGAGCTCCAGACTTCATGCCCGTCTTTCAGATCCTGGCACACCCATTGACCACGCTTCGAATCCGACCAGCCGAACACTGCATCGCCGACGGCCACGACTCCCCCATGCTTGTTATCCATTACCTTGCGAGCGTCCGACTCGTAGAGGTTTTTCACTTCGAATTTGCCATTCGAGTGCTCCACTTTCAATAGAGCCGCACCAGCGCCATACCCGGAAACGCAGTAGATCAGTCCGTCGCGCACGACGACCGTCGGAATCACCGCGGTCCTGTATTCGCCACGAGGGTACGACCAGAGAACGCTTCCATCTTCCGGTGCGAGACCGACGATGCCCTTCATGGTCTGCTGAATGTATTGACGTTTGCCGGCGATCTCGGCAATCACGATCGAAGAATAAGCGGCGTCATCCGTCAGGGCCTTGGTTCGCCACAAAACCTCACCGTTATTCTTGTCGAAGGCAGCGATCGTGCCTTTGGGGCCACCGGGGCTGCACACGACGCGCGGCCCGTCGATCAAGGGTGATTCGGAGTACCCCCACCCCGGGATACGGCCGCCGATTCCGTTCTTGTCGGTCAACTTGACCCACCACTTCTTGCCGCCGCTGACGCGGTCAAAACCAACCAAATCGCCGTTTGCGCCGAGCACAACAATCAAATCGCCGTCGACGGTCGGGGTACTGCGTGGGCCGCTGCCGTAGTTGTTTTTATAAAACGAGCCAACGTCGCCGGACCAAACCTTCTCTCCGGTTTTGACGTCGATGGCCAGCAAGAATTCACCGGAGTCGTTCGCACCCATCAGATATAAGCGGTCGCCGACGATTGCCGGTCCCGCATATCCATTGCCGGCACCGTTGAACGTCCAGAGCAATCGAGGTCCCTGCGCCGGCCAATGCTTCAGCAAGTGAGTTTCGTGCGATATGTCGCTGCGGTCAGGGCCGCGCCATTGAGGCCAGTCGGCGGCCGTCAATAAAACAACCGATCCGACAAGCAGGACGGGAACCAGCGTTCGGGTCTTCATGCGGGCCTCTGCGTCAGGCTGCGAAAGTGGGGGTGCACGCGGGCGGTGGGATGATGCGGCGGATTCCAATGGAGAGGAGCCGCCATCACGAACTATAGGCGACCTGGCGCGGACTGCCAAGCTAGGGTCATCTGGCAAGGCCGTGTCTGACTGCTGAAAATCAGAGGATGTGACGCCCGTTTTGCCCGAGGCGCCCGATTTGCGGCGACGAGAACCGTCGGCCCTCTCATTTTTCCCTAACGTGCACGATTTCCCGGACTATCTTCACGCCCTCGGCCGATCCGGGTCGATCCTGAAATGGGCTTTTATCCATCTCGGCTTTCGGGTATTCGACCCGCCGCGTGTCGCGCTAACGCGTAACGGCGGCGGACACGTTCAGCGTGGAGGACAGCGATGTGGCCTTCTAGTTCTCGCGGCATACAGGCTCTTCTGGTAGCTTGCGTTGCCTCAATCGCACTACCGGGTTACTCGCGATCACAGACGCCGGCTGCCGATCCCGTTGATCGACTCAAGCAAGTCTTGCAATCGCAGGGCGAGGTCGCGGAGCGCGACCGATCGACGAAGGAATGTCTGGAAGGCTTGAAAACTCTGGCGCAATTGCGGCGGGCGTTATCGCTCGGCGAGTGGCGCGATCGCAATCCGGAGAGTACATACGGCGCGGTGGACCTGGCCAACCGAGCCATTGTCGCGGAACGCTTCCACAAAACCTTCCGTGAGGTCTTTGCCCGGCACGAAGCGACATCGGCCGTCATCGCGATCGGAATGTTGGCGGATATGGCGGTCACAGCCCGCAAAGGGGGTGACTCGGTAGCATATCTGCGCCCGTTTACCTCGGACCTCACTGAACTCATTCGAAATTCGCCGCCAAAAGTCGAAGCTGCCGCGGCGCGTACGTTGGGCCTGATCGAGCCGGACGTCTCGGTTGCGGTGCCGGCCCTGGCCGTGTTGCTTCAATCGACCGACCCGAACCTGCGCTGTGCGGCCGCCGAGGGACTGTACGAAGTACTGCAAGCCTCTGCGCGAATGGCGTCACCGAACGGTTCTGCCGCAGCGGTAGTAGGTAAAAATGCGACGGTGCAGGCAGCGTGCACCATCCTTCCGGTCGTCGGAAGGGGCCTCGCAGATTGGCACGTGGAAGTTCGTCGCCGTTGTGTAGCGACCGTTGGAGCTGCTGCGGCGATCCTCGGCAAGATAATCCCGGAGCCAATTCCTTCGATCGAAAATGACGGAGCTGATTCCGCATCTCATATCCACACGGAACGCGAGATGGTTCGGCCGCTCGCGTTGGCTCTGCGTGATCAAGGGCCGGCGGTGACGAAGGCACTGCGCGATGGCGACACCGAAGTGCGGCTGCTGGCGCAGGGTGCGCTCGAAGAACTGGCTGCGGCTCGCGTGCGCTGGTTGCGACACGGCGGCACGGCTCTGTCGGGCGACGATCCGCTCCTCCAAGGACTAACGGCTGCTCTGCCAGTGCTTGGCGAAGCAACACACGATCCCGACTTACGCGTGCGCCGCGCAGCCCTCGATGTATTGGCCGTGCTGGGACCTGCTTCCTCTCCGGCGATGCCGGCGCTGACTCAAGCGTTGAGTGATTCGGATCGATTCGTGCGCTGGTCGGCCGTTCGCACCATCGGAGCAATTGGATCGCCGGCCGCACGAGCGGCTCTACCCGGCCTGACCATGTTGCTCGAGGATGAAGACCTGGACGTGCGAAAAGCAGCGGCCGACGCGATTAAACGGCTCAATCCTGCGGCGTCGGGTAATTCGCCGGGGGGCACTCGAACGTCTTCGAACACACGCACGGCCTTGCCGGCGTTGATTCGTTCAGTCCGCGCCGCGGACCCGGAAATGCGGGTCGCCGCCATTCAAACGCTACGTGGCATGGGCAACGATATGAAGCCGGCCGTGCCGGCCATGCGAGAAGCGTTAGCGGATTCCGACGCGAGGGTTCGCCAGGCAGCGGCCGAGGCGCTCGGTGCTCTCGGGCCTCTGGCCAGAGATGCCGCTGACGAACTCCGTACGGCGATGAGCGACTCGTCGCCGGACGTCCGAGAGGCTGCAGGCGAGGCGTTGTTGAACGTTTTGCGACCAGCGGGTCAGAAGTGATGCAGCAGCGTGTTGCGAAAATACAGCGTCAGGCTCACGAGTTCGTGAGCATGACGCTTCGTTCGATCGAAGTCTGTAGGGAAAACCTAGTGCGACGAAGGAGCCTGTCGACTCGAACGACGCTTGAAACGCAACAGAGCAAGCGGAATGCCGATCCCGGCCAACAGCAACGCGGTGGGTTCGGGAGTCGCTTCGACGATGTGCGCTACGGTCACAACCGCATGAGCGCCAATGGCGCCCGCGTTCACGGATCCAGTCGGGCCCGGCGGTGTGTAAGCGGTCAACGTGACGGTGTACTGATTGTCGCCGAGATCGAGATAAGCCGTCGTCGGACTGGTGAAGGTGTTCGTGATGTTGGCGCTGGTGGCCGTCAGAGTTCCATTGAAAACGCCCGTGAAAACGGCGGCTCCGCTCTGACCGGACGCCGAGTCGGTCAGATTGAGCGTCAGAGCATACGCTTTATTCGTGAATGTGTCCGGTGCCGAACCGGGTGCGGTGCTGTAGGTACGGATGTTCGTGGCGACAATGTCCGTATTGCCGACAGCCGAAAGGGTCGGTTCATTGGTCAGCGCGATGCTGCCGCCACTGGAAGGATTATCGGCCTGAATCGTCTGGGGGGAGTTCGACCAGCTGTAAGTCCACGCGATCCAGTCTGCCCGAGCGGTAGTGGCCATGGTCAGTATCACGACCAGGGCCGCCGCCCGAGTGGACGGTGCGTTGCTCATCCGTGAGGCTCCTTTCACAACCGTGCATGGTTGCCGACGTAGTTCCTCAGTTTTCAGACTGGTACGGCTGCCGGGCCGTGTTCCACGGTCTTCACCGGTAGGCAGCGCCGCTTCCGTTCCGAGTCTGTGCGATGCTCGCGCGATAATAAAAGAGATCGCGTGGCGGTGTCAACGCAGGGATGGGCAAATTGGACCTAGCGGCAATGAGTTGCTCGCAAGCGAAGGTCTCTAGGCAAACCGGGCAAGTATTTTCACTTCGATTACTAATAAAGCGGCCCGAACATTTGTTCCCAGGCGACGTAAATCCACGGGTGATGCCAAGGATTGCCGTCGGGAACGACGGCTGACAAGACAGACAACCCCATTAGGACCGATCCGATCGCCCGTCCCCTCCAGCAACAGGCCATCTTGTCGGCAATCGGCAACATGACCAGAAGCCAGAGCGGTGTCAGCCACATCAACCAGCGCGGTCCGAGAGTCCAACCGCCATAATTTCGCGGCGCCAGCGTGAGATAGAAGCCGACGACCACGATCGAGACGAGCAAAGTCAACAACGCCAGGGTGCGCTGAGATCCCCAGCGCTGCCAGAGAGTCCTCTCGGGAGGTATGCCCAAGAATGCTGGCGCCTTCTGCCCGCGGCCGAACGTACCGGTCAACATGCCGGCCGCTGCGAGAAACCACACGGGCGTCAGCGAAAAAATACCGTGGTGACCGACCAGGGAGTTGAGTACGTAAACGGGGCGCGATTCTTGCTCACGCGCCCAGTCGACGCCTCGCCGCTTTTCGAGGTCGGCAAACGGATTGAAGTTGCTGCCCGGATACACGTACCATTCGCCACCCAATTCGCTGTAGGCCGGCCGGAGTTGGCCGAGTGCCTGGTAGTTGCAGGCAAAAAAGAAGATCACCGGAACTGCGGCGGCGGGCACGAACCAAGTAAGTGTTTTGCCGGGAGAATGGACCGCCATCAACAGCAATAGCCCGACTGCGAATGAAGCAGCCGGCAAATCGCTGCACGCTGCGAACGCGGCAAAGAAACCGGCGACAGCATATCGCCAAAGGTGGTCTTGGTTGGCAGGTCCGAACAATACGCGCCAGGCAGGCGCCAGAGCAAACACGATGCTGCAGGTGGCAATTGTGTGATTGTTCAACGCCCCCACGAATGACGTCACAATCGTTCCGAAGCAGGCGGCGAACAACACGAACAAGCGACCCCAGTCGCTGGCGCCGAACGAAATGCAGAGTCGATCGAGCAAAACCAGGTAAATCGCCAGCGGCACGACGTTTACCGTCAGCAAGATTACCCGCACCACCCACCAGCGCGACGGCGCCTCGCCCCCCAACGACCAGCCGAATCCGTGCTTGAGCAACCAATATTCCCCCGCCATCAGCGTGGGTAGAAACGGTGGCTTGCTCGAGTAGAACTCTTGCGTGTCCGGCCGCAGCACCTTGTCGACCGACGTCCAACCGTCCTCGAACACGATGCCCGAATCGCGGTATCCCTCGGAAGAATCGGTCAAGTGTTCGCGCTTGCCAATGACGTAGGTGCCAGTATCGACCAGTGCACGAATCGTGCACCAGCGCGAGCGATCGTTCGATCGCAGCAGCGGTGTCGGCAGCGGCCGTTTTGCCGGCCAGGCCGGATACGGGCTCGATTCTTCGTCGGGAGCACGTGAGAAGAGCGGTTCGTAAACGCGCTCGATCGTGAGCACGTGACCAGCCGCCATGCCGACGGCGACCGTGATCAAGAGCGTGACGATACTGCCGGGCAGCGATCCGGGTTTGTCTGTGTTCATGTGCGGGAAGGACGGTTCGAAGTCTCTTCGGCGATGCTGTAAGCGTCTTCATCTCGGCCCTGGTACGCGGTGATCAGCTCGGCCAGGAAGCCGTTTGACATCATCATCGCACCTAATAGCAGGGCGGCCAGGGCATAGATCAGCAGCGGACGCTGGTGTAGTGGCTCGAACGCGTCCTGGTTCCACAATCGAATCACCCATGTAACTGCGAGATACGCCAGCGCCAGGTTGCCGATCAGGAAGCTCACGAGGCCAAGACTACCAAGCATGTGTTGAGGTCGTCGCCCGAATCCTGTGAGGAATTTGACCGTAAGCAGATCCAGGAAACCTTTCATGAACCGCCAGGCGCCGTATTTCGAATCTCCGAAGCGCCGCGGACGATGATTGACGACGATCTCGCCGACGCGGAAGCCGCGTGCGGCAGCGAGCACCGGGATGAAGC
>Ga0326727_10019439_pt1 | contig 13653 bp, 13 predicted proteins | sample MB2enrmetagenome_FD_207643 | JGI IMG/M metagenome (GOLD analysis project Ga0326727, IMG submission 207643) | Lab enriched peat soil microbial communities from McLean, Ithaca, NY, United States - MB29MY | ecosystem: Environmental > Terrestrial > Soil > Wetlands > Peat | place: USA: New York... | reverse complement strand
TGTTTCCACAACATCCCGAATGTAGCTGCGAGATACTCGGCATATGTAGGATCGTCGTTCCACAAAACGGCCAGCGGCGCGCTCAGCGAGATGCTAGCGGGGATATTAATCGCTGTCATACATGTTTTCGGTAGAACGCGACAAACATTGCCCCATGCTGATCGATGTGCCGTACTTCTGCGCCCATTTGCAACAGTTCACGCACGTTGTCGATAATTGGATATGAGATATCGACTACCGTCCTTACTTTGCCTCCGCGCTGAATGAACTCTGCGACGGCATCGTGGATGCCAAACAATGAGGCAACGACCGTCGCTAGTCCAGGTGCGGCTGCAAGCCATTTCTCCTTCATCGAGTCCAAAAGGGGTAAAGCGGCTGCGACGAGCTCCTTAATGCTCTTGATGATCTTGAACGTAGCAACCTCGTCGGAGGAGCGAGACTGCTGTTGCTCCTTAATGCTCTTGATAATCTTGAACGTGCTCACTTCATCGGACGGCCGAAACTGCTGCTGCTTTGAAAGCTCCTGTAGTTCCCGCTTTCGCGTTTCCATTTCGCGCAGCTCGCTCTCCTGTGTTTTCAATGCGGCGTCGAGCGCAGTATCGAGGTCCACAGCTGCGTAGGTGGTTGGTGAATCGAGTGAGGGACGTACCATGCCCTTCTCGATCAACTCAGTGAGCGTACGATGCATGTCCTCCCGGTACGTCATGGATTTTGCGAGGGGAGACGGTGTTTTTGGCCCGTACTTAAGCAAGTTCAGCTACAGCAATGCCTCTTTTTCGGTGAGCCCGAATCCAGTGAAACGGCTGGTGAACTCGTCGTCAGCGGCCATTATTGGTCACAATGCATGTGAGTTAAATGATAGATATAGGTTAGCTTAAAAAAGAAAGGCGAGGTCAAACACGCTGTGTCGTCTCGTAAGCAGCTTTAAAGAGGTGAAGCACGATGAAACGAATCGTCATAATTGCAACGCTTTGTGCGCTTCTAGTCGCTACGGTTGGAACGGCCACCGTGACGGCGAAGCAGGCGAATCCGTCATTGCCTACGCTGAACCCATTAGAACTCCTTAAAAACCGACTTATCCCAGAAACATAGCAACTGCTCAAAAGCCCACTTACCCAAGAAACAGGATACCTGCTCCGGCAAGCTATAAACCGGATAGTCAGGATAGGCTAATGACAGTTAGCTCTGGCGCTGCAGCGCTTCGGACGGCGCCATGCATAAATCGCGTCCAAACGTCGCCCCGGGAGCTAATCTATAAATAAAAAGTTATTCACCATGCCAGATGTCCCAAGCCGAGCACGTCTTGCTGGGCTCCGCCGGCATTTGAAACTCAAGCTCGCACCTGAAGCCGTCGTCGCTGGGCTTAAAGTGCGCACACGTCATGCACTCCTTTGTCATTATACTTCATCCCCGCACAACTAAAAACAAATATTCAAGAAGGGGTCAATGAAGCTTAAGAATTGCTATCTGTGATCTAGCTAGTTGGTGTTGGTGTAGGCGTCGGCGACGTCAGGTGCGACGACGTTAAAGTATCCGGTAAACGTCGAAGGCCCGTATTGCGCGTTTCCTGCAAAGCTTACGGCAATCTCATGCTGGCCGAGGGCTAAATTCTCAGGGAAGCTATAAGCCCCAGAGTCACCCGTTGATGTGACTGCACGCACTGCCCGTGATAACGGTTCCGAGGGTGCCTTACAACACGCTCAACATTAAAGCTCATCTTTTTAGCCACCGTTCCTCGTATCTCTTCATCCTCGCGTTGCGGATGCGAATCCACCATGCCCATAGTATCAGGCGGGCGGCGCTGAAGGCCACGAGCAGAATGAGAAGGAGCACCACTGCGTTCACTGCGTTCATAATTGGCTCCCATTTTAACCGTACCTCTTGGTTTGTTTGCTCATAACCTCATATCTTGGGTGTTCGAATCGCGCCGTAGGTGCGGCGGCCGGAAAATGAAATCAGACTTTCAGATAACGGTCGGCGAGGAGGTCGGCGTTGCGGATGGTGTAGCGGATGGCATTACTGATGCCGTTGCCCTTTAGGCCACGCACGTTGATACGTCGAAACGCTCCTATCTAGATTTTTTGCGAGTAGGCTCGAGGCCAGGTAGCATAACGTCTTCTACAGACCACATCCTTAACTCCAGCTCATCATTTCCTTTTTTTTCGATTTGAGAGCCTTAGAGCGCACTGCTCGCCATCAGTTCAGACCGCAGCCTTTATCATTTCTTGTTACACGCTTATCTGCGTCTACATTGCACGAGGCAAATATGCGCGTTAACAAAATCGTCTCATTTTCTGTGGTAATCCTCCTCATTTCAGTCGTATTCGCAGGCGCTGTAACCGTTCTTGCAGCAGCAGATAAAACTCCGACGCTATCGGCTAGCTGCATTCCCACAAACCCACTTCGCGATCAGACGTACACCGTATATGGTTGGCTCAAGTGGTCGGGAACTCCGATCCCCGACAAACAAGTCCTTGTCTACTATAAGCTTCCGGGCCAATCAAGATGGAATTATTTTAAGACCGTTACGACCAACGTTGATGGGCGCTATGACTTTAGCTCCTCGACCGGCGCTGCAGAGGTAAACTGGATGATCAAATTCGCCGGCGATTCAAGCTACTCTCCAATAACGGGCTACATCACAATAGACACTAAGATTACTAGGACGCGCGTGATGTTCCGCGATGATGATGTTACACCTTGGTCGATGGACGGGCTCGAAGCGGTTAATCAGGTGCAGATTGACGAGGGTGTGCCCGTAACACTCAGCGTGATACCAGCTCTGTCGTTTCCGGGCCAAAGCATTTCCAACGTGTCAATCGTGAGCTCATCCAAGACGTCCGTGAACTCATCCGACTCGTTTAACGATTACTTGCGGTCTCGTGTGTCGAGCGGCCAGTCCGTGGTGCCTACCGTGAGTTCATCCGAGACGTTTGTCGATTACTTGCGGCCTCTTGTGTCGAGCGGCGCGTTTGAGCTCGCACAACACGGGTATGAACATTGCGACAACAGCAAACTGTATGGCATTACGGTACCCACTGAGTTTCGAGGGATGCCGTATTATGAGCAAGAAAGGCTCATAGCAGATGGGCGCAGTTTGATGCAGAATGCGTTCGGAGTTGCGCCGACGACCTTTGTCCCGCCGTTTAATACTGGGGACGAAAATACGTTGAAGGTGCTTAACGAGCTCGGTTTTACCGTTTACTGCTCTTACCCGGGTGAGTTTGGATCAACAACAAGCGTAGGAGGTCTTACGATCACAAGTGGGCGCGCCATTGACATTGACACACCTTCAACCTACAACTCCTTAGTGAGCCAAACTGAGCCCTTGCTTAAAAATACATCGGTCAACGACATCGTTGTCACATACCACAACTGGAAATACGAGAATAGCACGACAGGCGACGTCAACACCACTATGGTAAATATATTGAGCCAGTACATACAGTGGTTAAAGACAAATAACGTCGAATTTACTACGTTAAGCGGTGCAGCCTCCGTGACCAGCGCGCAATCCGGTCAACAAATCACGGCTCTAACTCTCGCAACGTCACACGCCACCCCCGCCGTCAATGTACCCGTCACCTTCACCGTCACCCTCAAGGGCGGCTCAACGGCCCTGTCGTCCAAGTCCGTCGCCATCTACCACTACCTCAACGGCGTCCGCTACAACGACGCTACCAAGACCACCAACGCCAACGGCCAGATCACCTACACCACGAGCTTTGGCTCCGCCGGTAAACGCACCTACCATGCCTCCTTCGCCGGTGACAGCGAGTATGCGGCGTCGTCAGACAGCGTTACGGTGAACGTGGCAGCGACCTCTACCACCATCACTGCTTCCAACACCACCCCCGCCGTCAACCAACCCGTCACCCTCACCGTCACCCTCAAGAGCGGCACTACTGGACTGTCTGAACCTGTCCACCTATGGTGTACCGTAAACGGGGTGCGCATTGAGAGGGGGACGTTTGACACCGTCAACGGCGTTTATCAGTTCACCGGCCCCTTTAGCACAAAAGGGGAAATAATCTATCACGCCGAGTTTGCAGGTGACAGTGAGTATCCGGCGTCGTCAGGCATCGTTACGGTGAACGTGGGAGGGGTAGCAGAGGTTCTGTAGGCAACTGCAACTTTTGGTCCTCGCTGGGCCCCTCCTTAAGTGAGCAGTTCTACGCGTTAAGCAAAACTATTGAGCTGACCGTCGTGGTCCGGCTGGCCGGCGCGCTCAACGCCGTGTTACTTGTGCCGATTACACTTGATGAAAACATATAACGGAGCGTATACGAGAGGACGATTTAGGATACAAAATACATGTTTTAAGAAGTGAATATGGCAGCGACAACGCTGATTGATACTCGACCTCCGCCGTTAGTCGTATCATGGCTTATGTGCGGTCACCTGCAAGCAGTATGTAAATGCTCCTTAACTTTAAGATAGTCGACTCAGCGCAACGGAAGTCGCACCGCGTTCTTTTCTCTTGAATGGCGAAGCGCGTTATCTCAAATAGGACGGTTGACAAAGCTGACTTGCTGGATACAGTAGGTAGCACCTCAGTGGCAGATCATATCAACGATTATTAGGGGAGTGGCAACCGGTCAGATCATAAACGGACGGCCCGAAAAGATTCGAGGAGCAAACCGAAAATTGATAGATCAAAATTTGGCGCTATTTTGGCTCTAAAAACGTCCGTCTCTAACGCCTAGCTCGTTGTTGATTTCTTCGATTTCCTTAGATTTTTAGCCCCCATTCAAAAGAACGTAAAACTTCACGATCATACAACCAAATCTACAGCAAAGTCCATGGTAGTGTTTCCAATCAATGTCAATGACTACAAGGTTTAAGAGATCATGATTAACTCACGAGTTGATGGCTGTGAATCTGCGGGCCGGCAAGGTGTTGACATTTGATTGAAACGAATAACCTCACGAAAACGTTTGGTGAAGTGACGGCGGTTGAGGACCTGACCCTTCGTGTAGACGAGGGAGAAGTCTTTGGCTTTCTTGGACCGAACGGCGCGGGCAAGACGACTACTGTTCGGGTGCTTGCGTGTCTGATATCAAAGACCAGCGGAGAAGCGAGAATAGGCAATTACGAGATTGGGAACGATGCCGATGCCCTGAAGATCAGGAAGATCATCGGGTTAGTGCCTGACAACGTTGGTCTCTATGAAGACCTGAGCGCTTACAGGAACCTCGACTTCTATGGACGGCTTTACGAGTGCACGGTAGCACAGCGGGAGGATAGGATCGAACACTTCCTCAGGATGTTAGGGCTGTGGGAGGTAAGGGATCGTGCGGTTAGAACGTTTTCCAAAGGCATGAAACAAAAACTTGCGATCGTCCGTGCCCTAATCCACGAGCCTGAGGTTCTCTTTTTGGACGAGCCGACAGCAAACTTGGACCCGGAGTTCCAAAAAACGGTGCGCGACTTCATCCTCGAACTCAAACGCGAGAAGCGGACGATCTTTCTCAACACGCACAACCTCGATGAGGCACAGCGTGTCTGTGATAGAATTGGGATACTGAATACAAAACTCGTGGCTGAAGGGACACCGGAACAACTGACGGAGTCGCTCGAGGGAAGGAAGACGGAAGTTCAGCTTCAGCAGGCTACTCCCGCGGTCGCAGGGGCGGTAGAGCGGCTGGGGTTGCGCTACGTCGTGAGCAGTGGCAACACATTGGTGATCGACGTGAGCGATCCTGAAAAGGAGAATCCCGGCATCACGGAAGCCATTGTCGCAGCTGGCGGCCACATCCAGTTTATTACTGAGAAGCACGCAACGCTCGAGGAGGTCTACCTGAAACTCGTGAGGGATGAACAATGAAGCTGTGGAAGTCGTGGGTGATCGCGCGGAAGGACTTCTCGACGTTCAGGACGAAACGATACATCATCTATTCGCTGGTCGTCGTCCCGTTACTCATATCGATAGGACTGCCGATTCTCATTTGGCTTGGAATTGGAAACGCCCCGATCCCTCCCTCGCAATTGCCAGCCATCATAAGCGGGCTTGATGACGTGTTCAACGCCTTCTCCTTTCTCTTTGTCATGTTGGCCGGTTTCCTCCCCATAAGCATTGGTGCCTACAGCATCGTTGGCGAGAAGCTTGAGAAAACCCTCGAACCCCTGCTAGCAACGCCTACGACTGACGGTGAGATCCTGCTGGGAAAAGTTATTGCCGCATTTCTGCCGTCCGTTAGCGCGGTCTATGCCGGTGCGGTAATTTTTATGGTGCTTATGGACGCAGTGACGAGTGCCAAACTCGGCTACGTCTATTTCCCGAATTGGACCGTGGCGGTAATCCTCTTGATAACCGTGCCACTCACCAGCATCTTGAGCACCGAGTTCAGCGTCGTCATCTCTGCACGAGTCAGTGACGCACGTGCGGCCCAGCAGTTCGGCGCGTTGATCGTGCTCCCGTTGGCGGCGATATATCTTGCGACGGAGATAGCTTTCGTGTCACTCACTCCTGCCAACTTGCTGATCATTTCTGCGATTATGCTCGCTCTTGACGCGATTTTGTTTTACGTGAGCAGGGCCACGTTCCGAAGGGAAGAAATACTCACAAAGTGGAAATAAATCCATGCACGTCATAATACCTGCGTTCTGAACTCAGTCTGCGTCCAATATTTCATATAAACGTTATACACATTTTCTGCAAGCGGATGCTTATAATGTTTCCAATCAACTCCGCCGACCCCATGCGTCATAATATAAGCTCGATTGGATTGATCCGATTGAATAACGTCGCCATATTGTTCCGCAAACTTCCTAAGATCGCCCATAACAATGCGAACGTTGCTTCTTATGAGCCGAACTTCGTGATACCTCAGCCATTGCTGAAACGACAATCGCTCAAAAGCAAGCGCATTGTCCGGTCGACTATCCAACAAAGGCCGAATCGCCTCAACAACTTGCGGGTGCAACGGGCAGTAGTGCTGCATGCGAATCTTGTCTTGCCACGGAAGGACGTCCACGACCGGTTTATCCATCTTCACTGCTTCCCTGAATTGTCCAACAGTGAGCCGTGCTATCGTCGCTAAGGGCCGTTGCCCTGTGAATGCGCCAAACAAGACGATCGCTTTATAGTTTGAGCAGTGACAGGCGTCAATACCTGGCAACGATGTGCGTGCCCGATCGCTGTGAGCAGGCTCTCAACGTCTTCTTTTGTGACAATTCGGTCTGTCACGCACTTCTGCTCCTTGACTGATCGTGGAAGCTGTAAAAACAAGTCAAACGCTCCATATCGCTGGTTGTAGCTGATTTTAACACGTATCGGAGGAAGGCACGAGCAAACTTCAGGACTTTGCGTTTAGAGTCGGTATCGCGATATTTTGTAAGAACACTATCACGCAAACAGCGCATAGTGGTCACGCTGATGACTTCTCGCGTCGAGTTCAACAAGAGTTCAGCTGACTTCTTCAGCCACGTAACCGTTTTAGGCGATAGCCCTGCCGCGGTAGTGTGAGATATCTATCCAAGTCTCTCGTGTGAACAGAAGTTTGCGATTAGATATGCCGGCGTGATTAGTTTGGGAATAGAGTTTACACTCGTACACTTTTTTTCTGACGAAGAAGAGCTCCGATGGCCAAATAGAAGCAAAAAAGGAGCGCCCGAGCCGGGATTTGAACCCGAGTCTGAGCCTTTAAAGGGCTTATTTAGGCGTTTTAGCTGATTCTAGACCTTCTTACGGAAACTACAATTCAAAAAGCCATTGCTGAATGGCGATTGCGATACGCTGGAAGAATTACGATTGACGTTTTCCAAAAGTGAGTTAATCAGCTATACTGACAGACGGGAAGTAGGGCTAAGCAGAAAAACAACAAACTGGCTACGAAAAGCTGCGCAGATTCTGTGGAACTGCACGAAGGGGGAGATAAGCAAAACGACTGTCGACGTACTACGCCAATATGTGCTGCGTAAATATGTCGACGTTTATGGCAAGCGGAAAGTCATCAACTTCACAAGGCATTTTTCCGGTACTTAGCAAGGACACGATTTGACACAAGATACCAAGCGTTCGAACTATTCCTCGAAATGCCGAAAACGCTTCAGGAACGTAAACACGTTACTAGTAGAATCGTCACCAAACGCGATATCGAAGACATTCTTGCCGCTATTGAGCAAACTACTGAAAAAGAAGAAATTGACGAGTGTCACCGTCTCAACTAGCGAGCAATAGTGCTATTCGGCGCGTTCAGCGGCAGAGGCCGTTAGCAACTCTCGCTCCTAACTGTAGGCCAGTTTAAACGCACGTTAGGTCAGCATAAACCAGTACCTGATATCCCGCCGGAAAGTGACAAAATCAGGATGCAGCACTACTGCCCGCTCCACCCTCAGGTCGTCGATGCTGTCGCCCCGCTGCTGGACGGTCGAGATGACGATGAGCAGATTTTTGAGCAATTATGTTTTGAACGGTGGCTGCGGAAACGCAAGATACTACTTTCGCACCGCAGTAAGCGTTTTGTGATGGGAGACTTGCGAAAATTCGCCGAGCAGCACGGGGATATCATTCAATGGGAGCAGTCAAATCGTGCGTATATTCTCACTCACGGCGTATCGGGAGTTGACTGGCGATTTTACAAGCACCCGCTACCTGATTCGGTTTACGACATCTATATGAAGTACTGGGGAGGCGTGAAATTAAAAATTTGAGGGGGCGCTCATTCGATTTCTAGGCGTCAGTACCCGAGTGCGCGCGAAGAAGATGGAGAGCATTAGCTTCTTCTCACTATGTTAGCAACGACTACGAGGCCGACAAAAATGAATCCGACAAAAACGAGCACGACGTCGAAGCCGGGCGTCGTACCCAAACTTGTTTCTACTTGACTTGTAGCCGCAGTTGCGTTGCCGATCGCGTAGACGTTGTTGTCATCGCGCCTACATAGACGATGCCGTTTGCAGCTCAGCGTGTTCTCTTTTTTTGCGACGAACGGACACCTATTTCTTTACCAAGATGAAGTACACGCCCACGATAGCGAGGAGCGCAAAGACGCTCAAGACACCGGCAACTAAAGGCACATCCACGCTTGCAAATCCCGGAAGTGACACTCCCAAGCCTTGGTTTCCAGTTGCTTGGGTTGAGAGCGGCTGGGTTGAGACTGGCTGAGTTGAGACTGGCTGGGTTGAGACTGGCTGGGTTGAGGGGGGTGCAGGCTGCTGCACAGGCGAGGTTGTGTAAATCCCAACCACATTCGCCGGATTTCCTGTAAATGTGTTGTTCCAGATATGTACATTTTGAGCTGATACGATTATCACTCCACACGCGGGAAACGACTGAGCGAGTGCGCTGCTTGCGGGAGCGAGACCGTTATTTGAAATTGCATTGTCGTGAAGCTGACAATTATCAGACCCGGGACCGACCCTTACTCCGATTCTTGTGTTCGCGGAAATGGTATTAAAGTCAATGACGTTATTTGGACACGAATATTGAGAAACGCCGAAGGCCATGTTATCAGATAAGTTATTATGCGAAACTGTATTGGAGTTACCCAAATTGAAGAAAATCCCGTCGCCCAATGCTCCTGAACCTGTTATACCTTCCATGCCGGTGTTGGCTAGGATGGTATTGTTTGAAATAGTATCCCGGGAAGCACTGTCGCCATACACGCCGTAACCGCCGTTTGCAAATTGACAGTTTGTAATCTGACAGTCATGGGCGTTGTTTAAATAAACGCTACGCAAATCGCCGCTGGTGTGTACGTTACTTATTACACAGGATACGCCTTCCACGTTCACTCCGGCAGCGCCGCCGTTTAATGTTAGGCCGTTAATTGTGACTCCGTTTGAGGTGACCTGGATTATATCCTGATTTGTGCTTGGTGAATTGATTGTCGCGGTGCCTGTAATAGTAATTGGTTTGTTGATAACAACAGATGTGTTATACGTGCCAGATAAATTAAGTGTCCCGCCGGAAGGGGTGTTATTGATTTGAGACTGAAGGTCTTCTGATGTTTGCGCGTGTACTGGAACCGCGTCAAGCACAGTGACTAGCATTAGCGCTACGGCTGCGATTAGGACTAAACCTTTTATTATTTTTGACATCGGTTCCTCCAGTTCTGTCACTTTCTTTTGAACCTCAACCATATCCAACAGTTCTACTAACGTGGGCGGATGCAGTTGAAAATAGTCACACTCCACATGCACTCCTAGGGAATATAAACTGTTTTAATTGTCATCGTTACAGAAGTGCTTACAGAGTACTCAGTTGCCCCACTAATGAAGCCTACCACTACATTGCCATTATCAAAGTAGAACCTGCAGCGGGTACACTTGCGCCTGCGCCGCACACGTCCTGACCCAGTCGTCGCTGTTCGGCTTCCCGCTCACTGCACTGCTTACCACAGCAAAAAGCGAGACGAGCACAGTGACCGCCTTTACGACACTAATAAGCGTACGTTTATGATTCATTCGTTTTTCCTTCGTTGATGATTGATGGATTCACCTAACGGCACGTCGTGACGGCCTTACATACCGACGGACGTCTAGCCGGACCAACTACCGTTGCTATAAGTCCTCTCCCAAAGGCCGTTGCCACTGCCACGCACAAAGACGTCCATTATACCGCTAGCCCGCGCTACGGCAGCAGGCGACGGCGTTAACGGCTGATTGAGAGGATTAGCAAGCGATTGCCAGCCTGACCAGGAACTCCCGCCGTTTGTGCTGTACTTCCACCATAACCGGCCATTGGTGCCTTGTACAAACAGGCCAATACTGCCTGAACCCCATGAACGGCCTGAACCCCATGAGCACGCCGCCGACACGGTGCCTGCCGCAAGCTGCCCTCCCGGTGAGGTCCAGCCTGACCACGACGACCCACCATTAGTCGTCGTCCGCCGCCATACAGCGCCGTGCGTGCCGCGCACGAAAACGTCGATTCGACTGCTGCCTGGCGCCGACGCTGCTGCAGGTGATGAACTCAGCTTCCCACCCAGTCTTTGCCAGCCCGACCACGACGTGCCGGTGTACCACTTATGCCTCAGAGCGCCATCGGTGCCCTGCACAAAGAGGTCGACACGACCGGAGCCCCACGAACTCGCCGCGGGTATTGTTCCCGGTGCGGTCAGCCCCCCCGGGAGAGGTCCATTTTGACCAAGTGGCGCCGCCGTTCGTGGACGTGGTTTTCCAAATGGCGCTATCGCGGCCGCGGACAAAAACGTCTAGCCTCTTTGGAATCAAAGATAGACGCGCTGACACATCAATTTTGCGCAACCGCCAGTTTTGCGACTCCTACATCAAAAAAGGAGCGCCCGAGTCGGGATTTGAACCCGAGTCGGAGCCTCGACAGGGCTTATTTAGGCGTTTTAACTGATTCTCAGCCTTTTCACGCCGGCTGCAATTCAAACAGGCAATGTTCGCCGAGCAACAATTTCGACACACTTGAAACTCTCAAACTAACGTTCTCTAAAAAGGAGTTATCGAGTTATACTGACAGCCGGGCAGTCGGGTTAAGCAGAAAAACAATCACCTCGCTAAAAAAAGCTGCGCAGATTCTTTGGAACTCCACAAAGGGAGAGATAAGCAAAATAACGGTGGATGTATTGCGCGAATACGTACTGCGCAAATACATCGACGTTTACTCCAAACGGAAAGTCATCAACTTCTCGAAAGCTTTCTTCCGTTATTTAGCAAAGACTCGATTCGATACGCGATACCAAGCGTTCGAACTTTTCCTCGAAATGCCGAAAACGCTTCAAGAACGAAAGCACGTTACGGCTAGAATCGTTACCAAGCAAGATATCGAAAACCTGCTGTCTGCTATCGAGCAAGCTGCTCAAAGAGAAGAAATAGACGAGTATCATCGTATCAACTACCGTGCGATGGTGCTATTTGGCGCATTCACCGGGCAGCGGCCCTTAGCGACGATAGCGCGTCTCACAGTGAGGCAGTTTAAGGAAGCAGTGAAGATGGATAAACCGGTTCTGGATGTCCTTCCAGAGCAGGACAAGATTAGGATGCAGCATTATTGCCCACTGCACCCGCAAGTCGTTGAGGCTATGATGCCGTTGCTTGACGGGCGACCCGAGGAAGAGGCCGTTTTCAAACAATTATTGTTTCAGCGGTGGCTCAAACAGAATGAAATTCGATTGCTGCACAGTAACGTTCGTATCGTCAACGGTGATTTACGCAAATTCGCCGAGCAGCACGGAGATACCATTCAATGGGAGCAGTCAAATCGTGCCTACATTCTCACTCACGGTGTGTCGGGAGTTGACTGGCGATTTTACAAGCATCCCTTGCCTGATTCGGTTTATGACATCTACATGAAGTACTGGGGAGGCGTGAGCTTAAGAACTTGAGCTAGGCGCGCTTGGTTTATTGAGACGTGCTCCCAATTTGTCTGTCAATATCCACTTCTTCAACGTGCTGAAAGTAAAAAAAAGGAAGAAGAGAAGGGGGTGAACCCCCTAACACCTGAACGTCCTACACATACGAAACCACCGACGAACCGGTCGAAGACACGCTTACCTTGACGACACGGCTGAAGGAGGCAGCGTATGACGAGGAGCCGTTATACGCGGTGCGGAAGTAGTAGGTGCCGGGGTTAAGCGTTCCTTTGAAGGCGTAGGCGCCGTTCGCGTTCGTGACGGCGGGTGTGGGAGAGACAGGCGACCAGTTCTTGTTGTCCTTCGACCATTGGAGGTAAATCTTGGCGTTGGCGATGTCGGCCGGATTCGGCTGTGTGGTCGCAAACGTGCCGGAGAAGGCGTAGGTGACAGTCACCTTGGCGGGTGGACTCGAACTGGTTACGTGTATCTGGACGCCCGAGAGGCTGAGCTGGGTACCCTGGACGATGGTGACCGTCACGACGTTGCTCGCGGCGTTGCCGTACGTGTCGTTGCCTGCGTAGGTCGTGCGGTACTGGCAGGTGCCGACAGCCGGCTCACTCGTGCTGATGCTATACGCGCCGGTTGACGTCGTGGTATTCGCTTTCCCGGTCACGTTCGTCCACGCCCCGCTGACGTTCTTCTGGAGCTGGATGGTGGCGCCTGCGATTGCGGTACCATCGGTGGTGTTGAGGGTGCCATTTAAGATGAAGGGCTTGTTGATGGCGGTGAGGGACGGGGCGCTGACGGTGAGAGTGGTTGCGTGCTAACTGATTCGTTGCCGATAGCGTAGACGTTGTTGTCATAGCTCCCCACGTAGACCACGCCGTTGGCGACGGCAGGGGAGGATTCTACGCTGCTTCCGGTCGTGTAGTTCCACTTCAGCTGGCCGTTCGACGGCACCGGCCCCGCTACCGGGCTGTAATCGCCCGTGTGCTGGGCGTTGTAGCGAAATTGCATCGTGTCGTACTGCGCTGCTGCAGGAACGGTCACGGCGGCTGCGAATACGACTGTAATGAGAAGGATGACTACAGATGATGAGACGATTTTGTTTACGCGCATAATTTGCTCACAAGATGTTCTTAGACGCCTAAGGACGCGTCAGAAGAGACGATAAAGCTTTATATCTGCGCTTTGTCACAATCTTACGCGCATCGATTGGCTAGCAAACGTTCGTTGATGCCCAAGAACGTATCAGGGGAGACGATAAAAGCTCCGATTTGAAAGGATAGCGAGAGGCGGCACTTAAAGAAAGTTGCGCTCACGAGTGTTCATACGCCCACCCGTATTCCCGACTTTGATGTATCTGCACTTGAATCCTTTTTAT
>Ga0326727_10019438_pt1 | contig 13653 bp, 15 predicted proteins | sample MB2enrmetagenome_FD_207643 | JGI IMG/M metagenome (GOLD analysis project Ga0326727, IMG submission 207643) | Lab enriched peat soil microbial communities from McLean, Ithaca, NY, United States - MB29MY | ecosystem: Environmental > Terrestrial > Soil > Wetlands > Peat | place: USA: New York... | reverse complement strand
GCCGTTGCGCATCCGGGAGAGAGCGAACAGGGCGGCAAGACCGATAAAGGCATTCGCGGTATTTGCCCCACTCGTTGCAAGGATATAGGCCCTGCGGTCCTGATCGTACCGAATCACCGAGGCAAGGACGCCATTGGCAGTTGCCGTAGAGAGTCCCGGCAGCCACCCCACCGCGATGCCGGCGAGCGTTCCGAGGAGGGAACTCTTCACCACGGTTCTGCCCTCAAGGCGGATCCCCCGGAACTTCTGGGCCGGCAGTACTCCGTGCGAAGCGGTCAGGAGGATCGAAATGCCGAAGAGACCGGTCAACAGCGGCATCAGGAGGGCGCTGCCACCGGCTAGCGTGTGCCAGCCGAGATACGCAAAGCGAAGGGTAAAAACGCCGAGAAGGCCGGAGACTGCGAAGATGCCAAGCGCCCAGCCGGGTGACTCGCTCATCACGATCATGAAACCCACGACTGCGATCAGGAGAATACCAATACCCCAGTCAAAATATGGCTGGAGGGCGGGCAGGAAGAGGAAACAGGCGATGGAGAGCGGGACAGCGATGATTATCGCACATGCGCTTCCCAGCGCGGCGATGCGCACGGCCTCCTCGCCATTCCCTTCAAGGCAGAGAGCATGCGCCGGGAGCACGGAAAGTGAGGTATCTGCATCCGGGATCCCCAGAAAGGTACCCGGGATACACTCGACAAAGGTATGGGTGATCAGGGCGGCAAACATCGCGCACGCAAGGGCGACCGGGCCGAAGAATGCCATAAGGACTGCCTGGACACTCAGCAGGACGCCGGAGAGGGTGTTTGCATGCATGCCGGGGATAAGCCCGCTGATGGTCCCGAGGATCACGCCAAGGAGTGTCCCGGTCAGGATCTCGATCATGGAGAAAAGATGAGGGAGAATGTACATAAATCAACCGAAATGCATACCCTCATATGATAACGAGATGATGATCCCGCCATGAAGATTGCCGTCACCCGCTTGGCCGGAAAAGAAGAGTCTGACGCGTCGCGGTGCGCCCGGTTCGGGCATACCTGCTACAGTGTCCACCCGCTCCGTTCCACGATCCGGCAGGACCAGATCTCTGCGTTTGTCGATGCCGTGGACCGGGGAGAGTTTGATTGCCTCTTTTTCACCAGCGCGCTGCCGGCAAAACTGGTCGCCCCGCACCTCAACCGGTTCCCCCGGGTGATCGCGATCGGTCCCGGAACCGCACAAGAACTGGAGCGGTTCGAGATCGAGTGCGAGACGCTGCCGAGTTTCTACTCGCGGGATTTCGTGCCGTACCTCGGTGACTGGATCAGGGGCAGGCACATCGGTATCCCGCGTGCGGATGTCCCCAATCCCAAACTTCTCGACGCGATCGCGGCGGCGGGAGGGTATGCCCACGAATTCCGGTGCTACGAGCTGACACCAACCGGAATACCGCTGGATCTCGGCGAGACCGATGCCGTGCTCTTCACCAGCGCCATGTCATTTAAAAAAGCGGTATGGACATCACGCACGGATCTGATCGTCATGGCAATCGGGGAGGTTACGGCAGCTGCCATGCAGGGTGCCGGCAGTCCCCCGATGGTTGTAGGTGACGGGTCGCTCGAGGGCACGCTTGCAGCGCTGAACCGGTTTCTGGATGAGCAGGGGAGATAACGTGGCAGACAACACCGGCCAAGCGACATCAATCCCACTCTGGCAAGGCCCCGGTATCGTTGTCATCGACAAGCCCCGCGGCCCGTCAAGCCACCAGGTCGCGGCATGGGTTGGAACGATGCTGAGGTGTTCGGTCGGGCATGCCGGCACGCTCGATCCCCAGGTCTCCGGTGTCCTTCTGGTCATGCTCGGGAACGCAGTGCGCCTTGCACCGCTCCTGCTCCGGCACGAGAAAGAGTATGTCTGCCTCATGCGGCTGCATGGCGACGTTGGTTCGAACCGGATTGCGTCGGTCGCAACAGAATTCACCGGCCGCAACTACCAGCGCCCCCCGCGGAAGAGCGCCGTGAAACGCAGCCTCCGTATCCGCACGATTCACGAACTTGAAATCCTCAATGTCGACGGACGGTTGGTGCTCTTCCGCGCCCGGTGCGATGCGGGGACGTACATCCGCTCGCTCTGCCACCACATGGGGCTTGCCCTCAGTGTCGGGGCGCACATGCAGGAGCTGCGCCGGATCCGCTCGGGAGTTTTCAACGAGGGTGCTGCCCATACCCTCCACGAACTGCAGGATGCCTGTATAGCTGCGCAGGGCGGTACGAGGGGGGCCATCGAATCCATGATCCTTTCCGTTGACGCGGCGGTACCGGACCTCCCGGCAGTTACCGTGCGCGACACCGCGATTGACGCGCTCTGCCACGGTGCGGCGCTTGCCGGGGTTGGCGTCGTGTCCTGCGACGAGTTCAAAAAGGACCAGCCCGTCGCCATCCTCTCGCGGAAGAAGGAGTTTGTCGGTCTGGGAAAAAGCCTGGTGCCGTCGTCATCGTTCATGCCCGGCCAGCCCGGCCTCGTCATCACCATGACCGCGGTCTTCCTTCCGCCGGGGACATACCCCCGGGACTGGAAGCCGTCATGCCGGGAAAAAAGCCCGGGAACCGCGCCCCGGAAGAAAAGATAGCATTAAAAAAATATCCTGCAAACAACTAGGTTACACTTTTTGCTGAGGTAGTCTAGCGGTAAGGCGCAGGCCTGGAAAGCCTGTGGTGCGAAAGTGCCTCGGGGGTTCAATTCCCCCCCTCAGCGTCCGGTTTTTACCAGTCTTCCTTTACTTTTATATCACGAGGGAGTTTTTAGCACGATTTACCGGCGTCCCTGCCCATTTTGAAGGCTTTTACATTGACCTCCATGGTCTTTGGCGGGACCAGCTTTTTTACCGCTGACAGCAGGGATTCAGGCTTGAGCGGGATCGACCACGATGCAGCGCCAAGGATCACCACGTTCTGCGCAAGCACGTTGCCGGCCTCTGATGCGATCCGGTCGGCATCGATGACACAGGGGTGGTATTTCCCGAGCTGCTCCATAATCTCCTCATCACTCGGTGCAGTGGTCTTCTGCGTGAATACCGAGGTCGGCAGTACGAGGTGCCGGTTTACCACCATCTTCCCACCGGTTTTCAGGTAATGGGAATAACGGAGCGCTTCGAGTAAGTCAAACGAGATGATGAGATCCGCGTGACCTGACGGTATGAGGGGGCCGTAAACCCCGTCGATGCGGATCTGGGTATCAACCGAACCCCCGCGCTGCGCCATGCCATGGGTCTCGGCACCCTTCACGTGCCTCCCTTCCACTATGCAGGCTTCACCCAGAATATTGGAGGCGAGGATGGTGCCTTGGCCGCCGATGCCGACGATCAGGATATCGAAGCTGTCGCTCATCGCTTCCCCTCCCGGAAAATCGCGCCGGCCGGGCAGAGCTGGGCACAGACCGAACACCCATTACAGAGTTCGGTGATCCGGGCTTTTTCATAAAAGAACTCGATCGCAGGGCAGCCGAACCGGACGCAGGTGCCGCACCCGGTGCAGGCATCCATATCGACCGTATAGCGTACGCGCTTAACACCGGCACGGCGTGCCGTTATCACGCACATCTGCCGGGCGATGATCACCTTGACGCCGTCCCTCTTTTTTGCTTCCCCAAGGACGTTGATTGTCCCGGTCAAATCGTAGGGATCAACAGTCTCGACAAAATTCACCCCGCAGGCGCGGCACACCGCATCGAGAGAGATCTGTGGCGCTTCTCCGCCGGTCGCTGTGATGCCGGTATTCGGGTTTGGCTGGTGCCCGGTCATGGCGGTGGTACGGTTGTCGAGGATCACAACGGTCATCTTCGCACCATTATAGACCGCGTTCATGAGTCCCTGTACACCGGTATGCAGGAACGTCGAATCGCCGATAGTGCAGACAATATCACGGCGATCTCCCGAGTGCGCGATACCACTCCCGACCGTGATCGACGCACCCATGCAGATGGTGGTATCGACCGCTCCCAGCTGGAGCCCCAGCGTATAGCACCCGATATCGCTGGGATAGACTGCATCTTGGAACACCCGCTTTATCGCGTGAAATGCCGCACGGTGGTGGCAGCCGGCGCAGAGGATCGGGGGGCGCAACGGGAGATTTTGTACCGGTTCAAGCGCTATATTCTGGTTTCCCGGCAAAAGCCCTGCCTTCTCCATGATCGCAGCGACCATCTGTGGGGATAATTCGCCTTCGTAGGGCGCATACCCGTTCTTCTTTCCAAGGACCGGCACACAGCCAGCCACCTGTCGGGCCGCCTCCTCGACTTCAGGTGCCAGTTCTTCGATCACGAGAATCTTTTCGTGCCGGCCGATGAACCCGGCAAGCCATTCCTCGTCGATGGGGTACGCGCCGATCTTCATGAAAGAGACATCCGCGGGCAGGAGTTCCTGCACGTAGGACGCTCCAATCCCGCTCGCAATCACGGCAGTCTTCCCCCGGATGACGTAATGGTTGTACCCGATCTCCACCAGCCGCTTTTTGAGCCTGGGCTGTTTTTCGTTCAGTTTCCTATGCAGGGGGCGGGTATTGACAGGGATGACCACGTACTGCTTCGGATCTTTATGGAACTCGCCTTTTCTGGTGCTGGCAACCGCTTCGCCCAGTTCCACGTCCCCTTTCGAGTGGCAGACCCGGGTTGTGGGCCGGAACAGCACCGGCAGCCCAAACTCCTCAGAGAGGGAATATGCGTCGCGCATCATGTCATGCGCTTCCTGCACACCGGACGGATCGAGACAGGGTACCCGGGCAAAATGGGCGTAACACCGGGAGTCCTGTTCGTTCTGGGAACTGTGGGCAAACGGATCGTCCGCACTCATGATCACAAGGCCGCCGGTCACCCCGGTATAGGCGCTGGTCATGAGCGGATCGGCAGCGACATTGAGCCCGACATGTTTCATCGTGCAGACCGCCCGGAGCCCGCACCATGCAGCGGCAAGCGCATTTTCAAGTGCCACTTTCTCATTGACAGACCACTCGACGTGATATGGGCGGTCTTTCCGGGCACGGAGCACGTCGATTACTTCCGACGATGGCGTGCCAGGATAGCCGCTCATAAAACCGACGCCAGATTCGAGACATGCATGGGCGATGGCTTCATTCCCGAGGAGATAGTGTCGTTCCATGATCCCAGATCCGTACAATCTACGTACCGTTCGGACACATATCCCTATCTAATTAACCCGTAAGGCCGATGCCGTACTCACAACTTATAAAAACTCTCATGGATTACATACTAGGGTAAATTTCAGGCAACCTTTTGGGCCCGTAGCATAGCCCGGTGGTGCGCCCGGCTGATAACCGGGAGGTCATGCGTTCGAATCGCATCGGGCCCATCGTCATTTTTCAGAGAGTTTGCAGGTTATCGCTTCGGCAGGAGAGTGGGCATAGATCATCAGTACGCACACTTTAAGTGGCGGCTCAATGTTATCCCAGGTAATGCAGCAGGAGGGTAGATCTTCTCCATTTATGCCGGTGGTTTTTCCCGCTCCTGAACTCATGAATGGGTACTGATCTGGAATCAGGATGTCCCTGCAAAGACATAGCTGATCACTTTTTCGAGGGCCGCAATGAGATCCTCATCCGCTTTCAGGTACTCGTGCATTGCCCGGTACAGCATGAACATGATATCGTAACCATACAGGTCAATGGCGGCTTTCGGCTCGATCGGGCTGAGGAAGGAGTCCGTGACAAACCCATCGGAACTGTACATCAGCTCGTAGAACTTTCCTGCCTCCGAGACGACACAGAACTGGTCATCGACTTTTCTCGATGGCATGTCCGGACGGAACGCTGCCGGATCGGTTTTACCAAGAATGAGCATCTTCTCCGGGTAGTACTCGGCATCGTACAGTTCGTTCTTCGTGTCCTGCTTCCCTCTCTTCAGCAGGCCGATTCCTACAGATTTGATGACCGGGACTGCAGTTGCGGCCATCCGCCCGAGGAGCTCTCCATCATGTTGTTTTACCTCGTCAGAAAGTGCGGAATCCTTCTGTTTCAGCTGCTCGATCTTCTTTAATATTTTTTCAAAACCGGCCTCGATCTCATCCATACACGGTCACCGTAACCCGATCATCATCTGATACAAACAACAGTAATTGCCGTTCCGGGGCATAAAATCGCTCGTCTATACTGCAAACGAGATGCCGATACGGGGAATGGATCAACCGACAAGTTCCCCCATAAAAAAATATTTCCGGTCTTTTTTCAGGAGTACATGACCGTTAAACCCGGGCGGGAGATCCTGAGAGATGACAACACCCTGATATGTCGGTGTACGGGCCATCACCGAGCCGGACCGGATTTTTTCTGTGACCACGCAGGGGACGATCGTGCCGAGATACGGTGCGTTTATAGAAGAATATACCCGTTCGGAGCAGGCATGCAGGAGCCGGGAGCGGTCTTTTTTTATGGCATCGGGAATTTCTTCCCCCGGCACCAGGCCGGTAAAGGGGCGGCGGGAGTACCGCGTCACGTTGACCTTGTTGGGACGCACCCGTTCGACAAGGGCAAGGGTACGGGAAAAATCGTTATCGGTTTCCCCGGAAAAGCCGGCGATGATATCCGTGGCAAGACCGATCTCCGGAAACCTCCCCCGGAACGCAACCACGATCCGCTCAAAGTCATCCACGGTATATCCCCGTCTCATGCGCTCAAGAACCGGATCCGAGCCGGACTGGACGGGAAGATGAATAAACCTGAAGATATGGTCGCCATCATACGCATCCAGCAGATCATCGATAATCTCAATGACTGTCGCGGGGTTCATCATCCCGACGCGGATCCGGTAATTGCCCGGAAGACGATTCATGGTTGCCAGCAGAGGGGGGAAAGATTCTCCCCGGTCACGCCCCCATGAACTCACATCCTGCGCGGTCAGCTGGATCTCAACCGCCCCGTCACGGATGAACGCATGAGCCTGTTCCAGTATCTCGTTTGCCGGAAAACTTTTAAGCAGACCGCGTGCCTTCCGCGTGATACAATAGGAGCAGGTTCCCCGGCACCCCTGTGCAATCTGCACGATGCCAACGCTCGCAGGTGCGACTGTTTTCACGTACCGGTACGCTTCACGGATTGCGGCGGGCGGGATGAGAATTGGAGAACAGACAGCAAAAACCGCCTCGCGCTGGACCATAGGCATGCACCCGGTCACAAAAAGGAGTTTGTCCCGGAACCGTACCAGATGCCGGAGCATCCGCCGCTCGGTGGACCCGACAACGGTACACGTGTTGATAACGACTACGTCTGCCTGTTCCGGATCAGCAACAGGAAAACTGCCATAGTGCCGGAGCACCTCTATCAGGTTCGCCGTATCCCCGAAATTATAGCGGCAGCCGTATGTTTCGATGTACACACGCTTCCCGGACAACTCATTGAATATTGGGGTATCCCGTAGGGGCATGCCGGTTTTTTCTGCTTTCCCGGGTGTTGCTTCCAACGCCGCTGATCCATCAGGAATACTCATTATCGCACCGTTTTCCTCCTGCCTCCGCTTCTCTCATGCATAACCATTAACCAATGGTACTTATAACCTGTTTACCATGATGAGGATCGGGCTGCTCGGCTGCGGCAATATCGGGCATATTATTGCACGGCACGCAGATGGTTTCGAGATCTCGGCCGTCTTTGATAAAGTCCATAAACGCGCACAGGAGATCGCAGATATCTCCCATGGGCAGGCATATGAAAATTTTGACTCGTTCCTTGCAGAGGATGTCGATATCATCGTAGAAGCGGCATCGGTCAGTGCAGTGAAAGGCTATGCAAAAACGATCCTCTCCCACCGGAGAGACATGGTCATCATGAGTGTCGGTGCGCTTGCCGACACGGTATTCCGGGAAGAGCTCCGCGAACTAGCACGGAGGTCGGGCCGGAAGATCTACATCCCCAGCGGCGCGATCTTCGGTCTCGACAATCTCAAGATCGGGAGGATCTCGCCGGTCAACCGTCTGCTCCTCAGGACCACCAAGAACCCGGACTCACTCGGCATCGACACAGGGTCACGCCGGTTGCTTTTTTCCGGCAAGGCACATGAATGCATCCGGGAGTACCCGAAGAACGTGAACGTCTCCGTCGCCATGAGCCTTGCGGCAGGGCAGGATGCGGATGTGGAACTTTGGGCTGATCCTGAGGTCGATCGCAACATCCACGAGCTGTTTATTGAGGGGGATTTCGGTGAGGCATATATCAAGGTCACAAATGTTCCCAGCCCGGAGAACCCGGCGACGAGTTATCTGTCAGCCCTCTCCATTCTTTCCCTGTTGAAGAACCTCGACAACCCGATGGTTGTGGGGACCTGAATGCACGGGCGGTGAAATATAATGCTGACACCAGAATACCTGTTACAGTTCCTTCGCGAAGATGCGCCTTCCGGAGACGTGACATCGGATACGATCATACCGGATATCAGCTGCCGTGCGGTCATCAGGGCGGAACAGGACGGGATTATTGCCGGTCTCGAAGAAGCAACAGCTCTCTTTTCGCACTTCGGCGCCACAGTGACGATCCATGTCAGGGACGGTGAACATGTAAGGAGTGGCATGACACTCCTTTCTGTCGATGGAAAGGCAAAAACCATCCTACTAGTTGAACGTACAGCTCTCAATATCATCGGGAGGATGAGTGGCATTGCGACACAGACCCGGAAGATGGTTGATATCATCGCTGCAGCAAATCCCGGCTGCCGGGTCGCAGGAACCCGAAAGACCAGTCCCGGCTGCAGGGCGCTCGATAAAAAGGCGGTCCTCATCGGCGGTGGGGATCCCCACCGGTCCGGATTGAGTGATGGGATTCTGATCAAGGACAACCACCTTCTTCTCGTACCACTTCCTGAAGCCATCCGCTCGGCAAAAAAGGCCACCACGTATAGGAAGGTTGAGATCGAGGTCGAGACTTCTGAGGATGCGGTGAAAGCCGCATGTGAGGGGGCAGAAATTATCATGCTCGACAATATGACCCCGGATCAAATCAGGGAGACCATCGGCGCCCTCATACGGGAGGGGCGCCGCGATGACGTTACCATTGAATTGTCCGGGGGAATTAACGAGCGGAATATCGGGATGTATGCCAACGTCGGAGCCGATGTGATCAGCCTCGGCGCACTCACGCATTCGGTCAGGAACTTTCCCGTAAACCTCGAGATCGTGCCATAGATTATCCATAAACAACAATTTTTTTGGTTTGGGCGAGATCTCCCGTCACGTGGAATTTGGGGAGAGAATTAAAGGGCTGGAGCATGTATGCCATTCACCCAATTGATAGCAGGCTTGAGAAACGAGCATAACTGTTTTGAACAATGAACTGTATCTCAAGACCGTATCTCTGACCTTTTCCATATCATAACCTTAATAGTCCTCTGTGGCATACCAGAGGCTAAAGAGGATAAGGGATGGGGGATTCGGAGACACCGGTGCAGGAAACCGTTGAGGAGCATGTGCCCACTCCCGAAGAACTTGCTGTTGCTGAAGAGGGGCGCAAAGAACGAGTTAAGGGATATATCGATCTGCTGAGAAGCAAATACCTCCATTACCGCTGGAGGGCAGCAGAAGCCCTAGGGAGGGAACGGGATCCCATCGCGGTCGATCCGCTGATTGCAGCCCTCAGAGACCCTTATGTCGATGTCAGCTGGCTTGCCGCAAAATCCTTGGGAGAGATCGGGGACCTAAGGGCCGTGGAACCGCTGATTGCCGTGCTCACTTCCGATGAAAAATGGCTCCGCACCGGCGCGGCGTGGGGGTTGGGAAAACTGCGGGATGCACGTGCAGTCGATCCGCTCATCCTGCTGCTGAAAGACCCCAAGAGGGGGGTCCGGAAAACGGCCGCGTGGGCGCTTGGTATGATCGGTGACCAGCGAGCGGTACCGGCGCTCACCGAATCTCTCAACGACCCGGATACCGGTGTCCGCACAGCGGCACAGGAAGCACTTAACATTCTCACCGGGATAAAAACCAACAAAATGCCGGAAAAACCGGAACAAAAACCCCAATAACACGGTGTGATGGCAGAAATTTTGATGGTTCGCGCTGCTTTGGTGCATATCACGGTATAACACGCAGGTCATCTGCCGAATTTATAATAATTTCTTTCTTGCCGCGGAAGGTCTGGACGGTACCGTACAGGGAAATGTTTGCTCCCCGGGCAAACGAAAGGTCACCGGCAACCTGCGCCGGGATAAATACTGTTGAACCATCAATTTCGAGCAGGACGTGCCCACCATTTTCAAGAATCGTCACCTGATCGATGGCTCCCTGAACCATGACCAGTTCGCCATCAGCAGACCGGTTCGAAAAGGCAGAGGCAAACGGCTCTTTTCCGATCGATGTAAGCAGCAGGTAGGATGCGATGACGCTGACCGTAACACCAACCAAAAGTAGGATGGCTACGCGCTCCTGATGTACGAACATGGATGGATGTTGAAATTGGTGCTATAAATTACCGACAGATTGATATGTTAACAATGTTAACATTAATATCATGTATCAACAGACATTACCCCCATCGTCAAGGACCGTGCTGGAGATACTGGGCACCGGTGGTGCCATGACCCATAAGGACCTTGTGCAGAAAACCAGGCTCGCGCCACGGACTGTCCGGTACGCACTGAAAAAGCTCAAGGAACGTCATATGATCATTGAGAAGTTCAACTTCCGTGACGCGCGGCAGATCATCTACCAGAACCGGCCGGTAACAACTTCCGAGTCCCAGCCTGCAGTTGTATGACAAAACATACCTGCACGCTCATGCACTGCGACACGATGGTCAGGAACCTCCTGCCACCGATGAGAGCTGAGATGGTATTCAGGCTGGTCAATAAGGAGGGCCTGAGCCAGAGCGATGCGGCGAAAAAGCTCGGTGTTACGAGAGCGGCGATATCGCAATACATGAGTAAAAAACGTGGCACTTCAGCGATAGAATTGTCATCTGAACTGGACGCGATCATTGATCGCTGGGCACTTGCCGTCGTTACCGGTGTAAGTGATATCAACCTGTGCGACGTCTGCCAGTGCGCCCTGAAAAAATATTAAGACGCTTCATCGTATTTATCCATGCACGATTTTGGTTTCCCGTTCAACTCCGTCACAACTATAGCAGTTCTCCCTGCCTGCGGCGACGGAAAACCTTACGCCGGCTATCATTTTCACCGGATATGTCGCCAATAGTACAACCCGGTTAACAGCGAGACCACAATAATGACCGCTGCTATTTTCAGGTAGTCGGTCTGCTGGCGTGAGGAATGAACGGCCGGTGCCCAGTCGTTATCAAAAACCGCATGGAAATACTGTGCAACACCGGGATGTTCGATGATGGCGCCTGCCTCTCGGTTGAAATTGGGCGAATTGCTGTTCCAGTTGATACTGCTCACCAGCGCCAACCGATCATCGACAATTACGCCTTTGTTATGAATCTTGTCGACATTTCCTGCCGCAAGATCTGCGCACCGTGCTTCCAGCGGGAGGTGCTCATCTGCGGCAATACTATTGACCAGAGCGGCCATTTCATCATTGTCTGCCTCATCTTCGATATTGTACCAGTAAGAATCCAAGAGCACCTGAACCTTAACACCGCGTCGGGATGCATTGATTGCCGAGGCAAGATACGGGTTCAGGGTCGTTGCAGTCTCGTTGGTGATGTATGCCTGCTCGATCTCGATGCTCGTCTCCGCGGAATTCAAAAGTTGAGTGATCTGCCAGCTGGTATCTGGAGAGATCACCGGGGTTACGGTCGCATTATAAAAGATAGCGGGAGTAAATTTGACCGCGTATGTCGTAGCAGGAACCGGTTCCACCGTGCCATTGGCGCCGTATACCGGCTGGATCGCATATCCAGCCAGGTCCGTGCGATAAACAGTGGTGAAATATCCGGCAAGTTCCGGATTCACCAGATAGACGCCCCACCCGCGGTTTCCTGAGACTCCCGTCGTCGGAAACCCGCTCTGTTTGAAGTTCTCGCTGGTCAGCAGGACCGCCTGGTCATCAATAACCACATATTTGGCATGGTCAAACCGGTACGGCGCGTGCCCCCCGGCGGGGGCTGCCATCTCCCATACCGGAATGCCGCTCTGGTTCATCTGCCAGATCGCCGTTTTTTCTTCCGGGCTGATCCCTCCAACCGGCCCCCCTTCCACCAGCACGTCGACGTCAATGCCCCGCTGCTTTGCCCCGATCAGGGCAGCAGAGATGGTGGTGCTGGAAAATTCGTATACGTTAACCAGCAGGGTACTGCGTGCCCGGTCTATAGCAGAAAAGAAAACATCAGAGGAGCAATCCGGGGATACGAAGATGGTGACGGTGACATCCCTGAATGTGTCAGGTTGCAGCCGGGACTGACCGAGGAGGAGCGGGCGGCGATCCCATACTCCATCTTCAAGGAAATGAACCTGCCCTTCACGGGGATGGACATCTTCAGGCCACGAGATCTCCTGTACCAGTTTTCCGTTATCGTACAGCCTCAGGGAGTCCCAGGCGTTTGCCATGCGCAATATCCTGCCGTTGATCACATCCGGGACTGCTGGCGAATCACCCTGCCACTCAAAATCGGGAGGTCTTCCTTGGGTCTGTTCAAATGCGCGGGAATTCCGGACAACCGTGACCGATCCATTGATTGAAGTGCCCGGGGGAAAGCGGAATCCTCCATTGCCATCGGATATCGAAATGCCGTCCAGCGTGCCGTGACCCGAGAGCACCAGGTACTCATCCGCATCGTCAAAAAGATACGGATCCGGGCAGAATTCGATGATCTGCACAGCTTGGTACGGAACAATACACAGACAAAAAAAGAAAGCTACAAGGACAGGCCACATGAAAAAACCGTATCTCCATTCCCCTTTTATAATGTGACGATATAATGTTGGAAGATAATGAGGGGGAAAAACCACCTGCCGGCATCTGATCGTTCTTCACCGATCGTGGTGAAAATTGGGGGGAGCCTCCAGCACCATGGCGCGGAGATCATTTCTGTCCTAAAAGCCAGCTCGCGTTCGTTGCTCATCGTTCCGGGCGGCAGCGTCTTTGCCGAGATGGTAAGACGCTCGGCGGTCAACGATGATGCAGCTCACTGGATGGCAATTGCGGCAATGGACCAGTTCGGGTGGCAGCTCGCATCATGGGAATGAGGACAACCGATCTGCTTGAGATTCCCGACCAACCGCACATCCTGCTACCCTATCGTATCATGCGGGAGCAGGATCCGCTGCCGCATTCATGGGATGCCACTTCAGACACGATTGCTGCGTGGGTTGCCAAAATGCTCCATGCCGATCTCCTCGTGCTCAAATCCGTCGATGGCATCACCTTCAAAGGCGTTCTTCTTACCACGATCAGTAAGCCGGTGGTCTCTGATGTGGTCGATCCCTGTTTCATCCGGTTTGTGATAAAAAACCGGGTCCAAGCGTTTATCCTCAACGGAACCGACCCGGAACAGGTACGGCAGTGGCTTGAAGGTAGGACGGTTGCGGGAACGGTCATTGGTGCAACCTTTTAATGGTTATAAGAGAGATACTATAGGAATCCCCGAAAGGAGCGATACGATGTCAGATAAAAAGTGTACTTCATGCAACGCCCCACTCGCAGAAGAGGGCGCGACCGTTTTCGGGTGCCCCGCGTGCGGTGTCGAGATCAACCGGTGCTACCGGTGCCGGGAGCAGAGTATCCCCTAC
>Ga0326727_10019436_pt1 | contig 13655 bp, 11 predicted proteins | sample MB2enrmetagenome_FD_207643 | JGI IMG/M metagenome (GOLD analysis project Ga0326727, IMG submission 207643) | Lab enriched peat soil microbial communities from McLean, Ithaca, NY, United States - MB29MY | ecosystem: Environmental > Terrestrial > Soil > Wetlands > Peat | place: USA: New York... | reverse complement strand
CACTTCCCAAGAATTTTAGCCATTTTGGGATTCTCTGCAACCTCGACAACAATGCCCGAATGCTCGTAATCGCCGTCTTTCCAGTAAATAGCGAAGTCTCCGGGCTTAATCTCAGCGAGCGGAATTTCAGAGTAGTCGTCGTCCCGCAATATTTTTGCGATTTCCTCAGGGTCTTTGATCCAGGTGCGGCGGCTGGCGAATGACAAGCCGTGACAATTGTATTTTCGAGACGACCGCACGCGATGTTCGGCATTCGGATATCTTTGAATCCAATCATCTACCGCGAGTTCATCTCCGAATCGTCTTTGCTCGCGGTTAATCTCATTCTTGATTTGGTTTTCGCAACGACTGTGCAGTCGCAATTCCGCGGTCCTGTCCAATACGAGCGCCATTCGCATTCCTTTGCTTTGGCCGAGATCGGGGAAGTAAAGACTACAAGAATCTCCCTGTTTAGGGCAATTCTCCTCTAGCTCCCTTCGGCCTGCAACTTTCATGCCAATTCACCGAATTTTCGCCTAAAAACCTCAACGCAGATTTCAGACACCACCTATCGGGAATGGTCGCGATCTTCCTCGCGAGTAGCCGGCGGGCTGCTACCCGGAGAGCTTGCCCGCTCCGGTTGCAAGCTGGAAATCTTTCTCCGTGAGTCCGCCGGCGTCGTGGGTAATCAGGCTGAGCCGGACGCGGTTGTACCGGATGTCAATATCGGGATGGTGGCCGGCTTTTTCGGCGAGGTCAGCGATCTGGTTGACGAAGCGAAGCGCGGCGACGAAGTCCTTGAACTCGAAGGTGCGGACCAGCTCTCCGGATTCGATTTGCCAGCCGGGCAGTTGGGCGAGACGGGACCGAGCGACCTCAGGGGAAAGAGCGGGCATGGGGAACCTCCTTTGAGGGACAGTGGTCGGTGGTTAGTGGTTAGCTTCCGGGGCTAAGGCCCACGGATTCTCTGGACCTTATTCGTGGGGCTGAAGCCCCACGCTCCCTCCGCCGTGACAACCGGCAGACCTGACGTTACGGCCTCAATCGCGCGCTGCCCCTGGAACCTGAAAATCCACGCCGACGGCGTTGTTGAAGCGCTGAGTTGCGGCCAGGTCGATCAGATCGAGCGAAATCTGTTCGTAATGCTGACGATCAAGATCGGTGAAGACTCTTGCGGTCATCAAGTAGTTCTGCACCTTGATTGGAGCGCGACCGCTCTTGAAAATCACCGTAAGAAGCTGCTCAGACGCGGGCGCGGAAGGTGCGGCTAGCGGCGCGGGAGCGGGTTGCTGGCCTGGCGCGTAATAGCCTTGCCCTGGATACGGAGGCGGGTAAAGCGGAGCCGGGCCGCTTTGGTCGTAGGCCTCGTCAGTCTCAGAGCTGCCGGGCTCGGAGTTATCGGAATCTCCCCAATCGTAGAGGCCGAGATTGTAAGAATTGGGACCGATCAAATAGGGGTATCCGGGCCAATACGGGTAGGTGTTAACAACCCAGGTTTGGAACTCCCGACGGCGCGCGTCGAATCGATCGCGGTCCGGATTCGCGCCGCGAGACAGGCTCGCACCCCTTGGATCATAGGTAGGACGGACGGCCGTCAATCTATTTGCGTTGTAGCGATTTCCGTTGTAGGGAGTGCTCAGGCTGCTATTTCCGATGTAGGGGTTTCTCAAGCTCGAGTAGTTCGGTGGGCCGGTTCGTCGATATCCCGCGCTACCCAAGGCGCCATACCGAACCGGCGGTGCGGGCCGTGCAAAGCTGCCCGGACCTGAGAAACCGCGGGATCCGGAAAAGCCGGAGTGGCCAGCGAATCCTCGACTGCCGAAAGATCCGGCGTGCGCACCGCCATGTTGCGCAAAGGCCGGCACGGCAAGCGCGATCAGCACGATTGCGGCACGGAACATCATGGCACCATTCTACGCCCGATCGGACTTCTGTTTTCTTATGGCGAAGCCCAAGGCATCTTGCGTCCGGGCTACGGCCTCCGGGCCTAAAGGCCGGATCGTTGCGGACGTGGACTTCAGAGGCCTGAAGGCCTTTGTTCCCTCCGATGGTTTTCCTTTTTGAAGTTGGCCGGGGGGCCTTAGGAGGCGGCCTGGGTGCGGGCCATATCGAAGGTGGAGAAGCGCATGTGCTGGCCGCTGATTTCCGAGCGCAGTTCCTGCCAAAGCTCATTGGGAATCTTCAGGAAGACCTCGACGACAGCGGGGTCGAACTGCGTCCCCGAGCAGCGCAGGATCTCTTCGCGCGCGGCATCGAAGCCACGCGCCTTGCGGTAGGGACGGTCGCTGGTGATGGCGTCAAGGGTGTCGGCCACGGCGAAGATTCGGGCCCCGATGGGGATCTGGCGCCCGGCAAGGTGATTGGGATATCCGTTGCCGTCGAAGTGCTCCTGGTGGCAGAAGACGATCTCCGCCGCTCCGGCAAGGAAGGGAATTTTGCGCAGCATGTTGTAGCCACGCGAGCAGTGCTCGCGCATCAATTCCTGCTCTTCCACGCTCAGTCTTCCGGGCTTGCGGAGGATTTCGTCGGGAATGGCCATTTTGCCGATGTCGTGCAGGAAGGCGCCGCGGGCGATGATCTTGATTTCCTCGGGCGGGATGCCCATGGCGCGGGCCAGCGCGATGGCGTACGCCGTGACCCGTTTGGAATGGCCCTCGGTCTCGGAATCTTTCAGGTCCAGGGCGTCGCCCAGCGCCTCGAGGGTTACGTCGTAGGAGTGCTCGAGATCCTCCATGGCATGACGCAGCATCTCGGTTCGCGCCCGGACCATCTTCTCAAGGCTCTGGTGGTAATTCTGCGTCTCTTCAAGCGCCTGGCGATGGCTGAGGGCTCGCTCGACGGTGCTCAAAAGCTGCTCGCGCTCGAAGGGCTTGAGGAGGTAGTCGTAGGCTCCGCGGCGCATGGAGTCAATGGCCACGCTGATGTCGTGAACCGCAGTGACCATCACGACAGGAAGGTTGGGTTGCAGCGCGTGGATTCGTTCCAGCAGAGCGATGCCGTTGACGTCTGGCATGACGATGTCGGTGAGCACCAGGTTGAAGGTGTTCATTTCCAGGGCTTCGAGCGCATCGCGGCCGTCGCTGGCCTGGTCGACCTTGTATCCCTGGCGCTCGAGGGCGGCAGCCATCATGGTGCGGACGGGGGCCTCGTCGTCGACGACGAGAACACGCGCCGGCTTGCGCGCTCGCGCATCACCTTCCATTCGCGCGTTTCCCGCCGTGTCCATTCTTTTCGCGTCTGACAAAGCTAATGCCAAACGGTAACCTCCGTCATCTTCATCTTCCCGCTCAGCGCCTGCGACGATGAGTGATTCCTGCGTCCCCATATCACTATGCGCTTCTTCCCGTTCAAACCCTAAAAGAACGTTGCATTGCATTGTCGAGCGGCGGGCTTTGAGCGTGCCGCTCCCGATTACGCGCCGTGCATGGTTCAGGTTCCGTGGCATCTTCCGGTTTCGCGCAAATGGCCGAGGCCTGGTTGCGCCCACGGGCTGCTCCTGCTTTTATCGATGACGCCCAAGGCTGAAAGACCCACAAAAATAAGAAGATATCGCCTGGCTCCCCGCCCTGCCGCGGAACCAGGGGACCGCCTGGCGCGATCTCTTTTGGTGAGAGTATCATCTGGGCTACCCTCTCTCAATCACCCGAATGTTGCAGCGTGCAGCAACGAAGCTGTAGCGCCACTTCCATTGAGGAGGAAGGGGCGCCGGCGGGCTGGGGCTGCTTTATTTCGGCACAGGCGACGCCGAATTTCACCCAAGTCCTTGGAATTTCAGTTGCAGACAACCGGGGAAGAGAAAGCGGTGCGGAAGCCGATCAGGGTTTCTTGTTCTCGTGCCGGGCGTGGCGCGCCGCAGCCCAGCCTGGCTTAGTGACTTGGCGGCTACGGCTTATAGCCAGCGCATCGGCGGGAACATCTTCGGTGATGCACGAACCCGCGCCGATGTACGCTCCGTCTCCGATGCTGACGGGCGCCACGAGGCTGGTATCGCTGCCCACGAAGACCCCCTTGCCGATCTGCGTGCGGTGCTTGTTCGCGCCATCGTAGTTGCAGGTAATGGTTCCGGCTCCGATGTTGGATCCCTCGCCAATTTCCGTGTCGCCGAGGTAGGTGAGATGGTTGGCCTTTGCTCCTTTGCCCAGACGAGCTTTCTTGCCCTCGACGAAATTGCCAAGGTGGACACCTTCGCCTATCTCGCAGCCGGGGCGCAAATGCGTGAACGGCCCGATGCGCGCGCCATCGGCAATCGTGGAGTCTTCAAGGACACAGCTCTGGAGGATTTGAACGCCATTGCCCAGCGTGCAATTCTCGATGACCGAGAAAGAGCGAATGCGGCAGGCGGCGCCGATGCGGGTGCGGCCCAGCAACTGCGCAAACGGCTCGATGACGGTATCGGGCGCAATCTCAACTTCGGGATCGATGACGCAGGTCTCGGGACGGAAGATTGTTACTCCGGCGGCCATGAGTCGCGCCGCCGCGGCTTTCTGGCGCGCGGTCACTTGCGACGCCTGTTCGACCGCCGCTGCTGCCGCCGGCGCTTTTGCGGCCTGGTCCGACTTTGTCGTCATCTTACTTTCTCCTGCCGTCTGGCGAAGCCTCCTGTTGAGACAGAGTGCTCACGCCGCGAACGGGACCTCGGGCGAAGTGTCATGGCTCCGCCGCGGCACCCGCTCCCTGGGCCTGCGCGGGCCGCGGAATGGTGATGTCGATCGGTTGGGGCGTGCCCATATCGAGTGCGTCGAGCCCCGGCTTGATCTCAGGCCCATTGCCCACAACCAGCACGGCCAGCTTGTCAGGATGGATGTACTCTTTGGCTGCGGCGGTCACGTCGGCCAGCGTCACTTTTTCGAGCGCCGCGTGGTAGGTCTCAAGGTAATCCGCCGGATATCCGTAAAACTCAAGCTTCTCGCGCTCTTCCAAAATCTTATCTTTGGTGTCGTAGCGGAAGAGGAACGAGTTGAGGATGTCGTCCTTGGCGCGTTTGAGCTCGGCCTCGGTAAACGGCTTGGTCTTCAGATCGGCGATCTCCTTAAGCGCCAGCTTTGTTGCGTCGACGGTTGAGACGCTCTTGGTGAGCACCTCGGCGCGGAAGGTGCCGGGGTGATCGTAGGTGAAATCGAAGCCGCCGCCCACTGCGTAGGCCAATGCCTGCTCGGTGCGGATCTTCTGGAAGAGGCGGCTGCCAAAGCCGCCGCCGAGGATCTCATTCATGACCGCCAGCGTGGGCACATTGGGATCATGACGGTCAATGCCCAGGCCCACGATTTGCACGTTCGACTGGTTCACATCCTCTTTTTCGATGAAGTAAAGGCCAGGCTTGGGGCCGGGGAATTCATCATGGCGAGGCGGCTCTGGCGTGACAGTCGGCAGGCCTTCAAAGGTGGCGCGCACCTTGGCCTCCATGGCTGCGGCGTCGAAGTCGCCAGAGATGCCCACAATCAGTTTTCCCTTGAGAGTGCGGTCGTGCCACGCCTGCAGGTCATCCAGAGTGACTGTGGCGATGGTGGCGAGTTCAGGCTGACGCGTATACGGACTGTTGACGCCATAGACGAGCTTGGCCGACTCGCGATCGGCGATCTCATCTTCGTCGTCGTTGCGCCGCACGATTTCAGTGGCTTCCTGCTGCTGGGCAAGCTGCAGCTTTGCCGCGCTGAAGCTGGGATGAAAGAGCAGGTCCATGGCGAGCGAAAAAACCTGGTCGGCGTCGCCTTTGAGCGAATCCCATGAGAGCGCAGTGGAGTCGTCGTCGCCTGCTGTCTCGATGTGCGCGGCTTTGGACTCGAGCAGGTCGTCCATGGCGTCACCGTCCATCTTCGCGGTGCCGCTGGTGCGCCATGCCTCGCCGTACAGGCCGACCAGCCCTGCCTTGGCCGGCTCCTCGTCGCGCGACCCACCCGGAATGAGCACCGATCCGGAGATAAACGGCAGCTCGTGATCCTCCTGCAGGAAGATGATGACACCGTTCTTCAGCTCGATGCGTTTGGGCTGCTGGGGATGAAAGGCATGCAGCGGCGGAATGGGAATTTTCTCCCAGGGCTTGGATTGCTGGGCGAAAGCAGGCGCTGGCGCGATTGCGCCAACCAAGACTGCAAGTACAAATGCAAAGGCGGGCGCGGGTCTGGAGACCCGCCCGACAGCCGGTCTGGAGACGGGCGCTACTGGTCTAAAGAGGTTCTTCATTGCGCGCCTCCATCCTTCTTCGCGGCTCCTGCCGGAGGCTCAGTATCGATCTCCGCGCTGGTCCGGTTGGAGGCCACAAAGACCTGGTTGGCGACGCGGCGGATATCGGCCTTCGTCACTTTGTCCACGCGGTCAAGCTGCAGAAACAACTCACGCCAGTCGCCATAGCGCGTTTGGTATTCGGCGAGCGAGTTGGCGAGGCCCTGATTGTCAGCCAGGCCGCGCAGCAGGTCGGCGCGCGTCCGTGTCTTGTACATCTGGAGCTCAGCGTCGGTGACGTCGGCGGTCTTGAGCTTTTCGATTTCCTTGTGAATGGCGTCGCGCATCTCGGCGGGAGTGTGGCCGGGAAGGGGAACGGCGTAAAAGGCGAAGAGGCTCGGGTATTTATCTCCGGGGAACGGGCTGAACCCCTCGGCTTCGGCCGCGATCTGCTGCTGCTCGACCAAGCTGCGGTAGAGCCGCGAAACGCGCCCGTTGGACATGATGTCGCTGATGGCGTCGTAGACCGCGTCGTCGGGATCGCGGTAGCTGGGACGGTGATAGCCCTCGATATAAAACGGCTGCGATTGCTCGCGGATGATCACGGACTTTTCCGCAAACTGCCTGGGCTCGACGGTGGTCATTTCCTCCGGCCTGGGACCGCCGGGAACGCGGCTGAAGTATTTCTCCAGCATGGGCAACTCGGTTTTCGGGTCTACGTCGCCCACAATGGCTACAACGACGTTGCCGCCCACGTAGTACTTACTGTGAAAGGCCATGGCCTCAGTGGCCGTGATCTGGCTAACCTCGCTGGGCCAGCCGATGGAGCTGCGGCCGTAGTTGTGCGCGACATAAGCTGTGGCCAGGAACTGCTCAACCAGCCGTCCGATTGGGTCAGAGTCGGTGCGCATGCGGCGCTCTTCCATCACCACGTCGCGCTCCTTATAGAATTCGCGCGGGACAACATCGGCCAGGCGGCTCGACTCCATCCACGCCCACAGCTCAAGGCGGTTTTCCGGCATCGACCAGAAGTACTGCGTTTCGTCGAGCCCGGTCTCCGCGTTCAAATCATGTGCGCCGTTGGCTTCCGCGACCTCAGTGAACTGGTTGGGGATGACGTATTTCTCGGCGGCGGCCTGGGCATCGACAAAAGCCTTCTTGAGGACTTTGAGCTTCGCCTCGTCGCGCCCTACCGGCTTCAGGAACTCGGCCTCGTAGGCGTCGTTGGCTGCCTCGACTTTCTCGAGAGCCACTTTTTCGTCCGCATAATCCTTGGTGCCGATCTGGGTGGTTCCCTTGAAGGCCAGATGCTCGAACATGTGCGCCAGGCCGCTCTCGCCGGACGGGTCGTTCACGTCGCCCGCGTCGATGAATGTTGTATAGCTGAAGACCGGCGCCTCAGGCCGCACGCAAAGGATCAGCGTAAGCCCGTTCGGCAACACCTTGACCGTGATTCGCTGCTCAAAGCTCTTGAGATCCTGGGCGTGCGCGCCACTCCATGCGAGCAGCAGCGCAAAAAGCCAAAAACCCTTCAAAACCCCCGGGGATAACTTGTGTCGCATCCGACCTCCATCTTCCAGGCAACCTGATTGACGCTTATTCGCTCTCTTCCAAGCTATTGCCCGGAGCTAAAGGCGTCAAACGCGGACCCGGCCCGGTAGGCCACCAAAGTAAGGCGAGGCGGCGGGCGGCAAAATCATCAAACGGTATAATCGGAGGCATGGCGGCAAGCGGGCAAACCAAGATTCGGGAGGCTGCGGAAGCGCGGAGCAGCGATGTTGGCGCGCCGGAGACGGCGGCGAAGCTGAGCTTGCTGGAGGCGCGCCTCAAGCAGTTGGGAAGCCTGATGGTGGCGTACTCGGGCGGCGTGGACTCGGCATTTCTGGCGGCCACGGCGCATCGCGTGCTGGGCTCGCGCATGCTGGCGGTGCTGGCCGACTCGCCTTCGCTGGCGCGCCGCGACATGGAGCAGGCCTGTGCCTTTGCCCGTTCGCTGGGAATGCCCCTGCAGGTGATCGCTACGGAAGAGCTGGACCGGCCGGAGTACACGCGCAATGACGCCAACCGCTGCTTCCATTGCAAGGACGAGCTGTTTGATGTGATGGAGAAGCTGGGCGCGAAGCTGGCTTTCAAGCACATCGCCTACGGGATGAACGCCGACGATACGAGGGATTTTCGCCCCGGCCAGCGCGCGGCGGAGCAGCACGAAGTGCTGGCGCCGCTGGCCGAAGCCGGGCTAACCAAGCTGGAGGTGCGGGCGCTGGCCAAGGCAGCCGGCTACCCGGTGTGGGACCGCCCAGCGGCGCCGTGCCTGTCATCGCGCGTGGAGTATGGCCGGACCGTGACGCGCGAGGTCCTGGAGCAGGTGGAGCGCGGCGAGGAGAGCCTGCGGCAGTTGGGCTTTCGCGAGCTGCGCGTGCGTCATCATGGCGAGCTGGCGCGCGTGGAGATTGCGCGCAATGAGCTGCCCCGCGCGCTGACGATGGAGATGATGGACGCGATCACGACGGCGCTAAAGCAGGCAGGGTTCCAGTATGTCACGCTGGATTGCTCAGGGCTCCGGTCAGGTTCACTGAACGCGGTTTTGCCTGCCGAAGTGCTGGCGCGGCGGGGCGCATAAGGCGATCTCACTTCCCTGCTCAGGCCTCTGACAATTTAGAATCACAGAGCGATGCGAATCGGCTATCTGGAGTGCTTTTCCGGGATCAGCGGCGACATGCTGCTGGGCGCGCTTGTGGATGCGGGCGTCCCGCTCAAACTGCTCGCCGAAACAGCCGCGGCCTTGAACGTAGGCGCGCGCCTGGAGATGCGCAAGGTGAGCCGCGGCGGGCTGGCAGCGATCAAGGTGGACGTGCTGGCGCCGGAGCAGACGAAGCCAACGCAGGAAGCGCACCCTGATGACCACACCCACGAACACCACGCGCACAAACCGGATCCCGAGCACCATCCCCACGAGCATGCGCCGCATCGATCGTTATCGACGATCCTTGGGATCATCCAGGCCGCGCCGCTCACGGAGGCGGTGAAACAGCGTTCCGCGCGCGCCTTTCAATTGTTGGGTGAAGCGGAGGCGGCGATTCATTCGATCCCGATTGAGAAAGTGCACTTTCATGAAGTGGGCGCGGTGGACACCATCGTAGACCTTGTGTGCGCCGCGGCGGGATGCGAGGCGCTGGGCGTGGACCGCTGGATGGCCTCATCCCTGAACGTGGGCAGCGGAACGGTGAAGTGCCAGCACGGCACGCTGCCTGTGCCGGCGCCGGCCACGCTGGCGCTGCTCGGCGATGCGCCGGTGTATGCCGCCGGCCCGCCCATGGAGCGGGTGACGCCGACTGGCGCTTCAGTGCTGCGCATGCTGGATGTAACCTACGGGCCGCTGCCGGAGATGCGCGTGGCGGCGCACGGCTATGGAGCCGGCGGCCGCGACACACCGGGCGAGCCGAACCTGGTGCGCCTCCTCGTGGGCGATGCGCAAGATGAAGCGGCAGGCGCCGAGGCGATTGCCGTGATTGAGACCGTAATCGACGACGCGACCCCGCAGTTGCTGGCTTACGTGAGCGAGCTGCTGCTGGAGGCGGGCGCGTGGGATGTCTACAGGGCGGCGGTGCAGATGAAGAAAGGGCGCACGGGCGTGCAGATGACCGTCCTCTCGAGTCCCGATCTGTTGCCCGCGCTGCGCGATTTGTTGCTGCGCGAAACGACATCAATTGGTCTGCGCTGGCGCCTGGAAAACAAAATGGCGCTGGCCCGTGAGTTTGTGGAAGTGGAGACCACGTGGGGCAAGGTGCGGATCAAGATTGCGCGCTGGCCCTCAGGCGAGGTGGCAAACGCGTCGCCGGAGTACGAGGTTTGCCGCAATATCGCACGGCAGCACGCGGTTCCGCTCAAACAGGTGATGCAGGAGGCGATGCGGGCGTACGGCGAGCACGAGCGCGCGTCGACAAAGAAGGGACACTGATGGACCGCTCAACCATCGAAGCGCTTTTGAACGAGGTCCGGGAGGGCCGCACCGGCGTGCCCGACGCGCTGGAGCGGCTGCGCAAGCTGCCCTTTGAGGATCTGGGATTTGCCAAGGTGGATCATCATCGCGAGCTGCGCACCGGCATGCCGGAAGTTATCCTTGCCGAGAGCAAGACACCGGCGCAGGTGGCGGCGATCTTTGCGCACATGGCCAAGGCCGGCGGCAACGTGCTGGCCACGCGTGCTTCGCGCGAGGTCTATGAGGCTGTCCACAGCGCGGAACCGCGCGCAGAGTTTCACGAAGTGGCGCGCGCGATCACGCTGCGGCAAACCGAGCCTGCCGCCGGCAAGGGAACGGTGGGCGTGGTCTGCGCCGGGACGAGCGACCTGCCTGTGGCCGAGGAAGCCGCTGTAACTGCGCGGCTGATGGGCAACACCGTGGAGTTGGTGGCCGATGTAGGGGTGGCCGGCATTCATCGCCTGCTAGCGCAGCAGCACACGCTCCAGTCTGCCCGCGTGCTGATCGTCTGCGCCGGCATGGAGGGCGCGCTGCCGACGGTGGTCGGCGGCCTGGTCAACGCGCCGGTGATCGCCGTCCCGACGAGCGTGGGCTATGGCGCTTCGCTGGGCGGCGTGGCCGCGCTGCTGGGCATGTTGAACACCTGCGCGCCCAATGTCTCTGTGGTGAATATCGACAACGGGTTCGGGGCGGCGTGTATCGCGTCGCTCATCAATCATCTGTGACGACCGCCCTGCGCCTCGCACTTTTTGCGCGCCGTTGAACCGCGTCGCTGAGGTCCATTCCTCTAAAACGTGATCCAGGTCACTGTTGGGCCCTCCCCTGAGCGCTGATGATCGTCCTTTACGGCTTGAGTTCCAGGTAGGTCTTAGGCCCCCGCGCGGCGTGTGGAGGAGCATGTGACCGGTTCCCGATGGCAGCGATGGCGCAGGATTTCGCAGATCTGCTTTCTGCTCCTGTTCCTTGTGCTGTTGGCGCTCACTTCGCTACGCGGCATCCCCGGAGCTACAAGCGACATCCACCTGGGCGCGCCGGTGCGGCTGTTCTTTGAGTGGGACCCGCTGGTTGCGGTGGCGAACGCTCTTGCCAGCCACGCGCTCTACCGCGGCCTGGCGTGGAGCTTGATCATCCTGCTGCCTACGCTCTTTCTTGGGCGCTTCTTCTGCGGCTGGATTTGCCCCATGGGTACGCTGCAGCACTTTGTGGGCAACATGCCCTCCGAGTCGAAACGCGGCAAGCAACGGATCGAATCGAATCGATACAAGCGCTGGCAGACGATCAAATATGTCGTGCTGATCGCCGGGCTGGTCGCCGCGGCACTCGGGTCGATGGCGATTGGGTGGCTGGATCCTTTCAGCTTGCTGGTGCGGTCGATCGGTCTGGCGATCCTGCCGGCATTCAATTTCGCGGCGCGCGCCGTTCTGGAGCCGCTTGAGCAGAGCCACGTGGCCGCAATCGCAACCACGAGCAAAGGGGTTCATGCCGTCCTCGGATTGTTCCTGCTCGATTTCCGGCAGGCGCACTTTGCGCAGGGGTTGATTCTGGGGATTCTGTTCATTGTGATTCTCTTCGCGAGCCTGCGCGTCACGCGGCTGTGGTGCCGCGCCATTTGCCCTCTGGGCGCGCTGCTGGGCGCGGTCTCGCGCTGGTCGGTGCTGGGCCTGCACAAGGATCCCGAAAGCTGCAACAACTGCAACCGCTGCCTGCTCGACTGCCAGGGCGGCGATGACCCCATCGGCGGCGCATCGTGGCGCAAATCAGAGTGCCTGATGTGCATGAACTGCGTGGGCAGTTGCCCTGAGCACAGCTTGGGCTTCCGCTTCTTCAGGAAGGAAAAGGAAGTCGCCTCGCCCGACCTGGGGAGACGCAGGACGATTACGGGCCTGGCGGCCGGCGCGGCAGTGGTGCCGTTGATGCGCGCCAACACCGGTTTGGGAAAGAGCCGCCACGAGCGGCTGCTGCGGCCGCCCGGCGCGCTGGATGAGCCGGATTTTCTGTCCCGTTGCATTCGCTGCGGCGAGTGCATGAAAGTTTGCCCCAACAATGCGCTGCATCCCACGCTCGGCGAGGCGGGCCTGGAAGGATTATGGTCACCGACGATGGTGCCGCGCATCGGCTATTGCGAGCCGAGTTGCGTGCTTTGCTCTGAGGTGTGTCCGACGGGGGCGATCTGGCAGATTACTCCGAAAGAGAAGGGATGGGTGGTGGGCGTGGGCGCCGCGTCCGCCGCGGCGGGTCAGCCAGTGCGGCTGGGCATGGCGTTTTATGACCGTGGGCGCTGCCTGCCCTGGGCGATGGCCACCGAATGCATCGTTTGTGAGGAGTGGTGCCCGGTCTCGCCCAAAGCGATCTACGTTGAGGAGGCGCAGGTGGTGGATTCGGCGGGCAATACAAAGACGTTGAAGCAGCCGCGCGTGGATCCCAGCCGCTGCGTGGGCTGCGGCGCATGCGAATTTGCATGCCCGCTACAGGATCGTCCCGCGGTTTATGTGACGAGTATCGGCGAAAGCCGCTCCCCCAGCAGCCAAATACTGCTAACCCGCAGATGATGGAGAACGCTTTGAGAACGCTTGGGTCAGTAAAACTGAATACAGCCAGCGTGGTGCTCGCGATTGCTGCCGTGGCCGCGTGCGCTGGATGCAAGAAGAAGGACGCCGATCCCTTTCCGGCGACGGGCGCGGTGGCGGGATGGGAGAAAACGAGCGACACGCGCGTCTATGCGGCCAAAGATCTTTGGCAGTACATCGACGGCGACGCCGAGCAGTATCTCCAGGCCGGCGTGGTTTCCACCTCGACGTCGGACTACAAGTACCAGGGCACGTTAGAGGCAGTAGTGGATGTCTATACCATGGAAAACTCCGCAGGGGCGCGCAAGATTCTCGAGACCGGGCGGACGAGCGATGCCAAAAGCGTACAGGTGGGCGATGCGGGCCTGGCGTACGAACAGAGCGTGACTTTTCGCAAGGGTCCCAACCTGGTGCGCATCGTTGCCTATGATGCTCCGCCGGGCACGCAGCAGGCGCTCATCGCGCTGGCGCACGGTGTGGAGGCAAACCTTTAGTGGCCGCGGCTGCGCAACAGGCTGCAAGACAAATGCGAGGTGGAATGAAGAGCCGCAGGGAGTTCTTGAAACAGGCAGCTACAGGCGCCGTGCTGGCAGGGTCAGCGGCAGCGGCGGACAAGCTCGCGCTCGCGGGCATCCTCGAATCGCATGCAGCTCAAAATACGGCGGGCAAGTCAAAGGTGGTGATCGTGCGCGATGCGTCGCTGCATGGGGCGGGAACTCAGCTCGACGAGCAGCGCGTGTTGAATCTGCTCGATAAAGCCATGGCTGCGTACACCGGGCGGGAAATACCGGTCGAAGCGTGGAAGAGCGTGATTCCTGCGGGCATCCTTGCCGGAAAAGTGATTGGCCTCAAAGTAAACGGCCTGGGTGGACGGGGCATCTCGACACATGCGGCGCTGACCCTGGCTGTTGCTGAGCGCCTGCAGCAGGCGGGCGTGCGGGCGGGAAGCATTCTGGTGTGGGAGCGTGACG
>Ga0326727_10019434_pt1 | contig 13655 bp, 8 predicted proteins | sample MB2enrmetagenome_FD_207643 | JGI IMG/M metagenome (GOLD analysis project Ga0326727, IMG submission 207643) | Lab enriched peat soil microbial communities from McLean, Ithaca, NY, United States - MB29MY | ecosystem: Environmental > Terrestrial > Soil > Wetlands > Peat | place: USA: New York... | reverse complement strand
GTTCTTGAAGACAAAATCGCTGGACTTCTCCACGTTGGAGCGATAACGGCTCACCGAACCGGCGGGGATAATGTGGTCGGTGGTGATCTTGTCGCCCAATTTGATCGTCACCACTCCCGCCAGCCGGTCCGGCATGGGGGTATTGCTGGGCGGCATCCCGATATTGGGACCGCGGAAGACCTCGCCGGAATACGATGGCGGGATGAACATGCTGTCGTCAACCCGGAACCGCTCGGGCGGAGAAATTGCCGGGTATTCCACGCCCAAATCGCGCGGGTCCGTCAGTTTCCCGGTCAGCGCTGCGGCTACCGCGGCCTCCGGGCTGACCAGATAGACTTGGGCGTCCTTGGTTCCGCTGCGCGCTTCGAAATTGCGATTGTTGGTGCGGACGGAAACTGCACCGCTGCGCGGCGACTGGCCGTAGCCTACGCAAAAGCCGCAGGCCGATTCCAGCAGGCGCGCCCCGGAATCCAGAATATGGTTCAAGGCGCCATTCTCGGTGATCATCCGCAACACCTGCCGGGTCCCGGCTACCACGCCAAAGCTCAGTTTGGGATAAGCCCGCTTGCCCTTCAGCAGCGCCGCGGTGGTCATCAGGTCCTTGCAGGAAGAATTGGTGCAACTGCCGATGAGCACCTGATCCACCGGAGTTCCCGCAACCTCCCGGATCTTCTTCACATTGTCGGGAGAGTGAGGCAGAGCCACATTAGGCTCGATGGCGGACAAATCGAATTCCATGATTTGGTCGTAGTGGGCGCCTTCATCAGGCAACAACTCACCCCACTGCTCTTCCCGTTGCTGGGCGCGGAAAAATGCGCGGGTAGTCTCGTCACTGGGAAAAACCGAGGTAGTGACGCCCAGTTCCGCGCCCATGTTGGTGATGGTGGCGCGTTCCGGAACGCTGAGCCGGCAAATCCCCGGACCGCCATATTCAATTACCGTGCCCACGTTGCCCTTGGTCGTAAGCACCTTCAGAATTTCCAGAATGACGTCTTTGGCGGTTACCCAGGGCCGCAATTCACCGCACAGATTGATCCGCAGTACTTTGGGATACGCCAGATAGAAAGCGTTTCCCGCCATGGCCGCGGCGACATCGAGCCCGCCGGCGCCAATGGCCAGCATGCCGACGGCTCCTGCCGTGGGGGTATGACTGTCGCTGCCGATCAGCGTCCAACCAGGCTGGCTTAAGCGCTCCAGGTGAAGCTGATGGCAGATTCCATTACCCGGTTTGGAAAACAGGATTCCATACTTGGCGGCCACCGTCCGCAGGTATTCGTGATCGTCGGCGTTCTCGAACCCCTCCTGGAGCGTCAAGTGGTCAACGTACGACACGGACAGTTTGGTGCGGACCCGGTCTACCCCCATGGCTTCGAATTGCAAATACGCCATAGTCCCCAGAGCGTCCTGGGTGAGGGTCTGGTCGATGCTTATGCTCACCTCGGCGCCCGGGCTCATCTTCCCGGACACGAGATGGGAAGAGATCAGCTTTTCCACCAGGTTCAAACGCATGCCGGCTTACCTTTTTTGCCGAGGGCGGCAAAGATCTCGTGAAAGTCCCTGGGGGGAACGCCCTTGAAGTAATCTTTCAGCGCAAGCTCGGTGCACCAGTGCAGCTTGGCTTTCGTAGCCTGCGACATCGTCGCATCCAGGTGCAGGCTTTCCAGGGTGGCGATCACCTCCACCATCTCATGCTCGCGCCGCGCGGAATGAATCACGCCGCGCGCCAGCAAATCGTTCATCACCTTAAGCAAAGGACCTGCCGTCAAGGTCTCTTCCACCGAAGCCAGCACGTCGTCTTCTACCCCGTATTCGTGGCCCGCAAACACCATCTCCAGCAGCAAAGCGACGAAGCCCTTCATGAAAATGCTACGAAACATCTTGGAGGCGGAAGCGCTTCCGGCGGGCCCTGCCATTAGCGTCAGCTTCATGCCGTAAGGCCTCATCGCATCGAAAAATGCCTGCGCGCCCTCTCCGGAGAGTGAAATGGGAACCTTATGGCCATAAGTGGGAACCGGGCCCATGACGGCGGCATCCACGAAGATAGCTACGGGAGAGATGATTGCGTTCGCCTCCGTTTTGGTCATCGGCGACGCGGCATTGATATCGACGTAAATCTGGTTGCGCTTCAGAAACAGCCGGGAGACCTTGGCCAGCGGCACCGCCTGATCGGCACTGACGGCGGAAATCACGATCTCGGAGCCTTCCACCAATTCCCGGTGACTGGGCAACAGCGTAACCGAGGCTTCCTGGGCGCGCCGCCCGATCAATTCCGACTGCGGCGCCAGATTCCAGTACTTGTCATAGGCAACGATTCCCGCCAGCCCTTCCTGCTTCAAACCCTTGGCAATGTTAAAGGCCGCTTCACCGAAACCAATAAATCCGAGCTTGGCCATGATGAGCCTCCGTTTAAAGCAATTTCGAATTGTGAATTTTGATTGAACAACTCTTAGCCGCTAATTTACGCAGATAAACGCAAATCGGAAATTCGTTCTGGTCTTTGGATCAGCGGCAATCTGCGTAAATCTGCGGCGGCCTGCTCTGCAATCAAAATTCAAAAGTCGAAATTCAAAATTTCCTACACTCCTATCGTTTCTTTGCGCGCCCGCTCCAGCGCATATTTCAGGATGGCTGCCGAACGGTAGACCGCGTGCACGAATTTCCCGTAGGGCAACATCAGGAACAATGCCATCACGAGCCCCAGATGGAAGGCCAACAGCAAGCTCATGCCTGAGGTTTCACGCAATACCAGCAACAGGAGCCCCGTGGCACTGGTCAGCAACAGCGTCACCAGGAAGGCTACGTCTATATCCCATCCCCGTTCATCGGAGATGTCGGGGTTACGCTGCGATTTGAGCACCCACAGGCCCACCGGCCCCACCAGCAGACCCAAGCCCCCCAGAGTCCCAAGAATCACCGGCAGGCTGGTGTAGCCATAAGGGGCATACCAGTGGAAGCCGTAATGGTAGATGAACCCGGTTGTGGTGGCGGCAAAACACAGCAGGAATCCGTAAAAGGTGATGTGATGGAACCAGCGCCGCGACTGGGAATTCGTTTCCCCGGGATACGTGCATCCCCAGCCCCGCTCGTCCAGATATTCCAGACGGAGAACTTCCTTAATGGTTCTTAGCAGCGCCGGAGGATTGATCAGGTCGATCATTTTTTCTTCGACATCCCGCCAGAACCGCACCAACCCAACCCCCAGCGAAAGCAACACAAACAGGGCTACCGCGCTGAAGGTCACGGTCAGCAGGTCGTGCGACGTGATCGCGTAGAAGTCGCCGCCGGGCACGGCCACCGCCCAACCGGCGCTTCCTCGCGCGTTGACGATGCCAAATATGAAAAGCGCCAGCACCACCGCCGTAAGCAGGGCCGTGATCAGGCCGTTATAACGGAAGGCCTTGGCCAGCGGCTTCGGCCAGGCATATTGTTCCCAGCTTGCATTGCGTATCTTGGCAAAGGTGAGCGGCGAATTGATCTTCCACTCATGGGGAGGGGCGTACTGGCAGGCGTAATAGCATTCGCTGCAGTTGTGGCACAAGTTCGCCAGATAGTTCAGGTCGTGTTCGTTAAAGGCCCGCCGGAATTCCATCGCCGGCCACACCGCACACAATGCCTCGCAATAGCGGCAGGCGTTGCATACCGACATCATGTGCTCGCCTTCGCGCTGCAGTTCAGTTTGCATGATTCGCCATCTCCTTCGCTCCCGTCCCTACCGGGAGCGTCATTGCGCTTCCCTGGCGAGCTTTAGCGGCCGCCTGTTGGCCGGCAATGCGACCGTAGATATTGCCGATGGCCAGTCCAAACCCGCCCGGATAACCTTTGGGCAGGAGGTTGCCGGCCATGATTTCTCCGGCCGCCAAAATATTTGTTGCCGGCTGGCCGGTCTTCATAATCACTTCCCCACGTTCATTCACCTTGGCGGCGAAATACGTGAAGGTGAGTCCCGGGCGCAGGGGATAACCGTAAAACGGCGGAATATCGATGCGTTGCGCCCAGTTGGTTTTGGGCGGCGTCAAGTTCGCAGTCTTGCAGCCGTCGAAAATGGTGTGATCGAAGGTGCCCGGCTGCACCGCCTGGTTAAACTCCGCCACCGTTTTCTCCACGGTCTCCACCGGTAGGCCGAATTGCATCGCCACTTCGCCAATCGTCTGCCCCTTGATTGCCGGATAGCGCGAGGGCATGAACCGGTTCAGCGTTTTGGAATCGATCAGGGCAAAGGCAATCTGGTCTTCCTGTTGTGCGATCAGCCGTCCCCAAAGGGCATAGCGTTTGGACCAGAACTCCTCGCCTTCATCGTGAAAGCGCACTCCGCTCCTGTTAACCACGATACCGAGAGTCACGCAGTCCAGCCGGGTAACGATGCCGCCGTCAAATTTCGGTGAGCGCGCATCGATCGGCACCATATGCCCTTGCGTACGATCACCCACGGTCTCCACACCGGCATTGATCATCGCCTGCAGCACCGTTCCCGTATCGTAAGGGGTGCCGCGAATCAGGAAGTTATCCGCGGGCGGTCCCCAAGCCTGCCGCAACCACTCCAAATTAGACTGGAAGCCTCCGGCCGCCGCGACCACGGTCTTGGCGCCGATCCTGACCATGTGGCTATCGTCCAGCCGAACCAGAGCCGCGCGAAATTCGCCGTCCTGAATGTCCAGCCCCACCACTTCGGCCTCGTAACGAACGCGAACCCCTAAGCGTTCGGCATAGGCGAAGAGGCTGTTGACCATGGCCTTGCCGCCGCCCACAAACCAGGCATTGGTCCGCCCCAGGTGCAGCGTGCCGGCTAAGGCAGGCTGGAACCGCACCCCGTGCTGCCGCATCCAGGCCAGGCACCCGGCCGACTCGTGAATCACCATCCGGGCCAGCTCGAGGTTCCCCGTACCGCCGGTTACCCGCATATAGTCGTCCCAGTATTCCTCTTCCGGATAGGCGCCGGTGTAGGGATCCACCTGGGTCTCGTGCGCCAGGCGCATGTTGCGCGTATGACGGCTATTGCCGCCGCGAGAGTGTCTAGGAGCGCACTCCAGCATCAGGACACTGGCACCGTTTTCGCGCGCGGTAATGGCCGCGCTGAGCGCCGCATGGCCTCCCCCTAGCACCAGAACATCGATATTGCTGAAATCATCCGGCATCAATTCCTCCGATGGCGTGATCCGAGACGTCACCCTCGATCTGCCGCGCAGTCTATAGGCGGGTAGTGGCTTAGATTAACGCCGGGAAACGATTCCTGCCAATATATTTAGGAGAATAATTGATATTCAAAATAGAATGATCGAATGGAATTGCGCCATCTTCGCTATTTTACGGCGGTGGCGGCGGACAAGAGTTTTCGCCGCGCCGCCGAACGGCTGCGCATTGCCCAGCCGCCGTTGAGCACCCAAATCCGCAAACTGGAAGACGAACTGGGCTTGCGCCTGTTCGAGCGCACCAGCCGCTCCGTCCGGCTGAGCGCCGCGGGCGAGAGCTTGCTGCCGCTGGCGACTGGCATTCTTAGTTCGGTGGATGGACTGCTGGAGACCGCCAAACAGAATGCGGAAGGTACGGTAGGCTCGCTTTCCGTCGGGTATCTGCCCGCCTCGCTCGGGCCGGTCCTGGCAGAGGCCCTGCGGGCGTTTCGCGCCGAACATCCCAACGTTCAGATTTCGTTCATTGAGCAACGGGCCCCGCAGCAGATCGAAGCCGTTCTGAAGGGCACGCTCGACATTGGCCTCACCCACGGGCGGGTGGAACAACCGGAACTATCGGCCGAATTGTTTTGCGAAATCGATATGGCACTGGCGCTTCCCCGGGGACACCGCCTGGCGCGGCGCGACCGAATTTCACTTAAGAGCCTGCGGGGAGAGCAACTCGTCCTGCTGCGGCCGGAGCTGACCTGTGGCTTCTACGACGCCTTTTTCGCCGCCTGTGCCGCGGCCAGCGTGGATTTACCGGTGGTGCAATATACTACCGATTTTGCCACCAAGCTCTGGCTGGTTTCGGCGGGCTTCGGGATTTCTCCTACCATGCTTCCGGCCGTGCCCTTGCGCAACAACAGCGTGGTCTACCGCCCTCTGGCCGTCCATCTGCCGAAATCCAAACTCTTCCTGGTCTACCGGAAAAGCAACGATGCCGCGCTCCTGGCTCAGTTCGTCGCCCATATCAGGGTGGCCAAGAACAAAATGGGACAGACTTCCTGGCGCGGAGCCTCTTAAGGGCAGTTTCCAGTTTCCAGTTTCCAGAGACCCACCATCTGGTGCGTACCTATGTACGTGCTCACGCGATTTTTTCATTGATTTGTCATCCCGCAGTGAGGGATCTGCAGTTTCTTCCGTCTGCGCATTGGGGGAAAACTGCAGATCCCTCACTGCGTTCGATGACGAGGCGCCGCGGCGCATTTCGCGGGCTGAATCCGCAAAGCGAAAGGCGATTAGGATGGCGGAGCCGTGAATCCGTGCAAAGAACGGCCGCTTGCGTGTAACAATGGGACGGTTGCTAATCGAAAATATTAGTTAACGCCTATGCAAAGCGCCTTTTTTCTTCTGATCGCCATCATGCTATCGCTTAGTTCTACTCCGCAGAACGCCTACGCCCAATCCTTCACCCGAATCAACGCGGCCTCGTTCCGCGCCATGGTGGACGACGGCAAGGAACTCGCAATCCTCGATCCGCGGGAGGAGGGCGTCTTTGGGCAAGCCCATCTTCTGCTGGCAGCCAATGTGCCGCTCAGCCGGCTCGAACTGCGAATCGAAAGCCTGGTGCCGAGGAAGACCACCCGCATGGTGCTGGTCGACGGAGGCGAAGGGATTGCGGAACGCGCCGCGGCGGTGCTTCACCAGCTGGGATACACCGCGATTGCCATTCTCGACGGCGGCTATCCGGCCTGGAAGGCGGCCGGCCACGAGATTTTCGACGGCATGAACGTTCCCGGAAAGGCCTTCGGCGAGTGGGTCGCGGTCACGTACGGCACGCCCACCATCACCCCCCAGGAACTGCACAAGCGCATAGCGGCAGGGGAAGAGGTGTTGCTCCTGGATGCCCGTCCGGCGAATGAGTACACCAACATGAGCATACCGGGCGCCATCAACGTTCCCGGCTCCGAACTGGTCTACCGCTTTCCGGAGCTGGCGGTGAAACCCGGCACATTGGTGGTAGTGAATTGTGCCGGCCGCACGCGCAGCCTGATTGGCGCACAGACTCTGATCAACGCCGGTGTGAAGAACGAAGTCGTGGCGCTGCGCGGCGGCACCATGGCCTGGCAGATGGCGGGCTTCGACCTGGAGTATGGCTCTACGCGGCACGCCCCCGAGCCCTGGGGAAAGGACTATCAGCAAGCGTTGCAGATGGCGCAAGCCGTGGCCAATCGCTTCGGCGTTAAGACCATTGACGCCGCCACGCTCGAACGCTACAAGGCGGAAGCGGCCCAGCGGACACTCTACCTCATCGACGTGCGCACTCCGGAGGAGTATCGCGCCGGACACCGGCCGGACACCATGTTCGCCTGGGGGGTTCAGGTGGTGCAAGGCATCGACAAATACGCGGCGACGCGCAATGCCCGGGTTGTGCTGGTGGACAACTACTTGGTACGGGCGCTCATGACCGCTTCCTGGATGGTGCAACAGGGCTGGCCCGATACCTTTGTTCTGGCCGACCCCTTCGCCGGCGTGGCCCTGGAGACCGGCGAGCATCCCGTAGTAGTCCCGGGAGTAGGCGAGGTCAAGTTGCCTCGCATTGATCCCGCGGCATTGAACCGGCTGCTGGTAGCAGCCAGGCGGACTATCGTCTTTGACGTTGCCGACAGTCTCGCCTACAAGAAAGGCCATATCCCGGGGGCGTATTTCGTGATCCGGTCCCGGCTCGCGGAAGCGCTCAAAAATATTCCCGGCGCCGATAATTTCGTGGTGACGGGAGACGATCCTGACCTGGTGGCGCTCGCCGCGCGCGATCTGGCAAAGATCTCCGGCGGCAAGACGGTCAGCATGCTGGCCGGAGGCAATGCCGCCTGGCGCAAGGCTGGCCTGCCGGTCACAGCCGGATTCGAACATCTCGCCTCCCCGCCCGACGACATTTTCCGGCAGCCCTTCCTGTGGGGACACTATGAGCCCATGAGCCCGGAATTCAAGCAGGCGGCTTTGGACTATTTCCAGTGGGAGCTACAACTGCCAGAGCAATTGGAACGCGCCAGCGAAACCCACTTCTACCAGCCGGCGCAGAAGGCTGAACCCGCTAAATAATTTGTGCCGCGAACGTGCAAGGAAAAGTCCAGCGCAGAGACGCAGAGACGATTTTGGATTTTGGAGTTGGGATTCCGGGTTTGGGATTTGGGATTTTTGCATTTTCTCTGCGGCTCTGCGGCTCTGCGCTGGGTGTTGGCTTTCTAACAGGAGACGCTAAAGATGGATCTGCTCATTCTGCCCGGTGACGGCATCGGTCCGGAGTTGACCGCGGCCACCATGAAAGTACTAACCGCGGTTAACGGCAAGCATGGTCTTGGCCTTAGCTTTCCGGTCGAGGAAATTGGCCTGGGCCCGCTGAAAAAAACCGGCACTACTTTGCCCGTACACGTACTGGAACGAGCCCGCCAGGCGCATGGGGTGTTGCTCGGTCCCATCTCCCATGCCGAATATCCCCCGCGTGCGCAGGGTGGCATCAACGTGTCGGGGGAGATGCGCGTGGTCTTCGATTTGTATGCGAACATCCGCCCCGCCTGCACCCCGCCCGGACTGGTTTCCACCGGCAAGCGCATGGATCTGGTGATTGTGCGCGAGAACACCGAAGGCTTTTATGCCGACCGCAATCTTTTCCAGGGCAATGGCGAGTTCATGCCGACCGAAGACGTGGTCCTGTCTATCCGCAAGATCACCGTAAAGGGTTGCCGCCGCATCGCCAAGGCCGCGTTTGAGTTGGCTTCCCGGCGGCGCAAGCAGGTTACGGCGGTGCACAAGGCCAACGTGCTCAGGATGGCCGAGGGCGTGTTCCTGCGGGAGGTCCGCGCGGTGGCGCAGCAGTATCCGGAGGTGCGCCTGGAAGAGGTGCTGGTCGACGCCATGGCCGCCCTGCTGGTGCGCGCCCCGTCCCGTTTCGATGTCGTGGTCACCACCAACATGTTCGGCGACATTCTTTCCGACGAAGCCTCCGAACTATCCGGAAGCCTGGGGCTGGCCGGCAGCCTGAACGCCGGCGATGACAAAGCCATGGGCCAGGCCCAGCATGGCTCGGCCCCGGACATTGCCGGCAAGGACATCGCCAATCCGGTCTCGCTGATCCTGTCGGCCGCCATGTTGCTGGACTGGATGTCGGGCAAGCATGGCAATCCCAAGCTCGCCGCTGCCGCCAAAGATATTTTCCAGGCGGTGGACCAGGCCCTGGCCAATCCTGCCACCCGCACCCGCGACCTGGGCGGATCGCTAGGCACACAAGCCTTCGCGGAAGTAGTCACAAGGGCGGTTTACGAGTAGCAGTCAGCACATTTAGCCAAACAACACCCGGCGCAGAGACGCAGAACCGCAGAGAAAATCAAAACCGGGGGTCCCGGTTGCGCTCTGCGGCTCGGCGTCTCTGCGCTGGATGTTTTCTACGCTTTGGCTGAATGCGGAAGGCTGAGTGCTGACTGCCCTGCCAACTCGATCTGTTCGACCTTACCGACCACGAACCACATGGAGAGCGCCGCGAAGACGATCATCAGGCTGGCCACCGAAAAGGCCCGCTGGAATGTTCCCGTCCATTTCAGCAGAACCCCGGTGACGATGGGAGACACGATTCCCGCCAGCGCCCCCGCGGTATTCATGATTCCCGACACGGACGCTGACGTATTGGCGGGCGCGATTTCGGCGCAGGCCGCCCACAGAACGGTGCTCGCCCCCGATTCGCAAACCAAAGCCACCACCAGCAGCACCATCGCCGCTTGCGCGCTGGCGGCCGAAGGCGCAAAGACCACCAGGGCGGCGGTGAACTGGCCGGCAATAATCATTCCCTTGCGCGATCGGGTGACGCTCATGCCGCGCTTGATCAGCGTATCGGAAAGCAACCCCACCAGGGGCAAGGCGCAGAAGGTGACGATCCAGGGCAGCGAAGCATACCAGCCCATCTTGAGCACGGTGAAGCCGCGCTCCAACACCAGGTAGGCCGGCAGCCAGGTGATGAACATGTTGTACAGATATTCCTGGAAGAACTTGCACATCATGAGGCCGATGATCGAGCGGTGTTGCAGCAACAGCAGCCAGGGCACCCTCTGCTTGCTCGCGCTTTCCACATTCGGGTTCGCCTCCGGCTGGTGATAGGAATAGACCCACAGGCCCACCCACAGCAAACTTCCCGCGCCGGTAACGTAGAAGGCTACCCGCCAATTCCAGGAATGGATCAGGTAAGCCATCAGCACCGGCACCGCAGCCAGTCCCAGACGGATTCCCGCGTTGAAGATGCCGATGGCGGTGCCGCGTTCTTGCGTGGGGAACACGCTCTTCACTACTTTGACATTGCAGGGCTGGATGGCGGCCTCGCCGGCGCCCACTCCGATGCGGCAGAGCACCAGTTGAAAGAAGCTGTGGGCCGCGCCCGTCAAAGCCGAAAGAAAGGACCAGACGAATGCCGCCCAGCCCAGCGTAGTCTTCGCCCCAAACCGGTCGGCCAGCGCGCCGGAAGGAATATTCATCGCGAAGTAGGTCCAGAAGAAAGAGGAGAGCACCACGCCCATCATCGCCGGATTAAGATGTAACTCCTTCATGATCGACGGAGCCGCCACGCCCAGGCTGCCGCGATCAATGGCGTTCACAAAAGTGCCGCCAAACAGCATCAGGATTACCCACCAGCGATAGCTCTTGCTCTGGCCCCCCGTCATTTCGTTTCCCTCCGACTACCCCGACACAATTTTGAATTCTAGAAACGTTGGCCGCTGATCTACACAGATAAGCGCAGATCAGAGATCCGCTTCCTGATCAGCGATAATCGGGCGTAAATCTGCGGCTAAAAACTTCTGAAATCAAAAGTCGAAATTCAAAATTGCTCTGCGCTTACTCCAACACCCGCCCTCTCGTCCTGGGGCCGAAAATCACAGTGATCACCGCCACCATGACAAACATCGCCGCAATGTAGGCAAATACCGGCTTGTATCCAAAATTACTGAACAGCGCGGCCACAATCAGGGGACCAAAGGCATTGGCGCCGCGTCCGGCCCCATACGCAATGCCCGCGCCGGAGTTGCGTACCCGCGTCGGGAAACATTCCGCCGTGTAGGCATACAGCAGCGGCGTAAACATTTGGAAGGAGATCATCATCAGGAAACCGAAGATAACGATCGACTCTTGGGTGCCGCTCAGGCCGTAGAGCATGGCAAACAGCGCCTTGATCAGCACCACCACGGTAATCAGCCATTTGCGGTCCCAGCGATCGGAAACCACGCCCGAGAGCATGGCGCCAACGGGCGCGCCCAACTGCATCGCGGAGGTCCAAGTCAGGGAATGCACCAGCGAGAAACCCCGCGCCACCAGCAGGGTTGGGATCCAGGCCTGGGCGCCGTAAAACCCGAGCGCCTCGAAGAACCAGGTGGAGACCAGCAACGCCGTACGCGAACGCACGCCGGGAGCAAACAGTTCGGAATACTTGGCCTTCTGCAACGGCGGCGGGGTAAAATCGGGGACCGGCGGCAGATCGCCGAACTCGGCCCGGACGCGGGCTTCGATGCGTTCCAACCCCGCATCCGCCTCGGCATATTGGCCGCGATTCTCATACCAGCGCGGCGATTCTTCCATCCGGTGGGAGAACAGCAGGACCAGCATGCCCAGCGCCCCCCAGACAAAGACGAACCGCCAGCCGTGCATGGCCGACATGGGAATCACCAGCTTGGCCACGTATGCCGTGGCCGGAATGCCGCACACTCCGATCATCATGATCCAGCCCTGATACGAGCCGCGTCGCTTCACCGGGAACATCTCGCTGATGTACGTCATGCCCACCACGGTCATGGCGGAGATGCCTATCCCGGTGCCCAGCCGCGTCACAAACAGGCCCACGGTGTCCCACACACAGGCGTTCGCCAGCGAAAAAACGGAGTACACCATGGTGGTGATAATCAGCGCCCGTTTGCGTCCCACCCGGTCGGAAAACCATCCCCCGCAGGTCGCGCCCAGCAACATGCCGATAAAGGCCGCGGAAGTAATAAAACCGATCGTAGAAAGCGGCAGCTTCCAGGCAATGCGTATGGCCGGCGCCGCAAAACCGAAAGTATTAAGGTCACCCAGCTCGAAGAAGAATATATAGGCCATCATCCACATAATGCTTTTGTGGAAGGATCCAATAGGAAGCCGGTCCAGGCGCGCGGCCGCCGCCTTCCGCTGAAGCTGCATTGTCCCTGTGTCCATGATCTTTCCTCGCTTGGCAATTAAGGGACCCCGGCGTCCGCCGCGCCACCCGCGTGTTCGTCATTCGGATGTGCATCGGCGAGATGCCAGATAGGTCCAGGTTTTCGACCCGGGGTTGATGGTGTGCGATGGTACCACAAGTCAGGCAAAAGGTCGCCAAAATTGGGGAATCAACACCCAGCGCGGAGACGCAGAGACACAGAGCCTGACCGAGAAACGTCCCTGGATCAAGATAAACACCTTGAGCATCTTGAACTCCTTCGGTATTTTGAAGGCCTCAGCTCTGGGTCGGAGCCTGACCCGAGCGCACTCTAGGGGATTGGGAGCCGATAACTGGCGTTATTAGAAGACGGCCGGCGATCGACGGCCGCCTTGCTGGAGGAAGCATGCTACGGATGCATGGTCGTAAAAGCCTTCTACTCTGCCAACCTGCCGCCTGGCTGATCCTGCTGATCTTCGCCCTCGGCTCGATGGCCCCTGCGCAACAGAAGCCTGGCTCGGCGGCTCCTGCGGTGTGCAGTTCTAATGCGGCGCAGCCTCCTTTTTGTAAGGCGGTGCGCGGCGACCGGGCGGAAGGATGGCTGCCGCAGAGCCGTTCCGAGGTCATGGCGCGCAACGGCATGGTCAGCACCAGCCAGCCGCTGGCGGCACAAGCCGGATTGCGCATCCTCATGCAGGGAGGCAATGCCGTTGACGCCGCGGTGGCCACTGCCGCGGCCTTGAATGTTGTGGAACCGATGATGATCGGGATGGCGGGCGACCTGTTCGCCATCGTCTATAGCGCCAAAGACCACAAGCTTTATGCCCTCAACGCCAGCGGCAAAGCGCCTGCCGGCGCCACCGTCGAGCATTATGCGTCCCTGGGTTACAAGTATGTGCCGGGCGTGTCGGCGCCGGGGCCCGGTGGCGGTATGCCCTCCGCCGGAATTCTGACCGTCACCGTTCCCGGCACCGTCGAAGGCTGGGACCAACTGCTCAAGAAGTTCGGCACCATGACCTTCAAGCAGGTCTTGGAACCCGCCGCCGAGTATGCGGAGAAGGGATATCCGGTTTCCGAACGCGTCGCCCACGACTGGAACATTCCGAACGCCCTCCCGCTGTCTGGCTGCTGCACGCAGAAGGATCCCGACACCCTTGCCGCCTGGACCATTCAAGGGCAGAGCCCGCAACCGGGGCAGATCTTCAAGAATCCCGACCTGGCGCATTCCTTCCGCTTGCTGCAACAGCAGGGCCGCGATGTGTTTTACACAGGCGAGATTGCGCGCGCTATTGTGGCCAAGTCCAAGGCGGTGGGCGGAACCATGACCCTGGAGGACCTGGCGA
>Ga0326727_10019433_pt1 | contig 13656 bp, 5 predicted proteins | sample MB2enrmetagenome_FD_207643 | JGI IMG/M metagenome (GOLD analysis project Ga0326727, IMG submission 207643) | Lab enriched peat soil microbial communities from McLean, Ithaca, NY, United States - MB29MY | ecosystem: Environmental > Terrestrial > Soil > Wetlands > Peat | place: USA: New York... | reverse complement strand
GGGTTCAGCTCGCCCTACTATCCCTTGAGCGGTCCAACCGCGATCGAGCCGCCACTCTATCCAGCCCTCCTTTCCGTTGTCTTCCGGCTCTTTGGCATTTACACACTTACCTCGGGATTCGTCATTCTATCCATTAACAGTCTGCTCAGTGCCCTCACATGCATCCCGGTCTACTTCAGCGCCAAGTATTCTTTGGGCGCTCGCGCCGCAAGGTGGGCAGCCTGGACCTGGGCCTTTTATCCATTTGCCATCTATTTTTCCGCCGGCCGCGTATGGGAATATTCTCTGACCGGTCTGCTGTTCACCACCTGCTTCTGCGTCGCGCAGCGAATTCATCGGGCGGAAAGGCCTCTGGCATGGCTGGGCTGGGGTGCACTCTTCGGCGTCACCGTTCTCTCCAATCCCTCGACGCTTTCCACGCTGCCGTTTCTGCTGCTGCTGGCGCTCTACAAGGTGCGCAGGATGGGCGGGCGCTGGCTGCTGAAAGGCGCGCTCACCACGGTTGCCGTTATCGCAGTGCTCACCCCATGGACCGTACGCAACTATCGCGCTCTCGGGGTCATCTGCCCGGTCCGCGACAATATTTGGCTGGAGATTTATGCTGATAACTTCGGCAATGCTCCCTGGGATCCGTCCTCACCGCCAAGTGCGGATAAAAGGCCGTTTCCGGCCAGCAATGCAGCGGAGATGAAGAAGTATCTTGCTCTCGGGGAGACGGGCTATCTGGCGGACAAGCACGCCATGTCCATCGAAGACTTCAAGCATCGTCCGCACTATGGTTTTCTGGTTAGTCAAACGCTGCGCCGCTTCTTCTATTACTGGAGCGGTTACTGGAGCTTCTCGTCACGAGAGCTGCAGGCTCAGCCCTTCGAGCCGGAGAATATGTTCTATCTATGCTGCATGACGCTGCTGATGCTGCGCGGCATTCGCCGCTTCTGGCGCCAGAACCGCGAGGCCGTGCTGCCTTATTTGGTGCTTATATGTTTTTTCCCGTTGACCTACTACATCACCAACCCGCTGATGGATTATCGCCAGGCGATTGAGCCGGCCATTGTGGTTCTGGCTATCGCAGGCCTGCTGCCGTGGAGAAACATTCGTCCTGGCGGCGGCAATCACTGGATTGGCGAGGAACGCGCGGTTGAGCCGGAATTCGCCGCAACCCCTCCTGCGGTATAAGAATTTCCCGGTATCGGGCGCAAGGAAGCCAGGAGTTATGGCCCGGCTCCAGGCAACTCGCTACTTGAAACGGCGGGTGGCTTTGAAGACCACAGAAAAGACGCCGGACTCGTCGCGCGCCAACTGCAAGGTGATATGGCGGTTAACGGCGACATCGGCCTGGATCAGCTGCTGGGCGGTGGTGTTGACGTTGGTGGCGTAGGTAAGGGTGACGTTGGTGCCCAACTGCTCCTCGACGATGATGCGTGAGGTGGAGTTGCCCAGGGCGCCGAGATAGTTGGGGTCCACCTTAACCGACCCGGCTCCGAAGAGCCGTTGCACGCGGCTGCTGACGGTGGCGTTGAGCGCGCCGCCGAGCAGGGCGTTGGTGGCGGGACTGGAACCGGCGGCCTCTTGTTGCGAGGTGTAGAGGCGCTGCTGATTTCCGGTGCGGCCCAGGGCCAGCAGCGCCACCACGTCGGCCTCCGGCAGCGGTGGATCGGAACGGTAGGTGACCGACAGTTTTTCCGGCGTTCCGTGCAGGCTCAGGGTAATGTCGTAGTCCTCGACGCGGGCCGTAGCGGTGAGGTCGATCATCGGTTGAATGCGGACAGGGTTGGTGAAGTAGATGTCGCCGTGCTGAAGCTCGTAGCGGGTTCCGGCGATGATGCTGCTGCCCTCGGTGATGGAAATGCGGCCCAGCAGCGAGGGCGAAGCGATGGTGCCGCGCAAATGAAGATCGACGTTGCCGGCCAGCTTGGCGTAGGCGTTCTGGAAGCTCAACTGCGGCGACGAGGTGATGTGTACGTCGAGGCGCACGCGGTTGGACGGGGCGCCCGGGGGCGCGATGGTCTCGACGGTGTTAGCTTGCGCGGCCAGCGCCGCTATATCCAGGTCGGGGCTTATCGTAAAACGGGTAATAACCACATCGCCCGAGAGTAGCATGTTGTTTCGCGGTCCCTGGAGACGCAGCGAAGCGTCGGCCAGGGAACTGACCCCTTGCGGATAGCGGATGCGGATTCCATTCCCGGTGGCCGCCAGGTCGACATAGATGCCGTGCTGGTAAGCCAGGTAGCCGGCTAGGCTGAGCTGGCCGCCGCCGGTCATGGCCGTGAGCGACTTGATCTGCAGCCGGTTCTGGCTGAACTCCAGCGTTCCATGCAACTGGCTCAGTCCGTTAGGAAGGTCCTCGAGAGACAGGGAAGCATTCTGAACGTCGATGCGGCCCCTGAAGCTGGGATTCATCAGCGGCCCGTGCGCCTCCACCTGGAAGGTGGTATCTCCGCTGGCGGTGAGGTCGGGGTCCAGCGTCTCGGCCACTTTCAGGTTGATGGCCCCGTTGGCGGCAAAGTCCAACTGATGGTTGCCCTTGAGAGACAGGCTTCCCTGGGCGTGCAAATCGGTTTCTTCGCCGATGATGTGCAGGGGATCAAGATGGATGACCGCATTGGCGAGCGTGGCATGGACGCCGCCCTCGCTCTTCAAATGAACGCCGGAGACGGTGGCCTCCATCTGGCCGATTCGAGCTTCGCCGCGCAACTGTTCGGGCCGTGCCAAAGGTCCTTCGATGGTGACCGTTCCCGCCAGCGAGGACTCTCCAGTGAGTCCGTTGAAATGGGCCATTTTGAAGATCGCGCCGATGTTCAGCCGCGAAAAATCGAGTTTGGCCTGGGTGGCATAGTCGCCGCTGAGCGCCGTCTGGCCGTGCGCGGTGAGCTCGGCGGCATCCAGCCGGGTGGTCATGTCGTAGGTGACGGCGTGATTGGCTGCATGCGCCGTCAGTTGCAGGCTCCCGAGCGGTTCTCCACTTAACGTAAGGCCGGCGAAGGTGGCGCGGGCCTCAAGGCAGGGGTCGCTTAGCAGACAGGAGCCTTGCACGGAAAATCCGAGCTCGCCGGTCACAGCCAAACCGTGGTTGCGCAGCCACTGGATGCGAGAAACGTCAATGCCCGCGCCTTTGGCGTCCAACTGGAAGCGATGAGACTGGAGGTCAAAACTTCCGGTGGCGGCGATCTTGCCGGCATCCTCGTTCGCCGTCAGGGAGGCTAGTTTGATGGTCTGATTGGCAATCGTGCCCTGTGCCCGGATGCGGTTTACGGGTTCGCCGTAGACGCTGCCCTTATCCAACTCGACCCATCCGGAGCCTTGCGGCGCACGAAGAGGCCCATCAAGCTGAAGTTGTGCTTGCAGAGAGCCCGCCACGGGAAAATTCGGGCCGGTGAACGGCCGCAGATCTTCCATATTCAATTGGTTGGCGCGCAACCGGAGGTGAACCAGAGAATTGACGGCAAAGGACGGAGTGGGGGCTGCATGGCCGCGCGAGGCGCTGGCTGCAACTGCCGGCAGGCCGGCGGTCACGCTGCCACTGACAGCGATTTCAGCATTCCCGCGGCGCAGCAGGCCGTTTGAGAGATCAATGCGGGTAGCAGAGTAGCTGCCGGTTGCCTCGACCGAATCCAGGCGGATGAATTGCTGCGCAGCAGGTTGTTTATGCGCGATGCTTGCGCTCAGGCTGGCAGGCACTTCGACATCAATTTGCGTGGCGTTCAAGTTGCCGACCAGGTGCGGATCGACGAGCGAGCCGGCCCATGTGCCATGAAAATCAGCCTGTCCGTTGAGCGCGATGGGCAGCGCCGCAACGCCGGCTTTGCCGTTGCGAACCAATCCCAGATCGCGCAGAACGGTGTCGAACTCTGCCAGTTTGCCGGTATGGAAGTCGACCTTGAGCGCGGAGGGGCTGGCCAAGGGGTATGCGCCGAGGTGGCCGTTGGCTTCCAGTTGGCTTGAAGGCAGATTGAGCCTCAGCTTGCGCAAATCCACCGCGCCGTCGCGCTGGGTATAGGTGGCGTCGATCAAGCCGCTGGCCGGAACCTTGCCCTGCGCGGCATGTGCCGGCGGGGTGAGGTTCAGCAGCGCGTCCACTGAGAGGGTGCGATTGTCGCCGTTGATCCAGATAGCGTTCGCCGGGCCGGTAACGCGCGCATCGAGGCCGAGATGCTGGAAGGGCGGATCACAGACCATCTCCAGAATTGTGTCCAGTGCAACGTCTTTGAATTGAGTTGTCACCTTGCCATCGACAGGGATTTCGATCTCGTCCGCGGGCGGCAGCTTATGGGCGGCGGTGCGGGCTTTTTCTTTGGGCGTCGGTGGTGGCGGCAGCCAATGGAGCAGCGAGAGTTCGCCTTCAATCTGGCCGCCTTCGCGCAGACGGGCAACAATTGAGGAAATCAGCAACTGCCGGGGGTCGGCATGGACACGCGCATCGAGTCCCACGCCCCTGGCCACAACGCCGGTTCCGATGTAAGCGCCATCCACAACGTGAACGCTGCCATCGATGCGGAAATCTCCTGCTTGTCCTGAGCCGTTCAGGTTCAGATGGGCAATGCCTTCCGGCGCGAAAGGATAGCCCGTGATGGGGTCGAGCAAACGCATATCCAACTCGCCGGCCGCCTTGGCCTGCCAGCGGGGATGGGAAAAGTCATTGAGGAAGCCGGAGATCTCCAGCGTCCGGTCCTGCACGCCGCGGCTTTGAGCGGTCACGCTCAGCGAGCGGAGGATTGCGGAGGTGCGCGTCAGCTCCAGCGTAGCCTGAATCAATCCCTTGACCGGCGGCTGCGCCTTGCCCGGTTTGGACAAAACTTCGCGCGAAAGATTCAGATCGCGGACGCCGGCCTCGATGCGATAGAACTCCGGATTTCCGCCCTTTGCGGGCACCAGGGTCATGCGCAGGGAAAGATCGTCGGCGCCAAAGTCGAGAGGAATGAACCGGTCCTGGAAGTCGAAGGCGGCGGCGCGATTCTCGTATTCCAGTAACCCCTGCTCCACTGAAATGTGGCTGGTTTCAAGATCGAAAAACTTGTCGAGCGCGTGGCTCTCCGGCTTTTTCGGCTTGCGCGGATGCGGCTGGTTGGTCGAGCCGTCAGGATAGACAATCAGATGCAGCCGGGGCTGGTAAATTTCCAGATCTCTCAGCAGGATGCGCGGGCTGAGGAAGCCCAGCACGCTCAGCCGGACGCGCAGGCGCTCGACTTGTGCGTAGGGCGCTTCAGTGGGGCCTTCGAGACCGTGGATGACCAGTCCATCCGCCTCTGCCTCCTGCCGGAGAAGATTCCAGTGAAAGGCGCGAATTTCGACGCGCCCGCCTGTGGCAATCTCCAGCCTGTGCACCACCCGTTCGCGGACAAAATTTTCAAAGCTGGCCGTACTGGCCAGGAAATAGAGAGCTGTAACTGAGACCGCCAGCAGTATCGCCACGCCGGCGGCCGTACGAGGAAGGTGACGCAGAAAAAAGCGGCGCAGACGGCTGGGCCGACGAGCGCCGGCCGGCGATACCGGCTCAGCCGCGTCGGACTCGGGAGCTTGGGGCGCGGGAGGCGTGGATTCAGGCTCGCTCATGCGCCTCCTTTCCCTGGCGCGTCTTTGTCTTCCTGGGCTTCGAACGCGGGGTCGAGCACTTCCACATCACCCTGCTTGCGCAAATTAGCGAGCCAGCCGTCGAACAGCACGTTCACCTGCCGCTCCAGCAGAATCTCTTCAATGCGCGAGGAGACCTTGTTCAGCGCGGGAATCTCATCGCCGGGCGCATACTGGGGCAGCAGCGTTTCACGGTAATATTTCTCGATCTCATCCGGGGAGATTTGAATCCCTTGCCGGAAGCGCTGCTCGATAAAATGCAAAATCTGCACCCGGTAGCGGAGATAGCTTTCCACTCGCTCCGATGTAAGGCCGTGCAAGGCAAGAAACGCCTTCCATCCCGCAGCCGAGGCGCAGTTCTGGTGGATGCACGCGGGCAGATCCTTGCGAATCTCGGCCAGACGGGCATCAACCTCGGCCTGTACCGGCTCCGCCGCCAGCGCGTCCTCCTGGCGAATCTGCTGCTGAATGAGCGCGCGGCTGATTAGCTGGTCCAGTGCGCGCTGCGGCGTGAGAATGCCGAGTCCGGCCTCTCCGGGGTCGAGCACTGCCAGCCGCATCTCGTCGTCCACATCGCTGGCCAGAATCGTCTGGTCATTCACCACGGCCACCACATGGTCGAGCACGACGGCATTAGCGGCCTGCGCGCCGGCGCGGGGCGACGCCATCGCAGCCAGGCACAGGGCCATCGCAACTGCGCAGGCAAGCCCAGGCTTGCTCATTCGCCGAATTTGGCTCCGATTGCGCATTAGAAGGTCTGGCCCAGGCTGAAGAAGAAGTTGAAGTGCGGCGCTTCGCCCACATGGGGGTCAGACCCCGATGGCGAAATCGAGTAGTTGTAATTCACAGGGTAAATGGGCGGATTCAGGTTATAGCTGAAATCGAGCCGGATGGGACCAACCGGCGTATGGTAGCGCAAACCCAGTCCCGGCGCGTGCGAGAAGTAGTTGAAGCTGCATGTCCCCTGCTGGCCGGTCGAGGTTGTAGGGCCGCCAGGGTTGTATGTGTTCTTGTCGCCAACTGTGGCTACATCCTTACAGTTGTCGCGGAGGGGCTGGCGGACTCTTAGTGCGCTCGCCCACGCATCGCCCGCATTGGTGAAGACGTTACCCATGTCGTGGAAGAGCACGAAGCTGACGGTATTGCCCAGCCAGGGCAGCGTAGGAGGCGGCAGGCGCAGCTCCGTGCTGTTGACCAACGCGCCTGCTCCGCCGATGGGATAGCCTGTCTCCGGGTCGCGCGGTCCAGCAGAGTTCGGGCCAAAACTCCGCAGCGAGGTGGCTCCGCCTGCGTAGAGCCGCTCGGGGAGGGGAATCAGCTCGTAATTGAGAGCGCCAAATGCCCGCTCCTGACCATAGCGGGTATTCCGAGCCAGGACGACGCGGCCCTTGTTGAATTGGTAGTAACTCGAATTCGACATGTCGAGGCGGCCGAAGTCCGCTTGCGCGGTGAAGGCCTCGTCAGAGAGAAACGCCTGGAAACTGGTATAGGTGCCGCGGTGCGCGTCCATGGGCGAGTCGCGGGTATCGCGAATCCAGGTCAGCGCCGGTCCTCCCACGCGCACTGCCGTGGAGAAGAGCGTGATCTCGTCAGGAGCGACCTGGAGGCTGCTTGCCTGCACCTTGACGCGGCGGAAGTCGAATTCGTAGATCAAGGTGTTCGCCTTGGAGAGGTGCGAGCCCGGCGTATTGAAGTTTTCGGTCCAGCGCACACCGGCTTGCAGACGCGACGCCACATAGGTGGACACATCCAGACTGTTGGCGTAGCCGCCGGAAAGAGTCAGGCCGAAGTTCCGGTTGCCTTCAAAGTGCGGATTCTGAAACAAGAGATCGATCTTCTGCTCCAGCAAGCCGTAGTTGCCGCGCAGGGAGATGGATTGCTCCCGGCCGAAGAGATTGTTGCGGGTAATGTCGGCCAGCACGCGGGGACTTACGCCCGTTTTGCCATTCGGATTGCAACTGCCTCCCGTGGCCTCGATGCCGCCGCAGTTGTACTGGGGCGCACCGGTCTGGGCTTCAAGGCCAAAGCCGTAGGTAAGGGCCCAGCGCCGCGCCTCTTCCAGTTGCAGCAGCACGGTCTTGTAAGGCTCTCCTCCGGAGGGGTTTTCGATGGCCGTGTCCACCTCGGTGAAAAGGGCCAGGTCGTAAAGATTGCGCTGTGTTTCCATCAGTGCGGTCTCGTTGAGCGGGTCGCCGGGATGCAGGGTGATGGCCTTGGCCACGGTCGCCGGGCGCGTGTAATGAAGCCCGCTCAGAAGTACCTTGCGCACAAAAATCTGCCGCCCTTCGGTGATGCGGAAGACCACGTCCACTTTGCTCGCGTCAGCCGCTTCAAACTGCTGGGCTACGTCCACATGCACCTGGTCGAAGCCGCGGCTCAAGTAGTCGGTCAGCAACTCATCCCGGTCTGCGGCCAGATTTCTGGGCGAAAGCAATTGGCCGGCGGCAGTGTTCATTTCTGCGGTGAGCTTGGCCGTATCCACATGCTCGTTTCCCTCGATGCTCACCTTGCCCACCCGAAGTTGATTGCCTTCCTCGATGTGGTAGATCACTGCGAACGGGGCGATCTTCCCGCCCGCCGAGGCTGCCTTACTCTCTCCCGCATTGATCTCGGGGGTAATCTTGACATTGGAAAAGCCGTTGTTCTGGTAGACGGTTTGAAGGGCATTGATGTCCGCGGTGACCAGCGCCTGTGAATAGGCCCCGTGACGGTCGATGGAATCGGCGGCACGAACGCTGAGCAGATTCTTGAGCGTTGCGGAGTTGAAGTAGTGATTGCCATCAACCGAGACCCGCTCCACGCGCCGCCGTGATCCCAGCCGCACCTTGTAGAGAATCCTTACCTGCCCATCGACCGTGGATTGCGGCTCATGCTCCACTTTCACGTCGAAGTATCCCAGCCGCTGATAGTAGTCGCGCAACCGGCGATTGCCCTCGTTGAGCAGGTCCTCGTCCACGCTGCCTTCCTCGAAGATGGGAATCACCCGGCGAACGCGTTCCGGACTGAGGTTCGCGCCCTCGACCATTACCTTGACAACCGGGCCGCGAGTGGCGGAAAAGCGGAAGTTGCTCTTGTGGCTTTCCTTGGCGTACTGCTGGCTTTCCAGCTTGATTTCAGCTTCCAGGCGCTGCTCGCTCCGGTAGACCTTCAGCACCCCGGCAAGGGCGCGGTTATCGGTTTCGCGGTCCACGCGTTCACCCGATTTCAGGTGCGCATGATGGCGGAATTCGTCCGCGGTCATTCCCGGATCGCCGGTAACATCCACCGTGCCCACGCGCGCCTGCGGACCGGAGACCACATGGAACGCAATGTCAACGAGCTGCTCCTCCGGGTGAGCCGTCATGGTTTCGGTAATCACCGGCTCGTGGAAGCCGTTCAGAGCCAGCGTGGCGCGCATCTGCTCCAGCGCCTGGTTCAGCTTGGCGGGAGTAAAGCGAGTGCCGGCCGCCAATTGTCCAGCCCGTTCCAGTTGCGTATTGAGAGTGGCGCTCTTGGCCCCAGCCACAGTGACGGTGCCGACAAAAGTGCGCGGCGTCCCGCGAAAGATGAGCGACACGCCGCCCTTTTCGCGGACTCCCTCGACAGCAATGGTTTCAAATAGCCCGGTGGAAAATAGCTGGCGCAGGCTGCGTCTCAGCTTTTCCCTGCTCAGTGGCGCTCCCTCGGCCTGGGCCAGTTGGCCGGCCACGGGAACCAGGCGATCCGCGGAAACGCCATCGAACGAGATGTGGAGAACCGGCAAGCCCTCCCATTGGTCAAGAGGAGCCGAAGGCGTCTCTGCCGCTTGATTGCCGGGCGTAACAGGACTGGGGGCAACGCCCGCGCGACTCTGGCATGAGGCGCCGATGCCGCCCAAGACCAGGAAGGCAAGAAGGCTGGCAAGGGGAACGCTATACCACGGCTGCTCGCCGCATCGACCCATCGGCATTCCATCCCGGCGACGAAGACCCGTCGCGGAGGATCCTGGCATTGCCTTCAAAACCATATCTCCCCAAAAACACGGGGAAAATCGCCCCGTTGCTCAACCGTTGTCTGAGATCAGTTTCCCGTGATCCCTTTGACCCTTCCCCTTATACTAACTAGGAACGGCGCTTGCTGCAGGATACTGGCTGTTGTCTATGCTGGCACTGCCACGCCTTCCCATTGCCTTGTCACCAGAGCAAGGAGTGCAGGTGGTTTTTGAGCCCCCGCGAGCTTCCTGCCCAGGATTTCTTTACTCCCCACCTCCGGCTTCGTTCACATTCCTCGGCTTTTGGCCGATAGATTCTTCCAGGAGCGCTGTACGCTACTGGAGACAGAGGAGAGCCGTGTATGGCGTGCCTCCAGCTGGCCCGGCCGGGGTGTCCGGAAGCGTCAGATTTGAGCGGACCTTGGTTCTATAGACCCCGCGCAGCGCGTTGGGTTGCGGAACAGTATCCTGGGTTTGACCGTACTGACGGTGTAATGGCTTCTGAGAAAACAAGACAGATCGCCCGAAAACGCGCAATTTCTGAAACTTTACGAAGTCTGCGTGCTCTAATGAAGAAAAGCTGATACGAGGACACTCAATGTCGAACCAACCGCCTATCCCGCCCTCTTCCATACCTCCCTCTGCAAAGGACACCCCCGGCGTGCGCCGCGTGGCCGTCTTGCCGGTCCGCGATACCGTTTTGTTTCCCCACGCGGTTTTGCCTCTGACCGTTGGCCGTGAGAGCTCTATCCAATTGATCGAGTCTCTGGGCGACGAGCGAGCAATCGTGGTTGCGGCCCAATTGGACCCGAGGCTGGACTCGCCTCAGCCGGCTGATTTGCACGCGGTTGGAACCCTGGCCACGGTGCACAAGGTTGTGCGCATGCCCAATCAGAGCCGGTTTGTCTTCACCGAAGGGGTGGAGCGGGTGCGGTTGATCCGCTACACGCAGACCGAGCCTTTCATGGTGGCCGAAGTGGAGACGCTGGAAGATGCGGAACCAGCGGTTACGTCCAGCATGGAAGCGCTGGTGCGCAACGTGACGGGAGAGTTCCAGCAGATAGTCGCCGAATCGCCGACGCTCTCTGACGAACTGCGGACCATCGCCGCGAACATCGAAGAGCCGAGCCGGCTGGTGGACTTTGTGGCCTCGTCGCTGCCTTTTCTCACCACCGACGACAAGCAGCAATTGCTGGAGACCCCCAGCATCGGAACCCGGCTGGAGTTGTTGAATCAGCATCTGGCCAAGGAGATCGAGGTGCAGCAGTTGCGCACTAAGATCCAGAGCGAGGTGCAGGACCAAGTGCAGCAGTCGCAGCGCGACTACTACCTGCGCGAGCAGCTCAAGGCCATCCAGAAAGAACTGGGCGAACAGGACGAGGGCCAGCGCGAGACCGATGAATTGCGGCAGAAGATTGAAGCCGCGGGAATGCCGGAGGATGTCAAAAAGGAGGCGCTGAAGGAGTTGGCGCGTCTGGCGCGCATGTCTCCCATGGCCGCCGACTACTCGCTCACGCGCAACTACATCGAATGGCTGGCGCTGCTTCCGTGGGCAAAAAGCTCCGGCTCCAAAATCAACATCGAGAAGGCCAAGGAGATCCTCGACGAGGACCACTATGAGCTGAAAAAAGTGAAGGACCGCATCCTGGACTATCTGAGCGTTCTCGAGTTAAAGCCGGACATGAAGGGGCCGATTCTGTGCTTTGTCGGGCCTCCCGGTGTGGGCAAAACCAGCCTGGGCCGCTCCATCGCCCGCGCCCTGGGCCGCAAGTTCCAACGTGTCTCGCTGGGCGGCATGCACGACGAGGCGGAGATTCGCGGCCACCGCCGCACTTACATTGGCGCGCTTCCGGGGCAGATCATTCAGAGCATTCGCAGAGCGGAAACCAACGATCCGGTGATGATGCTGGACGAGATTGACAAGCTGGGCCGCGACTTCCGCGGCGACCCCGCGTCGGCCTTGCTGGAAACCCTGGACCCGGAACAGAACTGCGCTTTCCGCGACAACTATCTCGATGTGCCCTTTGACTTGTCGAAGACGTTGTTCATCTGCACGGCCAATATGCTGGACACGGTTCCCCCGCCGCTGCTGGACCGCATGGAACTGATCTTCCTGCAAGGCTACAGCGAAGACGAGAAGATGCACATTGCTTCGCGCTACCTGATTCCGCGGCAGATCAAAGAGAACGGCATCACGCCGGAGCAGATTGATTTTCCCGAGGACGCGGTGCGTTATATTGTCCGCCATTACACGCGCGAAGCTGGCGTGAGGAAGCTGGAGCAGACGATAGGCACAGTCTGCCGCAAGGAGGCGCGGCGCGTGGTCGAGGGCAAGAACGAAAAGCTGGTGGTGACCCGCGAAACGATCAAGGAGTTCCTGGGCGGCATACAGGTGCGCGTTGACACCGAGGTGGCCGAGCGCGTCAAGCGGCCCGGCGTGGCGGTTGGCCTGGCGTGGACGCCGGCCGGCGGCGACATCCTCTTCATCGAGGCCAACAAGATGAAGGGCAAGGGAAGCTTTACGATGACCGGGCAGATCGGCGAAGTGATGCAGGAATCCATGCAGGCCGCGCTCACGTGGGTCCGGTCGAACGCCGCCTCGCTGGGCCTGGCAGACGATTTCACCAAAGAGATCGATCTGCACATTCATGTGCCGGCGGGCGCCATCCCCAAGGACGGCCCCTCGGCTGGAGTGACCATGACCGTGGTACTCGCTTCGCTGCTGACCGATACACCGGTTCTTCCGCTGACCGCCATGACCGGCGAAATCACGCTGAGCGGCAACGTGTTGCCGGTGGGCGGTATCAAGGAGAAATTTCTGGCCGCGCGGCGCGCCGGGGTGCAAACCATCATCTTGCCCGCCGAAAACCGCCAGGACGTGGAGGAAGACCTGACGCCGGAGCTGACCGAGGGCGTCACAATTCACTACGCCAACCGCATCGAGGATGTGCTAGCCGTGGCGCTGCCGCTGCTGAAGGCTCGGCCGGATGCGGCGCCAGCGCCTGCGGAACAGAGCGTGCCTGTGCCGGCGTAAATTGCGCTGCGATTTGTCATGCGAGGGCTGGCGAACCTGCTGCCCGATAAGCGTGAACAGGTCCAAGCCTGCACGCGGTATTCTTCTTTTGATGCAGGTGCGTGTCTTCTCATTTGGCGTGTTGAAAGACTGGCTGGGCGCTGCCGAGGCAACGGTAGAGTTGCCGGATGGCGCGACGGTCAGGGAGTTACTTGCGCGGCTGAGCGAGCGCAAGCCTACTGCTCTGCTGCGCGGCATTGCGGTGAGCGTGAATGCCGAGTACGCCACGGCGGATCATCTGCTGCGCGAAGGCGATGAGGTAGGCCTGTTGCCTCCTGTCTCCGGCGGGAACGGCGCGCCAGACGAACCTTCCCCCAAAAGTGCTGACACCAAAGCTGCCTTCATCGCGCTGACTCGCGATCCGATCGACGCGCAGAAGCTGGTTGCCTCGGCTCGGCGTGGCGAAGATGGTGCGATAGTCGTTTTCGACGGGATTGTACGCAACCATTCGCGCGGGCGCAAGACGCTCTATCTCGACTACGAAGCCTACGAAGAGATGGCCGCCAGGCAGATGAACGAACTGGCCCGCGAGGCCCGCAGCCGATTTGGCGTGCGGCAGGTGACGATGGTGCACCGGCTGGGCCGGCTCCAGGTAGGCGAGACGAGCGTGCTGATTGTGGTGGCCTCGGAGCATCGCGCGCAGGCCTTCGACGCCTGCCGCTGGCTGATCGATACCCTCAAAAAGACCGTGCCCATCTGGAAGAAGGAGACCTTTCAGGACGGCGCCGTGTGGGCGGATGGCGAACCGTTTCCCGCGGGGATGGCCGTGGACGCGTCAGAGGCTGCGGGGACTTCGGGGACTTCGCATGGCTCGTAGCCGGGGCCAATTCATCAATCTCTGCCGGCTGGCTGGCGGCTGGGCGTTGCTGGCTTTGGCGCCCTTTGCCCTGCCAGCGCAGGAGACCACGCTGCACGTGGACGTGAAGCTGGTTAACGTCCTTGTGAACGTGACCGACCGGAACGGGGCCATCGTAGGTGGCTTGACGCGCGACGACTTCGCGCTCACCGAGGACGGCCGGCCGCAGCGGATCGCAGTATTCGAACGCCAAACGGAGTTGCCACTGAA
>Ga0326727_10019432_pt1 | contig 13656 bp, 9 predicted proteins | sample MB2enrmetagenome_FD_207643 | JGI IMG/M metagenome (GOLD analysis project Ga0326727, IMG submission 207643) | Lab enriched peat soil microbial communities from McLean, Ithaca, NY, United States - MB29MY | ecosystem: Environmental > Terrestrial > Soil > Wetlands > Peat | place: USA: New York... | reverse complement strand
AAGGAATCGGTCTGCCGCCGAAGAAAGGCGATGTGCACCAGCTGGACGAGTGGTGGGATCAAGGCTTGGAGCAGGCGCTGCGGAACCTGACCAGCCGGCGGCATTTCGATGTGGTTGTGGTTCATAATGTGTGGCTGAGCAAGGCCTTCGAATTTTTCCCCGCCACGACTTTCAAGATCCTCGAGACGCATGACCTGTTCTGGAAGCGCCCGGAAGTTTTCGCGCGGATTGGCAGGCAGCCGGAATTTTATGTGGTCGCCGAGAGCCAGGAGCTGCTGGGCATCCAACGCGCCGATGTGGCCGTGACCATTCAGGAGTGCGAGGGAGCCGAACTGGTGGCCAAGGTAGATTGCCAGGTCGTCACAGTGCCGTTCTACGACCCGGACCTCGAGCGGTTGGCCCGTCCGCCAGGGCACCCGCACTACCTGTCCACCGACAAAGTGACCTTCGGTGTCCTTGCCACCCCCAATCCATTCAACATCGCCGGTCTTAATGCGCTTCTGGCCTCGCTTGAACAGGTGATCGTCGAAACTTTCGCACCCGTGGAAGTCGTTGTTGGCGGCCGAGTGGGCGAACACGTCGAGAAGCGGGCGGCCGTGAAATGCGTCGGCTATGTCGAAAACGAGGCGGCCTTCTACGACAACGTGGATTTTGCGATTGCGCCGGTGTTCGACGGCACCGGTTTCAAGGTGAAGACCGCCGACGTGCTGGCGTTGCGCGTGCCTGGGCTGTTCAGTACTCACGCAGCGGAAGGTACCGCCATTGATCCGAGCCTGCTGTGTGATACGCCCGATGCCATGGCCCGGCGGATGGCGGACATCGCACTGCACCGCCCGTCGCTGGCCGACGTCCAGGTGCTGATCCGGCGCGCCCGCAACGAGTTGCGTACCCGCACGAATGCCGGCGGCGAAAACCTGCTGGCGACCGTCGCCGGCGGCTCGCAGCCGCTGGTCATCGATCTCTCGCGTGCCCTGCCCGAGAGCGACGTCCTGGTGCTGCTAAGCTATTTCTGCTCCTTGCGCACGTTTTGCCAACGTTTCCCGGTGATTGTGCTGCTGGATGGGGATGTGTTCCGGTTGGTGGGCAAGGTGTTGCCGTTGGGAGCCAACGCGGTGATCGCGAGGGATTGGCGGCGACTCCACGGCTGGGGGCAAGTGACGCTGATCGACGTGTTCGGCGATGCCGATCGCGAGCTGCTCGGTCTCGGTGAAAACGACCTGGTGCTCGCCGACGAACGATGGCGGAGGTCGCTCGCGGGCAGTGCGGGCAAGGTCGATGTCCTCGGAATGCTGCCGCTGTTCGACAGCGAATTTGATTGGCAACCGAGCGTGCTGGCCTTGCGGCGCAACTACGGCAGACGCCATTTCGTTCCGTTCGGCCCCGACGGGCTGCGCAGGCGCTTCGTCTATACCGACGAGCCGGTGGGCAACCTCGGTCCGATCGAAACGAGCCGCGGGACGACGACGTTTTTCATTCCCCTCGGCTGCTGGGATAGCTTCCAGGCGTCCGTCATCATGCTGTTGACCGGCGGCGTCGCGGAAGTGGTTTGGGCAGCGGCGGCGCGCGGCGTCGCTCATCGTGCAGTCCTGGAAAGCTGCGCCCTGCAGCGCATCCCCTGCTTCGGCTGGCTTGACAATGCGGTGCTTGGCAGGGGGCCGCTGGCGGACAGTTTCCGCCACGAATTGGAATCGGCAAGCACCGTGATCGAGGCCCTTTGGCGCAGGCTGCCGGCGCTGCGGGATCAACCGCGGGCAATTCCGAATGCGGGCGAGGTGACGGAGGAGCAGGCGGCTCCGGAGCAAGAGCCCCTACCGATGGCAACGGACGGCCAGGTGCCTGCGGCAAAGACGCTGGAGGAAGCCGGCATCGGTTGATGCCTGGATGAAGGCCAGGGGCGCTGCCCCTGGACCCTGCAAAGGGCCGAGAGGCCCGCGGGTCCCATTCGTTTAGGCGCTTCGCGCCATCCTTGTCGCGGCACCACTCGGCGCGGACCGCCCAAATAATGGGGTGCTGGGGCCTTATGGCCCCTGCTGGGTCCCGGGCGAAGCCCGGGCGGAGCGCGAGGCAGCGCCTCGCTGCAGGCGCGCCGCCGCCAGCAGCGCGGCTTCGCGGGGATTGGCGACCCCAGCAGGACTCGAACCTGCGACCTACCGCTTAGCCTGCCACTTCGGCTTTCGCCGCCGCCCGGTTGCGGGCGTTCGTGGTCTGGACCATCCCTTCGCCCTCCGAGCGGGCGCCTGCCGTCTGGCCTCTACACCTTCCCGGTCGAAACCGGGCTTGGCTCGGGATCGCCAGGCCCGCAAAGGGCACAGGGTTCCCCGACTTTGACAGGTTCTACGTCCACCGTTTCCGGCGGCGCACTCCTCGCGAAGGCGGTTGCTCTATCCGCTGAGCTATGGGGCCTTGCCCCGATATTAGCGCCGGCGGCCCCGGCATGGCCATCCCCACGCACAAGGGAGTCAGTGCGTCCAGTTCTCCCGCCGGCCGAAACGGAAATTGTCGGCATAGGCCTTGGGGCGGAAGCCCCGCGCCTTGGGCAGCTCCAGGTCGTAGGCGAGGCCCTCCCGCTCGGCATAGGCGATCGCCTCGGCACGATCGGCGAAGCGCAGACGCACCTGGGTCTGGGTGTCCGCGCTGCCGCTCCAGCCCATCAGCGGGTCGGCCCGGCACGGCTCCGCCGGCTCGAATTCCAGCACCCAAACATCGGTTCCGGCCAAGCCAGATTGCATGGCCGTCTTGGGTCGTCGATAAATCCGGGCACGGTTGGTCATGGCCACCTAGCGCTGTCCGCAGTCGGGCGTGCTCCTCTAGCGGAGGGCCCCGGGCGGCGCAAGCCGGCGTCATGTGCGAATGGCGGGCTTGCGCGTTATATCGCTGGGCAGAGCCCCGACGACCGCCGCAAAGGAGCCGGCATGTACCACGACGTGCTGATCGCGCCGTCCATCCTCGCCGCCGACTTCGCCCGGCTGGGCGAGGAAGTGCGGGCCGCGGACGCGGCCGGGGCCGACTGGATCCATCTCGACGTGATGGACGGCCATTTCGTTCCCAACATCACCTTCGGGCCGCCGCTGGTGCAGGCGATCCGCCCGCACACGCGCAAGTGTTTCGATGCGCACCTGATGGTCTCCCCGGTGGACGACTTCCTGGAGGAGTTCGCCCGGGCCGGCGCGGATCGCATCACCGTGCACGCGGAGGCGGTCGTGCACCTCGACCGCACGCTCGCCACGATCCGCGGGCTCGGCGTGAAAGCGGGCGTGGCGCTCAACCCGGCCACCCCGGAGACCGCGCTCGCCTACGTGCTCGGGCACGTGGACCTGGTGCTGGCGATGACGGTGAACCCCGGCTTCGGCGGACAGGTGTTCATCCCCGCCGTGCTGGACAAGATCCGCCGCCTGCGCACGATGATCGGCGAGCGCGACATCCGCATCGAGGTGGATGGCGGGATCACGCACGAGACCGCGCCGGCGGTGATCGCGGCCGGCGCGTCGGTGCTGGTGGCTGGCTCGGCGGTGTTCGACCAGCCGCCGTACGAGGCGGCGATCGCGGCGCTGCGCCCGTCGTAACCGCTCATTCGCCGTGCCGGGCACCGCTGGCGGCGGCGCGTCACTTTGCTGCGAAACGGCCGAGCCGGGTGGATGCATCCGCTGCCCGTGCGTTCGGCTGGCGGAGAACGCACACGCAGGGCGCAACGGAGGCGCACAAGGTCAAGTCGAAGTGATAACAACCGTAAATAGGCGGTGAAGCAAAAGAATGGATCTTCCGCAAGTCAAAAGAAAGTTTGAGACGCCCGCGAGATGTCATTTGTTGCATGACACATCACAATCGAAACAGCAACGCCCCGCGCGCTTGCGCAAAGCGATACATTAAGGGTTTGATGATGGTGTTCCGCCGTGCAGAAACCGAAGGTTGAGGACGTAATGGGCCTGGTCGATTGGGACGACCTTCGATACTTCCTTGCCGTTGCCCGCTCCGGCAGCTTCTCGGTGGCCGCCCGAACGCTGCGCGTGACGCAGTCCACCGTGGGACGTCGGCTGGCCTCGCTGGAAGCGGCGATGGGCGCGCGGCTGCTGTGCCGGACCAATGAAGGCTATGTCCCCACCACCGCGGGGGGGGCGATCCTGTCGCACGTTGAGCGGGTGGAGAGCGAAACGCTGGCCCTGGTGCGCGCGGTGCAGGGCTACGACAGCCGGCTGGAGGGCAATGTCCGGGTGGCCGCGCCCGACTTCGTCGCCAGCCGCCTGCTGGTGGGAGCGTTCTCCGCGCTCAGCGTGCGCCACCCGAAGATTTCCATCGAGTTGATCGACAACCACGACCAGCCCAGCTTCTCGGCCAGGGACTGCGACGTATCGATCCGGCCGGGCCGCTTCGAGCAGCCCGATCTGATCGTGCGTTCGCTCGGCCGGCTGAGCTTCGGGCTGTACGCCAGCGAAGGGTACCTCGACCAGCGTGGCGAGCCCGACTTCGAGGCAGCCTGCGAGGGCCATCGCCTGATCCTTGGCCGCGACGCCATGACCAACCCGGTGGACGCCGCCTGGCTGCAGGAGATGACCGGCCGCGCCACGGTGGCGCTGAAGGCGGCCGGCTTCGAGACCCTGCTGGGCGCCATCGCCAGCGGCTACGGCATCGGTGCCCTGCCCTGCTTCGTCACCGAAAGCCCGACCTCGCCCAAGCTGGTGCGGCTGCGGGGATGCGGGCCGGTGCCCCCGGTGGAGCTCTGGCTCGGGGTGCACCGCGAAACCCGCGGCTCGGCACGCGTGCGCCAGGTGATCGACGCCGCCGCCCGCGCGATCGCCGCCCGGGAACGCCAGCTCAACCCGCCCGAGCCGGAGTTGGCGCCGCCAGTGGTCGAGCCCGAGGCCGCCGCGTTGTTCAGCGAATCGGTTTGATATCGCCAGGCGGGGTCCAGGGGCAGCGCCCCTGGGCGCGGCGTGTCGCGTCGCACCATGTAGGTGATCGCCGCGCCGATCAGCGCGGAGGCCCAGGTGCAGAGCATCACGGCGACGCCGAAGCTCGTCAGGTGGACCTCGATCATTCTCAGCGGCACTGCGAGTGCATCAGCCGCCCGGCTCCACATTTCGCTCTCCCCCAGCCATCCCGAGCCTCAGTGGTCCCCCCTCAGTCCGCGCCGCCGCCAAGCGGCACCAGCCCCGCCGTCGCTCCCACGCGGACGAGCCTCAGCGAACGAACGATCAACACCGAGAGCGCCCTGCGTGAGCGAATGACCCGCAGCGCGCTACCACGGATCGCCTGAAACCGGGCCGACGACGTCATTTCCGCTGCCGCGCGCCCGTCAGTTCAAATAATATTTCTCCGCCGCGCCACGATGGATACCGCTGCCGCTGTCAGCGTAGCTGGCATGCTCGCGGGCATTCACGCCATTGAGCGTGACGCCGATCACCTGCGCCCCGGCCTCCTCGAGATTGCGCAACTCGGCCGCCACCAGTTCGCGCGGGGTTTCCCCCCACCTGGTCACGAACACCACGCCATCCGCCTCGCGGGCCACGATGCGCGTGTCGGCCACCACCGAAGAGGGCGAGCTGTCCAGCACCACCAGGTCGAAACGGCAGCGGAGCGTCGAGATCAGCTCGCGCAGCGCCGGGCCGCGCAGCAGGGCGGCGGGGTCGTCGGCCAGCCCGGCCGGCAGCAGGCTGGCCGGCGAGGCGGCATCCGTGCGCAATGCCTGCTCGAGCGTGGCGTGCCCGGTCAGCACGCCGGCCACCCCCGGCGTGTTGCCGATGCCCCCGATGCGGTGCGTGTTCGGGTGGCGGAAATCGAGATCGACGATCACCACCCGCTCGCCGGCGTGTGCGAGCTGCCGGCCCAGCGCCATGCTGAGCGAGGTCTTGCCCTCGCCCGAAACCGCCGAGGTGAGCAGCACGGTGCGGCCGCCGCCGTTGCCCGGCAGCACGTCGAGCCAGACGGCGATGGTGCGGATCGCCTCGGCAAATGCCGATTTCGGCTCCTGGATCACGGTGTCGGCCGGCGAGCACCGGCGGCGGGTGCTGACCATCGGCACCACGCCGAGGCAGTTGACGCCGAGCAGTTCGCGCACCTCATCGCCGCTCCGCATGCCGCGATTGCGCGCCCCCAGCGCCAGCGAAAGCCCGATGCCGCCGCCCAGCGAGCCGACGAAAGCGGCGAACAACAACGCCTTGGTGCGCGGGAAATACGGCAGCGGCGGCGGATGCGCGATGGAGACGCGCTGCGCATCGGGCTCCTGCGCACCCTGCAGCGCCTGGATCTCGTGTTCGCGCCGCGTCAGGTCCTCCAGCAGCTTGCGGCTGGCGTTGGCCTGATCCTCGGCGGCGTGCAACGGCACCGCGGCTTCGTTGTTGCGGGCGATTTCCACTTTCACCTTCGCCACCCGGTCGGCCAGCGCGCGCTCGCCCGCCCGCGCCACCTCCGCCTGGTTCCTGAGCTGTTGCAGGATGCGGTTGCTCTCCCTCGCCAGCTCGGTACGCACCTGCGCCAGCTGCGCGGAGACCGCCCGCATGGCCGGGTTGCCCGGCAGCTCCTTGGCGGCAAGCTCGGCCTGCCGGGCGGCGAGCACCGATTCCTGGTCGTGCAGGTCCTGCACCAGGCGGTTGCTCAGCGCTTCCGGCACCGACGCGCCGTTGGCGCTCGCCGTGCGCACCTTCGCCTCCGCCTGCTCGCGCGTCGCCGTCGCCTGGGCGAGGCTGGCGGTCAGCGTCTGCAGTTGCTGCGAGGCGAGCGAGACATCGCTGTTGCGATAGGCCGCGGTTTCGCGGTCGGCGTCCTCGACCTGCTTCTCAAGCACCGCGATGCGCTGGCGCAGCACCGCCAGCATCCTGGTGGCCGCCTGCTGCCTGGTGTCGGCCAGAAGCTGGAGATAGGCGTCGATCAGGGTGTTGGCGATCAGCGCCGCGCGGTCGCGGTCGGTCGAGGTGGCGAACACGCGGATCACGCGGGAGCGGCCGGCCGGCTCGACATGGACCTGCTGCGCCAGGATCGAGGTCGCCACCGCCACCGCGTCGTCCGGCGCATCGTCCGCGACCTCCACCAGCGTCACCCCCGACTGGCGCTGCAGCCAGGCCAGGGTACGGCGTGCCCAGAGCTGGATCTGATTGGCGTCGCGGCCGCTGAACTCGTCGGTGTTCTGCAGGTTGAGGCGGCGCACCACGTCGGTGAGCAGGTCGTTCGACTGCAACCCCTGCACGTCGCTCATCAGCGCTTCGACGTCCACCGTCTGCGGGGTGGCGTTGTCGAACATGCGCGCGGTCGGTTCGCCCACCTGCAGCAGCGCCTCCGCCTGGTAGCGCGGCTTGAGCTCGACGATCACCACGGCGGCGGCGGCGAACAACAGCGCCGCCAGCAGCAGGGTTCCGGTGGCGCGGCGTCGCAGGCGGGCGAACAGCCGGCTGAAATTCACCGCGGCGCCGTCCGGCGCGAAGCGCCCAGAATCATGGGGTCAGGCGCGCGCCGGGCCTGGCGGGGCGCGAGGCAGCGCCTCGCACCCAATAGGTCGGCAAGTCCGCCGGTTGGCATTGCACGCGCCAGCACGCGCTGCCACACGCGCTCGAGCTCGGCCGCGGCGATGGCCCAATCATGCCGGCGCTGCACATAGGCACGCGCCCATCGCCCCAGGCCGGCGGCCCAGTGCGGCTCGCGCAGGCAGCGCACCATGCCGGCGGCAATCGCCCGGGCATCGCCGCCGCCCACGTACCCTTCGCCCTCGGCAAGCGCCAGGCCGCTCACCGCCTCCGGTGTCGCCACCACCGGCAACGATGACGCCATCGCCTCCATGACTTTCAACTTCGAACCGCCGCCAAATCGCAGCGGCGCGACGAACATGGCGGCCGTGGCATGCAGTGCCGGAAGGCTTTCCGCATAGCCGCCGAAGGTGATGCGTGGATCCGGCCAGCGCGCACGCCACGCGCCGGGCAGCGCATGACCCCAGACCGCCAGGCGCAGCCCGGGCTCCGACCGCCAGGCGATCGGCATGATCTCCCCGCACAACCACTCCACCGCATCGGTGTTGGGCGAATATTCGTAATTGCCGAGGAACAGTGCCGTGGCGCTCGCGGGGTTGGGAGCGACCTTGGCGAAGGCGGCGGTGTCGATGGCGTTCACCACGAGAGCGGTCTCGCGCGCGCCCATCGCGGCGAAGCGCGGCTCATCGCCGGGGGCCACCGCCACGACGCAGGCGGCGCGCCGGATGACGGCGCGCTCCCAGGCCCGGCAGCGCCACTCGTCCAGCGCGCCGAGCCCGCGCAGGGCCCACGGCAGCCGCCGGTACTGCGCCATGATGACATCGGATTCCACGTTGTGCTCGGTCAGCACGAACGGAATCCGCCGCTGCTCAAGCGGCCGCGACAGTGGCTCGAATGCGTAGGACTGTTCGACCTGCACGATGTCGAAGTGCTGGGTGAGCAACTCGTCGAAGGCGGCCTCGAAGGCGGTGTTGCAGCCGTTGATGGCGGCAATCGCCGGGCGGTTCAGGGAGAAGGCCGCGCGCGCCAGCGTGCGCGGGTCGGTGCGCCGTCGCCACGGCAGCACGATGAGGCGATTGACCTCCGCCGCCAACTCGGCGCAGGCACGCTGCTCGGGCATGTCCTTGGCCAGGCACAGGAGGGTGATGGCATGGCCGCGCCGCGCCATCTGCCTGAGCAGGCCGATCTGGCGCTGTTTGCCGCCGGTCGTGGCCGGCCACGGCACGTAGGGCAGCGTCCACAGCGCACGCAGCGGGCGGCCGGGTGGCGGGAATCCCACCGTCATGCCGCCGCCTTCCGCTTCTCCAGCACCAGTTCGTAGAGGCCGCGATAGGCGGCGGTCATCGCCTCGACGGTGAAACCGACCGCCGCTTCCTCGGCCCCGGCCCGCAGCGCCGCGCGCAGGCTCGGCTCCGCCGACAGCCGGTCGATGGCGGCCGCGAGCGCGGTCGGATCGCCCATCTCGAACAGCAATCCGTTGTCGCCGTGGCTGATGAATTCGGGAATCGCGCCGTACCGGCTGCCGATCACCGGCCGGCCGCTGAGGAAGGCCTCGGCGATCGCCAGCGGCGCGTTCTCCGCCCAGGTGGAGGGGAACAGCACGGCGTCGCAGCCGCTAAGCACCCGCTGCTTGTCCTCGCCGGCCAGAAAGCCGTGAAAGACCAGCCGCGGATCGCTGGCGGCGGCCTGGCGCACCGCCTCGCCCATCGGGCCGCGGCCGGCGATGTGCACCTCGACCGCGCGGCGCACCTTCTGCATCGCCGCCAGCAGCACGTGAATGCCTTTTTCGCGGCCCAGCTGGCCGAGGAATAGCAGGCGCGTCTTGTCGCCCTCGCGCGGCAGCTCGCCGCGCGGCGGCCGGGTCAGCCCGTTGCGCACCACGTACTGGCCGAACCGCCCGCTCACGCCAGCCGCGAGATGCATGTCGAGCAGATGGCGCGACGGGCTGCACAGCAGGTCGAGCGTCGCCGCCTTCGGCTTGTACCAGGCCCGGTAGGCCTGGCAACCCAGGCAGCGCTGCGCGCACGGAGTGCCGTCCGCGTGCAGCATCGTGCCGCGGCGGCACAGCAGGTAATAATCGTGCATGGTATGCACCACCGGCAGCGAGCGCCGCCGCGCCGCCGCCCAGACCGAAGGCGAGAAGCCCTTCAGGTTGTGCGTGTGCACGAGGTCGGGCGCGATCGCATCCAGCACCGCGCCGAACTTGCGCGCCGCGTCGCGATTCCACGCGTCGCGCAGGTTCCACACCAGCTTGGCCGGCAGGCTGCGAACATCCCCGGCCTGGAAGCGCCGGTAATTCCACCACAGATTGCGCGGGAAGAAACGCACCACGTGCACGCCGTCCTGCACCTCCTCACGGATGCCGTCCCGAGGTTCGCAGGTCGTCACGACGGTGACGTCGACGCCGGTCGCCGCCAGCTCGCGCGCCAACTGCGCGGCGACGATCTCGGCGCCGCCCACCACGTGCGGCGGATAGAAGTTGCTGACCAGCACGACCCTGAGCGCGCCGCGCCAGCCGCGGCTGCGTTCAGAAGGCATGGCGGCTGAACAACTCGCGGACGAACGTCAGCCACAGGATCCTGAGATCAAATCCGATCGACCAGTTCTCGATGTAATGCAGATCGTGCGCCACGCGCTGGCGGATCTGCTCCTCGGTGCGCGTCTCGCCGCGCCAGCCGCTCACCTGCGCCCAGCCGGTGATGCCCGGTTTGACGACGTGGCGTCGTGAATATTCGGCCACGACATCGGCGTAGTAACGGTTGGCCGCCTTGGCATTGAGCGCATGCGGCCGCGGCCCGACCAGCGACATGGTGCCGTTCAGCACGTTGAAGATCTGCGGCAGTTCGTCGAGGCTGAGCCGGCGCAGCACGCGCCCCAGCCGGGTGATCCGCGGATCATTGCGCTCGGTCAGACGGTTCGCCAGAGGGTCGGAAAGCTCGTGGCGCATGGTGCGGAATTTGAAAACCATGATGACGTCGTTGTTGAAGCCGAGGCGGCGCTGGCGGAACAGGACCGGGCCCGGGCTGTCGATGCGGATGGCCAGCGCGATCGCCGCCATCGCCGGCGCCAGCAGAACCAGGAACAGGCAGCCGAACAGCAGGTCGAAAGTGCGCTTCTGCACGCCCTGCCAGTCCTTCAGCGGACGCTGGCGCACCACGATCACCGGATGCCCGTCGATCTCCGCGATCGCCGAGGCGCGATAATGCAGCCCGACGACATCGGCGGTGAGGAACACGTCGCAGGCGACATCGCGCAACCGGTCGCAGATGAATTCGACCTTGGCCCGCTCGACCAGCGGCAGCGCCACCACGATCGTATCGATCGCCTGCATGCGGGTGTGCGCGATCAACTCGTCGAGCCCACCGAGCACCGGCGAGCCGGCATGGTTCGCCGGCACCTCTTCGTCATCCTCGGCGTACAGTCCGACCACCGACGTGTTCGGCGCGGTGATGTCGATGCGTCCGATCAGCGCCGCGCTCAGGTCGTTGAGGCCGACGATCGCCAGCCGCCGCGTCAGGCGCCCCTGCGACTGATAGCGCCGCAGCACCGCGAGCGTGGCCAGGCGCGCCATCAGCAGGGCGAGCCCGCTGGCGAGGAGCCAGGCGGCGGTCCATTCCGTCACCGCCGCGGGCCGGACGCCGTTCAGCGACAGCACGACAGCGCTGGCGGCGGCACCGAGGCCGAGGCCGCCCGCGCACCACCAGCGGCCACGCGACGGCGTGAGCATGAATGCAAGTCCGTAGATGCCACCTCGCGAAAACACCATCAGGGCGATTGTGGCGCTGCACACCCCACCGACCAGGAAAGGCCCCAACGGCGGTGCCGGATGGCTGATCGGCAGCCAGGCCAGCAAGGCGGCGGCAATCAGGAGGAGGCCGTCGCCAAGGCGCACGAGATCGCGAATGACCCGTGTGGAGAGAGGCGCGGGCCGCCTGCCCGCGCCATGATCGAATCGCGACGCTGCCTCATGGCGAAAATCGGCAAGTGCTTCGGAGCCGAAGCTGTTCATGGGTTTTCCTCAGTCTGCGGCTTCAGGCATGTCGACGGCAGCATCCTCGGCGATGCCCGGGCCGAAATGCCCCTTGTGCATGGAGAGTGCCCGGCAAAGCGACGCCGGCAGGCGCGGGCGGCGGGGGGCCAGCGGGCGGTCTTCTCTCAGTGCATGCGCGCCATGCACGGGCTCACGCAACATCACGACCTCGCGCGCCCAAGCCTGCCCCCCGCATGCATTCCCTGGAAACTATTTGCGATCGACCGCAACGTCTGCCTATCCGCAATGTTGCTGCACGCCGGTGCAGGAATCGCTTTTCGCTCGCGGCATACGAGGCCGCGAGTCAATTGCTTCAACCATTGCGCACCTCGTCGGTTACGCGAGCGGCACCACGTAACAGCGCGTTGATGTGACCCGCCATCTGGCTTGCGCCGGGATCCTGGAACAGCCCGAGATGGTCGCCGGGGACGTTTTCGCAGGCGAACGGCCCGGTGCACAGTTCCGCCCAGCCGAGGCTCACATCGAGGCAACGCCTGCCGGGCTGGCCGGGCGAATGGAACACCAGTGCGTGTCCGGAATACGGGCGCGGCTGATAGGCCGCCAGCAGGCGTTGGAAATGATCGAGCATCCACTGTCTGCAGCGGAAGGTGAGGTCGGCGAGCCGGTGCTCGACGGCGCCGCAGGTAGCCCGGTGCCCAGCCCTCGATCAGCACCAGCAGCTCGACCTCCTCGCCGGCATCCCGCAACTGCTGCGCCACCTCGCAGGCGATCGCGGCGGCTATGCACAGACCGAGCAGCACGAACGGCCCGTGCGGCCGCACCTGCCGGATCAGTCGCACGAACGCGACCGTTGCTCGGAGCGGCCGGCCAACGGCCGGCAGGCTGGGTTGTCGCGCATGCACACTTCCCCTTTTGCCCGCATGACGGAGCTCGCCATTCCAGGCAGATTTTCGACAGCTGCGTGAATTCGCCGCAGCGCACTATAGATCAGACGTAGAGCACGCACGCCCATTGCTGCACAAATGACGTGACGGTTCTGGATCGTCTGCTGGACGATTTGTGACCCCGGTCAAGCCGGCATTCGCCAGTTGCGTCAGCGGCGGGGCCGGTATTAAACCCATCGCGCGAAAACTCGACCCATTGGCCCGCAAGCGTAATCGCATGGCAGGCGAAAGCGTCCGGTTGCGGGCAATGCTTCCGGCTCAGCGTCATTGGGGAAAGCCACCCGCCCTGCGCGCCCCAGAGGGGAAAAAGCCGATTCCGGCAAAAATTTCATGACGCATGCGGATTTTCCCGGCCGCCAGCGCCGCCCAACGCGTCCGCACGATCCGCAGAATACCGTCTTTAATGGCACAGAACTGTGATTATTGTGAGTCGGCGCTCACTGGCCCGTGATGTTTTAACTTGACCTCACGGGTAGTTGAAAGCGAGCATCCGGCGAGTAGTTCAACTAACGGGATTATCGCCACGATGCCAGTTATCTCGATCTTGCAATACGGAGCCGTCGGCAACGGCACCACCGACAACACTGCGGCCATCCAGGACGCGCTCAACTATGCCGCCGCCAATGGCGATGCGGTTTATATCCCCGCCGGCACCTACGACTATTCCGGAACCATCGCCGACAACGGCGTGACGATCTATGGCGCCGGCGCCTCCTCGGTGCTCCAGGCGACCAACGGTGCCAATGAAGCGCTGATCCTGACCGGTTCCGGCGCCTCCGTCTCCAACCTGGAAATGCTGGGCACCGGCTCCAGCCGGCTCTCCACCTGGCAGTCCGGCATGATCTGGGCCAACGGCGCGTCGAACTACACGATCGACAACGTGCTGATCAATGGCTCCTCCAGCGTCGGCATCGCCAGCGTCGACAGCACCGGCGGCAACATCTACAGCAACACCGTCGAGAACACGCTGGCCGACTCCATCACCACCGTCACCGGCTCGACCGACATCACCATCTCCGACAACGAAGTGCTGAACTCCGGCGACGACGGCATCTCGATCGTCAGCTACGGCAACCAGCCGATCGTCAACGGCGTCATTGAGACCGACAATGTTGTCGAGGGCAACAACGGGGGCCGCGGCATGTCCGTGGTGGGCGGCGAGAACGTCACGATCACCGGCAACACCATCAAGGGCGGCAGCAGCCCGTACGCCGGGCTCTATCTGGCGGTCGAGTCGTCCTACAGCACCCTTTCGGTGAGCAACGTCACC
>Ga0326727_10019431_pt1 | contig 13656 bp, 9 predicted proteins | sample MB2enrmetagenome_FD_207643 | JGI IMG/M metagenome (GOLD analysis project Ga0326727, IMG submission 207643) | Lab enriched peat soil microbial communities from McLean, Ithaca, NY, United States - MB29MY | ecosystem: Environmental > Terrestrial > Soil > Wetlands > Peat | place: USA: New York... | reverse complement strand
CGCCTGGATTCGGCAGGCCGGCGCGGCGCCGAAAGGGCTTCAGGAGCCGGTCGTTGTCCAGCGCCAGGTAAGCCTTATGGACGCGGCCGAACTGCGCTCCCAGTGGACCGCCCGTCAGTTTCACATCCGCATATGAGAAGGCGGAGAGCTTTTCTCGGGACGAGGCCGCCTGCTCATCCGGAATGGCGGAGACAGTGCTATGCCCCATCGCCGCAATGGCTGCCAGCCCTCCCAGGAAATTCCTTCTGGTAATACTATCTGTTTTTCTCATCTGCCTATGGCCCCTTGCCTTCGGTCTGGAGCCCGGTGGTCTGCGTCATTTCGTGCCGAAGAAGGGATGGTGCATCGCGGAGCGAAACCCGATCGTATCACCTGCATGCGTCTACCGAGATCCCTTCCACCCCCATTGGCCGAGGCCCGATTGGATTCACCAGTCTGTTAATATATCCTCACTTGAGATCGGCTAAAGACTGAAGGTAACCTTCGTGCTTCTGCGCTTCGTCTGCCTTGAACGCTGCGAGCTCCTTCTGGGCTTTGTCCTGCTCGCCTATTCTTCTGTATAACTGGAAGAGCCGGTAATGCACGTCAATTTGGCTTGGACTACTCAGGAGAGCCTGATGATAAGCCTGGATAGCTCTCTTGGTTTCCCCTTCCATTTCATAAGGCTTGCCGATGTCAGCATAACCCTGATCGTCCCGCGGATTGGTCCTAAGCAATCGCTCGAGAATTGGAATGGCTTCGCGGGGTTCCCGTGCCTCCGTCAGAGCATGGCCAAGATGAGCCAGAGCCATCTCATTTGCCGGGGCCAATGCTAATTCCGCTCCAAACTCAGAAACGGCTGCTGCCCATTGAAATTGGTTCTCATAGACCTTGCCAATCGCAAGATGAATTCCTAACTGATGGGGGCCAGTTTGAGCGCTTTAGGCCTTAGCTGTTGCGCGCAAGGCTTCAGCGGCCCTGAGGGGCTGGTTCAGGGCGAGGTAGGTCAAGCCAAAGTAAAGCCCCGCCTCCCTGTTTGTGGGGTCTAGTTGCAAAGCCATCTTAAGCTGCGAAAGGGAACTGCTGAAATCTCCCGTCAAATACTCGTCGATGCCCAAAAACAGTTGACCGCCTAGAGCCCGAGGGTCGAGGGTGACTACTGTCCGCAGCACCTTTACTGCGTCGTCGACCGCGTGCCAGAGCAACTGATTGTGGTTCACCAGCTGCAAGCGGGGTTCGCGCTCCGGCTCGGGTTCGCTGGGGAGCGGCTGCGGCTCCCGCGGCAACTCCGCCCCCGCCCACATCGCTGGTTGTCGGCTCTCGATCACGTCACTCATGCTGTCGCCTCCGGCTTGGGGGTGAGTCCGCACGTCGGGGAGCGCGCTTCAGGATTAGCGTATGCTTGTCTTCCACCACCCATTCGATCACTTCGCCTTTCTCGATTTCCAGGGCTTGGGCCAGCGGGGCGGGACAGATCAGGTACCACTGGCGGTTCTTGCCGCCCCGCTCGATCACTTGGACGGTGGACTGGTAACCCATGCTTAGCCTCCCCGCCGGAACTCCGGTCAGAGGCTGATATATCATAGCTGCATAGCTAAGACAAGAATTTTTTTGGTTTTTTCGGTTTTCTTAATTTTTTCACACGTTCAGACCGTCGGGGCATAGCTGTCCCCATGATCCGTATCGGGATGCGCCACCCGCGAAGATCCGCTTATTGAGGATTGCCTGTGGCTTTATCAGCGGGTTTCTCTGCCTTCCGAATCTGGTCGTAGACGTCCGCCAATCTGCTATGGCTTGATTTCAGGGTTCGAAATAGTTCCATTTCGCGGTCCGCGTCGCTCTTCTGTCGCAATCTCTGGTACACCTGCGCTAAGGAATAGTGTGCTTTTGCATTTGTTGGATCGAGGCTCGTAGCCCTGTTGAATTCCGCAAGCGCCTCATGTAGCTGACCCGAGGACAGATAGATGCTGCCCATCCCCACGTGGGCGTCTATGCTATTCGGCTGTAACTGCAATGCCCTGGAATAGTGGGCCAGGGCAGATTTTGCGTCTGAACGGCGTGCGTAGACTTGGCCGAGGAGACACTCTGACTCTGCGTCTCTCGGGTTCTCCCGCAGAGCCTCTTCCAGCAGCGTCTGGACTTCCTTTAGGTCCGCATCCGACGAACTCGTCTTCAACATCGCCTCAGCTAGCTCGAAGTGGACGCCTGGAAGTCGAGGATCAATCTTGAGGACTTCCCTGTATGCCTTGATGGCACCCTCGGTGTCGCCGGTCTCGATAAGCCGCTGGGCGACGATCTGGCGTACCAGTGGTGAATCCGGGTCAATCAACGCTACGGCGTCCCCGGCTTCGTCCGCCAAATCTGAATACAGCCGATATGCAGCGTATTGCACGTTTACATCCGTCGGCTCCAGCCTTCGCAGCGCGTTGACCGTGCTGGTTGCGCGATCAATGTCTCCCGTTTGCCGGTAGAGTTCAACCAGCCGGAGACCTGTCTGGATTCGCAGTCTTGAGTCCTTCAGCTTCGGAAAGGACCGCTCCAACTCTTGTCGACCCTCGGCTACCTCGCCTCGCTGTAGCTCACAGAAACCTAGCAAGGCACCGATATTCCAGAGGGTCGGATTCAACTTCAAGGCGCTCTTTATGTATGCTGCCGCACCGGCATAGTCGCCTTGGGAATAGGCTATCACCCCGAGATTTGCCCGTGCCTCGGCGTTTTTCGGATCGAGGGAGACAACGGTGGCAAATTCGAGAGCAGCTTCGCCGGGCTTGTTCTGCTCGAGGAACTGCTGGGCACGCTCAAAGTGCTCCCTGATCTGGCGGGTGCGGCCTGCATCTACCTGGCCCCCGAGAAGCCCCATGGCGAAGGCGAGACTCGCTAGACCAAGGGTCCCGATTTTGAGCGTTCTCACCACCTCCAACATTATCCCTCGGGTACCCTTGTACCGCCAGCGGTAACGGTTCGAACGGTCACTATAGTGCTCCCGGGGCCACCGAAATGGCCCCAGGAATCTCCCCAGGCAAACTAGAAGAACAGTTTCGCGCCCAACTGGACGTTCCGGGCGGGGTAAGCTCCAGTTATCTGTCCGACGCCGAGATTTCCAATGTAGTTGTTCGGGCCGCCGAAGTTCGGGTGATTGGTCGCATTGCTGGCGTCAGCCCTCACTTGGAGGCGACCCTTTTCACCTAGCCACGGGACAGCAAACGATTTGGCCAGAGAAATATCGATCCCACGGTAACCCGGCGAAAAGAGGATGTTTCGTCCCGAATTCCCAAAAGTGTACTGCGCGGGCTGTGTGAAGGCACTCGGATCGAACCATTCGTTGAGTGTCGGGTTAGACAGCTTGCCGGACCCAACTCGGTTCGGGTACCAGTATCCGCCACCCAGGGAGCCGCTCAGGTCATAGGCCATGACCGGCGTGAACGGGGTCCCTGAGTGGACCACGAACACCGAAGAAACCTGCCAACCACCGGCAGCGGCGTTTACCAATCCTCCGTGATTTGCGAAGCGTTTGCCGCTGCCAAGTGGAAGCTCGTACACTACGCCACCGTTGAGCATTTGGGGCGTTTCGTACCCAGTCAAGCCGTAGTTTGCGGCGGTGTTGTGCGCGAGCTGGAAAACATCGATTCCCCCGCTACTCCAGCCGGAACTACTGCCGGTATCCAGGTTCTTGGACCAGGTGTAGTTAGCGTTTACGGTGAGTCCACGGCCGATCTGCCTCTTTAGGGTCGACTGAAGAGCGTAATACTTTGACAATCCAGAGTGCTCCACCATGTAGATGTTTGCGTACTGTGGATAGGGTCGGTGCGGTTGCGCATTTCCAGGTCCCAGTAGACTAGCGGGAACTTGATTCCCATCAGTAGTGAAAAGCAGATGAGTCCCCTTGGTCCACACAAAGGCTGCATCCGCGATGAAACCTGCGAACTCGTGCTGGACACCGAGATGGAACTGCTGCACATAGGGCATGGCGACGTTACGCGGGTAGTAGGCTAGCGCCTGCCCATTGAGTAGGTCCGGCGTCAAGGTTGCCTTGGTGGGATATACGAGGTTGGGTTCCCCGTCCTGCAATCGAAAGACAGGTGTGAGGAGATCGGTCGACGTCTCATATCCTGTGGCGGTGAAGCCGACTCCCTGCACGCCACCCGCATAGTTGTCAGCGCCCCAAATGAAATCAAAGACGCCGTAAGCCCCGCGAATGGCCCACTTATTTCCGGGCGACCACGCGAAACCAAATCGCGGCGCCCAATTGTTGTAGTCTCCATTCTGCACTGCGTGCCGTCCTTCGTTGTCGGCTCCACTAGCGAACCACATAGCTCCAGGAGTTTGCGTGGCCGGATTTGTCAATGTAGGATCGAATTCCCCAACCATATTGTGCCGCTCGCTCCATCCCGATTGCAGGGTGTATCGGACCCCAAAGCTCAAGGTCAGATTGTGCCTGATCTTGAAGTCATCTTGAACGAACAAACCGGACGACCAGGAATCAAGCACGGTGAAGGGATACTCCTGGGCTGACCATGTTTGTGGGAGCCCTAGAAGGAAATCGGCGTAGCCGAGACCAGCGCTGCTCTGATCTGCGGGATCCCGACTAAAGATACCGGAAAACGAGAAGTTCCCGGCACTCGTGTCACCCCATGCCGAATAGCCCGCATAGAACTTGTTATACTCCCCACCGAACCTTATCAAGTGCTTTCCTTTGGTTAGGCTGAGCACTGCCGATGGCGTGTATCCGCCTTGCACCATACGAGCAGATGCCCCCGGACTCAAACTTATCGGAAGCGTCCCCGACGCAGAGATGGAAGGAAAAATGTCGGCTGGCGCGTTCAGAAGTCCCAACTTCTGGGGATAACCTTTATCCTGAGATAGGGCACGTGGTGTGGGTGCCCACCGGTCCATCGCCATGTGAAACTCTCCCACAAAAGCTGGACTAAACACCCAGTTGTCGGAAAGGTTGTATCGCTGATCGAAATTCGGCTGTTTGTAACCGTCAATCTGCGTGACTCCGGGTTGATAGACATTACCTGGTTCGATCGTCCCGGAAAACGAAATACGTTGTTGCTGCGAAATATTATAATCGACTCTGGGAATGAACCAATGTTGATGCCAAATGTATGGCGTCGCCGCATAGAAGTTGTTAACCAAGCCCGGCCTGTTCGGCATGGGCATGTAGTCTTCAATTTTCTGTGCGACCGGATCTAAGCGGCCGGGCGGCAACACATTCCCCGCGAAAGGCGTCCGAACGGTTTGCCCGTTAACGCTGGTTGTGGTGTTGGGGTCATATATAACGGGATACGCAGGATCCGAAAAGTCGCCTTGGCGGGCAGCGGCCGTAGGGAACGTCCCGATACTCACGGAAGGCACGCTTAGCGGGTTCGACTGGAACGAGAAAAAGAAGAACGCCTTGTCTCGTTTTATCGGTCCTCCGACTGTACCTCCAAACTTGTTCCACCGTAATGGCGGAACCGTTGGTGAGAAGAAGTTTCTCGCCTCAAACACGTCATTTTGTACAAACTCAAAGAGGGACCCGTGAAACTGGTTTGAGCCGCTCTTGGTGATGACATTGATCGTGGCATTTCCCGAAGTGTACTGGGCCGAAAAGTTGTTTGTAACGGTACTGACCTCCTCTACCGCATCCAAGGGTAAATCATAGGACAGATTCAGGTTTTGGTCCTCGGGATACGAGACTGAGCCGCCATCAACGAGCCACTTCCCTTGGTATGTTCCAGTGCCGTTAAACGCAAGGCCTGATCCCGAACCCAGCACCGGTTCGGAGGAGTTTGCAAGGGGCCCGGCGGTCGCAATCCCGGGAAGCAGCGCGGTGGTAGCGGTCCAGTCCTGGCCGATATTGGGTAGCTCCGTCACCGTGCGGCCACTGATTTCGAGGCTTCGGTCTGAACTCTCTGTCGCGACCCGCTGGGCTTCGGCCCGGACTGACACTTCGGTTGTGACTGCACCGACCTGAAGCGTACCGTTAACTGCAGTGGTCCCCACCTGGACTGAAACGTCCGTCTGAACCAATGACTTAAAGCCTTGCTTGCTCATGGTGACCGTGTAGGTGCCAGGGGGGACGAATGGGGCGCTGTAAACGCCAGCCGAATTGGTTTCCACGGTTTGCGTGACGCCAGTGGATACGTTTGTAATCACGACTTTCGCGCCTGGGATGGCACCGCCCGAATCGTCCTGCACGATGCCTCGTATTTCACCTACGTTTGCGTTCTGACCACACGCGAAACGTGGTGCAGCCACAACGAACATAAGGCCTACTAGGCAGCCAAGCAAGATACTGCCGCAATAAGCCCCCAGTCTATTTGATTGTCTTAGACCATCAATCGCCATTTGTTTCCTCCTTGGAGAAAGAATTGTTCCCAAGACCCGGACGTTAACCCCGTAACAGCAGGCAATCTCTCAGCTACATCCTTCTGAAACCACCGTTGCAGGAGGACAACTGTCGCGTTCACACAAGAACTCAAAAACCTGTTTTGGACAGGAGTGGTCCTTCTTCAACCTCATGCCAAAGTAACCGGCCCCTCCAGAGTTTGGCCGCAGTATGAGCACTTTCTTAGATTTCCTTTTCGCTTGGCTGCGAGTTGATCTGGCAACAGATAACGATCCCCAACACGCGGTGAAAACCACCATATTGTCACTTCAACGGTACAGCTACCGAATGTGGTGCCCACTACTCATAAATTCACTCGACACCGACGCGCATAGACAGAAAATTAGTGAAGGATAATCAGTAAAACCAACCATGCCCTACGACGCGCTCCTTGACTAGGGGCGCCTCCGTCTCTCGTGTGCGATATTTCCGTCGGATTTTGATCAACCCGACGCAACTTTCCGTGCGATTCAGTGGGCCCCGTGTTGCGCGGGACTTATCATGACACCGCGAATCCAAAATCCGGCCCAGGACGTCAAACGAAGCTTGCTCCTCGATGGAGCGCGTACTTTATCGATAACTCCATCGATTGCGTAAAGGATTACCATGGCTTCGAAAGTATGTCAAGCCTTTTTTAACTTTTATTGCTTTTTTGCTCGAGCCGCGACTCTCCTCACAGCCCCAGGGTGATCGGGGCCTTCCGAAGGTTGGCCGAGCTCATGCCCGTCGTCTGCAATCATCAAATCATGCATGAGTTACACAGTGGTTTCGGGGGAGGGAGAGGACTGAAAAGCGCACTGATCATCTCCAGAATGTTTGAGGAAATGAGGACCTGGCTGGCAACCTAAGCTTCGATACCAGCTGGTTGCAGTTCGTGAATCAAGCCAACCGAAGCCAGCACTACCTCCCAGACTCTGGCAGAGGCGAACACTTAGGAGCGTCTGTTGAGTGTTCCGGCACCTCTGCCCCCATGCCCGAGACTGGGAGATCCCAACCACTCGGCCTTCCTGCCCCCGCGCCACCTGCCATTCCAACCTGGTCCGCCGTGGAGGGCGGCACTTCAATCTTGTGGGCTTGCTCCGCGGTCCTTGGACCAGTGGCGCTGGAATCTCTGACGACAAGCTTTAGAGGAATAAGGATGCGGGTGGGGCGAGATTTTGGTCCAAATTCCATACGCTTCAGCAAGATTTTCGCCGCGCGATCTCCGATCTGGGTGGCATTCTGATCGATCGACGAGAGTGGCACCCCAAACAAATCCAGATATGGCCAGTTCGCCACACCTACCAAAGCAACGTCCGCGGGAACTCTCATACCGAGACTCAAAATGGCCCGCAGCGCACCTATGGCAGCCAGATCGTTGTGACAAAAGACGGCGTCGGGTCGCGGATCAACCGCCAGTAGTTGCTGCATCGCTTGGATTCCGCCTGCTTCGCCACCAACATCCGAACGCTCTACCTTCACGACATACGTAGCAGGAACCGTTAAGCCGTAGCGCGCCATCGCGTTCGTGTACCCGCGCAAGCGTCCGGTGCCCGTGCTAGTTTCAGGGCCGCGGATGTGCGCGATGCGGCGATTACCCCTTTGGATTAGATGTTCGGTTGCCATGGCCCCAATTGCCTCGTCATCTACCCCAACGAAGTTTGCCTTCAAGCCAGGGATGTCGCGGTCAACAAGGACATACGGCACATTCTGCTTTTCGATGCGTCGAAAAACCTCAGCTTGCGCCTCCGTCAGTGTTGAAGCGATAATCAGCCCATCCACTTGGTGAGCCAACATCGCCTCTATGCTTTTGATCTCGAGGTCAGGGTCCTCCTCAGACGAAGCGATGACCGTACGATAACCCTTACGGCGGATTCTGCTTCCGACAGCCGCCGCGATTTCTCCAAAGAACGCGTGCTTAAGCTCAGGAACAACGAGGCCGACCATATAGGATCGACCAGTCACAAGGCCACGCGCCGCCAAGTTAGGTCGGTAGTCCAGTTCCTGGACGCGTCGCAGCACGCGCTCCCTTGTTTCAGGGCCTATGTCGCTGTGCCCCCGCAACACCTTCGAAACCGTAACCACCGAAACGTTGAGTTCCTTCGCGACGTCTTTCATTCGAATTGGCATAGGCAAACGATCTCCCGTTTACTCGTCCAGCTCGCCCTTAGGTTAACTCCTCCGAGGCTGGCAAGAATTACGAAGCGTACGGCAGAAACGCACGCCTGCTTTAGAGGGGCAGTCCCCCGAGGGTCACGATCATCCCTGTGTTTCGAACAACGCACTGATTGTAGCACGTTATCGTTCAAGTCATCGAAAATTGGGAGCCTTGTTTCAATCCTGCGGGTAAAACCCTGTTGTCCGCAGTGGTTCTGTGCGCCACGATTTGGCACGCGCTTTCCCCTTCCCGCCCACGGTTGTGGATCTCCTTGTTGACCCTCTCCTACAGCCGCGCCGTGGGGATGGAGTTCTTCCTCTAGCACACCCTGGAGAACTTCCTCCTCGGCCAGTTCTATGCGCTCCACTTCGCGGTGAGAGTGAGTTTTCTCTCTGAAACGAAGACTCACCTGTCTCTTGATTCGCAACAAGTATGAATGATAGCGTGAGTTTTTGGGGGCTCCCCCATAGTCCGTCGATTTTCATTGGCTGGAGAGTTCCGACGACCTTGTGATTATTCATGTTTCTAACAACTCGGGAAATTCCTGTCCGGTGCACATTCAGATCGGGCGGCGCGGCAAACGGGTTTGGCATAAACTTAGAGGACCTACCGGGGTTCCGTCCCGTCGGGAGGCGCGACGAATCGTCTTCCAGAAACCTCGCATGATGGAGCTAACATGAACGTCCTTAAACCAGTTTCGCGAACTACACTGAGCGAGCAGGTTGCCCTTCAGATAATCAGCATGATCTCAGCGGGGAAATGGGAGCCGGGCGACAAACTACTGCCCGAGACGTTAAGGACCGCTCAACATGCGTGCGTAGCAGCGCGTCGGCTTTTCCACGAAAGGATGGTCTTGGCCAATTATGAAAATTAGGGACATCAAAACCTACCTGGTTGGGAATCCCTGGAAGAACTGGTTGTTTGTGCAAGTGGAGACAGATGAGGGCGTGCACGGCATCGGGGAAGGGACACTGGGGCATCTCTCGCGCACGGTAGAAGCTGCCATCCACGAGCTGAAGCCCCTGATTTTGGGCCTCGAAGTGTTTCAGATTGAGATGATGCTTCGGCGCTTGGGGCGCGACATCTACTCCGACGGCGGCCAGATTCAGATGTGCGCTGTCTCGGCAATCGAGATCGCTTGCTGGGATATCATAGGGAAAGCTCTGGGTCAGCCCATTTACAACCTGCTGGGTGGCCGTTGTCATAAGAAGATTCGAGCCCACCCCAACGGCTGGTATCGCTGCCCGCGTACGCCGGAGGACTTCGCCAAAGCCGCCAAGGAAGTGGTCCGCCTGGGGTACACAGCGATGAAGTTCGATCCCTTCGGCACCGCCCGGCCGCAACTGGTGGGAGACCCTCACCTTTCCCATGCCAACAAGAATGACTACCTCAACGAATACTTCAACGTTTCGGCTTTTGCTATTCCGTGCCCAGTGGCCCTTTCGTCCTCAGGCACCTGTCCCGTCCCGGCCCTCGGGAACTTCGGCCGCAACGTGTTGATCGGCCCCGGTTATGCGGACTGGGACGTGGGATTGTTCAAGGATACGAACGTTACGGAGCGGACCAAGATACAGTTTCGCTCGGAGTTCTTCGACGTTTTCAATCGCGCCAATTTCAGTAACCCCGATTCCTATATGCCAGATTCAACTTTCGGCGTGATCAGCAGCGCGGGTCCCGGCCGCACCATTCAGCTCAGCCTGAAGTTGATTTTCTAGCTGACAATGTTCACCGCGGGCTGGGAAGGGCGAGGCTTCAGAGTTCGTGTGAGAACCGTGAGTTTGTAGCGGCGGTCTATGACCGCCGTCTGGACATTGGCCATTCTATCAGTTCGTAGCCAGAACGGCAGGGCGGTTAAGCATCGACGGTATGGAAGATCTTGGTAGCGGGAGGTAATTTCGACAACTTCGTGGCGGATGGAAGGGAAGGAAGGAACTGGTCGCAATAGTCTGCGGCTCAGCGGGGAAGGCACGCGCCGTGATTTGCTGACGGAGGAGGTTGAGCAGATCGAGGAGCGAGGGGCGGATCGACTGGCGTCCACGCAACGCGGGGCCCTACGTTGAGGTGCATTGCCCCCTGGCCAACATGCTAAGCCATTCTACTCACCGAGCTTCAGCTCAAGCAGCGTGAGCGTTAGGGGCTGGAAGCTGATTTCAAACTTGGTGCCGGTGATCCCTGCCGGCCGAGCCACCCAGTCAACCCGCTTCGGTTCGTCACGGCTGTTCATCACCTCCGAAGTCATGGCGTGTTGATGATCCTCGAGTACGTAAGCTGTGCCGCTTTTCACGGAACTCTTCATGCCTTCGAGATCAAAAGTGGTGGAGATCGGCTTCAGGGTCGAATTCACCGAGTAAATTCGGAGCGTCTTGCCGTCCGGGCTGAGGGTAGCGCTCAAATCCGGCTCGCGCAAATGCCAGGCAAGCGGCGAAGAACGTTCGAGGCGCACGGGAAAGGACCCTGCCGCCCGCGCGTAGAGTTCCTGCGCGTAATAGGCCGGTGATTCGTAAATCCAGCCAGGGCCGGTCATCACGAACCCGGATCCGAAACTATCGGCGAAGTTTGAGCGATTGCCGATTTGCACCAGATCGGCGCGGCGTTGAAGCAAGTTGAGGTAGCGAGAAACACTCAGCGCGTTGCCGAGCGTCTGGAGTATCCCGCGGGTTAGGCCGGCATCACCCGCCGTGGTGTTCCATTCGGTTACAGCTACACGAATAGCTTTGCCCCCGCCCTCTCGAGCAATCCAGCTTTGCAGTTCCTGGAAATTGCGCTCCTCGCCTTCCAGGTTGCCGATTTCATAGTGATGTGGAGCGAGATAATCGAAGACCGTCCCTGCCTCATCCAGCAGGCTCCTGGTCGGGAACGAGGAAATAAGCTTGATGCTCGGATCCACACGCTTCATGGCCTCCGCGAACGCGGGCACGGAAGTGTTGTAATCCGGAACGTCAACCTCATTGCCGATCTGCCAGTATTCTACGCCATAGGGCTCCGGGTGCCCGTTCTGGGCGCGCAGCTTGCCCCAGTGCGTTTCCGCGCTCCCGTTGCAGTACTCGACTTCTGCGGCTGCATCCTCAGGCTTTTTGCCGGTCCACCTCACGCAGATGAGCGGCTGAGCGCCGATGTGCTTGCAGAGTTGAACGAATTCATCCACCCCGACGAAGTTCTCCTCCAAACCGCCCCAAACCGTGGTGAAAGGCCGGCGTTGGTCCCAAGGACCGATGCCGTCTTTCCAATCGTAGTCTTCCACGGTGCTGCCGCCAAAACGAACGATCCCCGGGTGCATAGCTTGAAGGGCCGCCACCACTTCAGGCCGCCAGATCCCCAGAACGGCGTCCGAACCGATCAGGTAAACTCGGTCCAGCCACAGGGTGCCAGGCCCGTCGAAATCGATGGTCAGCGTGGCATTGTCGGTCGTGCGCGTGGCGCGCAGCGCGCCCTCGGCTGCGGTCCAGTTTGTTCCTGCTCTGCCCAGAGGAACGGGCCCCGCAATCACCTGTCCTCCGCCATGCAACCACGCCCGAACACGCACGTCGCCCCCACTGCGCATGTGAAGGCGTAGTTTATAGTTGACTCCCTCTTTCAGATAGAAGCCGTCTTGGGAAATGCCGGACCGCGCGCCCCCCACCGGCAACTCGATCTTCTGGGAGCGAGCGCCGTTGAAAGCGTTCGCCGTGTCCTTCGAGTATTGAGCGACTTCCACGGCGCCGTCGGGATACCAGGGCCGGTACGGCTCGTCAATTTCTTTCTTGTAGACAAACTTGCAGGGAGGCGCCTCCTCGAAGCTCGTTGAGACCACTTGTTGCGCTATGATTGACGGAATGAGATTGCAGAGGATCTCGATGAATTGACCTTGCTGCATCGCGTCGATCGGCCGCTGCGTGGTGCGCTCAGCGAAAACGCGCACGTCCTCACTCGTCATAGTCGGCAACGGATCGAGACGGACATCATCGAACCAGACTTTTCCTGTACCATTGTGCATCCCAACCAGCGTAAGGCGAATGAACCCGGGCGAAGGCACCCTGAAAACGGCCTTCTCTTCGTGCCAGGCAGTAGTACCGTTAGTGCCGGCGCCGCTACCCACGTCCCCAGCCAGCGTTTCGATATTGATGAACCCCCCTGGAGGAGGCTCGTCCCGTGAAGGCTGACCTGCACGGGCCTTGTCGGTACTGAGACCGTCCGTTCTAACCCACGCTTTTGCCTCCCACAGCGAGCCCACGGGCAGAAATATCTTCTGGGTCACCGCAGCCCAGGCGGGGGCGACGGCCTCAATCACCAGCGATTGGGCGCCTTCTTTGGGGTCATTGCGATCAGCGCGGAACGTGGGCAAGCTGCCATTCTTATCTTCGGTGTGTGCCCTGGTTTCCCACCCCATCAAAACAGGTGACGACTCAAAACCGGGATTCTGGATCAAAGGCACGCCGGCGCTTCCGGCAGCCGTCAGGACGATAGCGAGCGCGATAAAATGCACGATTGCTCCTTTCCTGCGAAGAGCGAAGTTGATGATCAAGAGCTGTATGCACCCGTACACGAGAGCTCATTCCGGGGTCTTGTTGAGCATGAAAGGCCCGGCACGCAATAAAGAGCACTCAGCGGCTTCATCGTTAAAGCTAACGAATAAAACCAACCAAATACCAGATGCCCGGGAAGATTTCAAGGCTTTTTCGTGCGGCTGTTTTGCGAGCTTTGAACGCCAGCCGTCTTACTGCAGCTGTCCGCTTCGCAGGGCAAGACGCAGGAACCCGGCACAATGCCAAAACCCAACTTTTATTTCGCCCCCCGGACTTCCTGTCTCTTGACAAACGCCCAAAGATAGGCTAGAATTGTGCGTCGAAATTGCCGGGTAGCGCGGGCCCCCGCTCTTGAGGCCCGCGGCTTTTCCCAGGCGCGATTAAGACGAAGGAACAAACCGGGAATGTATATGAAAACAAAAGCTGGGGTCAAAAAGTCGAGGAGTCGAGGAGTCGAGAACTCGGGAGTCGGATGCGAGAGCATGATCGACCGGGGTCCTGGAGCATGTTTGTTAACTCCTCGAGTCGCGAAATTGACGGAACAGTGCGCCGGGATAAACCGGCAGGAAGCAGAGAATGAAAATTTCTCACGAGAAAGGATTAGCGATCCGCTCGGCCCCGAGTTTTGCGTTGCGTGCCGCGAGGTACGCAGCGAAGCGTAAACA
>Ga0326727_10019430_pt1 | contig 13657 bp, 14 predicted proteins | sample MB2enrmetagenome_FD_207643 | JGI IMG/M metagenome (GOLD analysis project Ga0326727, IMG submission 207643) | Lab enriched peat soil microbial communities from McLean, Ithaca, NY, United States - MB29MY | ecosystem: Environmental > Terrestrial > Soil > Wetlands > Peat | place: USA: New York... | reverse complement strand
CGCGAAAGTCGCAGCGGGCGAACGTGGCATGAACGGATTCGAGCTTTGCCGCGGTGAAGTTCTTCCGGGCAATTTCAATGGCATCGGCACTGAGGTCTGTACCGTAGATGCTGCGAACGCCACCAAGGAGAGATCGCTCGATGAGTTCCAAACAGGACCCGCAAAAGGGATCCCATACGATTTCATCCATCACTTTTCCGGCGAGGCGGGCCATGCAGGCGGCGAGGGGAGGATGCGATGCGGCTGGAACGTCCTGTACGCGGAAGTAGAGACGGGGATCAGGGGAGAGCCTGGGGCTTAGCTCCAAAGAGCCACCTTCCGTGGCTGGATGAATGTCGATCGTCCATGGAGAGCTTCGGGCATCGTTGAGTATCTCCGGGCACAGGGCATAAGCCTGATTTGCCACGAGGTGGACGGCACTTCTTTGATGGCCTTTGCCGACGAAGTTCAGCCGGTAGCGGATCGATCCCATGGTGAAGGTCTTGAAGATTTTCTGGGAGACCGGGGAAGTAATCATCGACGCCCAGGACTCAATCGATTCCGACGCGGAGGTAGTATGGCCCAGCACGAATCCGACGGTGGCAAAACATCTCAGGGCATAGATATCGGCCAGGGAAAATGGAGCAAGGGGAGTGATTGCGACCAATCCGCCGCGGACTTCGGCCACGCGGAACTTCCCGCGCGCGGGTGTGGCCTCATTCACCTCATCCCGGAGGATTTCTTCCAATCCTCTGCGACAGTGGAGATGGATACGGAGTCCCGTGAAATCGGACAGAACGCTGTCCATGCAAATGGCGGAGGGGTTCTGGCTGCGGGCGACGTTGGCATTGACCTTCTGCCTGGTATGCAAGTCGAAGCCGCCTCCCTCCATCTCCTGGAGAGTGGCAATCCCGGCGATCTTCTGCAGAGTCTGACCGAGGAACTTTTTTTCCCGATTTACGCCGGTGGTCCGCAGCAAGCCGAGGAGTTCCGCTTCCTCTCCCGCGCCGGCCCCGATCTTTGGTATCGCGGCCATTGCGTATCGGCGAATTTTTTCACACGGATCGTGGAGGAGCTGGCGCAGCCACGTGCGGGCCATCGCTTTGTCCTCATCGGTGCCCGATTCGGAAAAGACCACGCCCACGGCGCGTATGACCGCGACTCTTTCCGTCCGTTCCTGCGGCGTAGCACGGTCAAAGCGCATCACCTCGTCATCCCAGAGTTGTTTGCACGTCAGGATTCGAAGCTGCTTGTAAAGCTCCTTGGCGGGATTTGCCTTATCCTTCTTCATGCGAACCAGGTTTCCTGGGATGAGGCGGATTAGTCGACGAAGCGCTGGGCGAGGGGCATGCGGCGGCCGAGGCCGAAGGCTTTGCCGGTGACTTTGAGGCCGGGGGCGGCTTGCTCGCGCTTCCACTCGTTGAGGTCAACGCGGCGGGCGACCCAGCGGACGATTTTTTCGTCAAAGCCGTGGGCGATGATGTCGCGGGCGGTCATGGCTTCCTCGACGTAGAGTTGGAGGATCTGGTCGAGGAGGTCGTAGGGGGGGAGGGTGTCCTGGTCACGCTGGTCGGGCTTGAGCTCGGCGCTGGGAGGCTTGGTGATGGTATCGGCGGGGATGATGTGGCGGTCGCGATTGATCCAGCGGGCGAGTTCGTAGATTTTGGTTTTCGGGACGTCGCTGATGACGGCGAGGCCGCCGGCCATGTCGCCGTAGATGGTGCAGTAGCCGACGGCGAGTTCGCTTTTGTTGCCGGTGGTGAGGAGGAGATGGTTGAACTTGTTCGACAAGGCCATGAGGGTCATGGCGCGAAGGCGGGGTTGCATATTCTCCTCCGTGGTGTCCTCCGGGAGGCCGGCGAAGAGGTCGCGGAATTGTTCCTTGAAGGTGTCGAAGGAGCGCTGGATGGGGATGGTGTAAAAGTGGATGCCGAGGTTGCGGGCGAGGAGGCTGGAGTCATCCCTGCTGCCGCCGGAGGAGAACTGGGTGGGCATCGTGACGCCGTGGACGGCCTCGGGGCCGAGGGCGGCGGCGGCGATGACGGCGGTGACGGCGGAATCGATGCCGCCGCTAAGGCCGAGGACGACGGACTTGAAGCCGCACTTGGCGGCGTAATCGCGAAGGCCGAGAGCGAGGGCGGCGAAGAGCTCCTCGGGCTCGGATTGATGGACGGGGTCGATGGGAGGAGCGGCGAGATCGACAACGCGGACACATTCCTGGAATGCGGGGAGCTGGGCGATGCAAGCGCCGGTGGCATCGAGGACGAAGGAATTGCCGTCGAAGATCAACTGGTCGTTGCCGCCAAGGGCGTTGCAATAGACGAGGGGGCGGCGGCTCTCGGCGGCGAGCTTTGAGAGCATGTCGAGGCGCTGGCGGGGCTTGCCGACGCTGAAGGGGGAGGCGGAGATATTGAAAATGATTTCCGCGCCGGAGGCGACGAGGCTGCGCACGGGGTTGCGTGGATAGAGACGGCGCGGGAGGAATGGGAAGACCCAGACGTCCTCGCAGATGGTGAGGCCGCAGGAGCGGCCGGCGAGAGGGAGGGGCTCGACTTCCATGGCGGGCTCGAAGTAGCGGTCCTCATCGAAGACGTCGTAGGTGGGGAGGAGGGATTTGTAGACTTTGCGGATGGGCTGGCCTTGCTGGAGGACGGCGGCGGCGTTGCGAAACGGGGCGCCGGGGCCGTCGTTGCGATCGACGAAGCCGGTGACGAGCGGGACGGGGCCGGCGACCTCCGCGTGGAGACGGTCGAGGAAGTCGAGGTTGAGGGGGACGAAGCGGGACTTGAAGAGGAGGTCCTGGGGCGGGTAGCCGGTGACGGCGAGCTCAGGGGTAAGGACGACATCGGCGCCAGCGGCGACGGCCTCGCGGTAGGCGGCGAGGATTTTAGAGAAGTTGCCGTGGAGATCGCCGACGGTGGTGTTGATCTGTCCGAGGCCGACTTTCATGTGTCAGCGGCTTAACTCCCGGAATGGGAAAGGCAAGACTGGATTAGGCGCGTGCGGAAATATCGGGGTTGGCCCGCAATATTTTAACACACCGTCCTAGGGATGGGCGGCGGCGGGGGCGGGGGTGTTGTGCCAGTCGCGGTTGATCTCGTTGTCGGCCCTCTGGACGAAGTTTTTGTAAAACTCAATCAAGCCGCTGGTGAAGAGGGCGAGGACGAGGGTCAGAACCACTTTTTGAAGAAAGGTCCCGTGCATGGATGAAATATAGGCAGGAGGCGTGCCGCGTAAAGAAGCGACTTGAAGCGACTTGAAACGACTTAAGTGGTGGAACCGGTTATTGCGGTTGTCACCAAAAGCCCCACTGACGGGTGGCCATGATGTAGGAGCCGAGAAGGGCGTTGGTGACGACGTGGGCGATGACGCAGGAGGTGAGGCTGCGGGTGCGGAAGGCGATGAAATTGTAGGCAAGGCCGGTGATGAGGGCGGCGGGCCAATCCTGGATGGAATGCTCGAGCATGAAGCCGGCGGCGACGAAGGCATTGGCCATATGGCCATAGGTTCCGAAGGGGACGGATTCGAAACGCTCATCGATGAAGAAGCGGAGGAGGAAGCCGCGCCAGAAAATCTCCTCGAGGATGGGAACGATGACAATGAGGCGGATGAAGCGGAGGATGAGTTCCGACCAATAGATGCCAGGGAGCGGGGCGAACGCGCGGGGATCGAAGCCATTGGTGCGCGGGGCGACATGGAAGAGGACCTGAGGGGAGACCCAAACGGCGAAGGCAAGGATGCCTATGAGGAGGGCAAGCCATGCGCGACGCGGGAGATGAAGAGGAAAGCGGGTCCAAAGGCAGGTGAGGACGATGGTGCAGGTAGCGGTCTGGAGGGGAAAAAAAAGGTACTTGGCCTCAAGACCGCCGGGAAGGATGCGCAGCCAATCGAGCATCTCGCAGAGAGCGGTGAATGCAACGAAGGTTGCGAATGGCGCGATGTAAGCTTTGCTTTTCCCGGACATGGACGAAAACACCGACCCTAGCAAGCAACCCGCGGACACGCCAACGCCGGAAGTTGAACAATTATTGCGGATTCTGGAAGCCCAGCGCATGGCGAGGCGTGAGAGGGGTATGCCGGCACCGGCGGGATTCCAAGGGGTGACGTTCCGGTGGGGGAGCATCGCGGTGATTATCGTGTTTGCGCTGGGGTCGGTGGGATTGATGGAGTGGATGGTGTCGCAGCTCCCGAAACCGACGCCGACGGCGCCGGTGGTGGGACCGGTCATGGCACCGGTGAGAGCGACGGCGACGCCGTCGAAGAAATGAAGATGTCTCAGTTTTCGGAAAAATAGCGGTTCGGCACCCGTTTTGCTCATCGGTAACGTTGAATGCGTAAGAAATCTCCAAATGCCGTGCTGGGCATCGATCTGGGACGGCACTCGATCAAGACGGTGGCGCTGCAGCGGCGTGGTGGAAACCGCTATGTGGTCAGTAATTACGCCGTGCACGTGATGGAGACGGCTCCGAAGACGGCGGAGGAACTGGCGGCGGAATTGACGGTGGCGCTGAAGGATATCAAGGCCGGGGCGAAGACGTGCGCGATCGCGGTTTCGAGCAACGACTCGCTGATTCGCATAATTGAACAACCGGAAACGCCGCGTGAAATCCTGCGGGACGCGCTGCGGCTGAATGGGCTGAGCCTGCTGAACCAGGACGTGAAAGAATTTGTGCTGGATTGCGAAAGAGTGACCGTGATGCCGACGGAGAAGCCGGCGAAGGGTGAGAAAAAGGAAAAGGGGGCGAAGGCGGAACATGTATCGCCGGTCGCGGTGTCGATCCACCTGATCAAGTACCTTGTGGCGGGAATACCGCGGGCGCGGGTGCAGATGATCGACGAGGCGTTCCAGCAATTCAAGAAGCTGGGGATCTACAACATCCAACTGGCGTCGGTGTGCACGTTCAACGCATTCGAGTTTGCGAAGCCGGAGATATTCGCGAACGAGGCGTTCCTGCTGGTGGACATCGGGCACCAGAACTCGACGGTGACGGTGGGAGTGAAGAAGGAACTGGTGATCGTGCGGGCGATCGATTACGGGGCGGCGACGCTGCATGAATTCCTGGTCTCGAACGGGTGCGCGAATCCGAACCAGGCGTTTCTGAAGATGGAGGCGGGAGACGAGACGACGCTGGACAACGCGCGGCTATCGCTGGCGGCGCTGACGCGTGAGATTGCGAGCTCGATCGGATTTTTTGAAGGAAGGCGGGAGGAAAACATCACGCGAGTGTATGTGTCCGGGGGAGCGGCGCGGCTGAAGTCGCTGCTGACGATCCTGTCGGAGGAGCTGCACATCCCGTGCGAAGCGTGGGACCCGTTCAGCATGTGCGAGATGGCGCTGCCGGCGGGCCGGAAGGAAACGCTGGCGCAAGATTTTGTAAGCCTGAACGTAGCATGCGGAGCAGCGGCGGAGGCGCTGAGGAAGTAAAGCCATGCCCCTGCACGTCAATCTCTACCACGAAATCCAGAGGCAGGAACTGGCGCGGCAGCGCGATCCGTTGCGGCTGGGAATGCTGGCGGTGCTGGTGATCGCGATCGGTTTTGTCGTGAATTACTTCATCGTGATGGAGCGCGGGCACTCCGTGGCGGTGCGGTACAACACGCTGAACGACGAATGGACGGAACTGCAGCCGAAAGCGACGGCTGCGAAGTCGCGGCAGGACGAGCTGAACAGCGAAATCGCGGCGAGCGCCGCGATGATGCAGAGCGTGGAAAGCCGGCTGCTGTGGGCGCCTGTACTGGACGAGATCCTGAAAACGGTGCCGCGGACGGTGCAATTGACCCACCTATCCGCGGAAGCGCCGAGCAACGACAAGGCGACGAACAGCACGCTGAGCGTGAGCGGATTATCGAGCGCGGTGGAGCCGCGAAAGGAAGCGGAGAATCTGCGGATGGCAATGGGGGCGAGCCTTGGGAAGAAGTTCAAGCACGTGGCATCGGTATTCAAGTCGCTGGATGACAGCGATCAGTATGTAATGCTGGACGGGCGGCGGCTGCCGACGGCGTCGTTCACGATTGATTTTGACGTTCAAGTGCGGGACGCGGCCTCGGACCCGGCGGCGCCGGCGGCTGCGGCGACCCGCAGAGTAAAGGAAGGCGCAGCCGAATGAAACTGGAACAAGATCAAATCAAGAAGCTAGGCCTTGGGCTGATGGTGCTGGTGGCGCTGCTGTATTGCTACTTTACGTACCTGCTGGGGCCGCTGGAACAGAATGAGCGGAACCAGGCGTCGGGGATCGCCACGCTGGAGCCGCAGATCGCGGATGCGAAGACGCAGATGGCGGCGACGGCTGCGCTGGAAAAGGCGGCGCCGGCAGCGACGGCGTTCCTTGCGAACGTGAAGAACAGCATCCCGGACGGAGCGCCGATCGCGTGGTTCCCGCCGAAGATGGCGGATTTTTTCAAGAGCCATGGAATCGACAAGTGCACGACGCACCTGGTGTCCGAGGAGGCTGATGCGATGCCGGGGTTCAAGAGGATCGTGTGGGCAGTGGACGTGCCGCGGGTCGAGTATGTGTCGCTGGGCAAGGCGATATGCAGCCTGGAGAATGAGGAGCCGCTGCTGAAGATCCTGAGCGTATCAATCGATGCGACGCGCGAGGACGCGCAGTACCAGCATGCGACGTTGACGGTTTCCACCCTTGTGAAGTCATGAAGAGGCTCCTGCCAATCATATGTGTGTTGCTAGCGTTCCACGCGGTGCATGGGGACGATACGAAGACCAAGGATGAAGCAGCCAAGGTGGCCAAGGCGGTCAGGGCCGCCAAGGCGCAACCGACGCCGACGGTGGAGGTGAAAGGGACGGCGGACAACGCAGCGACACCCGCGCCGACGCCGTACGTGCCGAAGAACAAGTCGGAATTCACGTCGACGACGGACGACCACAATCCGTTCTGGCCGATCGGCTGGGTGAAGACGGAGGCGCTGGCGACATCCGAAGGGGCGGCGCCGTACGTGCCGCATCCGACGGATTTTACGGTGACGACGATCATGTTGAACGAGCCGCCGATGGCGGTGATCAACGGGAAGGACATGGCGGAGGGGGAGATCGCGACGTTGAATGCAAACGGACAGCAGGTGACGGTGCAATTGATGGCGGTGCAGGACGGCCGGGTGGTGCTGCGGTGGCAGAATCAGGACATCACGGTGCTGATCCACCGGGACGAGGCGATGTCAGCGGCCGATACGCAGGCGCCGACGCTTGGGTTGAAGTAGGGGGGGCGTAGCAATCAATCGACTCCGGATTCCTGGCCAGCCGGGCTCTGTACCCTTATGCGTTGATATTGAGAGTCAAGACTCGTACTAGAGCATCTTCGGTTCAATTTGGCGCGACGCGCGAATCTCCGGGACCGCCAATCTCCTGACTGGCATTAGTCAAGAGCGGCCAGAAAGGCCGCCTGGATGCGTCAAATTAAAGCGAAACCGCTCTAAGGGAAGGTGTCCGCAGCTCACGCCTGCATGGGCTTATCCACTCCGCATTATTTGCTTTCCCTTTGCGATTTGGGCCGACGGCATTATCTGGCCCGTGTATTACGTCCTTCTTTTTAGTGGGCTGGCGAGGCCGATCTGAATGAAATGCCATGGAACGATTGGTTCATGCCAGGCGCTTATATACGAGGCGCGGATGGGGAGATCAGAGGGAGAGCCTGGCGCTTGTTGCGTCTGTAGACGCGGAAATCGGAGTCGAGGGTGAAAAGCGGAGCGTCCGGCCAAAGTTCCGACATGCGGACGAGGCAGGCATCGGCGAAAGACATCGGAACACTGGCGTAACGGAGCATGAGTTCGTGCACGGCAGCGTGGTGCTCGCGCACGGCGAATGGCAACTCGAGCCAACCATCGGCCAGCCAGCCTTCGATGCGGATTTTCGCTTCGGGAATATCCCGAGTGATGAAATGAACCTCCGAAAGGACGGCCTCGCAGGAAAGCATCCTGGGCGGAAGACGCCGAGCTTCGCGCACGACCCACGCATGATCCTGATCGTGGCGGTCGAGGATGGCGACGAGCGGCCCCGTGTCCACGAGGACGCACTTCATCGTCCGTAGTCCTGGAGATGCTTTTTATTGCGAGCGAGGTCGCGCTTTCCCGAAGCAATGGAGCCGACGCTGCCGCCCAGCGCCTCGATCAGGTTGGCGGGAGGATGATTGGGCGAATTGGATTCGTCGGCGATTTTTGCCTCGATGGCCTCGCGGACGAGAACGGATTTGGGGACGCCGCGACGCTTTGCGAGATCGGCGAGCCGCCCCTCAAGGGCGAGCGGAAGTTTGCAGGTCAGCACCGTCATGGAAGAAAGGTAATACGTGAGCGGGCGTAGGGCAATACCGGACTTGGGAGAATGGGAGTAATGAGGGCGCGGTGATTACTAGCGGGGCTGGTTGAGCTGGGCGAGGACCTCGGGGTCGCGGACGTCGGCCCATTCGCCTTCGAGTTCGAGGGCCTGGACGGTTTTGCCGCTCTGTGCGAGAGCGCGGATGGCGTCGGTGAGTTCGTACTCGCCGCGAGGGGAGCGCTCGAGACGGGAGGTGAAGTCGAAGATGCTGGGACGGAAGGTGTAGATGCCAGCGTTGTACCAGGGGCTGGTGGGCTCGCCGGGCTGGGGTTTTTCGCGGAGGTCGGTAAGTTCGAAGCGGTCGTTGACGAAAACGGCGCCGCCTTTTGAGACGTCTTCGTTGCGCTTGACGCTGACGAGGGCTTCGTGATGAGGGGCGGGGGAGGTGAGGCGGGTGTAGTTGACGGGATTGACGAGGATGTCGCCGTAGCTGAGGACGAAGGGGTCCGCGGCGGCGAAGTCGCGGGCGAGATCGACGACACGGCCCGTGCCGTCCTGGACGACCTGGGTGACGTAATCGACGCAGGCGCCGAAGCAGTGGCCATCGCCGAAGAAGTCGCGGACGACGTCGGCGCGGTATCCGACGACGATGAGGAAGCGCTGGATGCCGGCGGCCGTGAGGCCCTCGAGGATGTGGAGAAGGATGGGCTTGCCGCGGACCTGGATCATGGGCTTTGGGAGATCGTCGGTGAGCTCGCGCATGCGGGTGCCGCGGCCAGCGGCGAGGAGGACGGCTTTGTGGACGGTGGGCATGGGGAAATTGCTGATTGCTGAAGTCTGATTGATGATTGACGGAGGCGCAGGGGACGTTCGGGCGAGTGGTATGATGGCGGACTTTTAGAAACGCGGATTAATGCAGATGGACGGGAATTAAGGAAGAGGGGAAAGTGGGGTGGTTGGCGGGGAAAAGATGGGATGTATCGGTAATGGGGACGACCCTTGGGCATTTTCGGGGATTGCGGAGGGGGGGTGAGCATGTATTGTGCTCTTATCTGCTTGAACCCTGTGCTACTGCTGCCTCCGCTTCACCGTAAACGGGTTAAAATTCGACCAGCAGACCGCCAAGAACCGCAAATTTTGAAATTGTAGGTGCAATCGCTCGATACTCCGCCAGCATCCCCGGAGACCCGCCGCAAGAGACGGGTGAGGGGAAGTGTTGCGGCGAGGGCAGCGGGGATGGGGATGTGGGAGTGGAATGTGCAGGAGAACCGGATGGAGTGGGACGCGGGGATGCACGAGCTGTTCGGGCTTAAGGCGGGTACATTCGGGGGGCGGTATGAGGATTTTCTGGCGCTGGTGCATCCGGGGGACCGGGAGCGGATGGCGCAGGCGGTGCATTTTTCCAGCAAGACGGAGCCGATTCATGAGAATGAGTTCCGGGCGCTGATGCCGCGGGGCGAGGTGCGTACGATCCGGATCCGATGCCGGGTGTATTGCCGGCGGGACAAGAAGCCGTCGCGGATTCTGGGGGTGGCGTGGAATGGGTGGAACCGGCGGAGCTCGGAGGAGGCGTACGCGCGGGATCACGATCTGTTAACGACGCTGATGGACCATATTCCGGACAATATTTACTTTCGGGACCGGGAGAGCCGGTTCATTGCGGTGAACCGGGCGCTGGCGCAGAGATTCGGGAAGGAAGACCCAGCGGAATTGCTGGGGAAGACGGACCTGGATGTATTCAGCGCGGAGCATGCGTTCCGGGCGATGGAGTATGAGCGGAAGATCATCGAGACCGGGGAGCCGGTCGTGGACCTCGAGGAACGGGAAATATGGCCGGACGGGCGGGTGACGTATGTGTCGACCACGAAGATGCCGCTTTGCGATCCACGGGGGCGGATCATTGGGACGTTCGGCATCTCGCGGGACATCACGCTGAGGAAGAAGGCGGAGAACGAGCTGGCGCGGGTGGCGGCTGAGCTGAAGTCGAGAAACCAGGCGCTGGAAGAGGAGCTGGGGATGGCGCGCGAGCTGCAAAGCGCGCTGCTGCCGCAGCAGTTCCCGCGATTCCCGCGCGGAGTGGAGGAGGCGGAGAGCGCAATCCATTTTCATCATTTCTACCAGCCGTCGACGGTGGTGAGCGGAGATTTCTTTGACGTGTTCGAGATCGGGGAAAATGTGGCGGGGCTGTTCATCTGCGACGTGATGGGGCACGGGGTGCGGGCGGCGCTGGTGGCGTCGATCCTGCGGGCGCTGGTGAACGACCTGGAGCCGACTTGGGCGGACCCGTCGGAATTCATGGTGCAACTGAACCGGGCGTTGCGGCGGATCCTCAAGAACACACACGTACCGCTGTTTGCCTCGGCGTTTTACCTGGTGGCGGACCTTGCGAAGGGCTGCCTGGTCCACGCGAACGCGGGGCATCCGTGCCCGCTGCGGGTGCGGAGGAACGGGGACGGGCTGCAACGGCTGGACGGGTGCAAGCTGGGGCCTGCGCTGGGGCTGCTGGACGATGCGGAGTATCCGTCGGCGCGCACTGAGATCGTGATGCCGGAGACGGTGCTGCTTTTTACGGATGGACTCTTCGAGGTAGAGGCGGAGGATGGGAGGCTTTATGACTACCAGGCATTACGCAATGTGGTGGGAGAACTGCGGGAGCTCAATGCGGCGGAACTCTGCCAGGGGGTGGTGGACAAGGTGTGCGAGTTCTCCGGGCACCAGGAGTTCGGGGATGACGTGTGCCTCATCGCGATGGAGATCGATCACCTGGCGGCTCCGAAGAATGGAAGCGCGTAGGGGATTGAGCGTGCTGGCGGGGGTGCTGTTGATATGGGCGGGGAGCGTGGCGATGGGGGCGGAGGCGGCGAAGACGATCGAGTTCCAGGGGATACAGATCGACAAGGAGGCGCGGACGGTGACTTTCCCGGCGACAATCAATATGACGTCCGGGGCGCTGGAATATTTGATGGTGACGGAGACGGGGAAGACGCACGAGAGCCTGCTCTCGACGAAGATCCAGCCGTACGACATCCAGGTGGCGATGCTGCTGCTGGGAATCAAGCCGGCGGGGAAGACGGATACGGAGCCGCCGGCGCAGATCACGAAGCAATACCTTGCGACCGTGCCGGAGATGAAGGGGGAGAAGGTGAGTCTGCTCGTGGAGTGGAAGGATGGAAAAGGGCAGCATCGGGTGCGGGCGGAATCGATGGTGTGGAACCTAAAGACGAAACAGGCGATGACGGACGGGCCGTGGACTTACAACGGGTCGGAGATGTACGGAGGGAAGTTCCTTGCACAGGTGGACGGGTCGGTGGCGGCGCTGGTGAGGGACTCGGCGGCGTTGATCAACAATCCGCGGCCCGGGAATGACGACGACCAGATATGGACGCCGAATTGGAACGCAACGCCGAAGGAAGGAACGGGGGTGGAAGTGGTGGTGAAGTTGGAGGAGAATTGATGATTGCTAAAGTGTGATTGCTAATTGAGATATTTGCCGCCTTTGGCGGGAAAGTTTTGAAAGGACTTTCGAGAAATGAACGATCTTAGAGTTATTCAGAGAATGAGGGGGGCTGTTGTTGCTTTTGCTTTGGTGTTGATGGGAGTGGGAGGGCGGGGGGAGGAGGTGATTCCGCGGCATGAGGAGAATCTGTCGGTGCGGAATGAGGTGGGAATCGCGATTGACAAAGGGCTGGCGTGGCTGAAGGGGCAGCAGAATGCGGATGGGTCGTGGTCACTGAATGATTATCCGGCGCTTACGGCGCTGCCGCTCTGGGCTTACATGGGGAATCCGGACGGGGTTCCGCCGGAAAAGCCGGAGTATATCCAGAAGGGGTATGATTTCATCCTGTCGTCGGTGAGGCCGGACGGGGGGATTTATCGGAAGGGGCTGGCGAATTACAACACGTCGATCTCGCTGGTGGCGCTGGTGCTGGCGCGAGATGGGAAATATGACGCGGTGATCCGGGCGGCGCATGATTTTGTGGTGGGGCAACAGGCAAAAGGGCTTGCGGACCCAAGCATGGACGGGGGAATTGGGTATGGGCCGACCGGGACGGCGCGGGCGCATCCAGACCTGTCGAATACGGTGATCGCGCTGGAGGCGATCCGGCGGAGCGAGGCGATTGCGAGCAAGGAGCGGCCGGGAGGGCCGAAGCTGGATTGGGACGCGGCGATCGCGTTCGTGCAGCGGTGCCAGAATCTACCGGGGGTGAACAAGGGGTCTTATGTGAGCACGAATCCAGACGACCGCGGAGGGTTTATGTATTTTCCCGGGGACAGCAACGCGGGCGAGACGGGGACGAATGGGGCGCGATCCTACGGGAGCATGTCGTACGCAGGGTTGCTGAGTTATATCTATGCGGAATTGACCAGGACCGATCCGCGGGTTACGAGCGCGGTGGATTGGTTGAAGGGACATTACTCGGTGGATGAGAACCCGGGGATGGGAATCGACGGTTTGTTCTACTACTACCAGGTAATGGCGAAGGCGCTGTCGACTTATGGGGCGAATGACTTATCCCTGGCGGACGGACGGAAGGTGAACTGGCCAAAGGAACTGGCGCTTAAGTTGATTGACTTACAGCAGGAGGACGGGTCGTGGAAGAATGAGAGCGGACGCTGGATGGAGAAGGACCCTGTGCTGGCGACTGCTTATGCGGTGCTGACGCTGGAGATGGTGTATCGGGAGATGTAGGGAAGTAAGAAGTAAGAAGTTAGAAATAGGGGCCGCGCAGGGAGACTGGGCCGGGGGGCCAGGGAGTACCGGAGAGGGGGAGGACCATGGGTTTGCCTTTGAAGGGGTTCAGGGTCTGGACGAGGGAGGATTCGGAGAGGATGGGATTATCGATGACTTTGTAGCCGCTGGAGGTGTAGACGCGCGGATGGCCGAAGAGCATGGCGAAGGGGATGCCTTCAGCGCGCATCCACGCGTGGGCTTCGGCGAGCATGTTTTTGACGAGACCGCGGCCGCGGAAATGATGGGCGACGCAGACCTCTGCGATGCCGCCAATGCGGAGGTCGCATCCGGCGACGGAGATGGTTTTGTCGTGGAGCGCGGTGTGGGCGATCAACTCGCCGGAAGAAGCGAAGACGAGCCAGCGGTGAGCAGGGACTTCGCGGATGTACCGGCGGGTGAGGAGGATGGTCTCATAGGGAAAACCGGAGAGGAGGAGATGGCGGAGATTGTAGTCTTCCGAAGCGGTGATTTCCGAGTCACGGCGGTGGACGACGGAAAATGGGGAAGGAGCATCGGACATGGAGAAGCGCAAGACGTTTACAGAGTATCGTGCGGGCAATAAAGTCCGGTTCGTGAATTCGAGCAGGAACAATTTTTTCAGCTTCGCCGGCTCGATGCAGGTCTGCGTGGTGGTATTGATCCTGATGAGGGGGATGGCAGGAGGTGCGGTTTATGAGGTGGGG
>Ga0326727_10019428_pt1 | contig 13659 bp, 10 predicted proteins | sample MB2enrmetagenome_FD_207643 | JGI IMG/M metagenome (GOLD analysis project Ga0326727, IMG submission 207643) | Lab enriched peat soil microbial communities from McLean, Ithaca, NY, United States - MB29MY | ecosystem: Environmental > Terrestrial > Soil > Wetlands > Peat | place: USA: New York... | reverse complement strand
GATTTGCTAATATATCCTCCTTATATCAAATACTTATACTATTTTCTACCTTTTTCTGCGGCATAATCCAGGATTAGGTCATTAACTTTTTGGGAAAAATTGATGTAGTTTGAACTATTTTTGCTCCGCCAATTTATCCCTCAATGCCCGGATTTCAGATAGCGCATCAATTCCTATGCGCACTTGTCTTCCTCTAAGTTCCAGGATTCTGATTTTCACATTTTCAGGCAGATTGATCACGTCTTCCAGTTTTCCTTCCAAGGTTGCAAAACCCGATTTCTCCCTCTGATTGAAGATCCCCAAGTTGAACCTTCTTGTCAAAAACTCCGGTAATGGTGACACAAAGATCCCCTATGATGGTGCACTCTCCTATGTTTCTGGAAAGAATTAGCAAGATTTCCTCAAGTCAGTTGGCCTGGATTTTCCCATGATTGCCTATTCAACTAAAATCTCCATCGCTTACTCTCGACTTTAATGTTTAGTTTACTCTATGCTCTCATCATATCAGCCTCACAAGGTTATGTATTATAACAAGTGTGCCTTCCCTATAATTTCTCCACACTCCCACCTGAGGCATCTATTGCGTTATTGAGAGTATTGGCCCCCACTTCTTTTTCCTTTTGATACTTTCCAATAACCCTTACCGAATCTCCCCTATTTATTGAGAGAGTACCAGAACTGAAAACAGAGAAGGTTTGTCCGCCACTGGAGAGCTTAAAGGTGGTAAAATCATCCCCTTTTTTAGACGTTCTAAATCGTGGTTCCATGACCTTTCCTTCAACCTGAACCATTTTCCCCTCATATTGGTCTGGATTAGAGAGGATGTCTCCTGCTGTAATCTTGATTCCTTGGGCATTTGTTGTTGTGGTAATTATTAAAAGACATAAAATTGAAAATGTTACGCCCAGGAATGTTGTGAATTTTGAAGTTCTCATTTGATTTTCCTCCTGTCTTATTGTTAGCACCGTCAATAATTGCCTCGTTATCCTATTCTGCAGGCTTTATCCCCTTAACTGATAGTGCTGCTTTAAGGCATAATTCAATGCTACTATCAGGAGGGATATATGCTTTTTCAGGCGGGTTAGGGGTAGTAGACCCAACAAAGTTACCATATTTATCGTAACTTGCCAGCTTCATCAGTCGGTCCTCCCTTCTGATTTCAACCCCCCTCTTGAGCCAGTTGAGGTTGAAAAAAACCGAGCTGCACCCTCAGGGCAACCCGGCTATCATCGCAATCCAGAATCATGGCTCCCCCCCTTGACGGTAGGGGTTGGGTACTGCAAGATGATTCACTTATTTCACAAATGGATTTTATTGTCAATCAGGATGATTGCAGACTCAGAGGGAAAACTGGTCGATCTTACCAGACGCCCCAGGTCCCCTTGTCGCCATAGTTAAGCGGTCTTACCTCAGAATTTGAGTGTGGATTTGAGTGGGGAATACTTCCCAAAATATGGAAAATCTGCTAAAACCAGAAAAAACAGCAAAAGCAAAAATGCAGTAATTATCGCATATTGGCTTATCTGGAGGAGATAAGGAAACTTGGGGGTTTGGACTAAGAATCCCCGCCCTTTTTGCTTCTCAGCCGCCGCTGCGGCCACCCCCCCGGGAGAAGGAATAATTGTGCCAGCACCAGCACCTGAAAATCTTTCTTTGGCGGCAACTTTGGTTTACCCTTATAAAAAAATATAAGAAAAGCGAAAAACGTGGTTAGCGGACGACCCCAAGGGGAGCCTTTCATGGATGTGCTGCCCCGGCTTGCCATCCTGGTGGTGGATGATGAGCCTAACATCCGGAAAACCCTGACCATTTCTTTGGAAGCCGAGGGTCATCGGGCGGTGGCGGTGAGTAACGCCCGGGACGCCTTGAGCGAAGCGAATCGCCGCTTCTTTGACCTGGCGCTGGTGGATCTGCGTCTGGGAACGGAATCCGGCATGTCGCTGCTACCGGCCTTACTGGTCGCCTGTCCCTGGGTGAAGATCGTGGTGATTACCGCCTATGCCTCCATCGACACCGCAGTGGAGGCCATGCGCCGCGGCGCCTTCGATTACCTGCCCAAGCCCTTTACCCACGATCAGGTGGCCGCCTTGACCCGCAAGATTGCCGAGGTGCGGGCCCTGGAACAGAAGGTGGCGTCGTTGCAGGAGGCCTTGAACCAGGTGGTGCCGGAAGCCGACCTGGCCAGCAGCAACCCGGCGATGCAGCGGACCCTGGAGATGGCCCACAAGGTGGCGGACAGCGCCGCCACCATCTTGATCCGCGGGGAGAGCGGCACCGGCAAGACGGTCCTGGCGCGGGCCATCCATTCCTGGAGCCGCCGCGCCGGCAACACCTTCGGGATGGTTTCCTGCCCGTCGCTGTCCCCGGAACTTCTGGAGAGCGAGCTGTTCGGGCATGTGAAGGGCGCCTTCACCGGGGCGCTCCGCGACCATCCGGGGCGCATCGCCGCCTGTGAGGGCGGCACCCTGTTTCTCGATGAAATCGGGGATTTGCCGCTGCGGTTGCAGCCCAAACTGCTGCGGGTCCTGGAGGACAAGGAATACGAGCGGGTTGGCGATCTGGTCACCCGCAAGGCCGACGTTCGCATCATTGCCGCCACCAGCCTGGATCTCGAAGAAGCCGTCAAGGAACGGCGTTTCCGGGAGGATCTGTTTTATCGGTTAAACGTGGTGGAGATCGTGGTCCCGCCGCTGCGAGAGCGGCGGGAAGATATCCTGCCGCTGGCTGAGCGCCTCCTGGCTTTTTTCGCCAGGCAGAATCATCGCCGCCTCCAGGGCTTCAGCGCCGAGGCCCGGGACCGGCTCCAGGATTATGACTGGCCGGGCAACGTGCGGGAATTGCGCAATACCATGGAACGCGCCGTCCTGCTGGGCAGTGGGGAACGTCTCGGCATGGAACATCTGCCGCTGCACCTGGCGCCGGCGAAACCGGAGCCGCAAGTGGGTGACCTGGTGTCACTGGAAGTAATCGAGGAGAGACATATCCGGCGGGTCCTGGCGGCCACCCGGTCCTTTGATGAGGCGGCCCAGGTGCTTGCTTTGGATCCCGCCACCCTCTGGCGGCGCCGCAAGAAATATGGTATCTAATAAATCTTTCATTTTGCAATTACAGGCCTGCCATTTGTTGCATCTTGAAAGCCAAAGCCCCTGCCGGCAAAACTGCCATTGGAAATAATCCTAAAATATCGATAGATTATTCAGATATTGCAACTGGTCTAAAGATTGCTATCTTTTTCCCGGGAGCAGGCTATGAGCATCAGGACCAAACTGATCTGGGTCTTTGGCGGATTCATCTTGATTTTGGCGGTGGTGGCCCTGGTGACCTTTCACACCCTCAGTGAATCCAGCAAGGTCATCGATCGGATCATGCGGGAAAACTACGATAGCGTGGAAGCCTGCTACAAGATGAAAGACGCCAGCGAGCGCCTCGATCACCTTGGGGAAGTCTCTATTTGGGAAAAACCGGCCGACTTGCAGCGCCAAAATGATGCGGTGATCGGCGAGCTGGAACGGAACCTAAAACTTCAGCAGGGAAAGGTGACCCTCCCGGGCGAGCGAGAACTGACGGACCGGCTAACGGAACTCTGGCTCTCCTACCACCGGGAGCTACAGGGTTTTTATCAATTAGTGAACTCCGGCGCCCCCTCCAGGGACCTTTATCGGAATACCCTGTTGCCCCGCTCTCAGGCGTTTCGGGACACCGCCCAAAAAATCCTGGAATTAAATTTAAATAACATGGTGGCTGCGGATGGTCAGGCCCACCTTAAGGCGGCGCATACCAGAAACATCATGTTGCTCTTATTAACCAGCGGCATCCTGGTGGCGCTGAGCTTCATCGTCCTGGTGGGGCCGAATATTTGGGGCCCCATAACCCGTCTGACGCAATCGGTGAGCGAAATCCAGAAAGGCAATCTCGACCTGATGGTGAACGCCACTTCCCGGGACGAAATCGGACAATTGGCCGAAGCCTTCAACAAGATGGCGGCGAGTCTGCGGGAGGTGCGGCGGAGTGACCGGGCCCAGCTTCTGCGCACCCAGAAATCGACCTTGCTCGCCCTCAACAGCTTCCGCGATGCCGTGGCTATCTGCGATCTGGGCGGTAAGATCGAACTGGCCAATGAGGTGGCCCGGCGCTTGTTCGGCTTGAATCCGGAAGCAACTCTCGCCGAAGTGGGCAACGAGAAATTTATCCAACTCTTCCAGAAGGCCTGTCAGGAGGAACGTCCCATCCTCCCCAAGGGTTACGACACCGCCATCCAGATTTTTCTGGAGGAAGAGGAACATTTTTTCCTTCCTGAGGCCATTCCTATTTTCGATGAAGGACGGCAACTGATGGGGGTGACCCTGATTTTGGCGGAAGTCACCCGTCTGCTCCGCCTGGATGAGGTGAAAAACGGTTTGATTTCCACCGTTTCCCATGAGTTGAAAACGCCTCTGACCTCGGTGCGTCTGGCGATTCACCTGCTCCTCAGTGAAAAAATCGGCCCCCTGTCCGTTAAGCAGTCGGAGGTTCTTGATGCGGCGCGTCAGGATAGCGATCGACTTTATCGAGTCATTGAAGACTTGCTGGATATTAGCCGCATCGAGTCAGGCAGCGCTGAGATGCAGCGCCAAACGGTGAATGTGGAATCCTTGATTTTGCAAGTGATCGAGAAAGTGAGGCCAGCCTTCAAGGACCATGGGATCGCACTGACCTTCGAGGTGCCGGCAGAGGTGCCCGCGGTGCTCGCCGATCCGCAACGTATTCTGCTGGTGTTCGATAATCTCCTCAGCAACGCCCTCAAATATACGCCCAGGGGGGGAGAGGTGCGAGTATCGGCTGGGAGCGCAGAGGATATGGTCCAGTTCATGGTGGAGGACACCGGCATCGGGATCGCCGCGGAATACCTGCCGCGCCTTTTCGAGAAATTTTTCCGGGTGCCGGGGCAGGAGCAGGTGGACTCGGGGTTGGGGCTCACCATCGCCCAAGAAATCGTGGCGGCCCACGGGGGCCGGATCGAGGTCGCCAGCCAGCCGGGAAAGGGGACCAGATTCACTTTCGCCGTCAGGGTGGCCTTAGCACCGATTTCATAAATCCGGTAACGTGTTGATTAATGGCGGGAGCAAGTGATTAATTCCTCATCACCCTAACCCTCTTTCCCTCGAGGGGGAGAGGGGATAAAGAGCCAAATTGGAATGCTCCCTCTCCCCCCCGCCGGGGGGAGCGGGCTGGGGTGAGGGGGTCGACAAGAAACGTTACCATATTTAAGAAATCAATCACTGAGTTTCGAGTTTTAAGTTTTGAGTAACTTATTAAACATGAAAGGGAATTAATCCATGGACCTCGTTTGGTTAACTATCACCCTGCTTTTCTTTGTGGTTTGCCTAGTCTATGTCGGCTTCCTGGCCAGGGAGGGCAAGACATGGAAAACCTGATCGTGGGCCTGGTGGCCTTTGCCCTGATTATCTATCTTTTTGTGGTGCTGCTGCGCCCGCAAAAGTTCTAATTCGGAGATACCGTAATGAATGCCAGCGGTTGGATTCAATTAATTCTCTTCAGCGTCATCCTGCTGGCCCTCACCAAGCCCATGGGGCTTTATCTGGTGAGGGTGCTGGATGCGGAAGGCCGCACCTTCCTCGATCCGGCCTTAAAGCCGGTGGAGCGCCTGATCTATCGTCTGGCCGGGATCGCCCCCACCAGGGAGCAGGACTGGAAAGGCTACGCCGTCTCCGTCCTGATCTTCAGCCTGGTCACCATGCTGCTGACCTATCTCATCCTGCGGCTGCAAGGGGTGCTGCCCCTCAATCCTCAGGGCTTCAGCGGGGTGGCCAGGGATCTTTCCTTTAATACCGCCGCCAGTTTCGTCACCAACACCAACTGGCAGAACTATACCGGCGAGTCCACCATGTCCTATCTCTCTCAGATGGTGGGCCTGGCCTCTCACAACTTCTTCTCCGCCGCCGCCGGCATCGCCGTCGCCGCCGCCCTGGTGCGGGGCCTCGCCCGGGATAAGGCGGCCACCCTGGGAAACTTTTGGACCGACCTGACCCGCACCTGCCTTTACCTGCTGCTGCCCATCTGCCTGGTGTTTGCGGTGTTTCTGGTTTCCCAGGGGGTGATTCAGAATTTCAGGGCTTATCAAAGCGCCCGGGTGATCGAACCTTTCACCACCCAGGTGGCCAAGAAAGACGCCAGCGGCCAGGAGGTCAAGGATGCCCAGGGCAACACGGTGATGGAGGAGGTCAAGGTGGAGAGCCAGATGATTCCCCAGGGCCCCATAGCCTCCCAGGTGGCCATTAAGTTGCTGGGCACCAACGGCGGCGGCTTCACCAACGCCAACGGCGCCCATCCCTTCGAGAACCCGACGCCGCTGTCGAACTTCATCCAGCTATTATCCATCTTCGTGATCCCTAGCGGCCTCACCTATTACCTGGGCCGCATGGTGAGGAATCAAAAGCACGGCTGGTCGGTGTGGGCCGCCATGTTTCTTCTCTTCCTGGTGGGTGTGCTCATCTGCTGGGGGGCGGAATCCTATGGCAACCCGCGCCTGGCGGCCCTGGGCCTCGACCCCGCCACCAGCGCCATGGAAGGCAAGGAAGTGCGCTTCGGCATCTTTAATTCCGCTCTGTGTGGCACGATTACCACGGACGCCTCCTGTGGCGCGGTCAACGCCATGCACGACTCCTTCACGCCCCTGGGCGGGCTGGTGCCCATGTTCAACATCCAACTGGGCGAGATCGTCTTCGGCGGCGACGGCGCCGGCCTCTTCGGCATGCTGGTCTTTGTGGTGCTGGCCATTTTCCTGGCTGGCCTGATGGTGGGTCGCACTCCGGAATACCTGGGAAAAAAGATCGAGTCCTTTGACGTTCAGGTCTCGGCCCTGGCCATCCTATTGCCCATCGCGGCCCTGCTGGGCTTCACCGCCCTGGCCGTCCCCACCGCATGGGGCCTCAAGGCCTTGAATAATGCCGGCCCCCACGGCTTCAGCGAAATACTCTATGCTTTTACTTCCTGTATCGGCAATAACGGCAGCGCCTTTGCCGGTCTGTCGGCCAATAGCCCCTGGTACAACCTGACCCTGGGGCTGGCTGCTCTCATCGGCCGCTTTCTGCTCATCGTGCCGGTGCTGGCCCTGGCCGGGTCCCTGGCGGCCAAAAAGACCATCCCGGTGAGCGCCGGCAGTTTTCCGGTTTCCGGCGTCACTTTTACCCTTCTCCTCGTGGGCACCGTCATCATCGTGGGGGCTCTGACCTTCTTTCCGGCCATCAGCCTGGGTCCCATTGTGGAGCACTTCATAATGATCAACTCCCACAAATTATTTTAAGGGATCTGATTATGGCTGCCAAGGCAAGGGCTCGCTCCTTGTTTGATAAGACGATTCTGATACCGGCGATCTGGGATTCTTTTCGGAAGCTCGATCCCCGCATGATGGTCCGCAATCCGGTGATGTTCGTGGCCATGGCAGGGGCGCTGGTCACCACCGCCAAACTCTTCTATACTCCTTTGCACGGTGGCTCTTGGGGCTTCTTCCTGCAAATCGCCTTGTGGCTCTGGTTCACGGTATTGTTCGCCAACTTTGCGGAGGCCATGGCGGAAGGGCGGGGCAAGGCCCAGGCGGCCACCCTGCGCCAGGCCCGCACCCAGACCACTGCCAATCGCCGCCTGCCCAACGGGGTCATCGAGCCAATCCCGGCAGAGGCCCTGCGCAAAGGCGATATTTTCGTGGTTAAGGCCGGTGAAATGATTCCCGCGGACGGCGAAGTTATCGAAGGCGCGGCCACGGTGAATGAATCGGCCATCACCGGGGAGTCGGCCCCGGTGATTCGCGAGTCAGGCGGCGATCGCAGCGCCGTCACCGGCGGCACCCAGGTGCTCTCCGACGAGATCGTGGTGCAGGTCACCGCCAACCCTGGGGAGAGCTTCATGGACCGGATGATCGCCCTCATTGAGGGCGCCAGCCGCCAGAAGACCCCCAATGAAATCGCGCTGACCATCCTATTGGCGGCCCTGACCATCATCTTTATGGTGGTCATCATTACCCTGAAACCCTTTGGGGCTTATGCCCAGGTGGATTTTTCCGTTCCGGTGCTGGCCTCCCTGCTGGTCTGCCTGATCCCCACCACTATCGGCGGGTTGCTGAGCGCCATCGGCATCGCCGGCATCGACCGGCTGGTGCAGCACAACGTTCTGGCTATGAGCGGCCGGGCCGCCGAGGCCGCCGGTGACGTGGACGTGCTCCTGCTGGACAAGACCGGCACCATCACCCTGGGCAACCGCCAGGCGGTGGAGTTCTTCCCCGCCCCGGGGGTCGAGCTGGGGGAACTGGCCAGCGTGGCCCAGCTCGCCTCCCTGGCCGATGAAACCCCGGAGGGACGCAGCATCGTGGTGCTGGCCAAGGAATATGGCCTGCGGGGGCGGGATCTGGGTGAGCTCCCCAACGCCATGTTTGTCCCCTTCAGCGCCAAGACCCGCATGAGCGGCGTCAATCTCAATGGCGACCAGTACCGTAAGGGCGCCGCGGATGCGGTGCGGGAATTTGTCGGCAAACCGCTGCCCCCGGAGGTGGATGGCGAGATCCAGCGCATCGGCTTCCAGGGCGGCACCCCTCTGGTGGTGGCCAGCTCCGAAAAAGTCTACGGGGTGGTCCATCTGAAGGATATCGTCAAGGGTGGCCTGCCAAACCGTTTCCAACGCTTCCGGGCCATGGGCATCACCACCATCATGATTACCGGCGACAATCCCCTGACCGCCGCGGCCATCGCCAAGGAGGCGGGGGTGGACGATTTTCTGGCCCAGGCCACACCGGAGGACAAGCTGGCCCTGATTCGCAGCCAGCAGGCGGCCGGCCACCTGGTGGCCATGACCGGCGATGGCACCAACGACGCCCCGGCCCTGGCCCAGGCCGACGTCGGGGTGGCCATGAACACCGGCACCCAGGCGGCCAAAGAGGCCGGCAACATGGTTGACCTGGACTCCAACCCCACCAAGCTCATTGAGGTGGTGGAAATCGGCAAACAGCTTCTCATGACCCGGGGCGCCCTCACCACCTTCAGCATCGCCAACGACGTGGCCAAATACTTTGCCATCATCCCGGCCATGCTGGTGGGGACCTTCCCCCAAATCGCCCCCTTCAATGTTATGAAACTGGCCTCCCCGGCCAGCGCCATCCTCAGTGCGGTGATCTTCAACGCCTTGATCATCATTGCCCTGATTCCCCTGGCGCTGAAGGGCCTCAAGTTCCGCCCCCTGGGGGCTGCCGCCATTCTGCGGCGCAATCTGCTGATCTATGGCCTGGGCGGTGTCATCGTGCCGTTTATCGGCATCAAGCTCATCGACTTGATCGTCGCCGTTCTGCACCTGGCCTGAGAGAGAAGGAAGATATGAAGATCCAAGAACTGCTTCAAGAAATCAAGGTTTCGGCCCTGGTCACCCTGGCCCTGTTGATTATCTTGTGCTGCGCCTATCCTCTGGTGGTCTGGGGCATCGCCCAGGTAGCCTTTCCCAGCCAGGCCAACGGCTCCCTGTTGGAAGTTAAGGGGAAGGTGGTGGGCAGCGGCTTAATGGCCCAAAACTTCGGCGGGGCGCAGTATTTTCACGCGCGGCCTTCGGCGGCGGGCGACACCGGCTATGATGGCACCAGTTCCGGCGGCAGCAACCTGGGGCCGCTGTCCCGGAAGCTCACCGATCAGGTGAAGGAGCGGGTGAAGAAATATCGCGCCGAAAATAACCTGCCGGCCGAAACCCTGGTCCCCGCCGATGCGGTAACCGCCTCCGGCAGCGGTCTGGACCCCCATATCAGCCTGGGGAACGCCGGGCTGCAGGCCCCCCGGGTTGCCAAGGCTAGAAATTTAAAGGAAACTACAATCAGGAGCCTGATCGCCAAATATCGCGAAGGACCCGATTGGGGCCTCTTCGGAGAGCCCAGGATTAACGTGCTCCGGCTCAATCTGGCCCTGGACGCCATCCCGGTCAATTAGTGCAGGTTTCGGTTAAAGGATTAACCGAATAACCGGGATCGCGATGTCTCAGCTGATGGTTGCATAACTAAACGACTCAGTAGCAGATGCTCATGGAAACCGGATAAGATGGCGGAAGACAAGGCCCTCAGTTTCCTGCGCCTGATCCGCCGCGCCCAGCGCGGCAAGTTGAAGATCTATCTCGGGTACGGGGCCGGGGTCGGGAAGACCTGGCAGATGCTCCAGGAAGGGCACCGCCTGAAGGAAGAGGGAGTTGATATCGTGGTGGGGCTGGTGGAGACCCATGGCCGGGTGGAGACGGCCAAACTCCTCGAAGGTCTGGAGGTCGTCCCCCGGCGGCAGGTTCAGTATCGCGGCATCACCCTTGAGGAGATGGACCTGGATGCGGTACTGGCACGGCGGCCTGAGGTGGCCCTGGTGGATGAACTGGCCCACTCCAATGTCCCGGGAAGCAAGAACCCCAAACGTTATCAAGACGTGGATGACCTGTTGCGCACCGGCATCCACGTCATCAGCACCCTCAACATCCAGCATCTCGAAAGCCTCTATGATTTGGTGGAGACTCACATCGGGGTAAAGGTCCATGAGCGCATCCCCGACACCGTGTTGGCCGAGGCCGATGAAATTATCAACGTGGACATCTCCCCGGAGGATTTGCTGCGGCGCCTGCGGGAAGGGAAGATCTATCCTCCGGAGCGGGTGGCCGTGGCCCTGGAAAACTTTTTTAAACGCGTCAATCTGGACCAGCTCCGGGAATTGACGCTGCGGGAACTGGCCTCGCAGATTGACCTCAAGCGCCGCACCGAGCCGGAGGAAAATCCCGAGGCGGCGCCGGAACAGGTGATGGTCTGCCTGAGCTCCCGCGGCCCCAATCCCGCCGCCCTGCTCCGCTATGGCTCCCGCCTGGCCGGCCGCCTCAGCACCACCTGGTATGCGGTTTACGTCCAGACCCCCCGGGAGGAATCCACCGTGATCGATGCGGCCACCCAGCGCCAGCTCGCCGATAGCCTCACCCTGGCCAAACAACTGGGGGCCCTGGTTTTTCCCTATAAGGGGGAGGATATCGTGGCAACGATCCTCCATTTTGCCAGGGAATACCGGGTCAGCCACATCGTCATCGGCAAGCCGGGCCGGCTGCCTGCCTGGAGACGCTGGCTGGGCCAAAAAACCGTTGCCGAGCAATTGATCTTCAAGGCCCCCCCGGGGGTGACCATTGTGGTGGTGGATACCTCTTCATTTCTTTTTTAGTGTCAGGTTTAAAATTTTCCTTTAATAAAGAAGTCCATCTTAACCAACCAGCAGGGAACCATCGCCAACCGCCAGTGAAGACCCGTCTGGATCAGTTATTGGTAACCAGGGGCCTGGCCCGGAGCCGGACCCAGGCCCAGGCCTTGATCCTGGCGGGGAGGGTCAGGCTGGCGGGGGGCGGAGTGGCGGTCAAACCCGGAACCCTGGTGGCCGGGGAGACGGCCATCACCCTGAAGCCGGCGCCCCGTTTCGTCAGCCGGGGCGGTGAGAAGCTGGCTGCGGCCCTGGAACATTTCCGGGTGTTCCCAGCCGGCAAGACCGCCCTGGACGCCGGGGCCGCCACCGGCGGCTTCACCCAGGTCCTCTTGCTGGCCGGGGCTAAAATTGTCTATGCCGTGGACGTGGGCTACGGCCAGCTCGACGCCACCCTGCGGGCCGACCCCCGGGTGGTGGCCCTGGAGCGCCGGAACCTCCGCCTCTTAACCCGGGAAGCCGTCCCCGAGCCCATCGATCTCATTACCCTGGACCTCTCCTTTATCTCCCTCACCCTGGTGCTGCCCCGGATGCTGGAGTTTCTCCGCCCCGGCGGCGAGATCCTGGCCCTGGTGAAGCCCCAGTTCGAGGTGGGCAAGGGTCAGGTGGGTAAAGGCGGAGTGGTGCGGGAGCCGGTCCGGCAACAGGAGGCGGTGGCCAAGGTGGCGGCCGTGGCCGCGGCTCTGGGTTTTCAGGTGAGCCCGGCCTTCCCCTCCCCCCTCAAGGGACCCAAGGGGAATCAAGAATATTTTCTGTATCTTATCGGCCCCGGGGCGGATCCCGGAGCGGCGGAAGTTATTGACAAGAACCGTGAGGAATTTTAAAATTTAGCAGCAACCATCTAAACGAAAAATCCTCGTATTTCTTTCACTATAGGAGTAAGCAGATGGAAAATCGAGTAAAAACCGTGCTCTTATTGACCGGGTTGACGATATTCCTCATTTTCATGGGCAAGTTTCTGGGTGGCCGCCAGGGGATGTACCTGGCCTTTATCCTGGCCTTGGGCATGAATTTTTTCAGCTACTGGTTCTCAGACAAGATCGTCCTGCGCATGTATAGGGCCCAGGAAGTGAGCCCGGAGGAAGCGCCGCAGATACATCAGATGGTGGAGGAACTGGCCCACGAGGCGGGGATTCCCAAACCCAAAGTGTATATCATCCCGGATGACTCCCCCAACGCCTTCGCCACCGGCCGCAACCCGCAGCACGCCGCAGTGGCGGCCACCCAAGGGATTATCCGGCTGCTGACCCCGGTGGAGCTCAAGGGAGTGCTGGGTCATGAGCTGGGCCACGTGCTCAACCGCGATATCCTCATCTCCACCATCGCCGCCACCCTGGCCGGCGCCATCATGATCCTGGCGAGCATGGCCAGGTGGGGGGCAATTTTGGGTATGGGCCGGGATGACGAGGAGGGGGGAGGAATCTTTGGGGTTCTGGTCATGTCCATCATCGCCCCCATCGCCGCCATGCTCATCCAGATGGCCATCTCCCGCTCCCGGGAGTACCTGGCGGATGAAACCGGGGCCCGTCTGGCCCACAACCCGGAATCCCTGGCCCGGGCCCTGGAGAAGCTCTCCCTGGGGACGCAACGGATTCCCATGGACGCCAGCCCGGCCACGGCTCACATGTTCATTGTCAACCCCCTGACCGGGCGCAGCCTCATGAACCTCTTCAGCACCCATCCGCCCATTGAAGAGCGGGTGGAGCGCCTGCGGGCCATGCGCAGCTATTGATTTACAATTTCCGGCAACGGCCCCGTACGGGCGCCAGGGCGCGCCCACAGGCCGCCTCTTGGTAACCCGCCCTAATGGCAAGTCGCCGCCAAGGTGGCAGCATCTCTGGCAGGGGGGCAGTCAGGTATGCGCCCCCCCCTGGGCCGGCCTCGCAGGTCCGCTTCTTCACCCACAGGATTATTTGACGGCTACCTGGCATAAGGCTGGCGGCGGCCTCGCCAATCATGGTATAAAGGTCGTCCGCGCGGGCGGCGGGCCCTTGGATATGTGGCTTTATGAAGCTGTCCATCTGGCCGGGAGACTACCATGAAGCGCTGGCGCCATTTGCTGATCCTGTTTATTTGCCTGCTGGTTCCGGCCCAGCAGGTCTGGGCCGATCAAAATCTGCTCATCAAGGGGATCGAGGCCCAAAAGGCCGGCAACAATGAGTTGGCCCTGGCGTTGCTCGGCAAATATCTGAAGCAGAACCCGCGCATGACCGAGGCCCGGCGCCACCTCGCCATGGCCCTGGCCGGCCTGGGCCGCAATACCGAGGCCCTGGCAGAGCTTGACCGGGGTCTGGCTGAACACCCCCGGGACCTCCAGTTTCTCCTGGCTAAGGCGAATCTGCTGGCCAGCATGGAGCGGCGACCCGAGGCCATCGAGGTCCTGACCGCGGCTCTCAATGGCGACCCCAAAAACGTCGAGGTC
>Ga0326727_10019427_pt1 | contig 13659 bp, 22 predicted proteins | sample MB2enrmetagenome_FD_207643 | JGI IMG/M metagenome (GOLD analysis project Ga0326727, IMG submission 207643) | Lab enriched peat soil microbial communities from McLean, Ithaca, NY, United States - MB29MY | ecosystem: Environmental > Terrestrial > Soil > Wetlands > Peat | place: USA: New York... | reverse complement strand
GGACAGGAGTTTCATGTTGATCTATTCAAAGTCGGTGATAAAGTAAGCGTAATCGGCACGTCGAAGGGTAAAGGATTTGCAGGAGCCGTAAAGCGCTATCATTTTCATGGTGGCGACATGACACACGGTTCGATGATTCATAGAAAACCGCAGTCCGGTGGCGCAACCGACGCCGCCAGGACCTTCAAGGGCGTACGACGCCCCGGTCGCATGGGCGGAGAGACCGTCACGACGCAGGGATTGAAGATCGTGCGGGTTGACGCCGAGAAGAACCTGCTGCTGATCAAGGGCGCAATACCGGGCGCCAACGGCGGGTTGGTAGAGATTACGAAGATGGATTAGAGGCTAAGGTTCCAGGTCTGTAATGTTTTACGGTTTTAGGGTTCGGATTTCCCTTAAAGCCTTAGAACCCCAAAACCTTAGAACCCTGCCTCATTGAGGAGGAGATTATGCCCGAGGTAGCATTGGTAAACTCGGATGGCGCAGAGGTGGGAAGGGTAAGTTTACCTGCCGCCGTTTTTGAGGTGAAGCCGCACGAATCGCTTATGCATAGCGCGGTTATCAGCCAGCTTGGAAATATGCGCCAGGGAACCGCCGACACCAAGACCAGGACAGAGGTTTCCGGTGGTGGTAAGAAGCCGTTCCGACAGAAGGGCACCGGTCGTGCTCGACAGGGCAGTACACGAGCCCCGCACTGGCCGGGTGGCGGCGTCGTGTTCGGTCCGCATCCCAGGGATTATTCCACGCCCCTGCCTAAGAAAATGCGAAGACTGGCGATGCGATCGGCGTGGTCGGTGAAGGCTGCCGATGGACAGCTCATGGTGCTTGATGCGCTGAAGATGGATGCCGTCAGCACGAAGACGCTGGTGGGAGTGATGGGCAAGCTTGGCGTTCAGGGCAAAACCGTTCTCGTTCTCGCTGAGAGCGATGACACCATCGTGAAGTCCGCCAGAAACGTGCCGTGGCTGACCCTGAGAATCGCGCCCTCCGTCTCGACCTACGATCTCCTTAACGCGGACACGGTTGTCCTGCTCAAGGACGCGCTCGCGAAGGAAGAGGAGGCTTTGGCATAATGAAAAGCATATATGAAATCATCGAGAAGCCCCTTATTACTGAGAAAAGCGTTGCAGGCGGCGCAGTGGGCAAGTACTCCTTTCGCGTTAGCAGAGATGCCAACAAGATTGAAGTGGCAAGTGCGGTTGAGAAGTTGTTCAGCGTCACGGTTTTGAGCGTGAACACTATGACAGTCAAGGGTAAGAAGTCCCGCGGTTCCGTTGCTTACAAGGGCGGCAGGCGCGCGACCGGAAAGACACCGGATTGGAAGAAAGCGATAGTTACGCTCAAGGCCGGTGACAAGATAGAGATATTCGAAGGGATGTGACGTACTGATGGCAGTTAAAAAGTTTAAACCAACATCACCGGGTAGGCGTTTCGCAACGGTTGCATCCTTCGAGGAAATAACCGCGCGTGAGCCGGAAAAGTCGCTGACAGTATGTATCAAGAAATCGGCCGGTAGGAACCAGACCGGGAAAATCACCACCCGTCACAGAGGCGGCGGTAACAAGCGACTATACAGGCAGATCGATTTCAAGAGAAACAAGATCGACGTGCCCGCAAAGGTAGCGACGATTGAGTATGATCCAAACAGGACAGCTCGAATCGCTCTGCTCAACTACGTGGACGGTGAAAAGAGATACATTATCTGTCCGCTCGGCCTGAAGGTCGGCGACACCATTATCTCAAGCACCACGGCGGACATCAAGCCCGGAAATGTTCTTCCCCTCGCCAACGTTCCTGTTGGTACCATCGTTCACAATGTGGAGATGGCCCCCGGCAGAGGCGGACAGCTTGCACGAAGCGCCGGCATGGGCGTTCAGCTCCTGGGCAAAGAAGGCAACTATGCCATCATGAGACTGCCCTCTGGAGAAATCCGACGTATTCTCCTCACCTGCAAGGCCACAATCGGCCAGGTAGGCAACCTGGAGCACGAGAACATCTCCCTCGGCAAGGCCGGACGCACTCGATACAAAGGCATCAGGCCGACGGTCCGTGGTGTTACCATGAACCCTTGCGATCACCCGCACGGTGGTGGCGAAGGAAAATCCCCGATTGGACGCAAGAGTCCCATGACTCCATGGGGCAAGGTGGCCATGGGTCGCAAGACCAGGGGCAAGAAGCAGAGCGATAAGCTCATAATGAAGAAGCGAAAGTAAGGAGGCTGCTTAGTGGCAAGGTCATTGAAAAAAGGGCCTTATGCAGAGCCCAAGCTGCTGCATAAGATCGAGGACATGAACGCAAAGGGCGAGAAGCGGATCATCAAGACTTGGTCCCGCCGCTCGACCATCTTTCCCGAGATGATTGGCCATACGCTAGCTATCCATGACGGACGAAAGCATATTCCAATCTTTATCACTGAGAATATGGTAGGCCATAAGCTCGGTGAGTTCGTAGTGACCAGATTGTTCAGGGGACATAGTGGACACACAGCGAGGTCCACGTCCCTTAAATAAGGTTTTGGGTGTGAGGTTTGCCGCACGGGCTTGATCCTGTGCAAGACCTTAAGACCCGGACAGCCTAACACCCTAGTTGGAGGTTACCATGGAGGCGAAAGCGATCGGACGATACCTTAGGGTACCGCCGAGAAAGGCAAGATTTGTCCTCGATGCGGTACGCGGAAAGTCCGCAAGTGAAGCTCAGGCACTGCTGAAGTTCATACCGAACGAGGCGGCCAGATACATAGAAGACGTGCTTTCTTCGGCAATGGCCAACGCAGAGCACAACTTCTCGATGGACAGGGATATCCTTCGCATAAGCAGTGCGTTTGCGGACGGTGGTCCAAGCATGAAGCGCATTCATCCCAGAGCAATGGGACGAGCATACAGAATTCTTCACAGGACATGCCACATTACGGTGGCAGTCAGCGAAGACGAATCGCTGAAGAAGGTCATAGCTCCTAAGGCTAAGACAACAGCGCGCCCGGCGAGGCGAGCCAAGAAGGCAGAGACTGCCGGCGAAACCAGGGCTCCGAAGGCTAAGCCGGCAAAGGCGGAGACCAAGCCCGCAGAGACGGCCGAACCGGCGACGCCGGAACAGACGGCAGAGTAAGGAAAGAGGGTGAGCAATTGGGTCAGAAAATTCATCCGATAGGTTTCAGAATAGGTGTTAACAGAGGCTGGGAGAGCAAGTGGTATGCAGACAAGAATTATGCCGCTTTCCTGGTGGAAGATGTAAAGCTGCGCCGCTGGATCAAGAAGAAATTGAACGCGGCTGCAATCTCGAAAATCGAGATAGAGCGAGCGGCGAACCAGATTAAAGTAACCCTATTCTGTGCGAAACCTGGCATCATCATAGGCCGTGGCGGCAAGGGCGTCGACGATCTTCGGCTGGAGATCGAGAAGATGACCGGCAAGCAGGCTCACGTCAACGTTCAGGAGGTCAGACGTCCTGAGATCGACGCTCAGCTCGTTGCCGAGAGTATTGCTCAGCAGATTGAGAAGCGCGTGGCATATAAGAGAGCCATGCGCCAATCCATCATGCGAACCATGAGAATGGGCGGCAAAGGGATAAAGATAGGTGTAGCCGGAAGACTTGCGGGCGCTGAAATGGCTCGTCGCGAGGGCGCCAAACAGGGCAAGATTCCGCTTCATACTCTTCGCGCGGATATCGATTATGGATTTGCGGAAGCAGCAACCACTTACGGTAACATCGGTGTAAAGGTTTGGATTTACCGAGGCGACATTCTACCGGGTCAGACCCGTGAGGCAGCGGAAGAGCAGAGACAGGCCGAGGCTCCGCAGCAGAGATACCAGCGCGGTGAGCGCGGAGATCGCAGAGATCGAGGTGGCGAGCGCGGCGGACGTCCCGGCGGCGGATACGGCGGAGGCCGGTCCGGTGGCGGCGGCAGGTCCGGCGGCGGTGGCGGATACGGCGGTGGCAGATCCGGTGGCGGACGACCATCCGGCGGCGGCGGTCGGCCCTCGGGACCCGGCGGCGGCCCGACCACGGAAGGCGGAGGGTAGTAAACCATGTTAATGCCTAAAAGAGTCAAGCATCGAAAGATGCATAGGGGTTCCCGCGCCGGTAAGGCAAAGGGTGGAACCGAGATAAGCTTCGGCGAGTACGGTCTCCAGGCAATGGAGTCATGCTGGCTTACAAGCAACCAGATAGAAGCCGCTCGAATTGCAATGACCCGTCACATCAAGAGAGGCGGTCAAATTTGGATTCGAGTCTTTCCTGACAAATCAGTTTCCAAGAAGCCTGCCGAAACCCGAATGGGAAGCGGCAAGGGCGCACCGGAATTCTGGGTGTCCGTCATCAAGCCGGGCCGGATGCTCTTCGAGATGGCCGGCGTTAGCGAAGAACTGGCAAAAGAGGCTATGCGACTGGCCTCGCACAAGCTTCCGATAGATGTGAAATTCGTGACCAAGAAAGATTGGGGTGAGACACATGAGGCTGGCGCAGCGTAAAGATCAGCTTCGTGAGAGCTCCGTCCCCGAGCTCGAACGAATGCTTCAAGATGAAAGAAAGAATCTATTCATGGCGCGAAAAGATTCAGCAATGAAGACATTAGAGAATCCGATGAGGATACGCCTGACTCGAAAGAACATCGCGAGAATCCTGACATTCATCAGGCAGCGCGAACTCGAATCGGCGGGGGGGAAGAAGTAGATTATGGAATTGGTGAGAGGACGTCGTAAGACCCGACAGGGCCGCGTGGTAAGCGACAAGATGGAGAAGACCGTTGTAGTCGCCATTGAATCCAGGATGCGTCACCCGCTCTACGGCAGAATTATTCGTCGGACCAAGAAATTTAAGGCGCACGACGAAACAAGCGTATCGGCAATGGGAGATCTCGTCGAGATAATGGAGTGCAGGCCGATGAGCCGCGAGAAGCGGTGGCGAGTAACCCGAGTGGTCGAGAAGGCCAAGTAGAACGGAAAGATATTGGATACTGGATATTGGATACTTGATGTCCGATATCTTCTCCGAAGGAGATAGCAATGATTCAGCCATATACAAGACTGAAATCCGCGGACAACTCAGGGGCCCGCGAAATACTCTGCATAAGAGTGCTCAAGGGCGGCAGCAACGCCACCGGAAATGTTGGTGACGTGATCGTTGGAGCCGTCAAGTCTGCCACTCCCGGCGCTCAGGTGAAAAAGGGAGACGTCGTCAAGGCAGTTATAGTGCGGACGACGAAGCCGATCAGGCGCCCCGATGGTTCATATCTGCGGTTCGATGATAACGCGGCGGTGGTTATCAACAACGCTCTGGAGCCGAGGGGAACGAGAATATTCGGCCCTGTGGCTCGAGAGTTAAGAGACAAGAACTTCATGAAGATTATCTCGCTGGCGCCGGAAGTACTATAAGCAGGCGGATCAGCGGAGGAGATAAGTATGGGACTCAAGATAAAAAAGGGCGACCAGATAATGGTCATAGCTGGCCGAGACAGAGGCAAGCACGGTAAGGTAATTCAGACGATTCCGGCAGACCGTACAGTGATTGTCGATGGCGTGAACGTTGTTACAAAGCATCAGCGACCGAGAGCTGCAACTAGAGCCACTCCTGCGACGCAGACCGGCATCATCAAGAAGCCCGCGCCACTGGATATCTCGAAGGTGGCTTTGATCTGCCCTCGATGCGATAAGCCGAGCCGAGTAGGGCACGAGCTGGAACCGAGCGGCGAGAAGATCCGAATATGTAAGCGCTGCGGTTCGCCGGTGGATGCGTCCTAGGCATTAGTGAATTTCTGAGCGACTGGCGTCGTTCGTGGGGGAAAAGCAATGACCCGTTTAAAAGAAAAGTATAGCAAAGAAGTTGTGCCTATGCTGATGAAGCAGTTCAGCTACAAGAGCATCATGCAGGCGCCGAGACTCGACAAGGTTGTTATCAACATGGGAGTCGGCGCGGCAGTGCAGGATCCGAAAGTACTGGACGGCGCAGTTCGAGACATGACACAGATTTCCGGGCAGAAGCCGGTGATCACAAAGGCTAAGAAGTCGATCGCAAACTTCAAGATTCGAGCCGGAATGCGAATAGGCGCGAAGGTAACGCTCCGCGGTGACAGGATGTACGAGTTCCTCGACAAATTGATGAACACGGTGCTTCCAAGAGTACGTGACTTCGGCGGCGTTAATCCTTCGTCCTTCGATGGGCGTGGAAACTACGCCATGGGGTTCAAGGAACAGCTTGTTTTCCCCGAGATCGAGTACGATAAAATCGACCGGATCAGAGGGATGGATATAGTGATTTCTACAACCGCAAAGACGGACGAGGAATCCAGGGTGATGCTCAAAGCTATGGGGATGCCGTTCAGAGAGCGGTAGAATTCACGAAACCTTAACAAGTTTCAAGATTCTCATTAGGAGGATTGATCTGTGAAGTCGTATACTGCAAATGCAATTCGCAACGTAGCTCTGGTTGGCCATGGCGGTTGCGGAAAGACTTCTTTGGCCGAGGTGCTGCTTTACGTAAGCGGCGGAATCGACCGACTGGGCAGGGTTGATGAGGGTAACACCACGTCCGACTATGATGCGGACGAGATAAAACGAAAAATTAGTATTAACGCAACGCCCATTCCATGTGAATGGAAGGGTGTCAAGGTGAACTTCATCGACACACCCGGATACGCCGACTTCGTCGGAGATGTGAAGAGTACTCTCCGGGTTGTTGAAGGCGCTTTGATAGTGGTTTGCGCAGTTTCCGGGATAGAAGTGGGAACGGAGAATGCCTGGGCGTTTTCTGAGGAGAACTCGGTTCCGAGAGCCTTCTTTGTAAATAAGATGGACAGGGAGAATGCCGATTTCTTCGGCGTGGCGGAGGCGCTCAGAGTGCGATTCGGTTCAAGAGTCGTTCCCGTTCAGCTTCCCATCGGTTCGCAGGATACCTTCAAGGGTGTTATTGACTTGGTTTCGATGAAGGCCATTGTCGGCGAGGGAAAGAAGGTTACGGAGACCGAGATTCCCGCCGATATGATGGATGCGGTCAACAAGTACCGCGAGGCTTTGGTTGAGGCGGCATCAGAGAACGATGACGCGTTGATTTCCAAGTATCTTGAAGGCGAAACACTGACCAATGAGGAAGTGGTTCGCGGATTGGAACTTGGAGTGAGGTCAGGAAGCGTCTTTCCGGTATTCTGCGGCTCAGCTCTCAAGGATATCGGAGTAACCGATCTGTTTGACGAGTTCATCGCATCGTTCCCGCCTCCTTCCGAGACGGAGAGCATAGACGGAGAGAATCCTCAGAACGGTGAGAAGATCTCCCGTAAGCCCGCGGATTCGGAGCCATTTTCGGCACTGGTCTTTAAGACGCTGGCAGACCCGTATGTCGGTAAGCTGACGTACTTCAGGGTATACTCCGGCATTCTTAAGTCGGACTCTCATGTCTATAACTCGACCAAAGGCGTCGAGGAGAGAATAGGTCAAGTGTATTTCGTCAAGGGCAAGACTCAGGAGGCGACTCCCGAGGTTCACGCCGGAGACATCGCAGCGGTTGCAAAGCTTACCGAGACCATCACCGGAGATACATTGTGCGAGAAGGCAAAGGCGATCAAGTATCCGTTGATCGATTTCCCTGCCCCAGTATTTGCGGTGGCGATCCAGGCCAAGACGAAGGTCGATGAAGACAAACTCGGCCCGGCGCTGGCCAAGCTTGCGGATGAAGATCCGACGTTCCACCATCATCGTGATGCCGAAACAGGGCAAACTCTGATATCCGGTCTCGGCGAGGCTCACGTGGACATCGTTGTTGACAGGCTCAAGAGGAAGTTCGGGGTAGGTGTTGACGTATCGACCCCTAGAATCGCGTATCGCGAAACTTTGACCACCAGCGCCAAGGCACAGGGCAAACATAAGAAGCAGAGCGGCGGCAGAGGTCAGTACGGCGACGCGTGGATCGAGCTGGCTCCTCAGGAAAGAGGCCAGGGCTTCGAGTACGTCGATGCTGTTGTCGGTGGATCTGTTCCGAGGCAGTATATTCCCGCTGTTGAGAAGGGCATCAGGGAGGCGATGGATAGAGGAATTCTCGCCGGATACCCTGTTGTAGATGTCAAAGCGACGTTGTATGATGGATCGTTCCACCCGGTGGACTCCAGCGAAATGGCGTTCAAGATGGCGGGCATTCTTGCCTTCCATGCGGCCGCCGAGAAGGCCGGCCCCGTGATTCTTGAGCCGGTTATGAACGTAGAAGTGATCGTTCCTGAAGAGTTCATGGGCGATATCATAGGCGATCTGAACGGCAAGCGAGGAAGAATCCTCGGCATGGAGCCGATTTCAGGCGGCAGGCAGCGAATCAAAGCCGTGGTTCCCCAGGGAGAGATGCAGAGATACGCGATCGACCTTCGGTCCATCGCGCGCGGCAGGGGCCAGTTCCATGCGGAGCTATCCCACTACGAGCAGGTACCTGGGCAGGTTGCCCAGCAGATTATAGAGCAGCATAAGAGAGAAGCTAAGGAAGAATAACCATCCAGGAGGCGCCAGTTGGCCAAGCAGGCACTGATCGAGAAATGTAAACGTAAACCGAAGTTCGCCGTTCGCGGTTACAACAGATGCTCACTTTGCGGCAGACCGCGAGGCTACATCCGGAAGTTTAGTCTTTGCCGGATTTGTTTCAGGGAACTTGCACACCAGGGCCACGTTCCGGGTGTTACCAAGTCCAGTTGGTAGGTCCTGTCCTTCGGCGAGTTGCTATGGCCGAGGTATACGGGAAACCGCCCAAATCCCCCCTGGCACTGAAGTGCCTGCGGGTAACGGAGGAGATTTGAAATGTCAGTCACAGACCCAGTTGCAGACCTGCTGACCAGGATTCGCAATGCGAATTCTGCCGGGCATGACTCAGTGGAGTTATCATGCTCAAGGCTGAAGCTTGAAATAGTGAAGATCCTGCAGTCTGAAGGATTCATCAAGAACTATGAGATAGTAAAGGACCCGACGCAGAATCGGATCAAGATCCATCTGAAGTACGGACAGCAGAAGGAGAAAGTAATCTCCAATCTGAAGCGCGTCAGTAAGCCCGGTTTGCGTGTTTACACGAAGCGGGATGAAGTACCCAGAGTACTAGGTGGACTCGGAATCGCCATTTTGAGCACATCGAGAGGCGTTATTACCGATAAAGAGGCGCGTCGCCAGAAGGTTGGCGGCGAGGTTCTGTGCTACGTCTGGTAGGAGGATTTAAGCTATGTCCAGGATAGGCAGGATGCCGATCCCCGTTCCGAACGGTGTTGATATCAAGCTGGAAGACGGCGCCATTACCGTAAAGGGACCAAAGGGAACGCTAACAAAGAATATTCGCTCTGAGATGATCGTTAAGATCGAGAACAACACGGTCACCGTGGAGCGGCCCAATGACGAGGGATTCAATAGATCGCTTCACGGATTGACAAGAACGATCATTGCCAATATGGTCCAGGGTGTGACAGCGGGTTACGAGAAGCTCTTGCAGGTGCATGGCGTTGGTTACCGTGCTCAGATGAACGGAAACAATCTAAACCTGCAGGTCGGCTATTCGCACCCGGTGGATATCACGCCTAGAGAAGGAATCGCCTTTGAGGTCGGCCAGGAAGCCAACACAAGGACGCCTCTTATCTGGGTTCGCGGGATAGATAAAGAAGTTGTCGGACAGCAGGCGGCTGAAGTTCGCATGGTCCGAAAGCCGGAGCCTTACAAGGGCAAGGGCATACGTTACGCAAATGAAGTTGTACGCCGCAAGGTCGGTAAGAAGGCCGGCGGAAAGAAGTAGGGGGTAGCAAGCAATGTTGAGAAGAGAACTATTGCGCCGCGCTCGCCATGAGCGGGTGAGAAAGAACATCCTCGGTGTTGAGAGCGCTCCCAGACTGAACGTTTATCGCAGCCTGAATAATATCTACGCTCAAATCATCGTTGACACCACAGGCAAGACCCTGGTCACCGCATCCACGCTGGATAAGGAGATCAAGGAGGCCGGGAAGTCCGGCGGCAATATCGATGCCGCAAAGGCAGTTGGCGCACTGATCGGAAAGCGCGCCCAGGAGAACGGTCTCAAGAAGGTGATTTTCGATCGCGGTGGATTCAAATATCACGGACGAGTGAAGGCCCTCGCTGATGCTGCCCGTGAGAGCGGTTTGGAATTCTAGGAGGATTGTATGCCGAGAATCAATGCAGATACCCTGAATCTTGAAGAGCGAGTTATCAAAACCAACAAGGTTCAGAAAACCCATAAGGGTGGACGCACAATGAGCTGGAACGCTCTTGTTGTCGTCGGTGATAGCGATGGCCACGTCGGCGTCGGCCTGGGAAAGGCCCGGGCGGTTCCGGATGCCATTCGCAAAGGGGTTGAGGACGCAAAGAAGAGGCTTGTGGTAGTACCACGTGTGGGAACAACGATTCCTCACGAGATCCTGGCGTCTGCCGGCGCGTCCCGGGTTCTGCTTCGTCCCGCCTCACCGGGTACGGGCGTGGTTGCGGGCGGCTCGGTCAGAGCGATATTGGAAGTTTCCGGCGTGAAAGACGTGCTCGCAAAGTCGCTGGGCGCTCCGAATGCGATCAACACTGCCAGAGCAACGATGGAGGCTCTCAAGCAATTGAAACGGGCCGAGGACGTCGCCAAGCTTCGAGGCAAGAAGATCGAGGATCTTCTTCCCAAGGGCGTTCTTGCCGTTATGGCGTCTGCTGCTCCCGCGGAAACCTTCGCTTCCGAGGAAACAGAGGAGGCCGAGGGCGAGTTGGTTGCGGCTGTGGAGGAAGAAAGTGCTTAAGATCACATATACTAAGAGTGCAATCGGCTATAACGAGCGGCAGAAGGCCACGATCGACTCGCTTGGCCTGAAGAAACTCAATTCATCCGTCGTTCGACCGGATAATCATCAGATCAGAGGGATGATCCGAAGCGTCAAGCACCTGGTCACATTTGAAGAGGTAGAGACGGAAGCTGCAGGAGGCAAGCAGATTGAGGCTGAATGAACTCAAACCCGCTGAGGGTTCAATGCATTCCAAGAAGCGAATCGGACGGGGAATCGGCTCCGGTCATGGAAAGACCTCGACTCGCGGACACAAGGGAGACAAGGCGAGAGGCCAGACTCCTCCCGGGTTCGAAGGCGGCCAGACCCCTCTGCATAGAAGGCTGCCCCGCAAGCGCGGGTTCACGAACATATTCAAGAAGGAGTGGGCGATGATCAACGTGGACACGCTGGGTAAGCTGTCCGAAGACTCCATCACCCCTGAACTCCTCATGGAAAAAGGTATTATCAACAAGCTGGGATCCGGACTAAGGATTCTCGGCCGTGGAGAACTGGACAAAGCGATCACGGTGAAAGCTCATTATTTCAGCAAAACCGCCGAGGAGAAGATCAAGGCCAAAGGCGGCACCGTGGAGGTGATCTAGGTTGTTTAATTCAATCATCGCAGCGTTAAGACTCCCAGACCTCAGGAAACGCGTACTATTCGTATTCGCGATGTTCGGCGTTTTTGCGGTTGGGCTGCACATACAGGTGCCGGGAATCGATACGGCAGCCATGGACAGGCTTTTCTCGAGCGGAGGGGGAGGCGTCTTCGGGCTTCTCGACCTCTTCTCAGGTGGAGCGCTTAGAAGGTATTCCATCTTTGCAATGGGGATTGCCCCTTACATCAACGCCTCCATTATCATGCAGTTGCTGACGGTCGCCGTTCCGAGCCTGGAGCAGCTTGCAAAGGAAGGCGAGCATGGACGGAAGAAGATATCCCAATATACCAGGTATCTGACGGTCATTCTTGCTGCCGTTCAGGCGACTGGAATGAACAAGGCGTTCCAGGGTCTTCATATCCTGTCCGCATCGCCTCTGGCGTTTGTGCAGATCGTCGTTGTTCTGGCCGCAGGAACGGCGTTCCTTATGTGGATTGGTGAGCAGATTACCGACAAGGGTATTGGGAACGGCGTTTCGATGGTCATATTCGCCGGTATCATCGCAAGCCTTCCCGTGCAGTTTGCTCAGACCTGGGACTTGTTCGTGCATGGCGCGATCAAGCCGTTCAGCCTGATCTTCTTCTTTGCAATCTTCCTTGCTACAATCGTCGGTGTTATCGCGGTTCAGCAGGCGCAGAGGAAGATTCCGATTCAGCATGTGAAGAGGGTTGTCGGAAACAAGACCTACAGCGGTTCGACCTCCTTCCTTCCGCTTAGGGTGAACTCCGCGGGAGTTATCCCGATCATCTTTGCGCTGTCGATCCAGATGTTCCCGAGGACTCTGGCGATGATGTTTCCCAAGTTGCTATGGCTTAAGTCCATCGGCGAGTGGTTCCAGCCAGGAACCAATATCTGGTCGGGCCTCTTGTACGCGCTGCTTATCGTGGCGTTCACGTACTTCTACACCGCCGTTACCTTCAATGTTGCCGATGTTTCGGATAACTTGAAGAAATACGGGAGCTTCATCCCGGGTATTCGTCCCGGCAAGCCGACGCTGGAGTATCTCGACAAGGTTATGACCAGGATCACCCTGGCAGGCGCCATATTCCTGGCCCTCATTGCGTTGATGCAGTATATCGCGCCGTGGTTGACCGGCATCAAGACGTTCTACCTCGTAGGAGGTACATCGCTTCTGATCGTCGTCGGCGTCGCGCTTGAGACAATGCAGGCGATGGAAGCGCATCTGCTCATGAGGAATTACGAAGGGTTCATTAAGTAATGAAATTGGTTTTGCTCGGCCCTCCCGGCGCTGGAAAGGGCACGCAGGCTGTCCTGATTGTTGAAAAATACGGTATTCCGCATATCTCCACTGGAGATATTCTGAGAGCGGCTGTTAAGGCCGGTACCGAACTCGGTCAGCTTGCCAACGGTTATATGACTCGCGGCGAACTGGTTCCGGATGAAGTGGTGATTGGAATCGCCGTGGAGAGACTGCAGCAGCCGGATTGCGAGAAGGGTTTCCTTCTCGACGGCTTCCCGAGAACGGTTGCACAGGCCGAGGCGCTGGATAAGGAATTGACGAAGCTGCAGCGCCCGCTGGATGCCGTGATAAGCCTTGAAGTAGATGAAAATGAAGTGGTTCGGCGGCTGAGCAGCCGAAGGGTCTGTTCAAAGTGCGGAGGGATCTACACTGCTGCTGACAAGCAGATATGCGAATCATGTGGCGGCGAGTTGATCACCCGAGCTGATGATCAGCCCGAGGCGATTCTGCGAAGGCTTCAGGTCTATCGAAGCCAGACGGAGCCGCTGATCAAATACTATACCGACAAGGCAATTCTCAAAGAAGTACCTGCAACCGGAGCGGTTGAACACGTATTTGAGAAAATAACGGCGGCGCTCGGGTAGTTATAGTTTGGAGCGGGGAGATTTGCGATACTGAGGCAACTCCCTTACTTGAAAATGATTATCCTGAAATCCAGGGATGAGATCGAAAGAATGCGGGCAGCCGGACAGGTGGTCGCGGGCGCGTTGACCGAACTGGCGGCCTCGATAGTGCCCGGCAAGACCACCACCCTGGACATCGACCGTTTGGCCGATGAGATCATACGCAGGCATGGGGCGATATCATCGTTCAAAGGATACAAAGGTTATCCGGCTGTGGCTTGCATCGCGGTTAACGATGAAGTGGTTCACGGGATACCCGGGACGAGGATACTGCATCCCGGGGATATTGTCGGAATCGATCTGGGGGCCATCCTGGATGGATTCCACGGTGATTCCGCGATAACCGTTGCTGTTGGAGAGGTT
>Ga0326727_10019426_pt1 | contig 13659 bp, 13 predicted proteins | sample MB2enrmetagenome_FD_207643 | JGI IMG/M metagenome (GOLD analysis project Ga0326727, IMG submission 207643) | Lab enriched peat soil microbial communities from McLean, Ithaca, NY, United States - MB29MY | ecosystem: Environmental > Terrestrial > Soil > Wetlands > Peat | place: USA: New York... | reverse complement strand
CTTCCTGGCCTAAAGGCGCTCGCAGCTGGCCAGCTTGCGCACGCTTCTGGCAAAAGGCCGCACCGGACTGGCCACTCTGCGCACAGGACTGTCCCTCATCACCGTCGCCATGGTGGTCCTCAAGGTTTTCGGCCTGGGGCTCGCCTTGATCCCGGAGGCGGTTCTTGTGGTTTGTGGCACGATAATGGCCGTGGACGGCTTCCTCTGGTACCATCCGGTCCGGCATCTTGCCCGACGCCAGCCGCGCGAGCCTGTGGGGCCAAGCGACCATGTCACGGTGCCCATCGCCATTCTCGATGAAGGCCGGATTGTGGTTTGGCGTTCGCCCCCCGTCCCCAATGCACACGAGTTGGCAAACGATTGCGACCGGCTATCTCCGGTCATGCGCAGGCGATTTCTGGCTCTGGAACGGACCGAGCTCGCACTGGAACGGACACGTCAGGCATACTTCCGCACGATCATGGCCAAGTCGCGCACCGGCATGGCCCTGGTGCGCACCGGCATAGCCCTGGCCGGCGTAGGCATGGTTTTCTTGAGGAGGCTGCCTGGCGAATCCGCAGATGTCATGGGCATCGGTCTGCTTTTGGTCGGGACGGTCCTCATCCTGGAGGGAATGTCCTGGTACTTCACCGGCCGCAAGAGCGGCAGGCTGAGCCAGTACGAAGCGGCCCAGGCCGATGACAAAGCGTCGGCCTGGAGCATGTTGCTGCCGCCGAGCACCCCCGGGATGGCCGGGCGGCGGTATCGTTGCGTCCCCATGGTCAGGCCCGGTTGCAGCCCCGGGATTTGGGGAACTACGGGTCTGGCCCTGGAACGCACCCTGCTGGCGGAGCGGCGCAACGTGATGGCCCGCTTCCGCACAAACCACGCCCGTTCACGTACCGGCTTGGCTTTCATCCGCACGGCCGCGAACTTCGTGGCCGTGGGCCTTGGGCTGCTGCTGACTGGACCGGCTGGGGGAATCGGCTGGACAGTGCTTGATTGCTTCATCATCACCGTGGGTCTGCTGCTTTTGGCCGACGGTTTTTATTGGATCATCCCGGCAGGGCGGGAGCGATGGCAGTTGCCCTTCTGCGATTGTCAGATGGAGATCAGCGTGCCGGACTACACCGTGCCCACTGAGCAGTGGCGGACTTTCGTCCTGGATGACGGCAATGAGTGACGAAGCGCTTTCACCAGTGACGGACCGCTTCGCTTCACTTGTGCGGCGCGGCCTGGCCACTCCCCTGGATATTGCCCAGGCAGACCGGGCCTGGCGTCTGGATGGCGTCCGTCCCGAGGTGTATCTTCGTCAAACGTTGCGCCTTTCCCGCACCGATCTGCGCCAGGCCCTGGCGGATCATTACGGTTTGCCGCCTCTGGCCTACGACGAGTGCCTGCCCGTTCCGGAAGATCTGGTCCTCGTGGCCGACAAGGCCAAGGGACCGGGACAAGGGCTGTGGTTTCCCGTCTGCCGCGAGCACGACCTGATCACCTTCGCAGTGAGCGCACCCGACGATCCTGAAACGGTCAGCGAGATCGAAGCTCTCTTTCCCGGACGGCCCAGGCGTTTCATGGCCTGTCTGCGGGAAGAAGTGATCTGGTATGCACAGGATTTCGCCTGGCGAGACGTGTTGAAAGGGCCGGTAGGCGGGCAGCGGACGGCCATGGCGTTCTGGCGCAACACCATGGCCCTGTGGCGCACAAAGCTGGGGTGCCATCGGACAAATCTGGCCGTTGGCCGCACCTGGCTCAACATCATGCGCTGGAGCCTGGGGCTCATCGGAATCGCCAACACGCTGTTGCGCGTGGGCCATCCGGCCGGTTACCGCTGGGCGCCCTGGTTGGCCATAGGCTTCGGTCTCATGCTGGCTTCCTACAGCATGTGGTCCTATCTGCGACAGCGTCACTCCATGAGGCATGCGACCGACCAGTCGCTGGTCGAGAGCACGTCGGCGGTGCTGCACTTCCTTGAGGAATACCATTTCCTGGACCTGCCCTGCCCGATTGAGAATGAGCCGAAGCGGACCATGCTGGGCCGGCTAGGGGATTGCCTGGTCAACTACTCTTCCATTACCATGCCCCGAGGTGGGTACCGGGAACGAATAACCCTGGCCCGGGAGCGCAACGTTCTGGCCGCGCAGCGCACCATCCTGGCCTGCTACCGCACCCTGGCCTCCCGGGCCAGAACCGGGCTGGCGTTTTTTCGAACTGGCGTGACCGTTCTCAGCCTGGGCCTTGGCCTGCTCACATATTTCGGCCTGAGCCCCCTCTCCGTGCTGGACGGCGTGCTCATACTGGCCGGCGCGGCCATGGTGGTTGACGGCGCGGCATGGTATTGGCCTGTCAGGAAAGAATACACGGAGACACCGAGATGTCTGTGGTTCGACCAAGATGACGATTAAGAAGACCCTTATCCTGCACGGGGCGCTCATTCTTGGTCTGTTGGCGCTGACGGGAATCTATGCGGTCCACGGAGTGGGAAACCTGGTGACCATGACCCGCTTCATGGAGATTCAGGAGAAACTCAACGCCTCGTTCCTGGAGATGCGTCTTTCGGAGAAGAACTATTTTCTCTTCAGGGACGACCAGGCCATCATCGACATCCTGGACATGATCAGGATGTCCGACGATACCATGGGCAACCTGAGCCAGGACATGGTTCGGGCCGTCGGACCGGAGAAATATCACGATCTCAAGCGGGCCTTGGAGAGCTATCGCGACAAGGCCCAGGCCATCGCCGCCACTAAGGCCAGGGACGAGGCCTCAGAGTCGGCCTTGCGCGAAAACGGTCGCAGGGTTCTGGATTATTCCACCAGCCTCACCGAGGACGCCCGGGCCAAAATCGGCCAGCTCATCTCCGGCTCCAAACGGGGCATGCTGGTTTCGTTCCTGTTGATTCTGGTTCTGGCGGTGTTCGCAACGCCGCTTATTTTCCGCAGGATTATGGCCTCGCTGAACAAGGTTGTCCGGCTGGCCATGGACATCTCCGAGGGGAGTTTCAGGAAAATCGAGGGTCCGGCCACAAGCGACGAACTGGGTGCGGTGATAACGGCCATGAACACCATGTCCGAGCAGCTGCGTCTTCGCGAGGATGAGCTGGTGCAGTCCAAGAAACTCAACTCTCTGGGCATCCTAACCGCCGGCGTGGCCCACGAACTCACCAACCCCCTCAACAACATCTACATGATAGCCCAGACCTACCAGGTCATGTACGACGCACTGGGGCGGGAAGAACGCCTGGATTTCATGAGCAAGGTGGCCAACGAATGCGAGCGCATCCAGGCCATCGTGGTGAACCTGCTGGACTTCGCCAAACCCAAGGCGGCTTCGTTCAAGCCGGGAAGCGTCAATGAAGTCGTGCGACGGACCCTGCGACTGGTGCGCAACATGCTCGACGTCTCCAATATCGAGGTGATCCTGGAACTGGCCGACGGTCTGCCGCGTGTGCGTCTGGATGAACACCAGATATGCCAAGTGCTGGTGAACATAATCACCAACGCCATACAGGCCATGTCTTCGGGCCAGGTCCTGACCGTGCGCACCCGGAGCGATCCTGAAAATGGGATGGTTTGCATCGAAGTGCAGGACACGGGCAAAGGCATTCCTCCGGAAATGCTGGGAAACATCTTCGATCCGTTCTTTTCCACCAAGGGCGTGGACGGCACGGGACTGGGGCTTTCCGTGAGCTACGGAATCATCAGGAACCACCTCGGCACGATCAACGTGCGCAGCGAGGTTGGCAAGGGCGCCACCTTCGATATACTGCTACCGGGCATGGAATCCGGGGAGGAGAGCAATGACCAAGCCTAGCGTGATGATCATCGACGACGAAAAGATCGTGGGGGATATGGCCAAATACCACCTGGAGGCCGAAGGCTTTGACGTGGAGGCCTTCGTCAACGCGGCGCCCGCGCTGGAGCGCGCCCGGGAGAAGCATTTCGATGTGGTGGTCACGGACCTCAAGATGAAGGGCATCGACGGCATGGAAGTGCTCATGACCATCAAAAACATCTCCCCCAGCACCCAGGTGATCATGATCACCGCTTTCGCACACCTGAATACGGCGATTGAGGCATTCCGGGGTCAGGTTTTCGACTTCTTCCCCAAGCCTTTCAAGATCAAGGAATTCGTGGGCGCCGTGCGTCGCGCCCTGGAGAGCGGCGCTCCCGCGCAGTGACTAGGCGTTGCGTCCTTGGAAAACACGACTCTGTTTTCCAATTTTGAGGACGCACACGGGCTTTCGGGCCGGGCGTCTTCCTGCCGGGAAAGCGGGGTGTGCCCGGCCGGACTTCACTACATGGGCTTGCCGTTGATCAGGATCCCCTGTCCGTTCCATTGCGCCTGCGCGGACAGCTTCCCTCCATTTCGGATCAGGTACCCCCGGGAAACGTACGCATCGAGTTGTTCCGTGACTTCCGCCCGGCACTCTGCCTCGGGCATGGCGCTTCCAGTCTCACTCAAGAACAGGCAGGCCAGGTCCTGAAACGTTTTCTCGGGAGCGTCGATCCTGGCTCCGGCTCGCAGCTCTGTGAAGGCCAGCAGGAGATTGTCTGGAAGATCCTTCATCAGCTCCGTCTTCACGTTAGCTTGAGCGGCGACGGGACCTTCCCCCCCCTCCATTGCCGAGAGAGTGACTTCAAACCACGGGGAGCGGGCCAGCAGGGACTTGGCCGTGCGCTGGTAGTCCTCCGGCGAAAGCAGCGGAGACTCCGGCGTGCGGGACTTGTTGCGGAGCACGGCCAGCAGATCGTTAAGCGCGGCCAGATCCACCGAGTGCAGGGTCAGGCCCAGGCGCGCCGGCAGGATGGCCCCTCCGGCGAGTTTCCCCGTGCCGGAGAGATCCAGGGCGTAATCCAGCACCGGTCCGATCGGCTTCATATTCAGGGCCAAGGCCAGGTCGCGCACCTCGAAGGGTTTACCGGGAGAGGCCGGCTCCACTGTCAGTGACTTCAGGAGGTAGCGGAAATCCCCGCCCCAGACGAGGCCCTGGATGCGGTTGAACTCCGAGGAGCCGGACAGGCCTGAGAGCGAGACCAGAGCTTCGGAATCCTTTATGGAAAGTCCGGGGGCGTTCACGGTCATGGTGTAGGCCGAAAGGTCGCTGTTGGATTTTACGTTGGCCGTAAGACCCTGCCAGGCCAGTTGGAAGGGTGGGGTGTCCGCGAAGGCCAGGGTCTTGTCGACCGGAGGCATGGTGATGTCCGTTGTCGTGCCAAGGTCGAAGCCGTAGCGGGCGTGGATGGTGGTCTCAAGCAGCTCAGGCAGCTTGTCGAACACTTCCCGTATGTCCGCGTCGGTTTCCGGATTGATGGAGAAGGTGGCCGAGGCCAAAGCCAGGCAAGGATTGAAGACCTTGGCGGCGAAGGGGATGGGGCCATGGGCCACCCGCCAGGTCGCGTCAAATGAGATGCGGGAGGAAGCGGCGTCCTTGCCTGCCTGGGGGGGCGCGTTGAAGTCCAGGCCGTAAGTGTAACTGCTCTCGAAGATACCCCGATGTTTCTGCTTGAGGGTGTAGACCAGATTCGGTGAGTTTGTCGTGAGTTGTTCGACCTGGGCCGTGATCTCACTCTCCACCTTGAAGCCGATGCAATAGGCCGAGGCTGTATAAAGCGCGCCAAGAGCCACAACGGCGATCAGGATCTTTTTCATTGAACCTCCTGCGGGTCAAAAAGAAGCCGGAAAGGCGGAGAAGCACCGTTGTTACGGGAAAGCACGTTTTGTGTCGAGACAGCCGCCATGTGGACCATACCAGGAAAGCTTCCGACAGTGAAAATTGTTGACGTACGCGCCGTCAGGCCAGAGGCATGTAAGTCAGCAACAGATCATGCCCGACGCAGCGCAGGCCGGACAGGCGAAGCGGAAGGGCCTGATCCATGGACGCAGCATTCGCGCCCGAGAAGACCGGCACCCCCTGGGAGTCCCCAAGCACCTTAGGGGCCAGGAAGTACTGGAATTCGTCCATGAGACCGAGCTTCAAAAGCGACAGGGCCAACCGGCCTCCTCCCTCGCACAGGGTGGTCAGGCATGCGGCTTCCCGGCGAAGCCTGGCGAAACCCGGCTCCAGGTCCAGGCCATCTCCCCGCGCGGGGAGCGGCCATACCCGCACACCCGCGTCGCGCAGGGTTTCGGCCCGCACCGATGCGGCGCTGGACTCATCCGTAAAAAAGACAGTCTGCTCGGGGCGCTCCCTGAGAAGTGCCAGCGGCGCCCCGGCCTCGGGGAGAAGCGTGGAGACCACCACGGCCAACGGCTGCTTTGCGGGATCGCGGCTCTGCGGCCTGGCCGTGAGGCGGGGATTGTCCTGGCGCAGCGTACCTCCGCCGACGACCACCGCATCCACGCGTTCGCGCAGTTCGTGCACCATGGACCGGGATTCGGGGCAGCTCACCCAGGCGGCCAGTCCTGAACGCGAGGCAATGCGACCGTCCAGGGTGGCCGCCATCTTTAAGATGTTGTAGGTGCGCTCCGTGAATTGCCAGACCGCGAAATCCGCGATCATGTCCCGGCAGGGGGCTTCGAGCACGCCCACCGTGACATCGACCCCATGGGCGCGCAGATATGCGGCGCCGCCGCCCTCCACCTTCGGGTTGGGATCGGCGCAGCCCACCACGACCCTCCTGACTCCAGCGTCGAGCACGGCCCGGCTGCAGGGAGGCGTTTTGCCATGGTGGTTGCAGGGCTCAAGGGTGACGTAGAGCGAGCAGGCGGAGGCATCTATGCCCTTTGACGAGGCGTCGGCCAGGCAGTTCACCTCGGCGTGCGCTCCGCCGAAGCGCTCGTGCCAGCCCTCGGCCACCACCAGGCCGTCACGGACCAGCACCGCCCCCACGCAGGGGTTGGGGCCGGCCGTCCCCTTGCCCCTGGCCGCCAGTTCCAGAGCGCGCCCCATGGGCGCTTCGTCCGGACTACTCGTCGTTGGGCAGGGTATCAAAATGGACTCCGGCTTCGGCGAGCATGTCCCGGGAAAGCTCGTCGGGGTAGCCCTCGGCGTAGTGGATGTGTTTCACGCCGCAGTTGATGAGCATCTTCGTGCAGATGATGCAGGGCTGAGTGGTGCAGTAGATTTCCGCACCCGCCATGGACACGCCGTGGGTGGCGGCCTGGATGATGACGTTCTGCTCGGCGTGCAGCCCTCGGCAGAGTTCGTGGCGCTGCCCCGAAGGGATGCCCAGCTTTTCGCGCGTGCAGCCGATGTCCAGACAGTGGGCGGTACCGGCCGGCGCGCCATTGTAGCCGGTGGCCAGGACGCGCTTTTCTTTGACGGCAATGGCTCCAACCTTGCGCCGCAGGCAGGTGGAGCGTTCGGCCACCAGGTGAGCGATACGCATGAAGTAGATGGGCCAGGGGAGGCGTGGGTCCATGATGGTTAACAGTACTCCGGTATTGCGATGTGAGAGAAGAGCCTTGATGATGTCAACGAATCTATAACCCTAGCGCCCGCGAGAGGAGTTCGGGAACGGTGAGCATGCGCGCCTTGCCTTTGGCCGCAGTTTTGAGCGCGGCGTAACATCCGTTACAGGAGCATACGATAGTATCCAGGTTCTGCTTCAAGGCGGAGTCCACGATTTTTGAAGCCGCGCGCTTGCAGCAGAGAGTGTTCGGCAAATCGACGATCTTGAGGCCCTCAATCCTTTCCAGTCCGTCACGGTAGCCTTTCCAGTCGATCTCGACATCCGGAAATCGGTTGGAATAAAAGCTGTGGCAGCCTTCGAAATACCCTACGGTAGTGGGTTCGATCTTTAGCTTCTTTCCTTCAAGGGCAGAGAAAATCAAATCGAGAATGTACTTATGGTCAGCATCGGCAGGGCGGGATTGATTCTTGGCCACGTAGGCGCAGCTGATGCAGCAGTAGGCCATGGTGGATGCGCCTTTCTTGCGGGCAATTTCCTGGTTGAGGCGCTGGGCGTTACGTTCAGTTGAGAGGGCGATCTCTGAGTCGTCACCCATACTCTGCATCAAAAGAGGCATGCCGCAACAGTATTCGCGGTCAAAAAATGTGTAATCGACACCCAGGAAATCGAGAAGTTTGAGATAATCGCTCAAGAGAAACGGAGTGGTGAAGGGCCTGTAGCAACCGAAAAAAATACCGTTTTCGGCTTGAGCCCGAGGGTTGGCGATACCGTGCGCCGCCAGCACGGCGGATCTCAGGACAGGGATTGCCCCATGGTTCCCATGCTCGGTTATGGCCTGGATCTGTTCATCCATGCTTCTGCCGCACGCAAGCCGCTCGGCCATTTGTTTTTCAGCCGCGAAACGATTCGTTTTGGTCATGGTCGCCTCATGATCTCCAGACGCGCTGGCGGGACATGTGCCGTCAACTCCACCAGGTAAATCTTCTTCGGTAAGTGAAGTGGCGACGCCCCTTTGTCAAGAAACAAGAAGGGCCGCGCGGCATTGCCGCGCGGCCCGGAAGGAAGCCATTTCAGACCCGGTTCGGCACGGCGCGTGCCGCGCCACGCCGTTCTGGCTGAATTGCATACGTCGTCGGTTCTACCAGGCGAACAACGGGAACTGCCGGGCGAACACCCGCACCTCGGCCTTGAGGGATGAAAGGGCGGACTCGTTGTCTTTGGCCTTGATGGCCGCGTCTATCCAGGCCACCACTTTCTCCATGTCCTCCTCTTTCATCCCCCGGGTGGTCAGGGCGGGGGTGCCCAGACGGATGCCGGAAGTCACGAAGGGGGAGCGGGTCTCGAAGGGAACGGTGTTCTTGTTGGCGGTGATGCCGGCTGCTTCCAGAGCGATCTGGGCATCCTTGCCGGTAACGTCCTTGCTGGACAAATCCACCAGTATAAGATGGTTGTCCGTGCCGCCGGAAACCAGGTCGTACCCGAGCGCGGTCAGCCCCGAGGCCATGACCTTGGCGTTCTTGACCACCTGCTTCTGGTAAACCGCGAATTCGGGGCGAAGAGCCTCGCCGAAGGCCACGGCCTTGGCCGCGATCACGTGCATGAGGGGGCCGCCCTGGATGCCGGGGAAGATCTGGGAGTCGATCTTCTTAGCCTCGTCCGTACCGGCAAGGATAAGTCCGCCGCGCGGTCCACGAAGGGTCTTGTGGGTGGTGGAAGTGGTGAAATGAGCCTTGCCCAGGGGGCTCGGGTGCTGTCCGGTGGCCACCAGCCCCGCGATGTGGGCCATGTCCACCATCAGGTAGGCGCCTACTTCGTCGGCCACGGCCCGGAAACGGTCGAAATCGATGATCCGGGGATACGCGCTGGCTCCGGCCACGATCATTTTGGGCTTGTGCTCGCGCGCCAGTTTTTCCAGGGCATCGTAGTCGATGGTCCCGGTTTCCTTCTTGACTCCGTAGGACACGATCTTGAAGAAACGGCCGGAGAAATTGACCGGACTTCCGTGGGTCAGGTGCCCGCCGTGGGAGAGATCCATGCCCAGGATGGTGTCGCCGGGGGTGAGTGCGGAGAAGTACACGGCCATATTGGCCTGGGAGCCGGAGTGGGGCTGGACGTTGGCGTAGTCGCAGCCGAAGAGCTTCTTGACCCGGTCGCGCGCCAGATCCTCGGCCACATCCACGAATTCGCAGCCGCCGTAGTAGCGCTTGTGGGGGTAGCCTTCGGCGTACTTGTGGGTCATGACCGAAGCCTGCGCCTGGCGAACGGCCACGGATACGAAGTTCTCGGAGGCGATAAGTTCCAGGCCGCTCACCTGGCGGTCGATCTCGGAGGCGATGGCGGCGGCGACCTCCGGGTCGCGGATGAAGATTTCGTCCATGTCGTTCTCCTTTCCCTCGGAAAGATTTAACGGACTTGGCTGGTTGTCAACCCGCGAAGCCCGTTAAGAGTTTGTGCATGCGCGCAAGTGAACGTTGCTGCAGGCAGTTTCCTGAGCGCAATTATTCTTCGAACTTCTTGAAAATCACGCACGCGTTCGTTCCGCCGAAGCCGAACGAGTTGTTCATGATGGCGCGCACCTCGCGTTTCCTTGGCGTATGGGGAGTGTAGTCCAGGTCGCAGTCCGGGTCGGGGATGTCGTAGTTGATGGTGGGCGGGACGACGCCGTCCATGATGGACTTCACGCAGAACACGCTTTCGATGGCTCCGGCAGCGCCCAGACAGTGGCCGATCATGGATTTGTTGGCCGTGACGGACAGTTTGTAGGCATGGTCGCCGTAGACCGACTTGAGAGCCTGGGACTCGCTTGCGTCGTTCAGCAGGGTGGACGTGCCGTGGGCGTTGATGCCGTCGATGTCCTCCGGGGCCATGCCGGCCTCTTTGAGTGCGGCTCGCATGGCCAGCGCGGCCCCTTCGCCGTTCGCCGAGGGAGCGGTCATGTGGTAGGCGTCGCCTGAAGAGCCGAACCCGGCCACCTCGGCAAGGATGTTGGCTCCGCGGGCCTTGGCGAAATCCAGTTGCTCCAAAATCAGGATGCCCGACCCCTCGCCCAGGACAAACCCGGTGCGGTTTTTTTCGAAGGGCCGGGAGGCCTTGGTGGGCTCATCGTTGCGGGTGGACAGGGCCTTCACGGCGTTGAAGCCAGAAACGGCCAGAGGATCGATGGTGGATTCGGCTCCGCCGCAGATCATGGCCTTGGCCCGGCCGAGCATGATGTCGGTGCAGGCGTAACCCACCCCGTGGGCTCCGGAAGCGCAGGCCGTGGTGGTGCAGGCGTTGGGGCCTTTGGCGCCGGTGAAGATGGCGGCCTGGCCGGCGGCCATGTTGGCGATAAGCACCGGGATGAAGAAGGGTGAGACCCTGGAGGGTCCGCCGGCGAGGAGTTTTTTGTGCTGCTCCTCGATGGTGTGCAGGCCGCCCAGGCCGCAGCCGATGAGCACGCCCACCTCCGGCGCGAGTTCAGGGGTGATGGTCAGCCCGGCGTCGGCCACGGCCATGAGGGAGGCGGCCACGGCGTACTGGGTGAAGAGGTCCATCCGCTTGATCTGCTTGGCCGGGAAGTGCTTGGCGGGATCGAATTCCTTCACCTCGCAGGCAAAGGTCGTATCATAGCCCGTGGCGTCGAAGCGGGTGATGGGACCCGCGCCGGAGACGCCGTCGAGAAGGTTCCGCCAACTCGTGGCCAGATCGTTTCCTATGGGCGTGATCGCGGCCAGACCGGTGACGACAACACGATGGAGCTTCATGGGCATTAGGCACCTTGAAAGGAAATAAGGCGACCGGGGTGAGGGCCGGCCGCCTCCGAGGATTTAAGCCTGTTTGGACGCGACGAAATCGATGGCGTCCTGGACCTTGACGATCTTCTGGGCGTCCTCGTCGGCGATTTCGACCCCGAATTCCTCTTCCATGGCCATGATGAGTTCGGTGAGGTCCAGGGAATCGGCGCCCAGGTCGTCCACGAACTTGGCTTCGGGCTTGACCTCGTCGGCGGACACGCCCAGCTGGTCCACGATGATTTCCTTGACTTTTTCGGCGACGGACATGTTTCTCTCCTTGGGAATATACGGGTAGTTGTGCGTTGTCAGCGGTAGAGGCCGCCGTTGACGGCCAGGACCTGGCCAGTGACGTAGGCCGCTTCCGGCGAGGCCAGATAAGCCACAGCCGAGGCGACATCCTCGGGCGTCCCCATTCTTTTCAAAGGAATCTGTTCCTGAAAGGCTTGTTTGACCGCATCGGGCAATACGGCGGTCATGTCGCTCTCGATGAATCCGGGAGCCACCGCGTTCACGGTGATCCCGCGCGGGGCCAGCTCCAGGGCGGCGGTTTTGGTCAAACCGATCAACCCGGCCTTGGCGGCCACGTAGTTGGCCTGGCCGGCGTTGCCTGACTGGCCGACCACGGAGACGATGTTCACGATGCGCCCCCGGCGGCGCTTCATCATGAGCTTGCCGGCCTCGCGAAGGCAGGTGAACGCCCCGGGGAGGTTCACCGCGATGACCCGGTCCCAGTCCTCGTCCTTCATGCGCACGAGCAGGCCGTCCTTGGTGATGCCGGCGTTGTTCACCAGCACCTCGAGTTCGACCTTGCCTTCGATGTGCTCCTTGAAGAAGGCGGACACGGCTCCCCGGTCGGATACGTCCAGGCGCACGGCCAGGGCCTCGCCGCCTTCGGCCAGGATGTGGGAGGCCACTGCCTGGGCCTCGTCCGGCTTGGTGACATAGGTGAGGATGACGGAGTAGCCGTCCTTGGCCAGGCGTTTGGCCACGGCCGCGCCTATGCCGCGCGAGCCTCCGGTGACGAGAGCGCTTAATCGGGGTGGGTTGCTCATGGGTGATCCAGTGTAAATTGAGGAAAATCCCTAACGCAATTGGCGTCCAAACTCAAACGGCATTTTTCAGACGAATTTGAGCAACACGGCGCCCCAGGTGAAGCCGCCGCCGAAGCTGGTGAGCATCACCCTGGCCCCAGGCTTGATGCGGCCCTCGGCCAGGGCGTCGGCCAGAGCCATGGCCACGGAGGCAGCCGAGGTGTTGCCGTAGCGGTCCACGGTCACCATCACCCGGTCGCCGGTGAAGTTCAAGCGTTTGCCCACGGCCTCGATGATGCGCAGGTTGGCCTGGTGTGGAATGAACAGGTCCACGTCGTCCATGGACAGTCCGTTTTTCTCTACGATCTCCTCGCAGACCGAGCCCATGGAGCGAACGGCGTTCTTGTAGACCTCGGAGCCGTTCATCTCGATGAAGAAGTCTTCCTGCACCACATCGCCGAGTTTCAGGGGCCTCCCTGAGCCGCCTCCCTTCACGGTGAGAAGGGGGGCCATCGAACCGTCGCTCCTGAGCAGAACGTCCTCGATGGAAGCCTGGCCAGGTTTCGGCTCCCTGTCCGACAGAATCACGGCCCCGGCCCCGTCGCCGAACAGAACGCAGGTGCTCCGGTCGGCCCAGTTGGTGCGGCTGGTGGTGATCTCCGATGCGGTGAGCAGCACGGTGGACCCTGGCCGCAGAGCCAGCGCTCCCATGCCGGCGTCGATGCCGTAGAGGAAGCCGGAGCAGGCCGCGCCCAGATCCATGCAGGCCAGGCCCTTGAGGCCGAGCTTTTCCTGGAGCACGCAGGAGGCCGGGGGGCACACTGCGTCGGGGGTAAAGGTGGCGAAAATGATGTGGGAGAGGTCCCCCGCGTCGCGGCCGGCGTAGGCCAGGGCCTTGCCTGCCGCCTGGACGGCCAGGTCGGACGAGGTCTCGCCGGGAGCTGCGATGTGGCGTTCTCTGATGCCCGTGCGGGTGACGATCCACTCGTCGGTGGTGTCGACCATGGTTTCCAGGTCGGCATTGGTGAGAACCCGTTCGGGAACGTGACGGCCGAAGCCTTCGAGGGTGAAGCGTCCGTGCATGTGTGGGGTGGGGAGGTTATTCGGCGGGGGCCGAGCGTTTCAGAAAGTGTGCGAAGTCCTTGTTGGCGGCGACTCCGGCCTTAAGCAGATCAGTCACTCCCATGCGCACGAGGGTCCCGGCCATGTCCACGGCGTTGGCGATGGCCTTCTGGTTGGATGCGCCGTGGCTGACGATCACCATGCCGTTCAGGCCCAGAAGCGGCGCTCCGCCGTATTCGGCGTAATCCATGAGCCGCGAGAAACGCTTGAGGGCCGACAGGGCCAGTGTGGTGCCGACCTTGGCGAAGAACCCCCGCCGCAGTTCTCCCTTAAGGAGCCGTCCCATGGAAGAAGCCAGCCCCTCGGCCAGCTTGATGACGACGTTGCCCACGAATCCGTCGCAGACCACCACGTCCATGTCGCCCCCGAAAAGATCCCGCCCCTCGATATTGCCCACGA
>Ga0326727_10019424_pt1 | contig 13659 bp, 11 predicted proteins | sample MB2enrmetagenome_FD_207643 | JGI IMG/M metagenome (GOLD analysis project Ga0326727, IMG submission 207643) | Lab enriched peat soil microbial communities from McLean, Ithaca, NY, United States - MB29MY | ecosystem: Environmental > Terrestrial > Soil > Wetlands > Peat | place: USA: New York... | reverse complement strand
ATATGAAGAAGGCACTTGCGTTGATCTGTCTCTGTTTCATGCTTCCATCGGCTAGCTTTGCCGCCTCCTCGCGGGAGAACCTGCAGAACCGCATCGATGCCGCCAAGGCGGTGGTGCACGAGATCATGATGGCTCAGGACAACAACATTCCCATGGGCATTCTGCAGCAGGCTACCTGCGTGGGTGTGGTGCCCGGATTGAAGAAGGGAGCCTTTATCTGGGGCGGCCAGTACGGCCAGGGCGTGGTCACCTGCCGCACCGGCCACGGCTGGAGCGCGCCGGTCTTCATCCGCATGGCCGGCGGCTCCTTCGGCCTGCAAATTGGCGGCCAGTCCACTGACCTGGTGCTGGTGGCCGTCAATGACCGCGGCTTCCAGGATCTGCTGAAGAGCAAATTCAAGATCGGCGGAGATGCCTCGGCCGCGGCTGGCCCAGTGGGTCGCGCCGGCACCGCCTCCACCGACTGGAAGATGGGCGCCGAGCTGCTCAGCTACTCCCGCAACCGCGGGCTGTTTGCCGGCATTGACCTGGATGGCACCAGTGTCAGCCAGAACAGGGAAGATACCGAACTCTACTACGGCGCGCCGAACAGCTTCGAGTCCATTCTCCGAGGCAACGTGCCGGTTCCCCCCAGTGCGGCTCCGTTTGTGCGCGAGGTGGCTCACTACTTTGTCGAGGCTAAGCGCCGCCGGTAGCATCGCTGCAAAGCTCAGAAAAGCGGGGGTGGCCCAACGGGCCACCCCTTGCTGCTTTTGCGTCGTGAAATCCGCTCCGGCAGGCTAAACTTAAACTTTGCCTTTGAAGATGCGAGAAAATATCGAGTTTTGGCTCGTGCTGGCCGTGGCGCGCACCTTGGGGCGGCTGCCGCGCGGGCCGGGGCGCCTGCTGGCCGGTCTGCTGGCCTGGGGCGCGTACCGGGCCCTCAACCGCCTGCGCCGGGTGGGTGAGCGCAACCTGGAACTGGCTTTGCCCGCGCTCTCTGCCCGAGGGCGCAAGCGCATTCTGCGCAGCCTCTTCCGCCACCTCGGTTGGCAACTGGTCGAGTTCTGCCGCATGACCCGCTACACCCCGGAGAACACCCGCGGCTGGATTCGCACCGAGGGCCTGGATTTTTACCAGGAGGCGAAGGCGCGCGGCAAAGGCGTCCTGGTCCTCACCGGCCACCTGGGCGCATGGGAGCTCTCCAGCTTCTACCACTCGCTGATGGGTTATCCCATGGGGATGGTCATTCGCCGGCTCGACAATCGCCGCCTGGACGAGTTCGTCAATGGCATTCGCTGCCTGCACGGCAACCGCGTCCTGGACAAGGACGATTTTGCCCGCTGCCTTCTGACCGCCATGCACAACGGGCAAACCGTGGGCATTCTGATGGATACGAATATGACCCCGCCGCAGGGCGTCTTCGTGGATTTCTTTGGGCAGCAGGCCTGCACCGCCTCAGGGCTGGCGCGCGTGGCCCTGAAGACCGGCGCGGCCGTGCTGCCGGGGTTCATGGCGTGGGAGGCGGCCGAGCGCCGCTACGTGCTGCACTTTGGCCCCCCGCTTGTATTCGCGCAGACCGGCGACGAGGAGGCCGACACGGTCGCCGCCACGCAGCAATGCGCCAGCGTGACCGAGGCCTGGATTCGACGCTATCCTGACCAGTGGCTCTGGATTCACCGCCGCTGGAAGACTCGTCCGGCGGGTGAGCCGGGGATCTACTGAGGATTTTGACCCTGCACAAATGGAGATTCGCATGAAGCTGGGCAAACTGATGGAAGCCCTGGGCGGCACACTGGTCGCGGGCGATCCTGGACAAGCAGTCGAAGGCGTGAACTCTGTTGAGCTAGCTCGCGCCACAGACCTGGTTTTTGCCGAGGATGCGGCCTCGAATGCCAAGGCACTGGCCAGCCAGGCCGGCGTGGTGGTGCTGCCCGCCGCTGGCGTCGAGTTTGGCGCGCAAGCCGGCTCTCAACCGTCAGCCAGGTGCGTTGTCGCGGCTGGACAGCCGCGGCTTTGGTTTGCGCAAGCCGCCAAGCTGCTGGCTCCCGCACTGCCTGTGGCTGGAGTCCACCCCACGGCGGTCGTCGGCGCGAATGTGAAGCTCGGCGAAAATGTCACCATCGGCCCTTGCGCGGTGGTGGGCGAAAACGCCGTGATCGGCGCCGGAAGCCGCATCGAGGCGGGCGCGGTCATCGGCCAGGGCGTCGAGATCGGCGAGGGCTGCCGCATTTACCCCCGCTCCGTTCTCTATCCCGGCACTACACTGGGCCACCGGGTCGTCGTTCACGCTGGCGCGGTGCTCGGGGCCGACGGCTTTGGCTACGTCCGCGACTCGGCGACCGGGGCCTACACGCAGTTTCCCCAGCAGGGAAGGCTCGAGATCGGGGATGATGTCGAGATCGGCGCCAACTCGACGATCGATCGCGGAGCGCTCCAGCAGACGTGGATCGGTCGGGGAAGCAAGATCGACAATCTGGTCCACGTCGGCCACAACTGCCAGATCGGCGAAGATGTGATCCTGGTGGCGCTGACCGGCATTGGCGGCTCGAGCACGGTGGGCCGCGGCGCGGTGCTGGGTGGACAGGTGGGCATCGCCGACCACGTGCAGATCGACGGCGGGGTGATTCTGGGCGCGCAGGCCGGAGTTCCCAGCCACAAAAAGCTTTCCCTGGGCGGCTTGAAGCCGGGAACGGTCTTCTGGGGCACGCCGGCCCGTCCGATCACGCAGGTTCTGCGCGAGTTGGCCGTGGTGGCGCGGCTGGCCAAAGGGAAGGGAAGCAAAAAGGCAGGGAACAGCGAATAGTTTCTAGCTTTTAGCGATTGAGAGCTAGAAATTCATTGAAGCCGCTTTTGCCTGCTGTGGCCCTTGAGCGTGCACCTCCGGCGAGGCTGGCCTGACTGCTCTGGAAGCCGCCTCCGGCTCCGCATCCCGGAGCAAAATCGCCAGCCCTCGCGCGCCGTCCATGCGGCTTTCCACCAGCAGCTCATAGGCCAGGCGGGAAAACTCCGGGTGGTGCTCGAAGTGCTTGCTGGCTGCCTGCACCGTGTGGACGGCGTATGCGGCGGAAAAGGCCTCGCCATGAAAGCCGGCCACGCCGGTCAGCAACCCTTTTATCAGCGCAAACTGAGCCGTCAGCAGGGCGCATTCCCGGGCCATCGAGAGCGGCGCTCCCGCTGGCGCGCCCTCCCGCCCAAAGGGAAACCGGTAGCGGAGAATGGCGTTCACCAGGTAGTTTTCCAGAATCTGCGGATGGCGGCGCAGAAAAGGTTCAAAATATCGGCCGTGCGCCTGGGCGTAGTGGGCCGTGAGGCTCTCCAGGGTGGCGCTGGGGCCGTTGCCGATGCCGGCGGTGAAGGCTTGAACGCACTCCACAAAGCGCGGCCTCACATTGGAGCGGTGCAGCAGCAGCCCCGCCAGACGCAGCACCACGTCCAATTGGGCGGCGCAATCCCGCGGCAGGGTCTCCATGGCGGTCAGCAGCGACCGGGTGGAAACCGTGGCTTCAAAATCGGCGAGAAAATCTGGAATGCTCCGTTGCAGTTCGCCGCTGGCGATCGTGTCCAGCCGGCGGCAGAAGAGGCCCAAAAGAAACAGCCTTTGCCAGAGAGGGTAGGTGCGATTGCCGACCAGCGCCAGCACCATCTGGCGAATGGGTCGGAACCAGGGCAGCAGCGAGGGCAACCCATCCCCCGCAGCGGCTTCTGCGGGCGCGTAACAGTGCCCGGCAGCCGCCAGCCCTTTCTGAGCGAGCTGGACTGGCGCCAGCAGCTCTGGATCAAGAAGAACCAGCCGCGCGGCCTCGGGGCAGGAGAGCGCCAGCGCTGTCTCTTCGAAGCCGCCAATCTCATTGATAACGCGTGGGTAGGTGGCGCAGATGCGCGGCAGAAACCCCTCGCCCAAGCTGGCGTGAATGCGGCAAAGCCTCTCTTCGGTGAGCAGCGGGCACTGGTTCTGGCCGTCCATGCGGATTTGAGCGAAGCTGGCGGGCTTGGCGACCCTCTCGTCAACCGCACCTTGAGGAGGCGCCGTCAGAATGCTGGCCTCGATTATGCTGGCCTCGATCAGCGAGCGCAGCGGGCTGTCCGGAAGCTGCTGGAATCTTTCGTAGGCCGCCTGATCGACGGGCACACTCCAGCCCTGGCAGCAGGTGTCCTCGCAGGCGGAGCCGATGCAGTGAAAACTCTCAGCGTAGGTGGGGCGGGTCGGCAGCATTTGGGGCAAGCTGTGCTCCTTGCAATGGGGCGGCGCAAGCTTGCCGCGGCCTGGATGAAATATGTCCAGATACGAGGCACTTGGCGAACCAGCAAGGAGCTCTGGAGATTGGAAAGCATTAAAGAGAAGGAACGGTTCTCCTTACATAGAACAGTGACGTTACCGATAGGCAGCACTCGCCACAGATTGCATCTCCTGTGCAAAAGTCAGGTTTTCCACAAAAGGAGAGAGGACGTTTTCTGAATGTTATACATGAAGGACTATGTGCTACGTCGATGAATAATAAGTAGTTGTGTTTCTTGCGTGATGGCAAGGGCGGCGGATTTGCACCAAGCAAGATGGCGGATTTGCAGATGGGTAAAACGAACATTTTCCGCTTGAAATAGCCGCAGACCGATTGGAAGGAGAGCTGCGAATTGGCAAAGCGGGGGCGGAAGACGGGTATAACAGGGATTTTGCGGGCTGGTAGGGCAGCGGACCGGCAAATTGTCGGTTTTCGAGCGGACGCCAGAGGTGCGAACTACATAGCCGCTCTGGAAGGCTTTTCTTTAGATAAGAATAACTTACAGGTCAGAATATAAACCATATCAGGAGGGCTTTTCGGTCAGAAAGGGCTCGGGTTTGAGCGAGCCATCGCGCTGCTTGACCAGCATCTGCACCTTGCCCTCGGCGGCGTCCAACTCGGACTTGCAGGCGGCCGATAGGCTCACCCCCTCCTCGAAGAGCTTGAGCGACTCCTCCAGGGCCAGGTCGCCCTTTTCCAGTTGATCGACGATGGTTTCCAGCTTCTTGAGCGAGTCTTCAAACGAGGGCATAACGGTTACTCCGAAACGGTTTTGGGCAGCACCGAGGCGATCACTTGGGCGGCAGCCGAGTAGCGGCCGAAGGGCGCGCTGACCTGCACCCCCTGGACGTAGGGGCGCACGGCCTCGAGCATCTCCTGGGCGATCAGAATGCCCTCCTGGCGGGCGGCGTCGGGCGAGTCGGCCTGGGCCATGCGCAGCATGATCTCCTCGGGCATGGAGACGCGCAGGTCATTCTTCATGAATTCGGCGTTGCGCAGGCTGGTCAGCGGCCAGATGCCGGCAATGATCGGAATGCGGTGCTCCTCGATGCGCTTGAGGAAGTTTTCCAGCAGGCGCAGGTCGAAGACCGGCTGGGTGATGGCGTACTCGGCCCCGGCCTCGACCTTGTAGGCGAAGCGGCGCAGTTCGTGCTCGATGTCTGGCACGCCGGGGTTGGCGGCCACGCCGATGGTGAAGTTGGTGCTGGCGCCGATCGAGTTCGAGCCGATGTCCAGCCCATGGTTCAGCCGCCGCACAATGTTGACCAGGCCGATCGAGTCCACGTCGAAGACCGCCGTAGCGTCCGGATAGTTGCCCAGCTTGGGCGGGTCGCCCGTCAGGCAGAGAATATTGTGCAGCCCGATGGACGAAGCTCCCAGCAGATCTGATTGAATCGAAAGCAGATTGCGGTCGCGGCAGGTGTAGTGGAGGATGGTCTCCACGTCGGTGTGTTGCTGAATCTGGATGCAAAGGCTCTGCGCGCTCATGCGCGCCGAGGCGCGCGGCGAATCGGGGACGTTGATGGCGTGGACGCCGAGCCCGGCCAGCAACCGCGCCCCCTCGATCTCCTTCACGCAATCGATGCCCCTGGGCGGCACAATCTCGACCAGGGTGATGAAGCTGCCCTGCTCGAGGAGCGCCCCGATGCGGGAGCGCGCGCCCAGAGGAGCCGGCGGCGTCTCGGTGGTCAGCTCGGGAGCCTTGCCCATGACCTCGACGCGGGCCTGGGCGTCGATGGCCCGCATGGCAGAGCGCATGGCGCGAATGTGGTTGGGGGTGGTGCCGCAGCAGCCGCCCACAAACTGCACCCCGGCGGCGATGGCCTTGCGGGCAAAGCTGGCCATGTACTCCGGCGAGCAGAGGTAGATGTTGCGCCCCTCGATGGCCCGCGGCATTCCGGCGTTGGGCATGGCGGCCAGGGGCAGCGTGGTGGCCGGGCGCATGGCCTCGATGGCCGTCAGCACCGTGGCCGGGCCGGTCGAGCAGTTTACGCCAATGGCGTTGGCACCCCACTCGGTCAAGAGCGCAGCCGCTTGGGCCGGCGAGGCGCCGTCCAGGCAGTTGTTCTCGTCGTCCACAGTCACCATCACCAGCACGGGCAGCTCGGGTGCGGTCTCCTGGGCGGCCTTCAGCGCCTCGTGGGCCTCATTCAGCGCGGGCATGGTCTCGATAACCAGAAAATCCACGCCCGCTTCGGCCAGGGCGCGAATCTGCTCGGCAAAGGCCTCGCGGGCCTCATCGAGGCCGGTCTTGCCCAGCGGCTCCAGGCGCACGCCCAGCGGGCCCAGCGCGCCGGCCACCCAGGCCTCCCCGGCCTGCTTGTCCTTCAGGTGCTCGACGGCCTGGCGGGCGATGCGCACCCCGGCGGCGTTGATCTCGGCCACCTTCCCGGCCAGTCCGTGGCGGCCCAGCCGGAAGCGGTTGGCGCCAAAGGTGTTGGTCTCAAGAATCTCCGCGCCGGCCTGCAGGTACTCCTCATGAACCGCGAGGATCAGGCTGGGGTCGGTGAGATTCAGCTCGTCGTAGCAGCGATTGATAGTGACGCCGCGGGCGTAGAGGACCGTACCCATGGCGCCGTCGGCGAGCACGGGACGGCTGGCGAAGATGTCGGCAAAAGATGGCATTCTATTCTCATGCTAAGCCACGCGGGCCTGATGCGTCAGCAGGCGGGGGCCGCTTTGTTATACTTCGGGAGTCATAAACTTGGGCTGCGCCGGTTTCGGGATGCGTTTTGAAGCGGTCTATTTTCCATTTGCCGATACCGTTTACCGCTTGCCCGCTCGTTGCCGTTTGTCTGCTCGGACGGCAGCCGCCGTCGATTGGTTCACGTTGTCCACGCCGCGGCCCTGGCCGCGGGCTTCATGCGCAGTATAATCCGCGTTTTTCGTCGAGGTAAGGGATTTTGAACAACAGAAGCATTTGGATGAGCGCCGCCGCGGCCCTGCTGCTTGCGGCCGGACTGGCCGGCTGTGGCTCCACTACCTATTTTGCGGGCCGGACGCTGCCGCCCAGCGGAGTGGCCAATCGCGTCCTGATCACCATTCAGAATCCCAGCGCCTCATCCAGCGGTGCGCTGCAGTTCGTGGATGCCTACTACGACATTCGCTGCAAGTACAACAGCACCAGTTGCACGAGTCCGGCGTTTTCCATCGCCGGATTTTCCGGTTCGCTGCCCACGACCATCCAGAATATGCCCGAGGAGCAGTTGGGCGCGGTCTACAACTCCGGCAGTGGCAGCCTGTCGCTCATCAACTACGCCACGGAGAAGTCCTCCGGCACGGTGAGCGGCCTCAGCGGCCTGTCTTCCAGTATCTTCATCACGAGCAACCAGTCCTACGTCTTTGCCGCCAACCAGCAGTCCAGTGTGCTGACAGTGGTGGACCAGTCGTCGACGAACGCCGTTTCTTACGCGTTGAGCCTTCCCGGCGTCAACCGGCTGAGCGTGAATACCGGAGGTTCAGTGGTTCTGGTCTTCGCCGAGAACTCGAATTCCGTCTACTATCCGCGCAAGCTGACGGCCGCCGAGACCCTCAACTACTCTGGCGGATCAACCACTTGGCCAACCGGCGCGGTGGATTGCGAACCGTCCAACAAGCCCGTCTGGTGCCTCTTCCAGGCGCAGGATCCATCCAGCACAAAGGCGAAGCCCGTGCCTTTAACCTTCGACCGGCCGGTCAAGGCCGTCTTCTCCGCTGACGGCGGAACGGCTTATGTGCTCAACAGCGGCCCGGAGCAAGGCGGCGTCGCGGCCTCGGTTACGCCGCTGCCGGTGGCGCCGATGATCTTTCTCGCTGGCCAGGCGTCGGGCTCGCTGCCTGCTACGACGAGCACTCCCAGCGCACAATGCGGGACGGTGAACATCGCTGCAGGATGCGTTCCCATTTCCGGCGGCGCCAGCAATGCCCTGGTCGATAGCTCTATGCTGTACGTCGTGGGCCAGGAATTGATGTCCGACGGCTACTGGGGAGGCAACCTGACGGTGGTCAATCTCACGACCAACACGGTCGTGCCCTCTACGGTCTCGGTTCCTAACCCGGTCTCCATCAGCGACGGCTCGCCTGGTGCCATGAGCCGCATGGTCCTGGCCGACAACAATACGCTCTGGATCGGCATGACCGGCTGCACCAGCGGTGAGCGGGCTAACAACCTTGCAGCCTACGATTACAACGATGGCTGCCTCACGATGTTCAACACCTCCACCAACACGGTGACCCTACTGGAGCCCATTCCGGGCGACGCCACCGGCATTGCTGCCGTGACCGGTCTGAACAAGATCTATGCGGCGGTAGGCGGGCAGGTGCAAATCTTCTCTACCGTGGACGGCTCGACGATCAACAACGAGAACGTGACGGTCACCGGCACGGCCTATGACGTGGCCTACATGGACGCAACCTCCGATAGCGACAACACCGACTACTAACAGTTGTCGGCTGCCACACAATGCGGGGTTTCCCAGGTCTCTCTCCTGAGACCTGGGAAACCACAAAACTCGGCCGCCGTTCGTTAATCGGGAGCCATCTAAAATGCCCTTCCCGGCCGTCGATTCCGTTTCTGATTCTCCTGTGGCCGATGTGCTGGTCATCGCCGCCCATCGCGACGACGTGGAGCAAACCTGCGGGGGAACCCTCCTGCGCATGGCCTCGCGCGGCCTGCGCACCGCCATTCTCGATCTGACCCAGGGCGAGTCCGGAACCCGCGGCAACTCTGAAGACCGCGCCCGCGAAGCCGCCGAGGCCGCGCGTCTTTTAGGCGTTGGCTGGCGGCAGGCCCTCGACCTGCCCGACGGGGCGGTTGAAAATTCTCTCGAAAACCGCCTCAAGATTGTGCGTGTCCTGCGGCTTCTTCGTCCCCGCGTGGTCATTTTGCCTTACTGGCAGGCGCGCCACCCGGATCACGCGACGGTCGCCACGCTGGGCTACGAGGCCTGCTTTCTCTCCGGCCTGGCCAATCTGCCCGCGGCACCTGCGGCGCGTTCAGAGCAGGAGCCAACGGATCCGACGTTGCAAGTGACGCCGAAGGCGCAGTTGGCCGCACCGCAGGTGCCCCATCGCCCCTTCAAAATCGTCTACGCCAGCCTCTACGCCGATGTGCGCCCCAGTTTCATCGTGGACATAACCCCCTTCATCGAGCAGCGCTACCAGGCGCTGATGGCCTACCGTTCGCAGTACGCCAACCAGCCCACGGGCGGCGGACTCTTTGTGCCCGAGGAGGAGATTCGCGAGCGCACCTTCGCCGAGGCGCGCCACTATGGCCTCTTGGCCGGGGTGCGCTATGGCGAGCCATTCGTGCAAAAAGAGGTGGGCTTGGTGGATGATCTGACCCTGCTGCCGGTGCAATCGATCTGAGGCGCTTTTAGGTTTCGGTTCGCAGCCATTTTATCTATAAAAATTTCTTATTCAAAGTAAAAACAGAATAACTTTGCGTTATTTTTCCCCGTTTGCCACACTGAGAGTGGAGGCAGGGAATGGAGCAGGCGTGGAATTCGCTGGACTATGAAAAGAATGGCGCATTCGTGCATGGATTGGCTAGTGGAGTGCTTGAATGGCTGGATGCGAAGCCCTCGGAGCAGATTCTTGACCTGGGCTGCGGCGATGGCCAACTGACCCAGCGGCTGGCCTTGACCGGTGCCAGCGTGGTGGGCGTCGACGCCTCGCCGGAGATGCTGGCGGCGGCGCGCTTGCGGGGAATCGACGCTCGTGAAGGCCGCGCCGAGTCGCTGCCCTTTGCCGATTGCTCCTTCCATGCGGTCTTCTCCAACGCGGCGTTGCACTGGGTCCGGGATCAGGACGCAATGTTGGCCGAGGTGCGGCGTGTACTCCGGCCCGGCGGGCGTTTTGTGGCTGAAATGGGCGGCCATGGCAACATTGCCGCGATTCGCGTGGCGCTGGCGGCCGTGCTCGCGCGTCGCGGCTACGGTGACCGGAAGAGCGGCGAAAACTACTATCCCACCCCCGCTTCCTATGCGCGGAGGCTGGAGCGCCACGGCTTCAAAGTGGGGCGTATCGCACTGAGACCGCGTCCCACGCCGCTGCCGGCAAGCGGAATGGAGGGCTGGCTGCGAACCTTTTGCCGGGGCGTCCTCGATGCCCTGCCGGAGGAACTGCGGCAGCCGGTGATCGAGGAGACGGCCGCACTGCTCGCCCCCGTTCTGCGCGACGAGGAAGGGAACTGGAGCGCCGATTATGTACGCCTGCGCTTCGTGGCGCGCAACTGAGGAACTATAGCGTAGCGGCCACAGCGGCTGAACCACATCCGCGCCGTTTCCCATTCTGGAGACGACCAACGGAGTTCCACAAGCCGAAGGCGGTTGGCCCCACCGCAGGTGGTCAGCGTCCGAAGAGCATTCGCCCTCCTATGGCGATCAGCGTCAGCGCGAAGATGCGCTTCAGCCAGAACTCCGAGACGTATTGCGCGCCGGCGGCTCCGAAGTAGGCGCCCACCAGAAACCCTGCGGCCAAAAGCAGCGCCACGCGCAGATCCGCATTGCCCTTGCGGTAGTACTCCCAGAAGGCTAAAATGCCCACCGGGGCCAGCAATGCGCCCAGCGAGGTTCCCTGGGCCTTGTGCTGGCTCATGCCCAGCAGCCAGATCAGTGCGGGAACGAACATGATGCCGCCGCCGATGCCCACCACACCGGAAAGCACACCCACCAGCAGTCCCACCAGCAAAATGATCCAGGTCATGCAAGCCTCCCCCGGCGGCGCGCCGGAGCCTGAAGGGCGGGTCCGCGCATCTAGCGTAAATCATGGGAGGCGTTTGCTGTTGCGGGTTGGATTTGCGCCGTCGCGGCGTTTTTGGAAAGTTAAGTTCTCCGCTCAAATTCACACAGCGTTTGCAATCTCTTTGCTTGCGTGCAGTAATCTGTTAATAATTCCGTGCGGCCTCCGCATTTGAAGTTGAACGGCCGCCGGGCGAGGGCAGACCGGTTGAGCCAGACCATTTTTGTACTGGAAGACGACGCCGACATTGCGCGGCTGGTGCAGCATCACCTGGAAGCCGCTGGATTTGCAGCAAGGCTGTTTCATACTCCCACTAATGTGATTTCCGACGCCGAGCGCCAGGCGCCGGTGCTGTTTCTGCTGGACATCATGGTGCCGGGCGGTGACGGCCTGGACGTTTGCCGCCGCCTGCGCGCCCACCCCGCGCTCTCCACCATTCCCATCATCTTCATGACCGCGCGGGCCGCCGAAAACGACCGCGTGCTCGGCCTTGAGCTGGGCGCCGACGACTACATCACCAAGCCCTTCGCCACGCGCGAGCTGGTGGCCCGCGTCAAGGCAGTGCTGCGCCGATTCGAACGGCCCACCACGCCCTCGGTCATCAGCTTTGAAGAGGTCATCATCGACGCCAACGCGATGCAGTTGAAGGTGCGCGGTGAGCTGACCACCACCACGGCCACCGAATTCCGCCTGCTGGACTATCTGGCGCGCCATCCCGGCCGGGTCTACAGCCGCGACCACCTGCTGGATGCCGTCTGGGGCGATGCCCGTTTCGTCACTCCCCGTTCGGTTGACGTGTACGTGCGCCGCATCCGCGAGAAGATCGAAGTCGATCCGGAAAACCCGCGCTACCTGAAGACCTTGCGCGGCGCCGGCTATCGCTTCGAGCTTCCCAAGAGCGAGTAGAGGTAGTGTTACCTCTATGAACCACAGACTCTTCACCAAGCTGCTTGGCCTTTTCTTCCTGCTGCTCGCCGTCTACGCTGTGGCGATGGAGTTCCTCTTCAGCAGCCTGCTCTCTGCGGGCAGAATGGGGCTTACGGCCGCCGAGAGCCTCTCCCTGCTGGGTGGCGCGGCGCTGTGGGCTGGCCTGATCGCCTTGGCCGTGGCTCTGCCCCTGGCGGCCTGGGTCGCCTGGCGCCTGCGCACGCGGATCGAGAGCGTTACGACATTTGCCCGGCGCATCGCCGATGGCGAGCTGAGCGTCCGGCTGGTCGAGGCCCGCGGTCCGGAGGAACTCTCAGTCATGGAGACCACTCTGAACCGGGCCGCCGCGCGGCTGGGCAAGAGCTTTGCCGAAATGGATAGCCGCTGCCGGGAGCTGGCCGCTATGCTCGATGCGATGCAGGAGGCGGTGGTCGCCATCACCTCCGAGGGGCTGGTCTGCTGGTCCAACGCCCAGATGCAGCGCATCGCGGGTACGCAGATTCGCATCGGAAGGCCGCTGGTCCACTCCGTCCGCGACCCGGAACTGCTGGCCTGTGTAAAGGCGGCGCTCGACGAGCACGAGGTCCGTTACGGCCGCGCCAGCTCGCTCGTCCACGGCCGCGTCTTCGAGATCAATGCCGCTCCCTTGCCCACCGGCGGCGCGCTGGCCGTGCTCCATGACGTCACCCGCGTCGAGGCTGCGGAAAAATCCCGCCGCGACTTCATCGCCAACGTCAGCCACGAGCTGCGCACCCCGCTGACCTCCATTCAGGGCTACGTCGAGACGCTGGTCGAGGCTCCCCGGCCCAACTCCAAAACCACCCGTGAGTTTCTCGGCATCATCCTCAAGAATGCCACCCGCATGAACCGCCTTACCGAGGATCTGCTGGCTCTGGCCGGCCTCGAGAGCCCGGATTACAAGCTGGCGCTGCAACCTACGCGGGCCAGCGCACTGCTGGAGGACGCCATCGAGTCGCTGGGCGGCATCGTGGCCGACGCTGGCGTCGAGCTGGAATCGGCTGGCGCGCCGGATTCGCTGGTTTTGGCCGATCCCGACGCCATGAACCAGGTCTTCGGCAATTTGATTGAGAACGCCCTGAAGTACGGCAAGGCCGGCCAGCGAATCCGGGTCGGCGCGCGGCTGTTGGAAGCTGAAACCACCTCCAACTCCGCCTCCGAAGTCGAATTCAGCGTCCAGGACTTCGGCCCCGGCATCGCCAGCGAGCACCTGCTCCGCATCTTCGAGCGTTTTTACCGTATCGACAAGGCCCGTTCCCGTGAGTCTGGTGGCACAGGGCTGGGGCTGGCCATCGTCAAGCACATCGTCCTGGCCCACGGCGGCCGCATCTGGGTCGAAAGCGAACTCGGCTCCGGCGCGGCCTTCCGCTTCACGCTGCCCCTGGCGCCTGGAACGCAGCAGGCTCCAGCTCTAAGCCTCAAGCCTCAAGACGTGGTCTGAAATCAGGTGCACGTCCACTTCGTCGCCAGCTCTATATGATGAACGCTCCGAGGGGAGCACGGCGATGCCGTCGGCGCGCGACAGCGTCTTCAGCATTCCGGTGGTTTGCGTGCCCGAGCTATAGGCCACGAATCCCTCGACACCGCGCTCCAGCCGAACCCTCAAAAACTTGGCTAAACCCGGTTTTTTGGGTACATCTTCCTGTAATACCGCGCGAATCATCGGCGGGAGTATGCGTTTATAACCCATTGCTTTCAGAATTGCGGGCTTCACCAACTCATCGAAGACGATCAT
>Ga0326727_10019423_pt1 | contig 13660 bp, 11 predicted proteins | sample MB2enrmetagenome_FD_207643 | JGI IMG/M metagenome (GOLD analysis project Ga0326727, IMG submission 207643) | Lab enriched peat soil microbial communities from McLean, Ithaca, NY, United States - MB29MY | ecosystem: Environmental > Terrestrial > Soil > Wetlands > Peat | place: USA: New York... | reverse complement strand
AACCCACTGACTGGAAAGCCGGATGCCCGAAACGGGCCTGTCCGGTTTGGAGGGAGGGGCGAGGTTCAAACCCTCGTTCCTACCCCTATCCCGGAAAGTCGCCAATGATTGGGGCGGGGATCCCCAATCATTGGCGATATGCTCACGGATTCACCCGGCAGGTGGGCCAGTTTCGGCTGAACGATTCCGTCGGCGAGACGCCGACGGATGCGGTCGAGACGACCGCGCTCCCCCAGAAAGTCCCTAACCCGCATATTTTCAGTTTCGAGCGCCGCGTGCCATCACGCGGCGCGCCGTCGGCTTATCATTTTTTTCCCTTTCCCCGTCCCTCCTTTGCCCGTAAGTTCTGCCTCATGGCGAAACCCATCTTAGGACGCGGACTCAACGCTCTGCTCGGCGGCAGCGGCCCCGGCGCCCAGCCCGTCGCGGCCGGGCCGATGCCCTCCGCCGAAACGGTCCAGGCCGTTCCCGTGGCCCGGATCCGCGCTTCGCCATTGCAACCGCGCCGGGATTTTTCCGCCGAATCCCTCCGCGAACTGGCCGATTCCATCAAGGAACAGGGAATCGTCCAGCCCCTCATCCTCCGCCTCAAAGACGATCATTACGAGTTGATCGCCGGTGAACGCCGCTGGCGCGCCGCCCAAATGCTCGGCCTGCCTGATGTTCCCGCCATCGTCCGCCAGGCCGACGATCGCGCCGTGTTGGAACTGGCCCTCATCGAAAACCTCCAGCGCGAAAACCTCAATCCCATCGAGGAAGCGGGCGGCTACGCCCAGTTGATCGAACAGTTCAACTTGACGCAGGAGGAAGCCGCCGCCAAGGTCGGCAAAAGCCGCGTCGTCGTGGCCAACGCCCTCCGGCTCTTGAAGCTGGCCCCCGAATTGCAGGTCTACGTCCGCGAAGCCCGCCTTTCCGTCGGCCACGCCAAGGTCATTCTCGGTCTGGCTTCCGAGGAGGAACAACGGCTGGCCGCGACCCGCGTCCTGAAAAAATCGCTCAACGTGCGCCAAACCGAGGAGCTGGTTGCCTTCCTGCAACACCAGTCCGGCCAAAAGAGCGGCGCGAGGAGGGAAGTTCCTCCCGGCGACGCCCACCTGGCCAGCCTGCAAAACCGCCTGCAGGAACGTTTCGGCACCAAGGTCCGGCTGCGTTACCATCAGGGCAAAGGCGCGGTGGAAATCCAGTTTTTCAATGACGGCGATCTGGAACGCGTGCTAAAACTGGCCGGCATTGAGCTTGAATAAAACGACCCAATCATGGAATGGATGAATGACCACGCCTGACTCGCGCGCCACCTGCGCCCAACAACTTCTGGCCAACTCCGCCCGCGCCGCCACCCTGACCGCCTTCGTCGGCCTGGACGGTTTTGTGGATGAAATCCTGCGCGTGGTGGACAAGCGCGAGAGCGCCGAATCCTATCAACCGCTGCCGACCATCACCCGGCTGGCCGAACGCATCGCCGCCGCCGCCGGCCGCAGCGGCAATCTCGAACTGGTCCGCCAGCTCACCAAACTTGGCGGCAACGGCCCCATCATGGCCAACGCCCTTGCCGGCTTCGGCCTCAAGGTGACCTATCTGGGCACGGTCGGCTATCCCACCCTCCATCCTGTTTTCAATGATTTCGCCGCCCGCGCCGAAGTCCACGGCATGGCCAGCCCCGGCACGACCGACGCCCTGGAGTTCGACGACGGAAAGATCATGCTGGGCAAACACGAATCCCTCAAGGAAATCACCTGGGAGAACATCGGCAGCCGCTACGGCCTGGATAAATTCACCGCCAAATTCAGCGGTTCCGACCTCGTCGCCTTCGTCAACTGGACCATGCTCCCTTACATGAGCGACGTTTGGGAGGCCATCCTGCGCGAAGTCTGCCCCGCCATGAAGGCCCCGCGCCGCACCATCTTCTTCGACCTGGCCGATCCAGAAAAACGCACGCCCAAGGACATCGCGCGCGCCCTGGATTTGATGGCCCGCTTCAACCAGTATTTCGATGTCATCCTCGGCCTGAACGAAAAAGAGGCCCTGGCCATCGGCGAAGCCTGCGGCGTCCGGCCCTCCGCCGCCACGCCCGAAGCCCTCGCCGATACCGCCACCCGCATTGCCGCCCAATGGCGCGTCGGCACCCTCGTCGTCCATCCCGTCGCCAGCGCCCTCGCGGTCACCGCCGGCCAAGTCAGCATCGTGCAGGGTCCGTGGACGCCGCGGCCCAAGGTCACCACCGGCGCGGGCGACCATTTCAACTCCGGCTTTTGTCTGGGCAAACTGCTGGGATTTGACAACCAGAAGAGCCTGCTGGCTGGCGTGGGCGCCAGCGGCATCTATGTGCGCACGGCCCAAAGTCCATCCATCGCCGAATTGGCCGAATTCCTGGCCCGCGGCTGGTAACCAGTAACCACTCCCATGCCTGCCGCCACCCAGACCGCCGCCAAGCTCCCCATGAAGCTGTTGGAAATCGTCAAATACGGCCACCCGGTCCTGCGCCAAAAAGGAAAGGCCATCGAGAAGATCACGCCGGAAATCGAGGCGCTGGCGGCGGCCATGCTCGAAACCATGCACGCCAACAAGGGCGTCGGCCTGGCCGCCCAGCAGGTTGGCTGCGCCTTGCAGTTGGCGGTGCTCGATGTCCGCGGCATCACCGACCGGCCTTCCACACTCAAGCTCGACGGCAAGGAAACCGACCCCGCCGTCATCATGCCGCTGGTTCTGATCAACCCCGTCGTCAAACCCTCCGGCGAACGCGCCGAGACGTCGGAAGGCTGCCTCAGTTTCCCGGAAATGTACGGCGAGGTCGAACGGCCCACCCTGGCGGAAGTCTGCGCCCTGGGCCTGAAAGGCGAAACCATCCAGTTCTCCTGCGGCGGCCTGCTGGCGCGCGCCATCCAGCACGAAAACGATCACCTCAACGGCATCCTTTTTATTGACCGCATGAAGCGCGACACCAAGGCCGGACTGCAATCCAAACTGGACGAGCTTCAAGCCGCCACCAAGTCGGTGTTCAAAGCAAAAAGCAGCCCGGCGGACAAGTCCTGATTCCGGGGCGACCGTCCCCCGGTCGCACCCGTCGGCGTCCCGCCGTCGGAACTCCAGGACCGCGGAGCGCCCGCGCCTGAATCAACGGTGCGTTTCGGTGTTCGGAGTTTTCGATTGAGAATTGGTCATTGAAAATTTGTCATTTGCCATTGAAGCACCACGCGGCATTTTCCGATGACCAATGACAAATTTTCAATGACTAATTTTCAATGGTTCTGAAACTGGGCGCCGGGCGGAATTCTGCTTTGAATAGCGCGAGATGAAATAACTCACAATCGCCACCCACAAAATGAACAAAACTGCCCAACGAGCTCTGATCTCCGCCATCTCCCAACGCCATTCCAGATTGAAATCTGCGCCCACGGCTTTGGCGCCTCCCGAAATCCATTCCGGTTGAACGAGGAAAAAGTGATTGCGCTCCCGGATGAGTTGCACGGTATTGGCATTGTAATCCCTCAGACCGGCCATGCCGGAGGGCACAGAAATAAACACCCAAATGGCCGCTGCCAGCGCCGCAATGGTCAAAAGAAAACCTCTAAACAGAAGAAAATAAAAAGGCCGCGCATACCACCACGGCATGGCGCCATTGAGCGGGCGCGCGCGCATCAATAGACTTTCCGCAAATTGGAGGGGAGGATGTTCAGCTCGGCGCGGTACTTGGCCACGGTGCGCCGCGCGATGACGATGCCCTTTTCCTTGAGCATCTTGACAATCTCGGCGTCGGACAGCGGCTTGCCCGTGTTCTCGCCCGCGAACATGGCGGCGACCATGTCTTTGACGCTCGTATTGGACATCCCGTTGCCGCTGTCGGTCTGGATGCCGGAGGTGAAAAAGAACTTCATCTCGTAGATGCCCTGGGGCGTGTCTATGTATTTGTTCGACACGGCCCGGCTCACGGTGGTCTCATGCACCTTCACCACCTCGGCCACCTGCACCATGGTCATCGGCTTGAGATAGGCCCGGCCCTTGTCCATGAACTCCCGCTGCCGCTGGACGATCTCCTTGCCGATGTTGAGAATGGTCTGTTGCCGCTGCTGCAGGCTCTTGATCAGGAATTTGCCAGCCCGGATTCTTTCCCGCACCCACTCGCGCGCTTCGGCCGGGGCGTTGGTCTGCGCCATCAAATCCTTGTAATGATTGCTGATGCGCAAGTGGGGGATCTGTTCGTTGTTGGTCGTCACCACGTAGTCGTCCCCCACCTTGGTCACAAAAACTTCCGGCAGGACATAGCGTTCATCGTCGGGCAAATAGGCCCGGCCCGGATGCGGTTCCAGGCAGGTGATGCGTTGGTGCGCCTCCTGCACCTGCTCGACGGTCAACCCCAATCCCCGCGCAATCTCCGGAAACTTCCGCTTGTAAAGGGCGTCCATGAAGTCGCGCACCATGCTGTATTCCACCGACTTTTCGCTCCCGTTCCGTTCCAGTTGCAGCATGAGGCACTCGCGCAAATCGCGCGCCGCCACGCCGGGCGGATCAAAGGTCTGGATCACCTTGAGCGCCGCTTCGATCTTTTCCGGCGCTTCGCCCGAGGAAAAGGAAAGCGATTCCACGCTCTCCTTCAGCCGCCCGCGGTCGTCAATGTTGCCGATGATCATCTCCCCGATGCGCCGCTCCTCTTCAGTCATTTCGGAGAAACGCATCTGTTCCAGGAGGGTTTCCTGGAGGGAGGTGGAGGCGACCAGGGAGTCAAACATAAACTGCCGCCGCTCCTCCGCCTCCGGCCCCGAGCGGCTGGGCAGGCTGGTTTGGGAAAAATGGTCCCGCCATTCCTGGTCCTGCTGCACCGCCTTTTCAAATTCCGCCTGGAAATCATCCACCGGCGCGTTGCTCGGCTTCTCCGTCGCCGGATCGAACATGACGTCGGGGGGCGGCTCGGCCAGGTCGGCCGGATCGTTGACCGGGGTGCCCTCGTCGCGGATGCGGTCCAACTGCTCCATCTCCGCCGTGGGCACCTCCTCCAGGCAGGGGTTCATCTGCACCTCCTGCTCCACCAGGGCCTTCAACTCCAGGGTCGGCGCCTGCAACAGCGCCAGCGATTGCTGCAATTGCGGCGCCAGCACCTGCGACAACGACATGCGTTGCGATAAATGTAAACCCTGTGACATTGCTTTGATTTTACCGGAACGGGACCCAAGCTCAAGCGCGAAGTCCCTCCACCGCGCGCTTTTTCACGGCTGACTGATGAAGGGCCGGCCAGGCTGGGCGCCGGAGATCGTCGCGCGTTCCGGTCGGCGGGTCGCCGACCGGGACAGGCGAGCCGCCTGTGCCACCCACCGCTTCACCTTCATGAGGCAGCCGCGGCACTCTTTGGCTGCATTGGCCGCCAACAGCAGCGGCCCTCAGTATCATCGTCCATTCCGGCGGAATATAAAGTCCAATTACTTTGCCATGTCCACCTGCACTTTGGCCGGATCATCCACGCCCAGTTCCAGCATCCAGGCGTTGTGGTAAAGCTCGGCGTTGGGATGGCCGGCGCTCATCTTGCGCGCCTCCCGCTCCCGGTCCAGTTCCTGAATGGCCAGGGCGTCCAGCGCCACCGGATCCTTGCTGATCCAGATCTGGTTCAAGGCGGTGGAGTAATGGAGCAGGCTCAAGTTTTCACCCTGATACTGTCCGATGAGCGCGTCGGTGATGCTCAAGACCACATGATCGCTCAAGGCCGGCAAGGCGTATATCTCCGGCACCGCCTCGGCCAGCCGCGCCGCCTGCGCCTCGAACCGCCCGACGTTGTCCACGCTGCCGGTGGCCAGGCTGTAAAGGTTGCCCGTCACGCCCGCGAGATTGTGGTTGAGCAGCGGAGTGATGGTGATGATCCGGGTGATGTCCCCCGTCAACAGTTTGCTGACGTACGATTTGCGGCCGGTCTTCGCCCCGCTCCTGTCGAAATCCAGATCGCCGTAGCCCAGCTCGCCCATGATCTCTTTGTCGTAAAATACCTTCTCGTCATAGCCGCTGTCGGCGCTTCCGGCCAGCCGCACGTCGTAACGTTGCGCCAATTCGTCGAATCCCGCTGCCCGCAAATCGGCCAGATGCTTGTCCCAGATGACGATGTGGCGCGGCGGCAGTCCGGCGGCCAAAAGACCGCGCACGACCGCGCTGACCACGGCCGGCCGCGTCCCGCTGGTCGGCCCCGGGGCGCAATAGATCTTGAGTCCGACTACATCCTGCGTGGCCACCACCGTGCGCCAGGCCTGGACCACATCGTCCTTGCCGGTCAGCTTCAACATCGCCCGGTTGACCATGTCCTGCACCACGGCCGGCTGCGGCTCGAAGGCCGAGGTGGCCCGGGCGTCTTGCGCCATCACCACCCTGGCCCTGGTAGGCGGCCCGCTCAGGCCCGCGCCGCCGCCCTGGCCGGCCAGGATGACCGCCGTCACAAAACATATCATCCCGGTGGCAATAGTTTTTCTCACCGGGTGGTTTCCCTCATAATCATAACTTGACACAAACCGGCTATGATGTTACCACGCTGGAGAGATGTTGACGATAAGAAAGCGGTCACTGCCGGCGTTGGCCTTTCTCGCCGCCTGTTTGGTGTTGACCGGTTGCGGGCCGCCGGGCATCCGCGCCTTGCACAAAGGCGATCACCTGATTCAATCCGGCAAGTACCAGGAAGCGGTGGAAGTTTTGAAAAGCGCGACCAACCTGCTGGCCGGGGAAGCCCTGGCGGTGCAGGCCAAGGCGCGCAATTTGCTCGGGCTGGCCTTTCAGCACGCGGGCAATGCCGCCGGGGCGGGCGAGTGCTACGCCCAGGCGCTGGCCCTGGACCGCAACGCCGCGGCCGAGGCCAATTACAACCTCGGCTGCCTGGAATTGGACCAGACCAATTGGACCGCCGCCAAGGATGCCTTCACCACTTACACCAGCCTGCGTCCGCGGGATTGGAATGGGTTCATGAAACTGGGCCTGGCTAATTATCGCCTGGCCACCATGAGAGCGCCCGCCACAGCCGACTTTCGCCAGCTCAGTTTCGAAAACGCGCGAAAAGCCTTTGAGTTGTCCCAACGGATTCAGGCCAGCGCGGCCGCCTGGAACAACCTCGCCATGATTGACCTCATGCGCCGGCCCAATCCTCCCCGCGATGCCATTTCCAATGCCGTCGTCAAATTCAAGGCCGCCTTGGATCGCGACCCCCGATATGCGCCCGCCTTGCTCAATCTCGCCGTCCTCTACGATCCGGACGGGCCTTACAAATGTGGCGATGCCCAGATGGCCATTGACGCCTACCGCAAATATGCCGCCCTGGAGCCGGCGCCTCCTCTGGCCGCCCAGGTCGCCTTGCTGGTCGCCAATTTGGATCAAACCCGGCGATTCAACGCGCAGTACCACGGTCACACCCTGGAAATGCCCCCGGCCGCTGCCGCCTATTCCAGCAACGGTTTGACCGTCACTTTCAAAAACCCGCCGGACAAAAAAACCAATCCCCCCCAGCGCGGGCTTACTCCGCCCGCCGGCTTGCCGCCCGTCGAAACGCCGGCTCCCGCGCCAACTCCGGCGCCGCCCCGCCCTTCCGCATACCAGCCCGCGCCCCCTGTGACCTATAATCCTCCGGTCGTCAATGTTCCTCCGCCCAAACCGGAAGAGTCCCCCCCATCCCGGCTTCCTCCGAGCGCTCCCGCGTCCAACCCTCCGGTCGCGGCGCCATCCGGCAACCCTTCGCCCGCCGCCTCCAACATGGCGCCTTTGAGCACGAAAACCGCCGCGCAAACCAACGTCCCATTGACTTCCACCCCCATCCACAAGCCTTCCCTGCTGGCGAGGCTGTTTGGCGCCAAATCCAAACCCGCCGAGGACGGCGCCGACTCCGGCGGCGGCGACGTCAAACCGGCGCGCGTCACTCCCTTGCCCGCGCCCCGCGCCGCCATCCACTATGCCGCCCCGCCGGTCAGCACCAATCAGGGCAATCGCGCGGAAGCCGGGCGTCTGGTCCGGCAAGGCGCCGCCGCCGAAAAGGAATCCCGCTGGAAGGATGCGGTTGACAATTACGAGGAGGCGGTCAAGGCCGACCCGGCGGATTACCAGGCCTGCCAAGCCCTCGGCCTGGCCGCCATCAAGGCCGAAGAATACACCGTTGCCTTGGAAGCCTTCCATCATGCTCTGGCGCTCGATGCCGAATCAGCCGATGCCCGCTACGGCTACGCCTGGGCCTTGCAGAAGGCAGATTTTCCCCAGGACGCCGCCAACGAACTGGAAAAACTGCTCGCCCACCATCCGAATGAAGCCCGGGCCCACCTCCTGCTGGGCAATCTTTACGCCCAGAAACTCAGCCAGCCCGATTTCGCCCGTGAACATTACCTCAAAGTCCTGGATGAAGACCCGCAAAACCCCCAAGGCCCGGCCCTGCGCGCCTGGCTCAAGAACAACCCCGCGCCTTGAGTCGTGGAGCCATCCGCCATAAGCAGGGCGGGACTCCGGGGAATAGTGAATTGAGAATAGTGAAGGGTGAAGGGAATGGAGTCACGGCTCGACGGAGTCCCGCCCTGCCGCGGGGGCTGAATAGTTGCGTTTTTAATTGGCAATTCCGGCAAGAAACTTGCTACGCTCAATGTTGTCATGGCCGATCAAATCCACGATTTCTTAAAGAATCTGCCCTTCGGCTACTTCGACGTGATAGTGCTGATCTGGCTGGTCATCGGCCTGTTGCGCGGACGCAAGCAGGGCATGACGCAGGAACTGCTGCCGCTGTTATATTGGGTTTCCGCGGTGCTGCTGGCCGGCTTTTACAATCAACCCCTGGCCGGCCTCATCCGCGAATATACCAAGGGTGCTTTCAGCGTGCTATGGTCCGGCATCGTGGCCTACGCCCTCATCGTCTTCTGCCTGGCCCTGGTGTTCACTTTGTTCAAACATTGGCTTGGCGACAAACTGACCGGCAGCGACGTTTTCGGGCGCTGCGAATACTATCTGGGCATGTTTTCCGGCGTCGTGCGTTTCGCCGCCATGCTGGTCGTCCTCCTGGCCCTCATGCACTCCCGCATCGTCAGCCGGCACGAACTGGACGACATCAACGCGCAAATGAAAAAGAATTTGGAGGATATTCACCCGCCCCGCTATATCTACGGCAGCATCGAGCAGTTGATCTTCTTCCAGTCTTTGTCCGGCTCCTTCGTCCAGAACGACCTTTCCGACCTGCTCATCCCCACCGTCACCCCGCCGGAACGCGCCATCGGCGAAAGCCCCAAGAAAAAGTTGCAGGACGCCATTGACAATCCGATGGGTTCGCCCAAGAAATAAGGCGCCGGGCCGCCGGGAGCATTGCGCATTTTTGGGCGGTCTTTTCCAGTTTCTTAATCTTAATCTTAATCTTAATATCGAAACCCAGGATGGGGGATTGAGATTAAGATTAAGATTAAGATTAAGATTATGATTAAGAGAGGGACCCAAAAAAGCGGAACGCACACTGGCCAACCCGCCCCGGCGCCATGATTTCCCAGGCCATCAAAGAACAAATCCGCGCCGCCAGCGATATAGTTGACGTCATCGGCGCTTACATCCCGCTCAAACGCAACGGGGCCAACTTCACCGCCCTCTGCCCCTTCCACAAGGAAAAGACCCCCAGCTTCCACGTCAGCCCGCAGCGCCAGTTTTTTCATTGCTTCGGCTGCCACAAGGGCGGCGACGTTTTCACCTTCGTCCGCGAATATGAGAACATTGATTTTATGGAGGCCCTGCGCCGCCTGGCCGACCGCGCCCACATTCCGCTGGAAATGGAATTCGCCCCCGGCGAGCCGCAATCGCGCCACGTCAAAGAGGAGCTTCTCCTCATCCACGAGCAAATCACCCAGCGCTGGCAATCCGCCCTGGCCGGCGATCCCGCCGCCGCCATCGCCCGCGACTACCTGGTCAAACGCGGCGTCTCCCCGGAGGCCGTCCAGCTTTTCCGCCTCGGCTACGCGCCCGACCTGTGGGACGACACGGTCAATTGGGCCAAAAGCAAACATTTCGAGCCGGCCGCCGTTGCCCAGGCCGGGCTGATCATCCGCAAGGAAGGGTCCGATCATTATTACGACCGTTTTCGCGGCCGTTTGATTTTCCCCATCTGCGACGAACAGGGCCGCGTCATCGCCTTCAGCGGCCGTGTCCTGAGCGGTGACGAAAAGACCGCCAAATACGTCAACTCGCCGGAAAGCCCCATCTTCACCAAGGGCCGCGTCATGTTCGGACTGGACAAATCCAAGCGCGCCATCCTGGAAGCCCGTTGCGCGGTGATTTGCGAAGGCCAGCTTGATTTCATCGCCTGCTTCATGGCCGGAGTCAAGAATATGGTTGCGCCGCAGGGAACCGCCCTCACCGCCGACCACGCCCGCATCCTCAAACGCTATGCCGACGAGGTGATCCTCTGCTTCGATTCCGACAACGCCGGAAGCAACGCCGCCGTCCGCTCGCTGGACAGTCTTCTCGCCTGCGGCCTGGCCGTCCGCGTCGCCTCCGTTCCCGAACCGCACGACCCGGACAGTTTCATCAAGGAATTTGGCGGGCCGGCCTTCGCCTCGTTGATCCAGCAGGCTCGCGGCTTTTTTGATTTCTACCTGGACCGTTTGTGCGCTGCCAACGATCTGGCCAGCGACCGGGGACGTCGCGCCGTGGCGGAGGCCATGACGGAGGCCGTCCACAAAACCGGCAGCGCGGTTTTGATTGACACTTACGCCCAAAAGACCGCTCTGCGCCTGGGGGTTTCCTCCGAGTCCATGCGGCAAGAATTCAAAAAGAAACCGCGCTCCGCGCCTTCCGCAAGGGAAGAATCCCCCGGCGAGCCGGCGGCGGAAATGCCACGCCCCTCGGCCCGTGAAGCCGGCCTTCTGCGCGTGCTGCTGGAGAACGATTCGTTCGTGGAATGGACCGCGGCGCATCTGGATTTGGAATGGCTGGCGCACCCGGTCGTGCGGGAAATCGTGGCCGGGCGGCTCCGCTTGGCACAAACCCATTCCTGGCAGGGCGTGGCCGCCTGGCTTTCCGAAATGGAAAACCCGGCCTGGAAGAACCTGATCACCGAACTTCTGGTTGACAACCGCCCGCTGCCCGAGCCGGAGGCCTTGCTCAAAGGCTCCTCCACGCGCGACGGCGTGGTCAAGAATTTGCGCGACACCTTTATTGTCCGCCAATTGGCCGCCATCATCCAGCGCATCGAATCCGGCGAATTGGACGACGCGGCGCGGGATGAATTGCTGCAAAAAAAGGCGCAGTTGAACAAACTCAAGCAGCAACCTCTGACCGCGAAGGTTGCCTAAAATCCTCAATTCAGCCGCAAGGAGGAATGTTTGACGGTCATCCCTTCGCGGCGTAAGTTAGGGGCATGACAAAGGTTATGATGAATCTGCCGGAGAAGACCTCGCTGGCGCTGAAGGTGCCGGACGAAGCTTTGGGTGGGGAACTGCTTCTCGCGGCCGCCGTCAAGCTTTACGAACTCGGCAGGCTCTCTTCCGGCGCCGCCGCGGAGTTGGCCGGAGTGCCCAAACCGCTTTTTCTGGCCAAGCTCGCTGATTATGGGGTTTGCACATTCGACCTGAAGAAAGCGGAACTGCAACAGGAGTTGACGCTTGGCTGACGTCATCGTCAATACCTCGCCGCTTCAGTATAAGGACCAATTGGCCGCCTTGGGCTTCCGGCTCACACCAGAAACAGCGCGAAACATTCTCGATCTTGCCGGGGAATGATTTGCGGCGTGTTCACTCGGTGAGAATGATGTAGTGTCAATCGAGAATGGTGAAATGAACCCGGAATTTCCACAGAAGCAAACGAAGACAACGAAGGAAGAATCCCCCTTCGTTTCCTTCGTTTGCTTCTGTTTCAAATCCGAAATCCGAAATCCAAAGTGGCGGCGGCGGCTCGCCGCCGAATCAGGGCCGGGACGGCCCTGCCACTCTCTCCAATCCGCAATGGAATGACCTTTCTCCCCATCGTTGCCCGCGAACTGCGCGTTGGCGCGCGGCGGCGCTGGACTTATTGGGGGCGGTTCTGCGCGGCGCTGCTCGCCCTCCTTGCGGCGGGCATTGTTTTGCTGGCCAACGATTCGCCCGATCAGAATGACATCGGTCAGGCGATGTTCACCACACTCGCCATCATGCTCTTCTTCTTCGTCGCCATTTTGGGCACGCAACTGACCTGCGATTGCCTGTGTTCGGAGAGAAGGGAGGGGACGCTCGGCCTGCTCTTTCTCACCGATTTGCGCGGGCATGACGTGGTGTTCGGAAAGCTGGCGGCAACCTCCCTTCATGCTGTTTACAGCGTCGTGGCGTTGGTGCCTGTGCTGGCCATTCCTTTGATGCTGGGCGGCGTGACCAACGCCGAGGTCTGGCGGGTGGCGCTGGTTGCGGCCAACCTGCTTTTCTTTTTCCTGAGCGTCGGCATTTTTTCCTCGTCGGTCTGCCGCGAGGACCAGCGCGCCCTGGCCCTGTCGGTCTTCATCAGCATGACAATAATTCTGATCTGGCCAGTGCTTGCCGGTTGGCCGGAAAAATGGTTATTTTCGTTCTTTACTTCCAATCAACATTCCGACCTGATCTGGCTGCCCTGCCCGGCCTTCGGTTGCGTGGCGGCCTTTGAAGACGCTTTCGGACAAAAGGGTTGGCCCGCCCTGTTTTGGTGCAATGCCGCCATCACGCAGGCTTATTCCTGGACATTTCTTTTGCTGGCCTGCTGGATCGTCCCCCGTTCCTGGCAGGAAACGTCCGCCGCGCCCAAACGCGGAAAATGGCGCGACCGCTGGCGCCTGCTTGCCCAGGGAAGCGCCGCCGCGCGCGCCGCCGCCCGCCGAAAATTGCTCGCCGTCAACCCCTTCCTTTGGCGCGCCACACGCCCCCGATCCAGGCATGTTGGGCCTTGGTTGTTTTTGGTGCTTGCCGCCGCCGGCTGGTTCGTCGTGAGGAAAATGGAGGATGATTCTGCTTTTTATGATCTTCTTTGCGCGGGCACGGTGCATCTCATCTTCAAGGTGTGGATGGCGTCGGAAGCCTGCCGTTGTTTGGCCGAAGACCGCCGCAGCGGCGGACTGGAACTGCTGCTGACCACTCCGTTGAGGGCGGAGCAAATTTTCCGCGGCCAGCGCAAGGCCCTTTGGCGCCAATTCGCCGGGCCGGTCGCCGTGGTTTTCATCGTGGAAATGTTTTATATGTTCGGGCAGTTGCGCCATGAGAACGACTGGGAGGACCGCCAGGGTGTTGTCGTTCTTTGCCTGATCCCCGCCGCCTTTCTGGTGGCCGACATGGTGGACGTCAGTTGGTTGAGCATGAGGCTGGCCTTGACCGGTCGAAAACCAATCCGCGTCATGATGCTTTCAATTTGGTGGGCCGTTCTTCTGCCCAATCTCCTCTCCTTTGGAATCACCATTGTCTGGACCATCAGATTCAACGACATGTCGCCGTTGGCCGCCGGCCTGATCTGGGCCATCCCGTCGCTCACCGCCGACACCATCATCTTCGCCACCGCCAAATCGAACCTGCTGAAAACTCTTCAATGGTAGGGCGGGCAGTCCTCTGCCCGCCGCTTGGAGTTTGGACATTTTGGAGAGCCAATCTGCGTGAAACGGGTCCAATTGGATTAGACCGGCAGCGACTTCCAACATGGCGTAGCCGATCAGGCAATCCTGAAAGGATTGCAGGCATTCAGCCCAGGGTTGCGAGGAACGAGCTAC
>Ga0326727_10019422_pt1 | contig 13660 bp, 12 predicted proteins | sample MB2enrmetagenome_FD_207643 | JGI IMG/M metagenome (GOLD analysis project Ga0326727, IMG submission 207643) | Lab enriched peat soil microbial communities from McLean, Ithaca, NY, United States - MB29MY | ecosystem: Environmental > Terrestrial > Soil > Wetlands > Peat | place: USA: New York... | reverse complement strand
CTAAGAAGATCTTGGTGGGTGCGTGGCTCGTGGCCCATCCGTGCGGAGGCCCCATCCCGTTGGGCTCAGGCTCGGTCATCGGCCCCAGAGGACTTCCAGCTCACTGGCGACGTGCTCGGCAAGCTTCTCGCCGGTGGCGTCACAGGCGTAGTCCCGGAAATGCTTGGCGGACGACGACAGTGCCGGCTGGAGGTCGCAGCTCACCGAGGTTTTCCGGACGGCCGTCACTCTGCCGGCAGTGGCTTGAGCACGAGCTACGACTGGGAAGGTGTCTACGAGCACGGTGGCTGCAAGGGTGGTCGCGATTGCAGCTGCTACTGCCCATCTCGACACGTGTAGGCGCGACCGCTGCTGCACTGTTCCCCCCGCTTCACATCCTCGTGTCCGACCGGCCTTGGACGTTACCGCGCGTTCAGCCTTCTCGGACTGGCCAGCGGTGGTCCTCCCCCTAGTCAGGTACTCAGTGTCAGGGTAGCGCCACCAGGCTAACTGCTCGCCGACGTCGAGAATCCTCTCGGCAGTGTTCCTGTCATCCGTTTTGCTCCGAGTCCCCACCGGCACACCATTTTCGAAGACTCTTGACATTTTACCTACTAGTAGGTAGGTCTAACCCAGGCCAGATCAACACCAGTGCATCACGAGAGGGGGGCTCGGTTATGCAGCAGACCGAGCATCGCAGTTTTGAGACTGCCGATGAGGTGCGGAAGTTTCCGAACGGCCGGGCGGAGATCATCAAGATAGGCGGCGGTGAGGTTGGGCGGCCTGCGTTCGAGCCCGGATGGCGCTGGTCGAATGACGTGAAGCCAATCGCCAACACCAAGAGCTGTCTCGCACCCCACTTCCAATACCACGTGCGTGGGCATCTCGCGATCCGTATGGACGACGGAAACGAGTTCGTCGCTGGACCCGGAGACATCACGTCTCTTCCCAGTGGACATGACGCCTGGGTTGTCGGCGACGAGCCTGTGGTGACAGTCGACTGGTTCGGCGCCAGCAACTACGCCAAGTAGCGAGCTTGGGTCTTGAGATGGACGCGCTCGCGGTACTGGAAAGCTTTGGCGCGGCGTGGGCACAACACGACCTCGAGGCCACCTTGGCGCTCGTCACCGACGATTGCGTCTTCGACTCCACCGGACCCGCCCCAGACGGGATTCGCCACGTTGGTCGGGATGCCGTTCGACGCGCCTGGCAGTCGATCTTTAACGACACCAACGCCAGGTTCGAGGCCGAGGAGACCTTCTGCGTCAATGACCGCGTCGTGCAGCTCTGGCGGTATACATGGGCGGACGGACACGTGCGGGGCATCGATGTCTTCCGGGTGCGGGACGGGAAGGTCGCCGAGAAGCTTTCCTATGTGAAGGGCTGAACCGCCAAGCGACTCAAGGGTCTTGAGTCCGTCTCCTTCTCTGACGCGTCGCAGCCGTCAGAGGAACCGAGCTCTAACCCACGCGTACGTGAAGACGGCGACCGGATGGAAACACGTTGCCGAATTGAAGGGCTCCAGCACCGGCAGAGGCTTCGGCGACTCGGTGGCAGTCTCGGGCACAACCGTGATCGTGGGCGAATATGTCGACAGGAATACCTCCGGCTGGGCGTACGTGTTCGAGGCCTAACGGTGTCGATCGGGCTCGGCCAGGAGCGACGACCACAACCCGCGGTTGGCCCGTCCGAGTCCACGTGCCTACCGTCGGCGGCAACTTCGGTTATGGCGTCACGCCCAGCATGGCGAGGATGCTGGACCAGTAGAAGTTCGACCGGTGATGTAGAAGCCGTATGAGGTAACGAGCTGCGTTGGCCGACGGCTCGTCATCAGCGGGGTGCCGAGTGGAGTGAGCACGTCCCAGCTGGTCGTCGGAGAGAAGGTCTCGGTTCCTCCCGACGAGAGCAGGCAGGGCGACGCCTCAAGAGGGCAAAACCCCAGGGCACGGTGAGCCACAGCGGCCACAGTCCGTCCAGATTGTGATGGCTGGATGTGGCAACTGAAATGCCCCATATTGCCCAGAACATCCCGCTCGCCATGACATAGAGCACTCCCTTTCCCACTCGGCGTCCTTGCCTCCTTTCTGATCTCGCTTTAGCGGTGCCGAGCCGGTTTACCTCGGAGGTTTGCGGAAGGTCCGCTAACAGCGGGGAAAGTTCGCCATACGTCCTAGCCGCGTAGACGGTGTCGATACGTGCCTCCAACTCGGCGAACGTCAGCCGTCCTTCGGCTGCGTACCTCCCGAGAGCTTTGGCTACCGCATCGCGATCGGAATCCGAGATCCTGATCGACGGATCGCGTCCCCCGGCGTGTGATTGATCGGCGCCGTCTGTGAGACACACATCGTGTGGCATCTCGCTGGCCAGTCGGACAGTCGGACTCGCACCAGATATCGCCGCTCGCTTCGGTGTTCGGGACTGCACTTTCTTGACCTCCATATCGCTTGCGGGCCTAGCTGTTGGCGCAACTTCCGGAGACCACTGCAGAACTCACATGTCTGCGGATGGAACGCCACGACCGACGCATTTAGGCAGCAGCCGCGGCCGGCGTCCACCGGAAACGCCGAAGAGCAATGACAAGACCGGCCACGATCCAGAGCGCGAGTACGCCAAGATCGCTCCAGGCGATCCCGATCCCACGGACGGCTGGGTCGTAGGCGTGGTGAAGACCGCCAGCCAGATGCTCGACCGGGAAGAACTCGGCAATGTGCTGCAGCCAGGAGGGCAGGCTCACGTCAGGAACAAAGACGCCGGAGATGAAATACAGGGGCAGCATCGTGGCTTGCACAATCGGTTGGGCGGCGTCGGCCGAACCGATCAAAGAAGACAGCGCATAGCCGAGAACACAGAAGGCGATAGAGCCGACGATCGCCGTGAGCGCGACTGCGGGGATAGTCCTTACTGGCAGGTCGGCTCCGTAGGCAAACCGCCCGATCACCATCACCACGCTCATGGTGGCGAGCGACACCGCCATGGCCGTAAGCGCCCGGCCGGCAATCAAGACCCAGGCCGGAACGGGTGTGGCGCGTCGGCGCTTTAGGACACCGGACTCGCGCTGAGTCGTGATCGAGATGACGAGGTTGACGAACGAGGCGGCGATCACCGCCATTGCCGATAGGCCCGGGACGTAGTAGGTCGAGGCCTTGACGTGCTCGGAGCCGACTATGTGGTTGCCGAACAGGCCGACGAGGATCACGAGGAACGCCACCGGGAGGAGCAGAGTGAAGAACCGCGCCTGCTTGTTCCGCAGGAAGCCGAGCAGGTCGTATCGGGCCTGATGAAGCACGAGCGAAAGCACACCGTTGTGCGACGTACGTGCGCCTCTCACCTTCTCAGACGATGTGTTGCGAGAGCGGTGGTGCCGGATGAACCAGCGGATCAGGAGAATCACGAGAAGTTGCCCTTTCTGTCCTTAGGTAACGGAGTGGCTGTGCGAGCGCGGTGACGGCGAATGAGCCAGCGGATGAGGAGGATCATCGGGTGTTGTCCTTTCCGTGGTCGGTGAGTGAGAGATAGACGTCCTCGAGGGTCGGACGCCGCACCTCCAGATCGGGGAGGTCGAAGCCGGCGGTGATCGCCCAGGTGCTGAGATCGTGCACGTGCACAAGCGGCGTGTGGCTGCGCAGCACGAGAGTGGTATCTGAGCTGGGTTCTGCGATCACCTGTAGTTGGGCAGGCAGTGCGCTCAAGGCGACACCGTCTGGGAGCGTGAAGGTGATCGTCGTGTCCAGGCGGTCTCGGCCGCCAAGGGTCTGCGGCGTCCCGCTTGCGACGATGACGCCGTCGGCGATTATGGCGATCCGGTCAGCGAGGTGCTCTGCTTCGTCCATATAGTGCGTGGTGAGGAAGACAGTCTTGCCGAGCCTGCGCAAACCGTCGATGACATCCCAGGCGGTGTGGCGCGCCGAGGGGTCGAAGCCCGTTGTGGGCTCGTCCAAGAAGATCAGCTCGGGGTCGCCGATGAGAGCCAGCGCCACGTCGAGGCGGCGCCGCTGGCCGCCTGAGAGGAGCTCGCCAGAAGTGTCGGCCTTCTCCTCGAGGCCGACGAGGGCGATCGTTTCTGCGACGTCGCGAGGAGATGAGTAGTAACCGGCATAGAGGTCAAGGCTCTCGCGCACCGTCAGTCCGGGCTCGGGCTGTGACTCCTGCAGGACGGCTCCGACACGGTTGCGCCAGGTGCCGTCCGCGTCGGACGGGTCGACGCCGAGCACCGAGACCTCGCCTTCGCTTCTCTGACGAAAACCTTCGAGGATCTCGACAGTCGTCGTCTTGCCGGCACCGTTGGGACCGAGGAAGGCGAAGATCTCCCCGCGGTTGACCTCAAGGTCGATGCCGGCGACGGCGGAGAACTCGCCGTAGCGCTTCAACAGACCACGGACGCTGATTACCGGGTCGATTCCTGCCACTTCGGCGGCCTGCTCGGCCGCTGGAAGCGCTCTCTCGATCGTGTTCATGTCATTCCCTCTAGGTTCTTGTTCGGTCGTGTGTGATCTGAAGTCACGGTACGATCGCCGACCCGTGGCGTCTTCGGCCTCCGGATTGAACTTCTTCCTTGCCCTCGCGTCAGACCCTGGGTTGAGGCACTCCACCCGTGGGTGGACCAGGACCGGCTCGAAGCTCAGCCCACAGGACGATGACCGCGATCTCCTGGGTGCGTACCCTTTACTCGTGAGTCAAGAGACGGCGCCGACGTCGGTCTCGCTCGAACGTTCACGACGGCGCCAGCAAGTGGCGGTACGGGGATTACGGACGACGGCAGTCGCCCTGGTCGTGCTGATCGAGATCACCGGTTCGCTCACCAAACCGACGCCCGGGCTCAGCGGCGATCATCTCGGTGTCCTGCTCTGCCTTGTGGCAGTGGTCGTCGGGATGCTTGGCGGTATGCGCGTCCCTGCGTGCGCCACGACACTTCAAATCTTCTTCTTTGCACTACTTGTCGCGAGCTCGGTGACTCTGTTCTGGCTGCAGCCAAACGGCCCCGGCTTCCTCGCAATGTACCTAGCGGTCGTGAGCGCGACCTTGCGTGTCCGCGCCTCTGTGGGCGCCGCGGTGGCCGCCGTAGGGCTGGTGGCTCAGGCGGTCGTGGGAACCGTCACAAGCGGGCGTTCGACCGCATCGCTGGCGTTGAACGAGCTCGGAGTCATGGCGTTCTTTGTCGTTGCGTTATTGGCTAGGCGCCTCAGCGAAGGGCAGGCCCAGGCGGAGCGGATGCTCCTCGAGCTGGAGCAGAGTCGAGAGGTACAGGCGAAAGCCGCGGCTCTGGCGGAGCGTCAGCGGCTTGCCCGTGAGATGCACGACGTGTTGGCTCACTCGCTTTCTGGGCTCGTCCTGCAGCTGGAGGGCGCCAGACTTCTTGCCACACAGAGGCAAGCAGATCGGGATCTGACCGATGCCGTTGAACGCGCTCATCACCTCGCCAAGGCAGGTCTCGAAGAGGCGCGGCGGGCGATCGGGCTGTTGCGGGATGACGAGCTTCCGGGGCCCGAAGGCCTGCAGGCTCTCGTGAGCTCCTTCGCGCGCGATACCGGAACTCCCTGCAGGCTGCAGGTAGACGGTCCCGAACGACAGTTGAGCTCCGAAGCGCGACTGACGCTCTACCGTGTCGCCCAAGAGGCCCTGACCAACGTCCGCAGGCATGCGGAACCCACCCAGGTCGAGCTCCACCTGTGCTATGAGACGGACGGAACGCGCCTGACGGTCGAGGACTTCGGGGCGAATGGTCGCCCCGCGTTCAGTGTCCCCGGCGAGGGCTACGGCCTCACGGGCATGCGTGAGCGCGCCAAGCTGCTGGGCGGCGAACTCACGGCGACGTCGACTAAGAGCGGCTTCCGGGTCGATCTCTGGGTGCCGGTGTGACAAACGCCACCCGCGTCGTCATTGCCGATGACCAACGCGTCGTCCGCGAAGGTCTCGCACTGCTGATAGGCCTCCTGGCCGGGCTCGAAGTCGTTGGCATGGCCTCCGATGGCGAGGAGGCCGTTCATCTTGCTGCCGAACTCGACCCCGACATTGTCCTCATGGATCTCCGCATGCCGCGTTGTGACGGTGTGGAGGCCACGCGACGACTTCGCGAGAGTCATCCCGAGGTCAAGGTCATCGTGCTCACCACCTACGCCGACGACCGCTCCGTTGTAGACGCCCTGCGAGCTGGGGCGCGCGGCTTCCTCACCAAGGACGCTGGAGCCGACGAGATTAGAGAGGCAATCGCTGCGGTTGAGCGCGGCGAAGCCGCGATCGATCCCGCCGTCCAGCACCACGTCGTCAACGCCCTTGCACGTTTGAGCACAGTCGACGAACAAGAAACTGAGTTGGACTTGCCCGACGGCTTGACTGCGCGCGAGGCCGAGGTGCTGGAGCTGATCGCGACCGGGCTTTCCAACGCCGAGATCGCGGCTCGGCTCGTGGTCAGCGAGGCGACCGTGAAGAGCCACATCAACCATCTCTTCACCAAGACCGGAGTTCGAGACCGTGCCCAAGCAGTTGCCTACGCGTACCGGCACGGACTTGTCGGACCTGCCTAACCCCGCTATTAAGTCTCAACAGTTCCACAAGGCCGACTACGTCGACACGTGCCGCGTGCCGCGTACCGCGTGCGTTTCCCGCGCCGGTTAGTCGGACGCGGACGCCTTGCAACACCCGGCCGCCACCATGATCGCGGCAAGCGGCACGGTCCGGAGCCGCGGCAGGATCTCTCGCCGGAACAGCTCCGGTTCGTAGACCCTGTCCTGATTCACCTTGTCCCATTCCGTGAGTGCTCGCTTCCGGGCCGAGGATCGCGATCACTGCGCCACTGCTATGGGCACCGCTGACAACAATTTCTCAACACAACTTCGCAAGTGGTGGCCCGCGATGGCCCCTCCGAACCTAACGACGGCATCCTAGAAACTGGTCCTGACCTGCAAGAACGTAGCTAGACCCCACGAGACCAAATTCCTCTGAACGGACTGCTGATCGTGTGCTTGAGAGTTCGAGTCTCTCCCCCGGAGCTCAAATGCGCGGCAATCACCGTGTCGAGCGCACGGCCCGCGGTCGCAGTCCGCAGGCTCTTACCGGTGCGCCCACGGCTGGGGCGCGTACGTGCCGTCGCTCCGGAGCGTGAGATCGTGCGCCCAGGTCAGCACGTTGTACGGGCCAACCGCTGCTACGTGCTGCGGGCGCCCGAACGATGCCCGTGCGGACTGCGCGTCCACGCCTGCCCACGGCGAGACGACGTTGTAGACGAGGAACTCGAAGCCTCCCCCGTACCACGCCGAGCTCGACAGCCTCGTGTACCGGACGATGTGCTGGCTACCGTCAAGCGTGACGACCGGCCGGACGACGACGGCATCGGAGGACTCCACAGTCACGATCGACGCGCTCCAAAAATCGCCGATGCCCCTGGTGAGATGGTGCTGCCCGAGGTAAGTAGCGAGGTTGACAGCGGGTTGCGCCGGTGGAGCAGTCGTGAGGGTGTTCACGAACGTGGTCACGTAACCGACGGCCACGAGAGCAGCGACTCCGACCAGCGCGACTTTGAGCCATCCGTCCTTCGCGCGCTTCGCGATTCTTCCGGCGAGGCGCGCACCAAGGATCGAGCCGAAGACCACCGCAGCCGTCAGGTAACGGCCGAAAGGGGCGACCGACGCGAAGGTAAACCATACGAAGGTGGCGCAGCCGCCGAAGAAGCCGAAGACGAGCACGTCCTCGAACCAGACGACCTCCCACCGACTCGAGTCGGCGGTCTCACCCGATACCGAGGCCTCGTCTCCGTTCATTATCGAGATCACCAAGTCGGTGACGATCGCAATGAGCCCGCCGACGACCGCCAGGACGACCAGAATGAGCCCGACCGCGTGCGCAACCCCTAGAACCGGCGGCACCCCCGGCGAACCGAACGGCCGCGATCCGACACCCTCCAACGCTGCTCCCCAGGTGATGACATGGACGATGTTGATGACCATCTGATGGAAGTCCGCCCGGGGATTCGCCGGGCCGATCGTGTAGGTCCCGATCAGCCAAGCAATCCGGCGCACCGCTTCGGCAAGCACGAGGCTTCCCAGCGCCGCCGAGAGCGCCGGAACAGCCGCTCTCCACCGCCGGACCCGGAGCGCGGCAGTGATCCCCGCCAGGCCGATCGGTGCCACACCGAGGACTACGGTCAACAGGTCTCCGAGCACACCAGCCGCGAGGAAGCAAACCGCCAGCAGCCAGCCCCAGCCGAAACGAGCCTTCCGTAGCGCCACGAACGCCACAAGGCACCAAAGCGTCGTCGCCACATGGAATGGACCGATGAGGAAGAACTGTGCGAAGGCATGCGTCGGCAAGCCGAGCAGCACGACGACGGTCCCTGTCGCAAAGATGCCGGCCCATCGACCGAGATCACGCTGCGCGATCCATGCGCCGCACCCAATGACGCCGACGGCAATGATCGCGGGCACGAGGTGCAACAGTTGCGGATGGACTCCGCCAACGAGGACGGCGATCGCGTAGAACGGCGCATCCACCAACCAGAACGAGTCGAGCGAGAGGGCCCAATGCGTGAGAGTGAAATTCCCCAGGAGCGCCTTTCCCTCGAGAATCACGCTCGCCCCGTCCGAGCTCCCCGGATAGGAGTGCACTGACGAGAGGTAGAGCAGACTCACAAGCACGATCGCGCCCACGACCGATGCGCACAACACGACGAAGCGCCAGGCGGTCCGGTCGCTCACGTCGTCCTCGCCGCCTCGATGTCGCACGGCCGGATGTTAACCAATCGTCGTCCCTGCCCCCGAACTGGAGCACGAATCGCCATCACACACTCCGCTTGGCTTCGTGAAACCGGTTACGCCACATCCGCGACGTGACCGGACCTGCTCGAGTTGGAGAGGAGCCCGCTGCACCCAAAATGGAATGCTAAGGGCCAGTGACACGAGAAGATTCGAACCGCCCGGCGCGAGGCACTCGACGGCTTGGCGCTCCCTGTCTTCGGGCGTAGCATCCGACACCGTCAGAACACGCGTCAATCACAGTTCTAGCAAGGGCCCGTAGCTCAGTGGTCAGAGCAGGGGACTCATAATCCCTTGGTCGCAGGTTCGATCCCTGCCGGGCCCACCGATGAAAGGGGTAAGGGGATAAGAGAGAGGGACGGTAGAAACCGGACCAGGGGCGAGACGGCAGGCGGAACGGGACAGGAGCCAGCCAGCCAGCCAGCCAGGATGCGGTCGGGAGCCAGTCAGTCAGCCAGGACAGCGGGGTCGGAGGGAGGTATTGGGGTAAACACGCCTCAAGTCGTCGTTGATTTCGTCCGATAAGTCACGACGGAGGGGGGTCTCGCTTCGGCTCGTCCAGCGGGAAACAATGACCGTGCTTTGCCCCCTTGGAAGTCTGTGGAGAGGGGGGCCACGGGTGATTGAACTGGCTGGCCTAGGAAAGGCGATCGGACAAGCAGCCGACTCGATTATCGTGGCGCATCGGGTCGCTGACGAGACGACGACCGCGTCGAAGTGCACGCCCGCGACTGATGGCGAAACCCCTGGCACTCTTAGCCGGTGTCCCCCATGACAGCCCAGCGGGTTATTAACGGCGCATTAGCTCTGCGCGAGCAGTGGTTCGGCCAACTGCTTGCCCACTCGAGCGACCTGATCGCTGTCGTCGACGATCAGGCGAGGGTGATTTACGCAAATCCGGCCGCTGAGCGCATACTTGGTTTCGTCCCGGAAGAGCAGCTCGGGCGCAACACGCTCGAACTGATCCATCCCGATGATTTGGACGCGATCGCCGCGTTGTTTTTTGAGGCCACGCGCCAACCGGGGACCGCCCCGCCAGCGGTCCTGCGATTCCAGACGGCATCCGGAGGTTGGAGAGTGCTCGAGGCAATTGCGACCAACTGCTTGAGCGATCCGGCCATCAGGGGAATCGTGGTTAACGCCCGCGACGTCACCGAACAGACGAGTCTGTCTCGGGCGGTGCGCACCTTGAGCCAATGCAACCAAGTTCTCGTGCATGCCGCCGAGGAGGCCTCCCTGCTCGTAGACACCTGTCAAGCCATCGTCGCCTCCGGTGGGTACCTGCTGGCATGGGTCGGTTACGTCGAACACGATGAGGGGAGCACTGTGCGGCCGATCGCCTCGGCGGGACGCACGGAATACTTGAACGACGTGCACTTCGGTTGGGGGGACGACGAGTTCGGGCGTGGACCGGCCGGCACGGCCATCCGAACCCGCACAGTGCAGGTACTTAGCGATACGCACCAGTCGAGGCAGTTCACACCGTGGCGGGCCGCAGCCGACGCGTGTGGCCTTCGCACGTCATGTGCCTTGCCGCTCCTCGTCGCTAACAAGGCGATCGGAGCACTCATGATCTACGCCGGCGAGCCGGGGGCGCTTGGCCCCGACGAGGTCGCCGTGTTGAGCGAACTAGCCGACGACCTGGCTTATGGCATAGCCCGGCTCCGCGAGGTTGAGCGCAACGTCCGCGACGCGACGCTCCTTCGCGAAGCGGAGCGCATCGCTCACATGGGGCACTGGGAATGGGACCTCGACACCGGGCGAGTCGAGTTCTTGTCGGACGAGATGTTCACAATCTACGGAGTCACCCCCGGAGAGTGGGAGGGCAGAATCGAGGCGTTTCTCGCATTCGTGCCTGGCGACGATCGCGGCATCCTTGAGCGGGCGATGGACCAGACCATCCGAATCGGCGCGGCGGAGGTGGAGCACCGCATCGTGCGACCCGATGGACGAACCCGCCACGTCCGCAAGCACACCGAGGCCACCTACGACAGCGAGGGCAAACCCACACGCGTGATCGGCGCCTCGATCGACATCACCGACCAGAAGGCGGTGGAGCAGGAGATCGAGCACTCCCGGCAGTTCTTGTCGGCCATCACCGACAACATGGCCGAGGGCATGGTGGCCACCGACGCCAAGGGCATCGTGACCTACGCCAACGCCGCAGCTGGGCGGCTCCTCGGCTGGGACGCCACCGATCTGATGGGCAGGTCCGCTCATGCCATGTATCACTTCCAACGTGCTGACGGGACCCCCTACCCGGCAGAGGAGTGTCCCCTGAACAGACTTTGGGAGCACGGCGGGACGCTTCACGCTGACCACGACACGTTCACCCGCCAGGACGGGACAATGATTCCTGTCGCCTACAGCGCCTCCGCACTGCAGACCGACCAAATACGTGGTTCCGTGATCGTCTTCGACGACATCACCGAACGAGCAGCCGAAGAGCTCCGAGTCGAACGCGAGCTCGAGAAGCTCAACTGGGTGGGGCGCATCCGCGATGCGCTCGACCAGGACCGGTTCGTCCTCTACGCGCAGCCGATCGTGGACCTCACGACGAACTCGGTGGTCCAACACGAACTGCTCATCAGGATGCTGAGCCCAACGGGCGAGATCATCCTCCCGGAACGCTTCCTCCCCACAGCAGAAGAACTGGGCCTGATCTCCGAGATCGACCGGTGGGTCGTGAACGAGACCGCTCGCTTGGCAGCCCAGGGTCACGCCGTAGAGTTCAACCTCTCGGCCAAGTCGGTGGTGAACCCCAGCATGGTCGCGGTCGTGGGAGACGCGCTCAAGGCTCACGGTGCGTCCTCTGAGCTAGTGGTGTGCGAGATCACAGAGACTGCACTCTTGCGCGACACCGCAGCCGCGGAGGCCTTCGTCCGGGGCCTCAATGACTTGGGGTGCAAGGTTGCCCTTGACGACTTCGGCGCCGGCTACGGCGGTTTCGGCCACCTGAAACGACTCCCAGTCTCATATCTCAAGATCGACCGGGAATTCGTCCGAGACCTGCCGCAGGAAGCCTCCAGTCGCAACGTCGTTTCGGCGGTGGTGAATCTGGCCAAAGCCTTCTCCCTGCAGACTGTCGCCGAGGGCGCAGAGGACGACGCCACGCTGGAGCTCTTGAAACAGCTCGGCGTGGATCTCGTGCAGGGCTACGTGATCGCGCGCCCGGGCCCAGTTGCTGAAGCACTGCCGCCAAGGACGGAAAGGAACGTCCAGTGATCTATGACGGTCGGTCCGTTCGGTGAGCCGGCACGCGAGCCCATATGACGGGACTAGGGATCCTCTTGTCAAGGAGGGTTTGATGCGACGCAAGGTCCTCGTCGTCGTGGCCAGCACCGGAGGGCCAGTCCTAGTCGCCATTGCCGGAGCGCTCTCGCAGGCGGTGCCGCTTACGCCGCGACGAACTGGGTCGTCGCGCTCAACGGCGGCTCGAGCGCAGAGGCCCAGTCAGCCACGGTCTCAAACTTGACCATTAGCACCGTCGCCTCACCCGCCGCCACCAACGTGTTGTACCCCGGCGGGAACGGTGATGTCGTCGTCATGATCTCGAACCCGAACCCGTTTCTCGTCACGATTACCACCGTGAATCTGCCCACCAACACGACCTACGCCACGGGATACACCACCAGTGCCCTCACGACCACGCAGACGGGCTGCCTGGCTGCTACTCCGAGTGACGTCTTCTGGAACTACTCGACGGCCACAAGTGGCAGCTCGCACACCCTCACGACTGCACTCACCGTGGCGGCAAGCGGACAGGTCAACAACCCGCTCACGGTGACGTTCACCAACGACGCCACCATGACGGCAGCTGTACCGGCCGCCTGTGAGAACACCTACTTCTCGATGCCGGCGATGACAGGTATCACCGCTACGGGTTGTGCCGCGACCGTCACGACGACCCCGGCAACTGACAGCTGGACCAGCTGATCGGCAGAGCACTCACCGAGCGAGCGGGGGAAACCGACCACGGGCCCTGAGGTCGTCGTCACTGCTACGCCTGTTGGCTTGAAACGCCCCGGCCTCCTTCGTCTCCCGCGGGACCGTCTCGGTGCCATGTGGGCGAACGTGAGGGCACCCTCCAGTGCTGCGGTCTGAGTTCAGCCCGTCGCAGACTTCGTGAACACGTACACGCGGCTGGCATTGCTCGCGCCCACGAGGACGGTCGTGCCGGAGACGGCCACCGCGTAGCCGAAGTCGTCACCCGCGACGGTGTCGGAGCCCTTCAGCTCGGCGACCTGCTCCCAACTGCCGGCTGCTTCGGTGAACACATATGCCCGGCCGACACCGCCTGCTTGGTACACACCTACGACAACTGTCATGCCCGAGACGGCCACCGCGTAGCCGATCTCGTCACCCGCGACGGTGTCGGAGCCCTTCAGTTCGGCGACCTGGCGCCAGCTGCCAGATCTCCTGGTGAACACATACGCCCGCCCGGCGCTGTTCGCGTAGGAGTTCGCGCCCACGACGATCACTGACCCAGAGACGGCCACAGAAGTGACGAACTCGTCATTCAGGCTGGTATCGGAGCCCTCCAGTGCTGCGGTCTGAGTCCAGCCCGTCGCAGACTTCGTGAACACGTACGCAGCGTCCGCACACGCCGCACCTACGACGACGGTGGTGCCCGAGATAGCGACCGAGTAGCCGAAGACTCCAAACCCTGCAGTCGTCGAGCAGGCGCCAGCCGAGGTGTCCGAGACATTGAGCTCGGCCACCTGCCTCCAGTTGGACCGAGACTCGCTGAACACGTATACGCCGCCGAGGTCGGCCACCACACCGGTCCTGCCCGAGATGGCAACGGAGCGACCGAACCCGCTGCTGGTTGCCGCGTCGGGGGCCTCCAGCTCGGCAAGTCGCGTGCCGATCGGCGGCCCCTTCGGTGCTTTGGTGGGCGCGGTCGTCGCGTTCGACGCCTTGGCGGGGTTCACGAG
>Ga0326727_10019421_pt1 | contig 13662 bp, 6 predicted proteins | sample MB2enrmetagenome_FD_207643 | JGI IMG/M metagenome (GOLD analysis project Ga0326727, IMG submission 207643) | Lab enriched peat soil microbial communities from McLean, Ithaca, NY, United States - MB29MY | ecosystem: Environmental > Terrestrial > Soil > Wetlands > Peat | place: USA: New York... | reverse complement strand
GCCGCCGTATGGCGGTAGCCCGGGCGGCGCCGTCACGGTGACCAATTCCGGCTCGATCCAGATGTCCGGAAACTTCCTCGGAACCCCGCCGCCGAGTGGGCCCACCCCGGGGATCCCGAGTGGGCCCAACCAGGGGCTCCCGTGGATGTTCGCGGGGATCGGGGCGTACTCGATCGGTGGCCAGGGCGGCTGGTACTACACCAACAACGATTGCTGCGTCGGCGGTGGCGGCAACGGCGGCCCGGTGTCCGTCACCACGACTGCCGGCTCGTCGATCTACGTGTATTCCAGTCTCCCTTCCGTCCCCGCCGTCGGCATCGTCGCCGCTTCGATGGGCGGCGCGGGCGCGGGCATCACTTACGGTGCCTTCGACCTCCAAGCCCTGGTCGGCGACGGGGGGAGTGGCGGCTCGGTCAACGTCACCAACGGCGGCTTCATCGGTCAAAATTCGGGCGGTGCCAACTACGGCGCCGCTATCGGCATCCTGGCCGCCTCCACCGGCTCCCCCGGACAGACCGAAACCGCGGATGGAGTAACTCAGCAAGGCCAGGCGGGGAATGGCGGCGCGGTCACCGTCAATCTGACGAGCACCGGAGCGATCGACCTGGGCTACAAGATCGGCTACGGCGGCACGAACGGCGTCGGGATCCTGGCGGCGAGCCTGGCGGGGGCGGAGACGGTGGTGCCAACGTACGGATTCAACGCGGGGAGCGGCGGCCTTGTCACCGTCAATCTCGCGGCCGGCAGCATCGTTTCCGTCACCGAAAGCGGCTTCGCCATCGGCGTGCTGGCGACCAGCGGCGGCACGAACTCGGTTGCGGACCTGTTCGGCTACCACATCGTCAACAATGGCGGCTACGGCTACAGCGGCGGCGTCAACGTCACCAATGACGGCACCATCGCCACCTCGGGTCAGACAGCCGTTGGCATCGCGGCGCTGAACGTCGGCGGCGCCGCGGTGGTCACCAACGCGATCGGCACGTCCACCCTCGGCAACACCAGCTATTTCGGCAGCGGTGCCGTCGGGAGCCTCAACGTCACCAACAACGGCACCATCACGACACTCGGCACCGCCGCCTTCGGCATCCTGGCCGAGAGCACCGGCGGCGGCGGCGGGCTGCTCAATTCTCTCAGCGGTTCGACGGTGAAGCTGGGCGGCGACGACGGCGGCGCCGGCTCCGGCGGTAATAATGGCGCCCCGGTCAGCGTCACCAATACCGGCACCATCACCACTGGCGACGGCAACGGCGGCGGCAAGGCGGCGATCGGCATCGTCGCCCAGAGCATCGGCGGCGGCGGCGGCAGTGCCAGCGGCACCTCTTTCATCGGCGGCCAGAGCGGCAACAGCGGCGGCGATGGCAGCACGGTCATCGTGTTGGACCAGGCTGGCACGGTGACGACCAAGGATGACGACGCGGTGGGCATCCTGGCGCAGAGCATCGGCGGCGGCGGCGGCAACGGCGGCGACGCGGTGGGCGTCATCGCCGCGGTCGGCGGCAATGGCGGCAATGCCGGCAGTGGCAGCGCCGTGACGGTCACTATCGGAAACTCCAGCGGCACCACCACCACGGTGAACACCTCGGGCGACTTCGCCTATGGCGTGATCGCCCAGAGCGTCGGCGGCGGCGGCGGCAACGCCGGCGCCGCCAAGTCCTATGGCGCATTCTTCTCGATGGCCGTCGGCGGCAGCGGCGGCGTGGCCGGCACTGGCGGCACCGTCGACGTCACCAATGATGCCGGCGGCCAGATCGTCACCACCGGCGAGAGCGCGCACGGCGTGATCGCCCAGAGCATCGGCGGCGGCGGCGGCAACGGCGGCGCGGCCAACGCATACGTGGCCGGCTTCGGATTCGTGGCCGGCATCGCGCTTGGCGGCAGTGGCGGGGGCGGCGGTGACGGTGGCCAGGTTACCGTCAGCAACGGGGGCGGCATCGTCACAGGTACCGCTTCGGTCCCCTCGGCCAGCACCTGCACCTCCCTGGCCAGCGCCTGCGCGCTGCAAGCCGTGGCGGCGAACGCCAGCGGCTTCGACTCGGTCGGCATCCTGGCGCAGAGCATCGGCGGCGGCGGCGGCAACGGCGGCGCGGCGACGGCGAAATCACTGGCCGTCAGCGTCCCCGGCTATCCGGAATTCCCGATCATCTCCGCTGACTTCACGCTGGGAGGATCGGGTGGCACCGGCGGCAACGGCAACACGGTCACCGTGGGCAATGCCGGCACGGTGCTCACCTACGGCGACGGCTCGCACGGCGTGATCGCCCAGAGCATCGGCGGCGGCGGCGGCAATGGCGGCGACTCCAGCGCCACCGCGACGTCGATCGCGGGCGAGGGCCTGGACGCCAACGTGTCGGTCGCGCTCGGGGGCAGCGGCGGGGCCGCCGGCACTGGCGGTACGGTGAGCGTGACCAATGGTGGGACGGCGAGCCTCGGCAGCATCACCGATTGCACTTCGGGCTGCACCGGCGTCATCGAGACCTTCGGCAACGAGGCGGTCGGCATCCTGGCGCAGAGCATCGGCGGCGGCGGCGGCAACGGCGGCCTCGGCGACGCAAGCGCCAACAGCCCCAACCTGGGCGGCACCCTGACCGGGGGGGAGACAGGCAAGTCCCTCAACCTGTCGATCGGCGTCGGCGGCAGCGGCGGGGCCGGATCGTCCGGCGGTGCCGTGACTGTCTATAACGACCCGGGCAGTTCCATTATCACCCTTGGCTCGGGCGCACAGGGCATCCTGGCGCAGTCGATCGGCGGCGGCGGCGGCAATGGCGGCGGCGGCGACACGACCGGCGGCGGCAACACGGTCAACCTCGACGTGAAAGTCGGCGGCAGCGGCGGTTCCGGCAATAACGGGAGCACCGTGACGGTCAGCAACGCCGGCACGATCAGCACCAACGGCGGCGATGGGGTCGGCATCCTGGCCCAGAGCATCGGCGGCGGCGGCGGCAATGGCGGCACCACGGACGCCGCCGCCTCGCTCGACTGGCAGGGCATCATCGAGGACACGATCACCCCCCCCACGGACCTCTCCTATAAGGGCACCGTCGCGGTCGGCGGCAGCGGCGGAGCGAGCGGCGGCGGTAGCACCGTGAGCGTGATCAACACGGGCAGCATCACCACGGCGGGCGAGCGGGCCTACGGCATCGTGGCGCAGAGCATCGGCGGCGGCGGCGGCAGTGGTGGCGCCGCCGCGACCGATAGCAGCGACACCTTCACCTTCGCCGTCGCGGTCGGCGGCTCAGGCAGCGGGGGCGGGAATGGCGGCGGCGTGAGCGTCATCAATCGCGGCACGATCTCGACCACCGGGTTCAATGCGGATGGCATCGTGGCGCAGAGCATCGGCGGCGGCGGCGGCGTTGGTGCCGATGGCTCCAGCGGCAGCGGCCTGACCATCTCCAGCATGGGCATTCTGCCGACCCTCACCATCGGCGCCGACTGGAACGGCGGCGGTGGCGCCGGCGGCAGCGGTTCCCCGGTCACCGTCGATAGCACCAACGGGTCGATCAGCACGGCTGGCGACGCCGCCTACGGCATTCTGGCGCAGAGCATCGGCGGCGGCGGCGGCGTCGGCGGCGCCGGCGGGACGACGCCCGGATCGAGCTCCAGCCTGCCCAGCGTACCGGCGCTCGTCGTCCTTAACCTGGGCGGCTACGTCGGAGCGTGGGGCGACGGCGGGAACGTCACGGTGACCGGCAACACGATCGTCACCGCCGGCGCCGACGCCTACGCCATCCTGGCGCAGAGCATCGGCGGCGGCGGCGGCGTCGCCTCCCTGGCCAGCGACGGCACGGGGGGCTCACTGAACTTGCAGGTCGGCGGCACTGTCGGCGCCAACGGCAACGGCAACACCGTCATCGTGAACCAGAACGGCGCCATCGTCACCAGCGGCGCGCGCAGCTTCGGCATCGTGGCGCAGAGCATCGGCGGCGGCGGCGGCATCGCCACCAACGCCGCCACGAACATTTCGAGCACGCGCGTTGAGGAATACCCCGGTTGGAATAGCGGCACGGGCGGCCCCGTCACCGTGAACCTGGCGTCATCGGGCAGCATCACCACCTCGGGCGCGGGCGCCTGGGGTATCCTGGCACAAAGCATCGGCGGCGGCGGCGGCTTCAGCGGCGATCCCTCGCTGACACTTGTCGCGATGGAATCGAACACGCTTTCGCAAGCCGGTCTAACCGGCAACGCGTCCGCGAACACTGTCGCCGTCACCGTCAATGGAAACATCACGACGACCGGCACCAACGCCCATGGGATATTCGCGCAATCCATCGGCGGTAGCGGCGGCATCGTGGCGGGTTGCTGCCAATCGACCACCGCCAATACCCTTGCCGGGAACGCGGCCCAGTTCCGAGGCGAGTCAAACGCGATCTACTGGGGCAACGGAGGCAATATCTATATCACCCAGGGCGCCGGCAGCACGATCAGGACGTCGGGGCTCGATTCAATTGGCATCATCGCGCAAAGTTCCGGAAACAACGCCACCGGAGGCCAGATTTATGTCGATATCGGCGGCAGTGTGATCGGCGGCACGATGACCGGCGACAATGGCGTCGGCGTCGGTGCCGCCGGCATCCTGCTGTCCGGCGGCGGAAACAGCTCCAGCAGTCCGAATAACATCACGGTCTACGCCGGTGGCTCGGTCGGCACCGTCGATGGGGTCTCCGGCACCGCGATCACCACGGGCTATGGCCTGACCGACGTCAATAACTCCGGCACCATCACCGGCAACATCGAGCTCGGCTCCACCCCCGGCACGATCACCAATAACGCCGGCGGCGTACTCAACACCGGTGCGACGATCGTGGCGTCGAGCCTGACCAACGCTGGCACGCTCAATGTCGGCGGCACCACGGCGGTCGGGACCACCAGCCTGACGGGCAACTACAACCAGACGAGCGGCGGCGTTCTGGGCGTCGTCATCAATTCCCTCGCGTCGTCGCGGCAGGCCAGCATGCTGACTGTGTCCGGCACCGCCGCTATCGCCGGCCAGGTCGTGCCAACCGCCATCAATCTCCTGCCCGGCACCTATAGCGTGCTCACCGCCGGCAGCCTCACCAGCACGGTAACCCCCACTACCGCCCCGCTGCTGTTCAACTGGAGCGTGGCCACGACGCCCACCACGCTGACGGTGTCGCCAAGCGCGAACTTCACGCCGGCCGGCGTCACGCTCACGGCAAGCCAAGCGTCGATGTCGAGCTACTTCCAGACTGCCTGGAACAACTCCGACCAAGCCTTCGCCCGCCTGTTCGCCCTGCTGAACGGCGTCACCGCCAGCAACAAGGCTCAGGCTATCGCCATGTACAACAGCCTGTCGTCCAAGTCGACCGCCGCGCAAAGCAGCGCCCTGCTGGCCTCGTTCACCACCATGCTCGAGGCGTCGATGAGCTGCCCGGTATTCGTCGACCAGGGCACGCAGCTTGGCGAGGATTCCTGCGTCTGGGAGCGGACGTCCGGCTGGCTGAACAGCCAAAGCGCCAGCGCCGACGCGGCCGGCTATAAGGCCAGCGGCACGACGTATCGTATCGGCGGGCAGCACGTGATCGCGCAGGACTGGTTCATCGGCGGCTCGCTGGGCGCCGGGCAGAGCTGGACGACGATGGATGGCGGCTCCAAGGGCAACGGCCAGACCTATGACGGCAGCGTGGCGCTGAAGCACACGATGGGCCCCTGGCTGTTCGCCGGGTCGGTCGCGGTGGCCAACGGCGCCTTTCAGACCAACCGGTTCGTCAGCGTGCCAGGGCTCTACACCGGCGTGCTGAAGAGCAACCAGAACACCCTGCTCGTCGGCGGGCGGCTGCGGGCGGCCTACGAGTTCGCGCTCGAGGACTGGTATGTGCGGCCATATGCCGATCTCGACGTGGCGTATCTGAACACGGGCGGCTACCAGGAAAGCGGCAACAGCGCGCTGGCGCTCAACGTGCGGGGCAGCGACCACACCGGGGTGGCGCTCACGCCGATGGTCGAGCTGGGGCTGCGCCGGACCCTCGCCGACGGCTTCATCCTGCGTCCCTACGTGGCGGCGGGCCTCAGCTACATGCCGAACAATTCGCGCAAGGTCTCGGCGAGCTTCGTGATGGCGCAAGCGAGCGATGGGACGTTCACCGACACCATCGGCTCGCCCACGGTGACGGCCAATGTCGCGGCCGGGGTGCAGCTCTACCGGGCCGGCGGGTTCGAGGTGCGCGCGGAGTATTCGCTTAAGGCCGGGTTCCAGAGCGGCTCTGCACGTTTGGCATACCATTTCTGAGGTGATGCCAGCGGAAGCGCGATGTGTTCAAGCTCTATGCCGATCCGCGGGAAGACAATTCGATCGCCATCAGGCACATTCCGACTTGGAGGGCTTCGTCGGTATAGACAACCTTCATGCAGGGCGGTGCTTAGCGAACAAGGCGGCCACATCGTTGGGCGCGGCAAACCGTCTGTCGTCGGCCGCCCGGAGTCCACGATCAATCCCAACCAGTTCCTCGGGCGTCGCGTGATAGATGCCGCCCTTCAAGGCAGCGTCGATCTCTAGACAGGCCGTCGGCGACGGCTTCCCGTTCGTGCCTGGCGCGCTGACCCGACACGACGTGCCAGCCGCCCGCGGCTCAGCCGAACATCATCATCGAGCCGTCGAGCGCCATCAGGCCGCGTTCGACCTGAAGCTTCGGCATGCGCTTCGCCACCTCGGCGCTCAGGCTCGCTGTCACCTCCCGGTGCAGCTTCGTCTCCGCCTCCGGCGTCGCCAGCGCGGTCTCGCCATAGGCGATGCGCGCGGCGCCGCAGTCGCGGTGGTCGACGATGATGAGGCGGCTGATGCGGTGCAGCTCGACCGACGTGGCCAGGTTGTCCCAGAACGCCACACGCCATGCGGCGAATGCCGGGGCCACCACGGCGACCGCCGCGCCGGCGATGACGAACTGGCTGTAGCGTCCCTGGAGGCCACGGCCGTTCATCCAGTCGTACACCGGCGTGACGATCCGGGGGTCGATGCAGGACAGCAGCATCGCCTCGTAGTTGCCCTCCGCGGCGCGGCCGGGCCGCGTCTCCGTCAGGACGGTGGCGGCCAGGGCAAGCCCGAACAGGCGGCGGCGCGCGAGCGGCGTCGAACAACAGGCGCACCCGAAACCGTGCTCGCGACTGGGCTGCATGTCTCGTCCCCCCCGCAGGCGTTCAGCCTGAGCCGTCGGTGGCGGTGGAGACAATCACGTCACGGCGAGAGCGACCCCTCACCCCGACCTTGGTCCGCTTTGCGGCCCAAACTCCCAAGGGGGAGAAGGGCGCGAGGCGCCTAAACGAATGGGATCCAAGGGCCTCTCGGCCCGTCGGGCGAAGGCGCGCGCCGGACTTGGCGGGGGTCCAGGGGCGGAGCCCCTGGCCTTCCAGTGGTCGGAATCTGACGCTTGGTGCCCGCTGGCTACGGATGGAGTCGACCCAACTTCGGACCTTTTTGGGTCCTGCCCGTGGGTTTACTTTCCCCACATGGGTCACGAAATCCGAATCGCCACCATCGAGGATTGTCCCGCAGTCGAGGCAATCGTCAGAACTGCCTACTCCCGCTACGTGCCACGCATCGGTCGCGAGCCAGGGCCGATGGGTGACGACTATGCCGCGCTTATTCGAGCCGGGCGGGTCCACGTGATAGAAGGCGGTGGTATGGTCCAGGGCCTCCTTGTACTTCTCCCGGAGAAGGACACCATGCTGCTGGACAACGTCGCCGTCGATCCAATCAGGCAAGGTTCAGGGTTTGGCCGAAAATTGCTGCAGTTCGCGGAGCAGGCTGCGCTCGAAGCGGGCTACCGTTCCATCCGGCTCTATACCAACGAGGCCATGACGGAAAACATCGCACTCTACTCCCGCATTGGCTATGTCGAGACACACCGAGGAGAGGAGAAAGGACTGCGGCGGGTCTACATGACCAAGCAGCTTACCTGAGTCAGTGACAATCGTCCTGCCCTGATTGGTCTGGTTTGCACACCGGGCGGGCGGCAGGGGGCGGGTACCAAGTCAGGTTTCAACCGCTAGGTCTTGGTGACGTTGAAGAACAGCGGGAAGCCCTTGGTCGGGATGTGCAGGTTCGGCCGCCGCGCCGTTGGACGGAAGTATTCGCCGAGCGGGACATAGGGAACATCCTGCCAGAATTGCCGCTGCAGCTCGCGGCAGATCGCCTTCTGCGCCGCGAGATCCGGCGCGTCGAACCAGGCCTGCCGCAGTTCCTCCAGCCGAGGCGCGGTCGGCCAACCGAACCAGGCCTTCTCGCCATTGCCGCGAATGCCGAGGTGGCCGGCGGGATTGAAGATGTTGGTGCCCTCCAGGAAGGTGAAAAAGATATTCCAACCGCCCTTCTCGGGCGGCTCGCGGCTGGCGCGGCGCTGGGTCACCGTGCCCCAGTCCGCCATCTGGATGTCGACGTTCATACCGGCCTGGCGCAGCTCGTCCGCCGCCACCTGGCCCAGCGCCGAGTTGATCGCGTTGTCGGCGGTGATCAGTGTCACCACCCGCTCGCCCCGATAGCCGGCCGCTGCCAGCGCCTGCTTCGCCCGCGCCGGGTCGCGCGGGGAGGTCATCACCTCGATGCCGACGTCGTTGGCCATCGGCGAGGCGCTGCCGAACACGCCGACATCGTCCCGCCAGTACTTGCGGTCCGTGCCGGCGGCGGCAGACATGCAGTCGGTCTGGCTGATGGCGAGGAGCACGGCGCGGCGGATGGCGGCGTTGTCGAACGGCGGATACAGGTGGTTGAAGCGCATGCAGCCGATGTTGCTGGCCGGATCGTCGATGGCCACGATCACGCCGCCCCGCTCCAGCAGCGGCCACTGGTCGGTGGTGGGCTGCTCCCACCAGTCCGCCTCGCCGGCCAGGATCGCGGCGGCCGAGGTGGCGGGGTCGGGGATCACGTTCCATTCGATGCGGTCGATGATCGGCACCTTGGCGCCGGCGGTGAAGCTGGAGCGGCCCGGCGCCGGCAGGTAGGCGGTGTTCTTCGCGTAGACCGCCCGCGCGCCGGCGATGCGCTCGGCCTCCACCCAGCGATAGGGGCCGCTGCCCACCATCTCGGTCACCTGCTTGAACGGGTCGGTGCTGGCCAGCCGCTCCGGCATGATCGGGCACATGCTGGTGGCCGGCTTGGCCAGGGCGTCGGGCAGCAGGGCGAAGCGCTTCTTCAGCCGGAACACGATGGTGCGGTCGTCGGGCGCGGAGAGCTCGTCGGTTGCCTCCATCAGCGCGGCGCCGAAGAAGTCGCGCTTCGACCAGCGCACGACGCTGGCCACGCAGTCGCGCGCCAGCACCGGGGTGGCGTCGTGGAAGCGCAGCCCGTCGCGCAGCGTCAGCCGCCACAGCCGGCCGTCGTTCTCCACCACGTGGCCGGCGACCATCTGCGGCGAGGCGGCGTAGCTCTCGTCGAGGCCGTAGAGGGTGTCGAACACCAGAAAGCCGTGGTTGCGGCTGACCGTGACCGTGGTCCACACCGGGTCGAGCGAGGTGACGTCGGACTGCGGGATGAAGCGCAGCACCGAACTCGATTGCGCCCGGACGGCGGGGGTAGCCAGCAGGGCCGCCGTGGAGGCCAGCAGGGTGCGTCGGTGCATCGCTCGATGCTCCTTGTTCGGGTGGACGAGGGCGCCATCGTAGCGGGTTGCGTGGCCCCGGCCCATGGCGGCGAAGCGGCGGCTTGGGCTATGGAGGGGGCATGAGTGCTCCTCAGCCGCGCGCCAATCCGCACCTCGTCGGCCACGCTGCCGCCGAGAGCGCGCTGGTGGAGGCCATGCGCGGCGGCCGGCTGCACCACGCCTGGCTGATCAGCGGGCCGCGGGGCATCGGCAAGGCCACGCTCGCCTACCGGTTCGCCCGCCGCCTGCTGGCCGGGGGTGTCGCGGAGGGCCTGTTCCTCGCCGAGGACGACCCGGTGTTCCGCCGCGTGGCCGCCGGCACCCATGCGGACCTGCTGACCGTCGAGCGCGAGTGGGACGACAAGGCGAAGCGCATGCACGGCGAGATCCTGGTGGACAGGGCGCGGGAGATTCCCGAGTTCCTGCACCTGACGCCGGCCGAGGGCGGCTGGCGGGTGGTGGTGCTGGACGGGGCGGAGGAGCTGAACCACCAGGCCGCCAACGCGGTGCTGAAAGCGCTGGAGGAGCCGCCGCCGCGGGCCGTGCTGCTGCTGGTCTCCGCCGCGCCTGGGCGGCTGCTGCCGACCATCCGCAGCCGCTGCCGCCGCCTCGGCCTCGCCCCCCTGACCGCGGCCGAGGTGGCCGGGTTGCTGGCGCGCTACCGGCCCGACCTGGATGGGGCCGAGCGGGAGCGCCTGGCCGCCATTGCCGACGGCTCGCCGGGCCGCGCGCTCGCGCTCGCAGAGGCCGACGGGGTCCGGCTCGCCGCGCTGGTTGCCGAGGTGCTGGGGGAGCTGCCGGCGATGACCGCCGGCCGCGCGCACGCGGTGGCGGACAAGGCGGCGCGCGACGAGACGACGTTCGCCATCTTCATGGACCTGCTGGCCAGGGCGGTGGCGGGGGCGGTGCGCGCCGTCGCGCGCGGCGGCGCCGATGCGGCGCAGGCGGCGCTGGTTTCCACCCGCCCCCTTGCTGCCTGGGTCGACGTGTGGCAGGGGCTTTGCCGACTGCAGGACGAGACCGAGGCATTCCACCTCGACCGCCGCCAGGCGGTCGTCAACGGCCTTTCGCTTGTGGCCGGCACTGCTCCGAGAGTTCCATGAAACCAAAGTTCTACATCACGACTCCGATCTATTATGTCAACGACGTGCCGCATATCGGCCACGCCTACACCTCGGTTGCCTGCGACGTGCTGGCGCGCTGGAAGCGGCTCGACGGGTTCGATGTCTTTTTTCTGACCGGCACCGACGAGCACGGCCAGAAGGTGGAAAAGGCCGCCGGGGCCGCCGGGCTCGACCCGCAGGCCTTCACCGACCGGGTGAGCCCGGCGTTCCGCGAGATGGCGCGGGTGATGGGCATCTCGAACGACGATTTCATCCGCACCACCGAGCCGCGGCACAAGGCGGCGACCGCCGAGCTGTGGCGCCGGCTGGAAGCCGCCGGGGAGATCTACCTGGGCGGCTACGAGGGCTGGTACGCGGTGCGCGACGAGGCGTTCTACGACGAATCCGAGCTGACCGTGCGCCCCGACGGCAGCCGCATCGCGCCGTCCGGGGCGACGGTGGAGTGGGTGGTCGAGCCGAGCTTCTTCTTCCGGCTCTCGGCGTGGCAGGACAGGTTGTTGAATTTCTACGAAACCCACCCGGACTTCATCGGGCCCGCCACGCGGCGCAACGAGGTGCTGAGCTTCGTGCGCGGCGGGCTCAAGGACCTCTCGATCAGCCGCACGTCGTTCCGCTGGGGCATCCCGGTCCCCGGGCAGCCCGAGCACGTGATGTACGTGTGGGTGGACGCGCTCAACAACTACGTCACCGCGACCGGCTGGCCCGATGCGACGGCGCCGCGCGCGCATTTCTGGCCGGCCGACCTGCACATGGTGGGCAAGGACATCGTGCGCTTCCACGCCGTGTACTGGCCGGCGCTGCTGATGGCCGCCGGGCTGGAGCCGCCGCGGCGGGTGTTCGCGCATGGCTGGTGGACCGTCGAGGGCGAGAAGATGAGCAAGTCGCTGGGCAACGTGATCGCGCCCGGCGAGCTCGTCGCCGCTTACGGGCTCGATCCGGTGCGCTACTTCCTGCTGCGTGAGGTGCCCTTCGGCTCGGATGGCGATTTCAGCCGCAAGGCGCTGATTTCGCGACTGAATGTCGAGCTGGCCAACGACCTTGGCAACCTCGCTCAGCGCTCGCTGAGCCTGATCGCGCGCAACTGTGCGGGCCGGCTGCCGGCGCTGGGGGCCCCGACCGAGGACGATCTCGGCATGCTGGGCGCGGCCCAGGCGTTGCCGGACCTACTGCGGGCGGCGTTCGACCACCAGGCCTTCAACGAGGCGCTGGAGGAGGTGTTCAAGCTGGTGCGGGCGTCCAACGGCTACATCGACCGCCAGGCCCCGTGGGCGCTGCGCAAGACCGACCCGGCGCGCATGGCGAGCGTGCTGCGTGTGCTGGTGGACGTGCTGCGCGTCATCGCGACCGTGCTGCAGCCGGTGATGCCGGCCTCGATGGAGAAGATGCTGGACCAGCTCGGGGTGCCCGCGGATGCGCGCAACCTCGCGGCCCTGGCGCGGCCGCTGGCGCCGGGGATCGTGCTGCCGCCGCCGCTGGGCGTGTTTCCGCGGCATGCCGACGAGGGTGCGTAAGCTTACGATGTTGATCGATTCGCATTGCCACCTCGACTATTACGGTCCCGACGAAATCGAGGGCGTGCTGGCGCGGGCGGCTGAGGCGGGGGTGGGCGAGATGGTCAGCATCGGCACCCGGCTCAACCGCACCGACGAGATCCGCCAGATTGCGGAGACGCGGCGCGGCGTGTGGTTCACGGTCGGGGTGCATCCGCACCACGCCGCCGAGGGGCCGATTGTGGAGCCGTCGGCGATCGCGGCGCTGACCGCGCATCCGCGTTGCATCGGCATCGGGGAGTCGGGGCTCGACTATTTCTACGACAAGGCGCCGCGGGAGGTGCAGCTTGCGTCGTTTCGCGCCCACGTGCAGGCGGCCACCGAAGCCGCGCTCCCGCTGGCCATCCACGCGCGCGACGCCGATGCGGACATCATGACTGTTCTGAAAGAAGAACGCAGTGGGGGAGGGATGTTCAACTTCCTCCTGCACTGTTTCTCCTCCGGCCGGGGGCTCGCGGAGGCGGCGCTGGAGTTGGGCGGCTATATCAGTTTTTCCGGCATCCTGACCTTCCCGAAATCCCGTGAGCTGAGGGACATCGCCAAGGACATTCCGCTCGATCGGCTGCTGGTGGAGACCGACGCGCCGTACCTGGCGCCGGTGCCGCACCGGGGGCGGCGGAATGAGCCGGCGTGGGTGGCGGCGACCGCGCGGGTGCTGGCGGAGGTGAAGGGGCTTACGGAAGCGGCGCTGGCGGAGCAGACGGTGGCCAATTTCCGGCGCCTGTTCACCAAGACGGCCTGAGCGCCGTGCGCGCGATCCTGCTCGGCACCGGCGGTTCGGCCGGGGTGCCGCATATCGGGGGTGCGGACGGCCACGGCGACTGGGGCGCCTGCGATCCCGCGGAGCCGCGCAACCGGCGCACACGCAGCAGCGTGATGATCCAGCGCGATGGGGTCAACCTGCTGGTCGACACCTCGCCCGACATGCGGGCGCAGTTGCTGGCGTGCGCCGTCGGCCGGGTGGATGCGGTGCTGTTCACCCATGCGCACGCCGACCATATCGTTGGGCTGGACGACGTGCGCATCCTCAACCGCATCGCCGGCCGGCCGCTCGATGCGTTCGGCACCGCGACGACGCTGAGCGAGATCCAGGAGCGGTTCGGCTACGCGTTCCGGCCCTGGCAGCCGCCCGGCTTCTATCGCCCCGTGCTGGTGCCCTGTCCGATCGAGCCGGGCCAGACGATCACCGTCGGAGGCTTGCGCGTGCTGACCTTCGACCAGGACCACGGGTTTTCGCGCTCGCTCGGCTTCAGGGTCGGCGGGCTTGGCTATGCGACCGACATGGTGGCGCTGGATGAGGCCGCGTTCGCCACGCTGGCGGGCGTGGACACCTGGGTGGTGGGGTGCTTCCAGCGCCGACCGCACCGCACGCACGCCTGGCTGGAGCGGGCGCTGGAGTGG
>Ga0326727_10019420_pt1 | contig 13663 bp, 28 predicted proteins | sample MB2enrmetagenome_FD_207643 | JGI IMG/M metagenome (GOLD analysis project Ga0326727, IMG submission 207643) | Lab enriched peat soil microbial communities from McLean, Ithaca, NY, United States - MB29MY | ecosystem: Environmental > Terrestrial > Soil > Wetlands > Peat | place: USA: New York... | reverse complement strand
GGCTTGGATGGCGCGCGTGCGCGCGGTCTCCGTGCGGGATTCCGCCGTGGCTCGCGTCGCAATGCGGGCTCGCCGCCGCGTCGGCGAGAGGAGCCGTTGGGCGTCCCGGATCGGCTTCGTGATCGGCACGCCGGCGCCTTGCAGGTCCTTAACGATCATGTAGCAGCCGAGCACGACGAGGGCCGCGCCGCCCAGCATTTCCAAGAGGTCCCGCAGGGCCGAGACGATGCCGCCGGCGATCTCCTCCGCGACCCCGGACACCGGGCCGCCGATTGACGAGGCGGTCCCCGGCGTGGTCTTGGTCGACGCGACGGGGCCCTCGCTGGGGAAGGCGTTCCCCCATTTGCTCGCGGCCTCGGCCTTCTCGAGCTGGCTGAGCGAGGCCCCGCCGCGCAGGCCCGCGACGATGGGCCCGTAGCCGTAGGAAGGGTCGCTCTGCTCGAGCGTGTCCACGGTAGCCTCGTAGCCCTCCTGCGCGCTCGGGTAGTTCTGCACGCCCTCACTGTTGAGCGAGCTCGCCCCGGCCAGCGGGAGCGTCGTGTCGAACGGGTTGTACTCCCCGCCGTGCTGCTCGAGCCCGGTCGGCTTCATCGTCTCCGTCATCGGGTCGAATTCCCAGCCCGTCGCCTTCGAGCCCGTCTCGCCGCCGGCGCCGTGCTCCTCGGTGAACCAAGCCTCGAAAAAGGCGCGGTCGGCTGCGGTCGGGTGCGTCACCCCGAGCCGCCGGAAGAGCTCGTCTTGCCAGTCGGCGGGCTCCTCGAAGAGCCCGGGGGCAGGCTGGGAGGGTTCGGTCGCGGTGTCAGTCATGGCGCCGCCCGAAGAGGGCCCGGCGGGCGAGGCTGGCCCACCGCAGGCCCAACAGGCCGACGGTCAGCTTCGTGTCGCGCAGTGCCCGCCGGAGCTCGCCCGGCTCGAGCGGCCGGTAGTGGCGCTGGGCCCCGCTTTCACTTTTGCCAATTTTGCCAATTTTGCCAACGGTGGCAGGCGCCGGCTTCGCCGCGCTCACCATTGCTCGGCGATCCCCTCGCCGTGCTCGTGCGGGTGCGCGAGGCCCCAGCGGTAGAAGAGGAAAGTGAAGAGCAGGTACACCAGCCCGGCGACGAAGATCCACCACGAATGGAAGATCACCGAGAGGGCCACGCCCAGCACGACGGTCTCGAGGGCCGCCTTGGCGATGCCGATCTTCATGTCCTCGTCCGCGTCGTCCCGCTTGGCCCCGCCCGCCGTGGAGAACGCCCGGAAGGTGAACAGGCTCGGGCAGTTCGCCGAGCAGAACGAGCTCACGTCCGCGACCATGAGGCCGGACGCCGCGGCGATCTCGGTCGACATGGCCCAGCCGACGGCCCCGAGGGCGGGAAGCCCCATTTACTTCGCCTTGGCTTTGGCCTTGGGCTTCGCTTTCGCCGCCGGCTTGGCGGCGTACCCCTCGGCGGCGGCGATGTCGGCCGCGGTCGGCAGGCCCCCCGCCTTGGCCGTGGCGGGCGGGGTGGAGCTGAACGTCGTTGGCGTCGTCGTCTCCGTGACGGCGCCGGCGGCAAAGGCCCCGCTGTTGGCCGGTCCCTTCGCCGTGTTGACGTTCTCGGCGGCGGCGATCTCCGCGGCGGTCGGCAATTTCGACAGGTAGCTCTTGCTCGCCGCGCTCGGCTGGTTGCCGCCCACCTTGGCCGCCGGTCCCGGCTGCGTCGGGCCGCCCGGGTTGACCGCCGCCGGCGTCGGGACGTAGGGCGCCACGGTCGTCGGTGGCGTCGGCGTCGAGTAGGGCGAGCCTCCCTCGGCCCCGGAGAGGTCTGCCAATTCCTGTTCGATCTGGGCGAGCTCGTCCGAGATTTGCGATTCGTCCGTCGCCGGCGCCGTCTCGGCGGCCGTGGTCGTCGCCGAGGACGCGTTCGCGGCCTCGTTCGCCTTGTACTTCTTGTAGAGGTAGTAGACGATGCCGGCCAGCACGACGAGGGCGAGGCCGACCTGCCATGCTTTGAAATGGCCGAAAACCGGGGTGTTCAGCCCCTTACCGGAGGGCGTCGTCGCCATAGATCCACCCGACGAGGAACGCGTAGGCGACGAGGAGAGTGAGCGCCGTCGCCTGGGGACCGAGGTAGCTGTAGAGGACCGCGCCCAGCCCCAACAGGTTCACGACGAGCACCAGCTTGGCGACGGGCGGAAGGTCCGCCACCTCGCGGAACACGTCATTGACCCGGAGCTCGAAGTCAGTCCGTTGCACCCGCCACCGCCTTCCGCAGATAGAGCACCGCGAGCACGAGCAGCGCGCCGACGAGGAAACTACCCCAATTCCAGACGAAGGCGCCCGTCATCCCAGCCCCGCGAACAGTTGCCTGGTGACCTCTTCCTCCGTGTCGGCGTGCAGCGCGAGCTCGGCCGTCACCGGGCCCGGCGTCGCGAGCGAGACCGAGGCCGAGGCGCCCTGCGCGTCCATGAGGCCGGCCGGGTGCGGCAGGCGCGGCGGGGTGACGTGCCGGCCGTCGAGGTCGTAGTCCTCCCAGTAGGTCTCGCCGACCGAGAGGAACGTGATCCGGCGGGGCGAGCAGGCCAGGGCGGCGAGCTCGCCGGGCGACGTGTAGCCGAGCTCTTCGGCGTTCTTCGGCAAAGGGAGCGGCCCCGCGCTCTCGTCGGGGAGCCGCGGAAGCGCGCCGGCTTCCGAGGGGTGCCAGTCGACCGTGCCACCGGGCATCGTGGGCTGGAGGCCGGTGCCCTCCGTCCAGCGCGCCTCGTCAAGCAGGTCGAGGGGTAGCTCGTCCTCGAGGGTCGGCCAGTCCGTCCCGGGCATGGTCAGCTCTGGCCGGTCGCGGACTTGATGAGCTCGCTACCCGCGTCGCCGATGGCGTTGACGCCGGCGGCGGTGCCTTTGTAGTTCTTCACCAGCACGTACACGAGGGCGATGAGGAGAAGAGCTCCCGCCACCCCGAGGATCCCGTTAATGCTTAGGACTACGCACCCTCCTCTCGTCGCATCATACCTGTAACTCCCCGACGGTGGGGGAACCTTCGCCGGGCATCGCCGCGGTGGGCGAGGTGGAGGCGCCCGGGGCGACGAGGTTGCCGACCGCCGCCACCGCCCCAACGCCTTGCTTGTTCAGCACGAGCACGTCGGCGATCAACAGACCCGACATCGCGGCCGAGACGGTCGGCTGGAACGGGGCCACGAAGAGCACGGCGGCGCCGCAGAGGGCGATCGCCACCATGCGGCGCGGGTCCCACGCCTTGCCGCGGTAGAAGGCGACGCCGGAGCAGACGAGGATCATCGCGAGGCCGATCAGAAGAGCCCGGGGCTTCGTCATACCGCAAGCGCCTCCCCGAGGCCGCCCTCGCCAACACCCTCGGCGCCGATGTTCGGCTCCTCGGACGTCGGCTCGCCCTCGCCTTCACCCGAGCCGGCGCCCTTGCCTTCGCCGGCTCCGGCGCCCTTGCCCGCGGCGATCATGCCGGCCGGCAGGAGCGCCGAGACGCCGGAGGCGGCGGCCTTGATGAGCTCGAAGCTCGCCACCTCGGCGATGGCCTTTTCCGCCCCGGCGCCCTTGGAGTAGGCCGGGATCGTGCCGGTCTTCGACATCCCGGCGCGCACGACTGACCAGAACGAGAGGTCGTTGTAACCGGACCACGCGACGATGCACCCGGCGAGAATGAGGAGGACCGCGACGCCCGACACGGGCTAGTCCGTCGAGATCGGGGAGCCGAACGCCCCTTCGTCCTGCAACCGCCGCGCCGCGGCCGAGGAGAAGTACACCACGACGATGAGGAGCAGCACGACGGCTGCGGCGCCGATCAACAGGCCCTTGCTCACGAGGCGCCCGCCTGCATCGCGGCCGTGGCCGGCACGGAGGCGGGCTCGAAACCGAGGGCCTCGGCCACTGCCGGCTCCGCCGCCTCCACGATCTTCGCGGCCACCGGCTCGGCGGTGTCCTTCGCCGCGGCCTTGTCCACCGCCGCCCCCGCGATGGCGAGCAGCTTCATGGCGACGGCGTAGACGATGCCGAGGCCGAGCGCCGTGGTCGAGTGCGCGTTCAGCCCGTAGGCGGCGCCGGCGGCGCCGAAGAGCGAGTGGAGCTCCGTCTTGACCAGCCGGCCGATCACGCCCGACGCGGCAGGAGTCGGCGGGGTCACGCGATCGACTTAAGGGCGCTGATCGCCTTGGAGCCGAAGAGCGCGCCCAGGATAAAGCCGATCAGGAGAGCGAGCCAAGTCGCCATTGTCACCCCTTCCCGACCGTCGCGGAAACGCTGATGTGGATTCCGAGGATGATGAACAGGGCGGCGAGCACGAGCAGGCCGAGCACCGTCGAGGCGTCCATGCGGGCGAGGGAAAGCCCGCCGTTTGCCGCCGTTCCGTCGCCTAGTGGCATCGCGCCCTACCCGTTACAGCGTCGCCGGGAAGAAGATCGAGCCCGGGAGCCCTTCCGGCGGCGCCACGTCGTTGGTGATGACGTAGAGCGTCCCGGCCGCCTTCCAGGTGCCCCGGATCTGCAGCTTCGTGGACTGCAGGGTCGGGAGGTAGCCGTTCCGCAGCTCCGCGCCGAGCTCGAGCCCGAAGTCGTTGTCGAACGGGATGAGGTAGACGCCGGTGTCCTGGTATCCGGCCGTGTCGAGATCGCCCGACGCGAAGCCGTAGCCGGTGTCGGCGTAGAGCTTGGCCCGCATGAGGCTCGTCGGCTGGATGAAGACCTGCTGGTTGTCCTTCCAGAGCTCCAGCGTGTCCGGCGTCGGCGTGTCGGACCGCACCCCGTCGGAATCGGTGAAGACCAGGACGAGGTTCCGGATGTAGTAGCCGGTGCGGGTCAGCTGCGGGTTTTTGTACCCCGCGCCCGACACGTCGTAGCTCTGCAGGGTCGCGAACTGAGTCGTCCCCAGCGCCGGCGGCTGGCGGGTCGTCATGTTGCCGAGCACGTCCTGGGCCGGCGGCTGGCTCCAGCAGTCCATGTAGACCTGGAGGGTGACCGCGGGGAGCGTGGTCGGCGGCGTCGAGAAGATGACGTTTGCCGGCGCGCACGAAGCGGCGATCTGATAGCTCGCCGCGGCGTTCAGGTTGGTCAGCGACCCGAGCCCGCTCCGTTTGATGATCTCGAGCGGGACGTAGTAGTAGATCTCGCCGTTGCCGTCATCGTCCAATGCCGGCGACAGAACGCGCGGGTCGAACGCGAATCGGTAGCCGCCGTATTTCTGCAAGGCCGAGAGGAAGAACCCGAAGGGGAAGGCCCCGACGAAGGGGTTCCCCGAAACGTCGCCGACCATGAGGGAGAGGGCGGCGAGGCGCCCGTCGGGTACCGCCTCGACCGCGTTCCCGCCGGCGCCGCCGGAGAACGTCAGCACGAACCACAGGCCCCGAAGGAACCCGTAGGCCGTGATGTCGGTGACGTTCTTAAAGGGCGTGGCGAAGGTGCCGAGCTGGATCGCCTGCTGGCCGATGAGCTCGGCGTGCTCGAAGGCGGAGCGCCGGAACGTGATCGCCCTGGCGGTCGGCGTCGGGCCCTTCCCGCCCGTCTGCGCCTGCGTTTGCTGTTTGATTGCGGCTACTACGCGCCCTCCTGGTCAGCCGAGCCCGATGGAGCCCAGCGCGTGCGCGATGAGCGAATCGGGCCAAAAGGCATGGATCATGTAGAACAGGAAGTGGGCGACGACGAGCCAGCAGCAGAAGAGGACGAACCCGACGAAGCCGGTTACAACGCGGCCCCAAAGTCGTCGCGAGGTTCCACGGCCGCCATCGTACCGCGCCGGGCGCTCACCGTGTCAAGCATCCCCGCCGCGGCTCACCGCCGGCGCCCGGCGAGCATGTCTGCGAGCCGGGCCGCCGACTCGGCCTGGGGGCCGTGCCATTCGCCCCGGAGCAGCCACCAGGCGCGGACGTGACCGGCGTTGCGGCGGGGCGCGTGGGCCCGGGCCTCGAGCTCGCGCCTGCGGCGGAGCCGCCGGGCGGGGTTCGCCCCCATCAGACGATCACCGGGGCCGTGGTCCGCACCAGGCGGCCGTTCCGCACGCCGATGTAGAGCACCTCGAAGCGGCCCAGATCGCGCACCACGTCACGGACCTCGAAGCGGTCCAGCCCGGCCATCATGCCGATTCTGTCGGCGCCGACCAAATCGTTCTCCCGGAAGACGAAAAGGTGCTCGACCTGATCGTAGGCGAGCAGCGGGATGTGGGCCGACCGCTGCGAGCAGACGAGGAGCGACACCGCGAGGGTGCGGGCCTGCTGCCACATGAGCTCGAACTGTTTGCCGAGGGCGAGCCAATGCGGATCGGCGGCGAAGAGCAATTCGTCAATGTCGCACACCCAGCCGCCGTCCTTCATCATGGCGACGAGGGCTTCGCGGAACCTCCGCGCTGTGCGGGGGACCTGCTCGATGGTCGCGGTCGGAATCCACAAGAGAATCCGCCGGCGCCCGTGGGAGTCGTCGGCCGTGGCCCGGGGCCATCGCTCGACGCGGGTCCAGCCGCGGCGCACGAGCTCTTCGAAGAGACGGTCGCGGGGCTTGCTCGTCAGTTTGGCGACGTAGGCGCGCTTCGTCTCGAGCTGGCAGGCGAGGGTGCTCTTGCCTTGGCCGTTCGGCCCGATGATGGTGACGTGCTCGCCCGGCTTCCACTTCCAGTCGCGGAAGAACCGCGGCCAGTCCAGCAGCTCGACCGTCGACTGCCGCTCGGGCACGAGCCGCCCCCGCGCTGTCCGCCCGTCCACTAGCCCTTCCCCCTTCCCTTGCGGGCTTCCCGCTCGGCTTCGTGCTTGCGGGCGAAGTAGGCGTCGACCGCCGCCCGGCCGTCGGCGACGAGATCGCGGGCCGTCGGGTCGTGCCGATTCAGCGGCGGCGGGGCGAGGCCCTGGGGCTCATGGTGGCGCGCCGCTCGCCCGCCCTTCGGCCGGCCCTGCTTACGCCGGCTCACCGTCCTCGAAAGGCGAGGGTGCCCCGTCCTCGGAAGAGGACGCCGCGGCGGGCGGCACCGCCGGCGGAGCCTCAGCCGCGGACGGGGCGCCTTCGCCCATCGGCCGGGGAGCGGCCGCGGTGGCTTGCTTCGCCGCGTCCAAGAGCGAGCCGAGCCCGCCCATCATGGCCGTCAGATCAACCGGGCCGGCTGCGGCGGGCGCGGGCTCCTCGCCGGCCCGGGGTGCGGCTGCGGCCTTGCCCTCGGGGGGCCCGGCGAACGCCGGCGGGAGGGCGATCCGGATGAGGCCGTGGTGCTTCATGATCGGGAGCAGAACGGGCATCGTGGCGACGATCACCGCGAGGGCCGGCGAATCGAGACAGAGCATTTCGATGTACTTCCGGGTTTCGGGGTAGGCGTCGGCGAGCTGGGCCAGGGAATCGCCGAGCCCGGCCGCCCCGGCCGTGATGCACCGGCCGTCGTAGGGCTCTACGAAGGCGACGCCGATGCCGATGAGTCCGAAGCTGCCCTCGAGGCGACGAGCGAGCGGCGGTTGCGCCTTCGCCGTGGCCGCCGGCGGAGCCCCGCCCCTCGCCCTCCTGTGGGCCCGGGAGCTCCGCCCGGTGACCCCGTGCTTCGCGGCCCGGTGACCGGCGAGCCCGCCGGCGGTGCGGAAGGGCTCGTGGCCGCAGAGGTCGCAGTAGTGGCCCTCGGCCGCGGGCGTGATCGGCGTCGTCTCCCGGTCGTCCGTCAGTACGTCACTCACCGCCGAGCACCTCGTCAATCTCCGCGAGCGTCAGCCCGAAAGGCGCGAGCATCGTGGCGAGGTTCGCCCGCTGCTCGGAGTCGGCGGCCATCGCCTTTATCCCGTCCTGCAATTCGGCGGGGAGCGCGGTGAACATGGCCCGCGCCTTCGTCAAATCGTCAGCGTCCATTGGTCACCACCCGCCACGCGGCCCAGCCGACGAGGCCGGCCCAAAGGACCGCGAACGTGACGATGGCCCGCGCCGCGAACAGACGCATGCTGTAACCGCCGATGCGGCTCACGGCTTGGCCGGCGGCGCAGGGGGCGGGGCCTTGGGCTTGCGCTGGAAAAGCGGTCGGTCGAACCAGGGGACCCCGGCCTTGTGCGCCGGCGGGGCGCCGCCGGGGGCTCCGGGCGTGGGCTCTATCGCCTTGCCGTCCGGGCCAATCGTGCCGCCGCCCTCGGGCTCGGCGAACAGGCGCTCGAAAATCTCGTCGGCTACCTCGGCGGCGTGGCGCTTGCGGAACTTCTCACCGGCCGCGTACTCGGCCTTCTCTTCCTCGGTCCAGTCCGCGTAGGGGTCGGGCGGCGGGGCCGCCTTCGCGGGCGTGGGGGCATCGGGCATTGGTCAGTCCTCCTTGCGGTAAACCTTGGCGCCGACGGTCCGCCCGCCGTGGCGGATCCGGGCGCCGTGGCGGCCGGAGTGGTCCGTCACGACGACGTTCTCGCCTGACTCGTGGGCTCGCATGTCGGGGTATTCGGCGTAGACGGCGGCGCGGACCCGGGCCTTCTCGTCGGCCGTGCCGTAGTGACTCACCCGGGCGAGCGCGTTCGCGGCGTGCTCCCGGTTCGATTCGGGGCCCCCGGGAAGGTTCCGGTACGGGTAGGCGCGGCACTCGGGGATGGCGAAAGCGGAAGCCGGGAGGGCGTCGCGCTGGGCCTGAGTCAGCTCAGCCACGCCGCCCTCCCGGTCCGCCCGGTGCTCTCGCCCACGGCCGGTCATCCTACCCGCGGGGCGCCCGCCGCGCTACGATGCCCGCCGTGGTCCGTTGCGTGCTCGCCGGCGATTCGAAAACCCCGCGCCCCGCCGCCTACCGTCACCTGATCCTCGAGCCCGACGGATCGCGGCACAGCTTCACCGCGTGGCTGCTCTACGTCGGTGGCGCCGCCGTGCACGTCTGGGCCCGCGACGAAGCCGCGGCTCTCCACGAAGCCGGCATCGAGGCGGCCGTTCCGATAGTGGTCCCGCCGCAGACGTGGCCGTGGACGATGCCGGAGGATGAGGTCATGGTGGATCTCGTCCGCGAGGCGGAGGCGTGGGGGGTGCCCCGGGGCTCGCCGCTCGTTCTCGACGTCGAGGAGTGGCAAGCCGAGCGCATGGGCTCGCAGCTCCCCAACGTCCTCGGCCTCTTCCGTGGAGCGGCCGGCGCCGCCCACTTCGTCCCCGTCGCCTACGGGGGAGACGCGGTGCTCGCCGCCGCCGGCAATATCGCGCGGTTGCTCGCTCGCTGGGCCTACGCGTCGGGCTCCCCCCCGCCCCCGGCGCCAGTGCTCCCCGCCGGCCTGTTCGGCTGGCAGTACGCGGGCAACGTCCCCCTCCCGGGGGGCGAGACCGATCTCGACCTCCTCGCCGTGCCGGCCGTCCTCATGGCGACGGACTTTTCGAACCCCACCGGCCTTGTCACGATCTCCGAGGAGGGTCAAGTGTCACCCGTACTGATCCCGAAACGCCCAGCCGCCAAGGCACCCGAGCCCGAGCCGGCAACCGCCGCGCCCGACTTGGACGCGATAGCCGCGACCCTTCCGCCCGAGGCCGGCGCACGAATCGCACCGACGGCGACAACGGCAGGCCCGACGCCCGAGGCCGCGCCGGCGCAGCCAGCGACTGTCGAGCCCGACGAGCCCAAGGCTTCGCACCTTGGCGCCGTGCAGCTCACCGATATCGTGGGTGGGCAGTTTGTCGACATCGCCACGGTCGGTGACGGCTACCTCGCCCTCACCGCAGGAGGGGAGATTGTCGCCGTGCGCGTTCCGCACCTCGGCGAGCCCGGTGTGGGAGGCTGCGCCGCCATCGCCGCGACGCCCAGCGGCAAGGGCTACTTCGTGCTCACCGACGACGGCCTCGTCTACCACTACGGCGACGCCGGCGAGGCCAAGGCCGCTGACATCGTGACGAGCGCAACCGATGCCTAAGCGCGGCGGCTGGGCGGCGCCTTTCGGCGAGCCGGCGCCCGACGCCGAGCTCGAGCTGCATGCCACCGAGGGCCAAGTCGCCGAAGGCGAAGGCGAGGGCCCACCGCCGGAGATAATCAGCGACGAGCCTCCCCTCGAAGAGCCTGCGGTCCGCCCGCCGGGGCAAGCCCGGCTCGAGCGCGAGCAGCGCGAGGAGGAGATCACCCGGCCGGAGGTCGAGGCCCACCGGCCCGGCCCCACCCCGCCGGTGCGGGAGCACCACGTAACGCACGTCGTCGTCACCGAGCGGCGGGGCAATGCCCGCTGGTCGACGCGCAGCGTCCTCGTCGGCACAAAGCCGGTCCAGCTCCTCGGGCTGAACGAGGGCCGCCGGCGCGTCCGGCTGCAGGTGGCCTATTCGTCGGGCGACGGCTACTACCTCGCCGTCGGCCCGCGCGACCGGGTTCCCCAGGGCGTGAGCACAACCGTCTCCGAGGGCGACGTGCTGCCCCCCCAGCTTGCGACCTGCTACCTCGTGCCCCTCATGGTGTCGGCCGAAAGCCCGGCGCCCTTCCCGCCCGACGATCTCCCGCTCGACACCGTGCGCGAGGTATACGCGGTCTTCGTGCCGGACTCCGCCATCGAGACCAACGGCCAGCAGGCCGTCGTGTCCGTCTCCGAGGAGACGGGCGACGTGGGGCTCGACACGGAGCGCACCGTACCGGCAGGGGCCGGTGCGGACCGTTGACAGCGTTACGGCAGGCGTGATAAGGTAACAGCACCTTTCGACCCGAGGGGGCCACAATGCCAGACGACGTTTTCCACACCACCCGCAGAAGCGGCGCGACGTTCTCCGTCCAGCCAGCCTTGTCATTCCTCCACCTAGAGAACGTCCGCCACGTCCGCGTAGAGGTCGACAAGCTCCCGGCGGGGGAGCCCTTTATCGTCGTCTTAGCCGGTCACATGATCGGCGATTTCGCGTGCACGGACACGGAGGTCCTTCTTTCCCTCGGACACGCCGCCGCCATCGGCGAGGTGGCCGCGGCTGAGCTCGCCCGCATAGCCGAAAAAAGGGACAGCCAGCGCGAGCCGACGCGATGAGAATTGCCTACGTCTCCCGCGACTTCTCGCCCGACAGCTTGGCTCTGATCGCTCGCGCAAACGAGATTTGCGAGAGCTACGCGGCCCAGGGTTACGAGCTGACGCTCCGCCAGCTTTACTACCAATTCGTCGCCCGCGGTTGGCTCGCGAACGCCGACCGCAACTACAAGCGCCTCGGCTCCGTCGTCAACGACGCGCGCCTTGCCGGGCTGATCGATTGGGATCATGTCGTGGACCGCACGCGATTCGTCCGGCAGAATTCGCACTGGAACTCACCAGGGGCCGTCGTCCGTTCGGCGGCGCGCGGCTACGACCGCGACCGCTGGGAGGGCCAGCCGACTCGGCTGGAGGTTTGGATCGAAAAGGACGCGCTGGTCGGCGTCATCGAGAACGTGTGCGAACGAAACGACGTGCCCTACTTCTCGTGTCGCGGCTACACGTCGCAGAGTGAGATTTGGGGCGCCGCGCAACGCTTGGAGGGTTACCTGAGCGAGGACGAATGCGAGAACGTCGTCGTGCTCCACCTCGGTGACCACGACCCGAGCGGGATCGACATGACGCGGGACATCACCGACCGGCTCTCGCTGTTTTTCGAGGGTGACGGACTCGACCCTGGTGATCTCGACGTGCGCCGGATCGCCCTAACCATGGATCAGGTCGAGCAGTACAACCCGCCGCCCAACCCGGCCAAGCTGACCGACTCACGGGCCGTCGGTTACATCTCACGCTACGGGCGGGAAAGCTGGGAATTGGACGCGCTGAACCCCGACCAGCTCGTGTCGCTTGTCGACAGTTGGATCGATCACTACCGCGACGCCGACCTATGGGCCTCCGCGAACGAGAGGGTGGAGGAGGAGCGGCGCGTCCTCACGGCCGCAGCCGCACGGTGGCCCGACGTTGCGCGGTTCCTCGAGCCGGCGTGACCATCGACGCCGGCGCGCTGAGCGCCGAAGAGCTCGAGGCCCTCGAGACGGAGAACGCCCGGCGGCGGGAAGCCCTCGCCCAACGCATCGAGCTCGAGGCGGCCGAGCACCGCGTGTCGCGCGCGCCCGCCCCCAAGTGGGCCCGGGGCCGCGAAACCGTCCGGCTTCAAACCCTGGAGGTCCGGCTCGCCGCCGCTGAAAAGGTGTGCGAGCTCGCCGAGCTGTTCGATCTCCGGGCGTCGGAATCTCTCCAGCCCACGGTCGACGCCTTCTATGAAGCCATCGACGCTTGGCGCCTCCTGAAAGGGGAAACCTAGTGGCCCCCCTCGTCCTCGTGGTCGGCGGGCTCCTCGTCGCGAGCGTCGGCCTCCTCGTGCTATGGCTCGCGTGCCCTCCCGACAAGCCGGGCCCGCGCCAGAAAGGTGGACCCGCCGTATGAGCAGCGACCCCGAGACCTTCCCCCGTCTCTACGACGGCCCGGTCCGCGAGCGCCGGCGCCCGGCACGAGAAACATTCCAGCTCGCCGCCGAGCACCCCGGCCGGTGGATCATCGACTCCGCGAGCGCCGGGCAGACGGCGGCGCACAACCGCGCCGCCTATCTCCGTCGGCAACGCCCGACCGTTCCCCTCGGGCTCGGCAAGTACGTCGCCCGCTACGCGCTCGAGCGCGGGACGGACGGATCCCGTTGGATCGTGCTCGTCTGCCTCCAGCCCGAGAGCATCGGCGAAGGCTCGACGTGACGGCCCCCCTCGCGAAAAGAACGGCTGCCCGGGAGGGGGCCACCCGCCCCGGGCGCCGTTCCGTCCCCCGAACCGACCCGGTCGTGAGACTTGGCCGCGACACTAGCACGGCCGTCCAGCATGGTGGTGGATGCCGGAGCATCGGCGTGCTCGATGGCGAAGCCCTCCACGCCCTCGGCCGTCCAGCAAACCCGGTCGTCTGGGCTCCCCCGTCGACGCTTGGGCAGCTGGCCCGGTTCGCTGACCTCTTCGGCTTCCGTCAGCTTTGGCTCACACCCCCGGCCCTCGAGCGCCTCGGGCTTCCGGCCGACGTGGGGCGCCGGCCCTATCGTGTCCGCCATCCTTTCCTCGAGGCTCCCGCTCGCGTCGTGCCGAAGGGTCAGACCGCCCTAGCCCCCCGCCTTTCGTGCTGGGGGGGCGCGCAAGGGCCCTTCGAGCTCATCGTGCCGCAGTGGGACCACCACTCGCCTTGGCGCCCCCTCATCTACGCGCCGGCCCTCCTCGCCGAGGTGTGTGACTTCGTGGCCGCGACGGGGATGCTCTGGCGTGGGACCGGCGCGGTCACGTCCGACGCTTGGCTCCGCACCTACTACGGGAAGCGCCTCGAGCCGGTGGACTGGCCCCCGCCTGCGGAGGACGACCTCGAGCCCGACATTCGCACGACGCGGGAGGCCGACGAGCGCGAGGGCCACGCCCGGAACCTCCTCGCGTTCGACGTGAACGGCATGTACCTCTCGGCGGCGAGCTCGCTCGCCTTGCCGGCCGGTCAGTACATCGAGGAGTGCCACGCGTCGCTGGAGCCCGCCCGGCCCGGCTACTGGCGGACCGTCTGGCCGGAGGGTCCCCGGTGGATCACCACACCGACGGCTCGCTCGTTTCTTTGGCCACTGACGGCGAGGCTCGAGGCTTACACCTGGCCCGAATCACACCGCTACCTTGAGCCCTGGTATCGCACCCTGCGCGACGGCCGCGCCTATCTCCTCGCCACGGGCGCCGGCGTCGCCCTCGATGCCCTCAAAGCCGTCTACCGCGAGGGCGTCGGCCGGTTCGGCTCCGTCAACCGTTCCCGGGAGCGCGACCCGCTCTACCTCCCCTACTGGCGCCACGCCGTCCAGGCTGAGG